>Ga0265316_10005012_pt1 | contig 13002 bp, 10 predicted proteins | sample 4522metaG_FD_202092 | JGI IMG/M metagenome (GOLD analysis project Ga0265316, IMG submission 202092) | Rhizosphere microbial communities from Carex aquatilis grown in University of Washington, Seatle, WA, United States - 4-5-22 metaG | ecosystem: Host-associated > Plants > Roots > Rhizosphere >... | reverse complement strand
CCGCGATACTAAGCACATGACCAACACCGTGAAGTGGGGAATCATCTCGACCGCCGACATCAACCGCAAGGTGATTCCCGGCGCGCATGCCTCCGACAAGGTCGATCTCGTCGCCGTCGCGAGCCGCAACCAGGCCCGTGCCGACGCCTACGCCAAGGAGTGGGAGATCCCGCAGGCGTTCGGCTCCTACGACGACCTGCTCGCCGATCCCAAGATCGAAGCCGTCTACATCTCGCTGCCGAACACGCTGCACTGCGAGTGGTCGATTCGTGCGCTCGAAGCCGGCAAGCACGTGCTCTGCGAGAAGCCGCTTTCGCGCCACCCGGACGAGGTGACGGCCGCCTTCGACGCAGCCGACCGCACCGGGCGGCTGCTCAGCGAGGCGTTCATGTACCGCCACAACCCGCAGACGAAGCGCCTGCAGGAGCTCGTTGCGAACGGCGCAATCGGCGAGCTACGCGTCGTGCGCTCCGTCTTCAGCTACTCGCTCTACGACGAGGACAACATCCGCCTCCGCACCGATGTCGAGGGCGGCGCGCTGATGGACGTCGGTTGTTACAACGTCTCAGGCTCCCGCCTGCTCGGCGGCGAGCCCGAGCGCGCGATCGGCGAAGCGTGGTTCGGCCCGTCCGGCACCGACTGGGTCTTCGCGGGGACGCTCCGTTTCCCGGCGAACGTGATCGCGACCTTCCACTGCGGCACGGCATTGCCGGACCAGGACGAGCTCGAGGCGATCGGCAGCGAAGGTTCGCTCTTCCTCGACGATCCGTGGCACTGCAACAACCCGGTGATCGAGCTCCGCCGCGACGGGAAGGTCGAGCGGATCGAGCTCGAGCACCAGGACTCCTACCGGCTCGAGCTGGAGAACCTCAGCGACGCGATTCGCGGCGAGGGCGAGCTGCTGCTCGGCCGCGAGGATGCGTTGGGCCAGGCGCGGGCACTTGAGGCGCTCCACGAATCGGCGACGAGCGGCAGCCCGGTCTCGCTGTGACCCACGACGAGGCGCGCGAACGGGCGGCGGCGATGCTCACGGAGGCGGGCATCGCCCTCACCGCCGCGGAGCGCGACGCGATCGAGGTCGCCGACTTCGGCCTCGGCAACCTCGACGAGACCGGACTGCAGATCGTCGTCTACGTGAACAGCGATCGCGTGTGCGCGAAGGAGCTCGTCTTGTTCCCGCGCCAGACGTGCCCCGAGCACAGGCACCCGCCGGTGGGAGACGATCCCGGCAAGGAGGAGACGTTCCGCTGCCGCACCGGCGTCGTCCACCTGCACGTCGAGGGCGAGGACGAGATCGTGCTCCGTCCTGGCGAGCAGTGGACGATCCCACCCGACACGCTGCACTGGTTTCAGGCGGGCGACGAAGGCGCTGTGGTGTCGGAGTTCTCGACGCGGAGCCGCGACGAGACCGATGTCTTCACCGATCCGCGGATCGTTCGATAGCCGCCAGCGCGAGCTGCTCGTCGACCTCGCCGGGCAGGCCGCTCACTCCGACGGCGCCGACGCGAGCGTCCCCTTCGAAGACCGCGACGCCGCCGAGGAAGAACGTGAAGAACGGGTCGAAGCTCGCGCGCTCGACCGGGTCGTCCGCCACCTTGGCCGCGAGCTCGCGCGTCGTCCGAGCGTCGCTCCGCGCAGCGGTGTACGCCTTGCGCTGCGCGTTCAGGCGCGTGTCGAGGGCGGCGCCGTCCATCGACGCAGCCGCGACGAGCTCGCCGTGCGTGTCGGCGACGAATACCGAGACCGGCGCAGGCGCCTCGGAAACGACGTAGTCGACGATCTTCTGGGCCCGCGCGAGCTTCATCGAATCCATCCTATTCGCTGAGGGCACGGGCTACGATCGGCTGAATGAGCGCGGTCGTCATTCGGGGCATGCCGTACCCGATCGTGCTCCCGAAGCTGCGCGATCCGCGCCTGCACCTCGCGGCGACGATCACGTCGCTGCAGGTGATCGGCCAGCTCGGTTTCCACTTCCGCCTCTCGATCAGCCAGATCATCGTCTCGCTCGTGACGTGCGCGGTGCTCGAGGTCGCGATCACGGTCCGGAAGCAACACGTGCTGATGTGGCCGGCCAGCGCGCTGCTGACCGGGAACGGCGTCGCGTTCATCCTGCGCGTCCCGGGCACGCAGCACGGTGACTGGTGGAGCTTCCGCGGCTGGTGGATCTACGTCCTCACAGCCGGCGGCTCGCTGCTCTCCAAGTACCTGATCAAGTGGAAGGGCGAGCACATCTTCAACCCGTCGAACATCGGGCTCGTCGTCTGCTTCCTGGTGCTCGGGCGCAACCGCGCAGACCCGCTCGACTTCTGGTGGGGGCCGATGTCGGTGTGGCTCGGGCTCGCGCTCGGGGTTATCCTGGCCGGCGGGTTCACGATCCTCGGGCGGCTCAAGCTGCTGCGGGTCGCGCTCGGATTCTGGGCCTCGTTCGCGATCGGAATCGGCGTGCTCGCCCTCTCGGGGCACTCGATGCTCGCGCGCTGGCACCTCGGCCCGATCTCGGGCTTCCACTTCTGGCTCCTGCTCGTCACGTCGCCGGAGGTGCTCGTCTTCCTGTTCTTCATGATCACCGACCCGAAGACGGCGCCGCGCTCCCCGGCGTCCCGCCTCGTCTACGCGGTGTCGCTCGGGCTGCTCGCGTCGCTGATGATCGCGCCGACGACGACGGAGTTCGCGAGCAAGGTGGCGCTGCTCGCGTCGCTGGCGGTCGTGTGCCTCGCACTACCTGTGCTGCGCCGGTGGCCCGTTCCGCTCGACCGGCGGCTCGCGCTCGTGGCGATCCCCGCCGTGCTCGTCGCGTTCGCCGGCGCGATCGCCTTCTCGAACACGTCGAGAGCCACGGCCTACCGCGCGCTCCCACCCGGCGGGCTGCCGCCGATCACGATCCTGCCGTCGCAAGGCGTGCAGACGCAGCTCGACCAGCACACGGCGCAGCTGATCGCGCACGACCTGCTGTCGACCGTGCACGCGACCGCCGCCGACCGCCTGACGCTGCACCTCGCGCCCGGCCGCGACCAGGACCCGCCGTTCGCGGTCGCACAGCTGGCCGGGCAGACGTACCAGCTGCACCAGCAGGCGAGCGGCCACTGGACGCTCGCCGCGGCGGCGCCGACGCAGGTCGCGGCGAACGTGGTCGAAAGCTCCGCGCTCGCGGGACTGCGGCTGACCGACCTCGCGCCTTCGCTCGGGCTCGACTTCCAGCAGGGCTCGTTCCACTACGGCATGTCGAGCGACACCAAGGCGATGATGGGCGGCGGCGTCTGCTGGCTCGACTACAACAACGACGGCTGGCAGGACCTGTTCGCCGTCAACTCCTACGCGAGCGCGGACGCTCCCCAGTGGGAGGCGCACGGCGGCCTTCCCCGAACCGCGCTGTTCGAGAACGTTGACGGCACGTTCAAGGACGTCAGCGCCGCCGCACACGCCGATCTGCCCGTCCAGGGCGACGGTTGCGTGGCCGCGGATCTGAACGGCGACGGGCACACCGACCTCGTCGTGACCACAACGAGCGGAGTCGACGTCCTGTGGAACACGGGTCACGGCACGTTCACCCAGTCGCGGCTCCCGGCGAACGGCTGGTACACCGGCGCCGCCGTCGCGGACGTGAACGGCGACGGCCGCCCCGATCTCTTCGTCGCCGGCTACTCCGACCTAAACGAGCCCGTGCAGAGCTCGCTGGCCGGCTTCCCGACGAACGTGGCCGGCGTCCGCGACCTGCTCTATCTGAACGAAGGCGCGGGCCGGTTCAAGGAGGTCGGCGTGCAGGCGGGGCTCGAGGCCTCCGCCTTCAGCCACGGCCTCGGTGCGACGTTCACCGACGTCAACGGCGACGGCCGCCCGGATCTCTACGTCGCGAACGACGAGGACCCGAACCAGCTTTACGTCAACGTCCCGTGGCCCGGCGGCGCGAGCGCCGATCCGGCCGGGCTCGGGTTCCGCTTCGAGGAGCGCGCGTCCGCCGCCGGCGTCGCCGACGACTACGCCGGGATGGGCGTCGCAACCAGCGTCACGCCGGGCGGGCGCCTCGGCCTCTTCGTGACCAACTCGCGCAACGAGCCCTCCGCCGCGTACGTGCAGGACGCGTCCGGTGCGTTCGCAAACGTGCGGCCGCGCTTCGATCCGGCGCTCGGCAGCGGCTTCGCGGGCTGGGGAGCCACGTGGGTCGACTTCGCCAACTCCGGCACGCCCGACCTGCTGCTCGCCGCGGGCGCGATCCCGGTCACGAGTCTCTCCGCCGACGCGGAAGCCGTGCGTGTCCTGGCGCCGGTCAAGGGCGCGACGACCTTCGGAGACGCCAAGGGAGTGATCGCGGCGAAAGGTCTTCGCCTGAACGGGCGTGGCGCCGCCGCGGCCGACGTTGCCAACGACGGACGGATGGACGTCGCGATCAACACGATCGGCGGCAAGCTCGTGCTCCTGCACCCGTCCGGGCCGGGCGGGCACTGGCTCGACGTGCAGCTCTCCCGGTTCGCCCCGGGCGCGGTCGTCACCGTCGCGCTCCCGGACGGGCGGCGCCTGACGCGCACCGTGGCGGCGGGCAGCAGCTACCTCTCGTCCGAGGACCAGCGCGTTCACTTCGGCCTCGGCGCCGCGACCTCGGTCCGCTCACTCACCGTGCGCTATCCATGGGGCGGCGCAAGCTTCCGCGGCAAGATCGCCGCGAACCGCGTCGTGCGGATCGCGTCCCCGCCACCCGTCAAGGTCGTCGCAACGACGGCTGCGTCGCCCGCGCTCGCGAACTGCGCGCCCGCGCCGCGGCAGGGCCGGTCGGTCGCGCGCGTTTGGAACGACGCGGCCGTCGACGTGCTGCGACTGGGCGGCGCGTCGGAGCCGGTCCAGGCACGCGATCTCTATGACCTCTCGGCGGCGGTCTCGCAGGCCTGGCACGCAACGAGCGGGCAGGAGAGCAGAGAGACGGCGATCAGCTACGCCGCCTACCGGCTGCTCGTCTGGCGCGCGTCGTACGGGGAGAATCTCGACCGGGCGTTCGCGCTCCTCACCGGGCAGCTGCGCGATCTCTGCCTCTCACCCGACTTCACACGCGCTGCCGGCAGCTCGGCGGCGGAGATCGGCAACCGCATCGGCGCCGCGGCGATCGACGCCGGCCGGCACGACGGCTCGAACGAGGCGCTTCACTACGCCGACCCGACCTACACGCCGGTGAACGAGCCACTCGTCGTCGGGGCCGCCGTCTCGACGGTGCACGACCCGACGTTCTGGCAGCCGCTCGCGCTCTCGCAGAAGGCCGCTCAGGGCGGCGGCTCCGTCCCGGCGAACGTCCAGACGTTCGAGGACTCGCAGTGGGGCCACGTGCGCACGTACGCGACGCGCGTCGACGCCGTCGCGCCGCGCCTCGGCGACGCGACAGGCGCCGCGTACAAGCAGGCTGCTGTCGCGGCGATCCGCGCCACGTCGAAGGCGGTCGCGCCGTCCACGGTCGACCCGTCGCCGCTCGGCTGGAACCGAATCGGCGCGGGGCTCCCTGCGGGCACGGGAGCCGCAGCGCGCCTCGAACACGACGTCCGGCTCGATCTCGCCCTGAACGGCGCGCTCAACGACGCCGCCGTGTCGGCCTGGGGCGCGAAGCGCGCCTACCAGTCGCCGCGGCCGATCTCGATGATCCGCTACCTCGCCTTCAACAACCAGCTGCCGCTCGTCGCCGGCCTGATCAAGAACGTCGGCGGGCAGCAGCTCGTGCTGCGAGCGGGCCGCTGGGTGCCGGGCGCGCGCTGGAGCCCGCTCGCCCCCACGCCCCCGTCACCCGGCTGGGCGTCGGGCGACAGTGCGTTCGCCTACGCGGCAGCCGAGGTGCTCACGGCGTCCACCGGCCACTCGTTCGCCGCCCAGGCCGCGCGAGCGGCAACGCAGGGCGTCGACCACGGCACCGAGCTCGCGGGCGACGTCAGGGCCGGTCGCACGATCGGGACGAAGGTCGGCCAGCTCGCGTTGCGCAAGCTCGCGGGCTGATACCTGAGGTCTGCCACCCAGTAGACTCGTCCGCCGAGTGAACATCGTCGTCACAAACCTCAAGGGAGGCGTCGGCAAGACGACGACGACCGTGTACCTGGCCGCGGTCGCCGCAGCCCGGGGCTACACGCCTGTGATCCTCGTCGATTCCGACCGTCAGGCGTCAGCTGCAGAGTGGCTCGAGGAGCGGCCGATCGACGGGGTCGAGGTGGTCGAAGCGCCGTCGGAACGGACATTGGCCCGCGTGATGCGTGCCGACGAAGGCACCGTGGTCGTCGACCTGCCTCCGGGCGACGAACGGCTCGTTCAGACCGCCGTCGGCGCGGCCGACGCAGTCGTCATTCCGACGCGAGCGGGCGGCATCGAGTTCGCACGCGTCGCGTACACGCTCGAGATGGTCCCGTCGAAGACGCCGCGCGGCATCGTCATCACGGCCGCGCGGCTCGGGACGAACGATCTCCAGGAGACGATCGATTGGTGGCGAAACGAGAACATCCCGATCTGGGGCGTCGTTCCCGAGCGGGTTGGCATTGCCGCAGGTCCGGAAGCGAAGCTCTATCGCGACGGACTTGACGAGTACGGCAACGTGCTGCGCCGGCTCCTCCGCTCGCGCTGATCAGCTGGCCTAGCGCTCCGGGCGCGCGAAGATCTCCGCGAGGCGTTGGCCGACCGCCGCGCGCACTGGCCTTCTGGATCAGATCTCGGGTCGGCGGCGTGAGCTCAGCCATCCCGTGATCTTCGCTCACGATCGGTACCTGGTACCCCAGGTACCAGGCTCGTGGCTAGCGGCCGGAGCGCGCCTGCAGGCGCACGGCGATCGTGTCGAGCGTCACGGCGCCGAGGAGCACGAGGCCGGTGATGATGTAGATCCAACCGTTCGACACGTTGAGCGTGTTGAGGCCGTTCTGGAGTGTCCCGATCAACACCGCGCCGAGGAGGGCGCCGCGCACTTCGCCGCGGCCGCCGAAGAGCGAGACGCCGCCGATGACCGCCGAGGCGATCGCGTTCAGCAGCAGGTTGCCCGGCGGGAACGTCAGTGCAACCGAGTTCACCTGCGCGGCGAAGATGATCCCGCCCATGCCGGCTGTGGCGCCTGAGAGCGCGAAGACGAGCACGCGGATGCGCGGCACGCTGATGCCGGCGCGCCGCGCTGCTTCCGCATTGCCGCCGACCGCGTAGACGTGACGGCCGAACGTCGTCCACTTCGCCAGGAACGTCAGCAGGATGAAGAAGATGATGATGATCACACCGGAGAGCGGCAGGCCGAGCGTCGTCTTGATCACCTTCGCGTGGTTGGCGATCGCAACGGTGCCGAAGACGGCCACCGCGACGCCGAGTGTGCGCGCCAGGAACGCATACAGGTTCACCTTCGCGATCTGCGTGCCACGCGCTGCCCACCGCTTGTAGACCACGCTCAGCGGGTAGAGCGCAGAGAGGACGAGCGCGACGATGTAGCCCTTCCCGGGCGAGAATCCGTAGCTGTCGGTGTAGTTGATCCACCGGTCCTGAATGATGATCGTGCCGCGTTGCTCGAGCTGGTTCAGAATCACGCCCTGCCAGATCAGGAAGCCGCCGAGCGTGACGACGAACGACGGCACGCCCACGAACGCGACGATCGAGCCCTGCACGGCGCCGATCCCCGCGCAGGCGGCGACCGCGATCACCATCGCAAGGAGGCCGTTCAGCTGGTGGCCGCTCCCCGGCAGCTGCAGCTCCGCCACGATCAGCGCGCCGATGCCGGCCAGGTACCCGATCGAGAGGTCGATCTCGCCGAGCAGGAGCACGAAGACGACGCCAAAGGCGAGCATCGCCGTCCCGGCACTCTCGTTGATCAGGTTCACGAAGTTGACCGACGTGAAGAAGTTCGTCGCGGTGAACTTGAAGAGAAGGACGACGACGATCAGCCCGACGATGATCGGCACGGCGCCGAGGTTGCCCGTCCTGAGGTTGAACCAGGCCCGCTGGTACAGGCCGACGATGCCGTGCTGGATCTCCCCTTCGGTTACCTTGGGGCCCTCGGGGCCGGGCACGTCGACGGACGTCATTCCTCGACCTCGGCCGGTCCGGCGGCCGGGATGCCCGAAACCTTCGTGGGGACGCCGAAGGTGATCGCCTCGACGATCGCCTGCTGCGACGTCGTCCGGCGGTCGTAGATCCCGACGGTGCGTCCGAGCCGGAGGACGGTGATCCGGTCCGCCGTCTCATAGATGTCATGGAGGTTGTGCGAGATGATCACGACGGCGAGACCCTGCTCACCGAGGCGGCGCACGAGCGCGAGCACCTGCTCGGTCTGCGCCACGCCGAGAGCAGCGGTCGGCTCGTCGAGGATGACGAGCTTGGAGTTCCACTGGACAGCCTTCGCCACCGCGACGGACTGGCGCTGGCCGCCGGAGAGCGTCGCGACCGGCTGGCGGATCGACGAGATCGTCGTCACCGCAAGGCTCTTCAGGGTCGAGGCGGTCGTGTGCTCCATCGCCGCCTCGTTGAGAATCTGAAACTTGTTGACCTCGCGGCCGAGGTACATGTTCTGGACGACGTCGAGGTTGTCGCAGAGCGCGAGATCCTGGTAGACGACCTCGATCCCATGCCGGGCCGCGTCCTTCGGGCCGTGGATGTGCACCTGTTTGCCCTCGAAGAGGATCTCCCCACTGTCGAAGGCGTGGGTGCCGGCGACGCACTTGATCAGCGTCGACTTGCCGGCGCCGTTGTCGCCGACGAGCGCCATCACTTCGCCCGCGCACACCTCGAAGTCGACGTTGGTCAGCGCCTCGACCGAGCCGAACGTCTTCGTGATGCCGCGGAGTTGAAGAAGTGGGGTGTCGCTCATCGCCATTTAGTCGCAGTGGAGGCGCCCCGTGAGGCGCCTCCACTGCGAATGATGCGTGATCCTACTTGCAGTACTGCTTGAACGTACCAACGCACACGTCGCTCTTCTTCAGGAACTTCTCCTTGAAGAGAGTGGTGTAGTTCGCCTTCGTGATCCAGAGGACCGGCAGTGCAAGGGTCGGCTCGTTCTTCGCGCCGTTCTTGCGGGTCGTGTTCGTCTTCGGCTTCTGGCCCTTGATGAGTGCGACCGCAGCAGCAGCTGCAGCGTTCGCCTCGTCAGGCACGTACTTGAAGACCGTGCCGGTCTGCCAGCCGGAGATGATGTTCTGGATGCCCTGAACGCTCGCATCCTGCCCGGAGAGCGGGAGCGGCTTCAGGTGCTTCGCCTTCAGGTCGGCCACGACGGCGCCGGCGATGTTGTCGTTCGCTGCCAGCACGCCCTGGATGTTGTTGTTCGTCTTGACGAGCATCTGGTTGAAGATGGTCGCCGCGTTGTTCGCATCCCAGTCGGGGACGAACTGCTGCGGGCCCTTCTTGATCGCGCCGCTCTTGAAGAGCGGGTTGAACACGGCGTCGTTGCCGCTCTTGAACCAGAACGCGTTCTGGTCGGTCTGACCGCCCCACAGCTCGGCGACCGTCCCATTGCCGGTGCCGTTCGCCTTCATGCCGGCAAGGACACCCTTGGCCTGTGCTGCGCCAACTGCCTTACCGTCGAAGGTCACGTACACCGACGCGCTACCGCCGCTGACCTGGCGGTCGTAGTCGATCGCCTTGCCGCCCTTCGAGGTGAAGAGCTTCTCGATCGACGCCGCGGAGCCGTTGTCGAGAGCCGTCTCGATGACGACCGTCGCGCCGGCGGCGATGCAGGCCTGCGCCTGTGCCTTCTGCTTGAGCGGGTCGTTGAGGGCGTTGTTGATCGACGCCGTGACGCCGGCCTTCTTGAAGGCCGCCTTCATGGCCGGAGCGTCGAACTGCACCCAGCGGACTGACGACTTGGTGTCAGGCAGCAGAACGCAAACCTGAACGCTGGCCGTCTTCTTCTTCGTGCTCGCGGTGGCAGTCGCGACGAGGAGCGTCGCCAACCCCGCCACTGCCAAGGCCATGAGCAACAGGGCTGTTGCCCTGCGGGAAACTTTCCTCAAGATGATCTCCTTCTTCGTTCTTCCGCGGACGGGGGGCTACTTGAGCCTTAAAAGGTCGCCGATTCTGGCTCCTGCGTCAAGTTACTACGCCAGAAGATTCGGTGAACAAGCTACTGCATCCACCGAGATTTCGTGAAGGAGTAGGCTCGTTCGGATGAAGACGAGTCTTGGTATCTGGGCGTTTGGTGGGATGGCGACGCGGTTCAATCCGGGGGGGTATAAGCCGGAGTTGGTGGGGGTCTCGACGGCGGCGAAGGTGCGGACGGCGGTGGCGGGGCTGGGGGATAACGGCGAGAACGTGGCGGCCGAGTACGCCGCCCTGCTGGCCGCCGAGGGGCTTTTGGGTCATCAGCATGGGAACTCCGGCTGGGGCACCTTCGACGACGACGCCGCCGTCAAACGCTCGGCGCTGCAGTGGCGCTTCATCGACTCGGTGGCCGCCAAGATCGATGTCGGCGAGCTACACAAAGCCCAACACACCAAAGACGCCGTCCGCGCCTACGAACTCGTCTACGCCGCACTCGGCGCGTGACCGCGCCCCTCATAGGCATTGACGTCGGAACCTCCGGCGTCAAGGCGATCGCGATCTCACCGGACGGCGAGGTGCTCGCGACCGCGGACGAGAGCTATCCGCTCTCGACGCCGCACGCCGGCTGGTCGGAGCAGGATCCCGAGGACTGGTGGCGCGGCGCCGAGGCCTGCCTCGCGCGCCTGCCGGAGGGACCGGTTGGGCTGTCGGGCCAGATGCACGGCCTCGTCACGCTCGGCGCCGGCGAGCAGGTGCTGCGGCCGGCGATCCTCTGGAACGACCAGCGCACCGTCGCCGAATGCGCGGAGATCGAGCAGCGCGTCGGGCTCGAGCGGCTGATCGCGCTCACGGGCAACCGCGCGCTGACCGGATTCACGGCCCCGAAGCTGCTCTGGCTGCGCAAGCACGAGCCGGAGACGTACGCGCAGATCCGCCACATACTGCTTCCGAAGGACTACGTGCGCCTCCGGCTGACCGGCGAGCACGCGATCGACGCCGCAGATGCATCCGGCACGCTCCTCTTCGACGTTGCCGGCCGGTGCTGGTCGGAGGAAGTGTGCCAAGCGCTCGAGCTCCCCGGCGAATGGCTCCCGCCCGCCTACGAGTCGACGGTGATCGGCGGCGCCGGCGACCAGGCGGCTGCTGCGCTCGGCATCGGCATCACGGCGCCCGGCCCGGTCTCGGTCGTGCTTGGGACCTCGGGCGTCGTCTTCTCGGTCCTGCCCGCGTACGCGCCGGACGCCCAGGCGCGGGTGCACGTCTTCTGCCACGCGGTACCTGGTACCTGGCATGCGATGGGCGTGATGCTCAGCGCCGCAGGCTCGGCCGCGTGGCTGCGCGACGCGCTCCGCGCCGACCTGCAGACGCTCGACGCCGAGGCCGGCGGATGGGCTCCGGGCGTCGAAGGGCTCCTCTTCGCGCCCTACCTCGCCGGGGAGCGCACGCCGCACGCCGACGCCAACGCGCGCGGCGCGTTCACCGGTCTCTCAGTTCGCCACGACCGCGGCGCCCTGTGGCGCGCGATGCTCGAGGGCGTGGCGTACGGCCTGCGCGACTCGCTGGAGCTGCTGCGCGACCTCGGCGTCCAGCCGGAGGTGGGCCGTGTCTCCGGCGGCGGCGCGCGGAGCGAGCTGTGGCTGCGCATCGTCGCGTCCGTGCTCAACCTCCCGCTCGAGCGCACCGTCTCCGAGGAGGGCTCGGCGTTCGGCGCCGCGCTGCTCGCGGGCGTGCGCGCCGGCGTCTTCGCAGACGCAGCAGAGGCCGTCTCGCGGTGCGTGCGCGTGCGCGACCGCATCGAGCCGGATCCCGGCTGGGCCGCTGCGTACGAGCACGGCTACGACCGCTACCGCACCCTCTATCCCACTCTTCGCCCACTGGAGGAGAACCAATGACGTCCTTGGCAGGCAAGACCGCAGTGATCACCGGGGCGAGCGGCGGCATCGGCGCCGCGCTCGCACGCATGCTGCACGAGCGCGGCGCGAACCTCGGGCTCGCCTCACGGAGCGGCGACGACCTCGGCCTCGACCGCACCGTGGCGCAGTCCTGCGACGTGCGCGACCTCGAGGCGCTCGAGCGCCTTTGTGCTGCAACGGCCGAGGCGTTCGGCGGCATCGACATCGTCGTCGCGAACGCGGGCGTCGGCGCCTACGGCCCGTTCCTCGACCTCTCGCGCGAGCACCTCGACGAGATGATCGACGTCAACCTCAAGGGCACGCTGTACGCGATCCGCGCCGCGCTGCCGCACATGTTGGGCCGCGAGGGCGACGTGATCACGCTCGCCTCCGAGGCCGGGCGCCGCGGCCTGCCGAACGAGGCGGTCTACTGCGCCTCGAAGTTCGGGCAGGTCGGCTTCACGCGCGCGCTCGACCACGAGCTGCGCGAACAGGGCATCCGCTGCACGAACGTCTGCCCAGGCGGTGTCGCCACCGGCTTCGCGCTCGAGCCCGGCCGCGGCCGGACACACGACGCGCTGCCCGGGATGATGACCGCCGACGATGTCGCGGAGGTCTGCGTCTTCGTGCTCGAGCGGCCGCGCCACTTCCGCATGCTCGAGACGGCGCTGCGCCCGATGACCGAGACGTCCTGGGGCTAGACGGCTAGAGCAGCAAGCCCATCTCGATCGAGTCCCAGAGCTCGCCGCTCGCGCGGCGGAACTGCTTGACGCGGCGCCCTTCTTCGACGAACCCGTACTTGCGGTAGAGCGCGAGCCCGGCCGCGTTGTGCGGCCACACGCCGAGGCTCAGCTTGTGCAAGCCCTGCTCGCGCGCCCACTCGATCGCGGCCTCCATCAGCGCGGAGCCGACGCCGCGGCCACGCCACTCCCGCGCAACCGTCATGCCGAGATCGCCGAACCCGAAGCGGCTCGCCTCGACGTGAATCGAGCCGATGATCTCGACGCCCTCCACGGCGACGAAAGTGCCGACGAGCGTCCAGCTTGCGGCGCGCGCCTCGACGTCGACCGGCGGCTCGGTCGCGATCCCGTCGCGCTCCTCCGCGACCGCGGCGAACAGCACGGCAAGCGGCAAGCGGTCGGCATCGACC
>Ga0265316_10005008_pt1 | contig 13006 bp, 12 predicted proteins | sample 4522metaG_FD_202092 | JGI IMG/M metagenome (GOLD analysis project Ga0265316, IMG submission 202092) | Rhizosphere microbial communities from Carex aquatilis grown in University of Washington, Seatle, WA, United States - 4-5-22 metaG | ecosystem: Host-associated > Plants > Roots > Rhizosphere >... | reverse complement strand
TATCAATGTCGTTTAATTAAGCATTAAAACACCCTTCGACAAGCTCAGGGTGACTAAGTAATTAGGTCATGCTGAGCCTGTCGAAGTATGACCTATAATAAAAATTCCTTAATTAAACGACATTGATTTATATATAATTATTAAAAGATTAAGATTATTTTTTTAACAACGATTCACGTATCCAAATGGCTTCGCGGCCAAGAAATTTCATTCCCAACACAAATCCTTTAAGTTTTAAAATATCTTTCCTTTTGCCATCAAACCATATATTACAATTATATGTTTTGCCATTTTCCGGATCATATATTGTTCCCTTTTCCCAAGTTTTAGATCCGGGATTATAAACAAAATTATTAATTATCTGTAGTCCAAGTATTTTACGGGTTCTCAAATTTTCATCCGGATTTTTTAAATCAAGCCTGTCCTTTTGATATCGTAACCATACCACCTTTCCATAAAATTTCCCGTTTGCTGCTTTATATATCTGAATTTGTGTATTTCCCTTTAATGTGAGCCAATAACCGCAAAGCTCATCTTCCTGCGCTAACATAATAAATTGGAAAAGAAAAAGACTACAAACTATAAGCAAAAATCGTCGCATATAATAGATTATTAAATAAAACTGATATAAAGTTAACACAAGAAAAATTAAGCAACAAACTTTCAAAAAATAGAATTGAATTCCTTAATAAACAAAAAAAATGAAAAAAAGTAAAGTCAAAAAGCCTGATTATAGAGGGAACCTGATAATTAATTCCTTTTCCAGGGTCAAGGTCTTTTGTACTCAGACCAATTAGTAGTATTTTTGTTTATTAGATTTGATTTTCTTTTTAGGAATAAATTCATGCCCGATATTATACAACTATTACCTGAATCTGTTGCTAACCAGATAGCAGCCGGAGAAGTAATTCAACGGCCCGCATCGGTTGTAAAGGAATTGGTGGAAAATTCGATTGATGCAGGAAGTACAAGTATCTCAATTGTTATTAAAGATGCCGGACGGACCTTAATCCAGGTAATTGACAATGGAAAGGGAATGTCTGAAACTGATGCACGAATGTCATTTGAAAGACATGCCACTTCTAAAATTCGCAAAGCAGATGATTTGTTTGCAATCCGGTCCATCGGTTTTCGCGGGGAAGCCTTGGCCTCAATTGCTGCAGTAGCTGAAGTTGTTTTACAAACAAAAAGAGATGAAGATGAGATGGGCACTGAAATTTTTATCAGGGCCACTGAGTTTGTTAGTCAGGAAGCTGTTGCATGCAATACCGGTACTGCTTTTTCTGTCAAAAATCTTTTTTTTAATGTACCTGCCAGGAGAAAGTTTTTGAAATCGGAAGCTTATGAATTCAGATTATGTATTTCGGAGTTGCAGCGTGTTGCATTGGCTTTTCCAAATATTGAATTCAAAATGCTGCATAACAATACTGAGATTCTCCACCTGGCACCCTGCAATTATAAACAACGAATAATTGAACTTTTTGGTAAATCGAAGAACCAGGATTTGATTGAAATCAAAACCAACACTTCTATAACCAAAATTCGTGGTTACATTGGAAAGCCTGAAAGTGCCAAAAAAAGCCAGGATGCCCAATTCTTTTTTGTCAACAATCGTTTTATGAGACATCCTTATTATCACAAGGCAGTATTAAATGCCTATGAACGTATTTTACCTCCAAATGTCTCACCTGCTTATTTTATTTATTTCGAAGTTGATCCCGAGAAAATAGATGTCAATATTCATCCAACAAAAACTGAGATTAAATTTGAAGATGAACAGGCAATCTGGCAAATTCTTCATGCTACTGTAAAAGAGTCTTTGGGTAAATTCAGTATTGTTCCGTCTTTGGATTTTAATACAGAGGCCAGCATTGAAATTCCCGTACTTACCAAGAATACAAGAATTACCATTCCATCTATTCAAATAGATCCGACTTATAATCCATTTGAAAATGAAGATATAGCAAAGCAGGAAAAACCCCGATTTGAAAAGGATTATTTTAAACAAAATAATCTGCAGAATTGGGAAAAGCTTTATACCGGATTTGAAAATGAAAATAAAGAAACACCAGAGCCTGAAAATCAAAAATTATTCGATGACAAAGACCCTGTTAAATCCGTTACTCCCAATATTTTACAACTGAAAAATAAATATATCTTGAGTCCAGTAAAATCAGGCTTGTTGATAATAGATCAAAAACGGGCGCATGAACGGATTTTATATGAAAAATATCTGAAGATATTGTCAGAAAAAAGAAGGCAGACTCAGCAATCACTTTATCCGCTGGTAATTGAGTTGAGTGGCCAGGAGCATAACCTGATAATTGAAAATATTGAAGAAATAAATCAGGGCGGCTTTGACATACAGGATTTTGGCAACAATACCATTATTGTTAATGGCTGTCCCGCTGATATACCTAGCCCGAATCCAAAGGAACTCGTCGAAAGACTTATTGATGAATTGCAAAATAATCCAAGACAAGCCGGAAAAGCATCAGATTACATGGCTGTTATTTTATGTAAAGCTTCAGCAATTCCTTATGGAAAAGTTCTTACCATAAACGAAATGCGGGATCTGATTGACAGGCTTTTTGCCTGTGAAAATTATAATTACAATCCTGATGGGAAGCCTATTTTGTCTATAATTCAGTTGGAGGAACTGGAGAAGAAATTAAGATGAATTAAGATTAACCTGTTGTGCGATTTTAAAACATAAATAAATGGTTATATGGCTGAGTCCTCCATGGCGAATTGAAGGCATACTTCGACTCCGCTCAGTATGACTTCTCAACCAGAACGTTAACCTTGCAATCGTACAACACGTTATGATTATTCTATATTAATCTCAAATATACTCTCAAATTCTTCTAAAACTTTTTTCGAAACCTCCTCAAAATCAATTTTCCTTCCGGTCTCTTTTGCTATGGAGGTTATTGCTTTATCTGTATATCCGCAAGGATTAATAAATCCAAAATAACCAAGGTCTGTATTTATATTCAATGCAAAACCATGCATGGTTACCCAATGGCTGCTGCGTACTCCTATGGCACATATTTTACGCGTGTTTTTTCCGCTACCTACGTCTAACCATACTCCGGTTGCTCCATCCAGGCGTTCACCTTTTATATTATAATGAGCAATGGCCCTGATAATTACTTCTTCAAGTTTATAAATATATTCTTTCAATCCAATTCCAAAATGAGTCAGACTGAGAATGGGATACCCGACAAGCTGTCCGGGACCATGATACGTTATATCGCCTCCCCGGTTTGTATGAATGAATTGAGCATCCTTTGCCTGCAACTGGATAAAATTTAGCAACAAATTGTGCTCGTCACCGCTCTTTCCCAATGTATAAACATGCGGATGTTCACAAAAAATTAAATGATGAACAAGGGTCGTATCCTTTTTATCTTTTTGCGTAAGTACTTCCTGAAATAGTTTTTCCTGGAAGTCCCATGCTTTCCTGTACTCTCGTAATCCAATATTATGAAATTTTACTTTTTGCATTATAAATTTTCCTCAAACTTGCACTCTAAAGGGAAAAGTAAAATAATTAAGTAATTTATAAGAATTTTAATTGACACTAAACTAATTATTTTTGTTTCAAAATTTCTTGTTTTCTTCTATCAATAAGTATATAATGCTAATTAAGAGTTAAGAAATTTTAGTATATCAAATCAATATCAATTGCCACGGCCTTTAGGCCGTGGTCTGGTAAATGCTATAAGTAAAAGCGCGCCACCCTGGAATTAAATCAAGGTAATATCAATATTTGGTGCGCAATTGAACTTTTTTAGCTTAAGTTCCAGCATTGCGCTGGAATTTGTTTATTTCTTCTATTTAAAATCTACTCCAGCGCTATGGCTATAATTACTTTAACCACGGCCTAAAGGCCGTGGCAATTAATGCTCAGTTATTTAAATTCCAACTCTTAATAGGCATATATAATGTTCTTTTGTGAAATTTTGTGTTTTAGTGGCTTGGTGGCTAAAATTTTCTTGCCACAAAAACACCAAAACACCAAAAACCACAAAAATTTATCAATATATACTATATAGGTTTATAATTTTCTTATTCTTCTAAAATCAAAAATCTTCAATCTTTGTTCTTAAATCTATTACTTGTTTCTCAGCGTGATAAGATGATCTTACCATTGGTGCACTTTCAACATAGTTAAATCCTTTTTCAACTCCAATATTCCTATATTTCTCAAATTGCTCAGGTGAAATATATTCAACCACTTCTATGTTTTCTTTGGAAGGCTGAAGATATTGCCCAATTGTCATAATCTTACATCCAGCATCCAGCAAATCGTTCATGGTTTCAAGAACCTCGTTTTCAGTTTCACCCAAGCCAAGCATAATACCGCTTTTTGAAGTAATGCCAGAATTTGAAATGTATCTTATAACTTCCAAACTAGTTTCATATTTTGCTTTTGTTCTGATTGCTGATGTAAGCCGTTTAACCGTTTCAAGGTTATGAGAAATAATTTCAGGACTAGAATCAATAATTTCCTGGATGCATTCAATTTTCCCCTGAAAATCCGGGATTAATACTTCAATAGTTGTAAGCGGACTGATTTCTTTTATTTTTTTTATTGTTTCTGCCCAAAAAGATGATCCGTAATCAGGCAGATCATCTCGATCGACTGAAGTAACAACAGCATGTTTCAGTTTCATGAGTTTTATTGATTCAGCTATTCTGTCAGGTTCATTCCAATCTGCCGGTTTTGGCTTTCCGGTAGCGACATTACAGAATTTGCAGGCTCTTGTACAAATATTTCCGAGTATCATAAATGTGGCGGTACCGTGGCTCCAGCATTCGACCATATTTGGACAATCGCCACTCTGGCAAATCGTATTCAATTCATGCCGGCGGACAATATCTTTTACACTTTGATATTCACCGCTGGTTGCGAGGCGGATTTTAAGCCAATCGGGTTTGCGTTTAATTTGCATAATTAAGGTTAACTTAATCTATTTTAAATGATCTAAGAACAAAGATTGAAGATTTTTGATTTGTGAAGTTGGGTCTTGTCATACTTTTACTTTTTTTAAGATTTAATTTGCTTTTTGAAAACTCATGAATAAAGGTTTTTGATTTTTGTTTTTAGAAGTAGTCTAAGTACTACCCTGATTTTGTACTATTGTTAAGAAATTAAGAACTGTTTTAAATTGATAATTTTTTATTCATATTTTTTTCAGCCGTTTCTACACTTTTAACAAAAATTGATACGAGTTCGTTGCATTCTGATATCAGTAGATCAACTTCTGAAAAATTTCTAACTAATTTCGATTTCTTAATTATTCTAAGTGCAATATGCGTTTCTCTTGATTCTTTTAGTACTATTTTAATTTTATGTACAAAGTCTTTTCTTGATTCAGCACTTTGAGCTTCGCCATAATTGAGGGCTGAGGAGATACTGCTCCTTGCAATTTGATTTGCGATATGATTTCCAGCTTGATTTTTAACTAATAATTCTATAAAGGCAATTATTTTATCAGCAAAATCAATAAGTCTTTCTTCAAGCTGATTTCGAAGTTTTTTCTCTTCCATTTTAAAATTTATAAATGCTTAATAAGTTATAAATCTTAGATTCTTGGTTGGGGTATTATTTACTTAACTTCTTAAATCACAAATTAGAAATCTCTGTTCTTAATTCTTATTATATACATATCACAAATCAGAAGTTTTCAATCTCTGTTCAAAGTTCCATTCTTCATACAGCAATATCAGCTTTAATATGCGGATGTGGATCATAGCCTGTGAGTTCAAAATCTTCAAATTTAAAATCAAATATATTTTTTACTGACGGATTTATTTTCATAATTGGTAAAGCCCGTGGTTCGCGGGTAAGCTGCAAGCATGCCTGATCAAGATGATTTTTGTACAAATGGGTATCGCCCAGGGTATGGACAAAATCACCGGCTTTCAGGTTTGTAACCTGAGCAACCATCATTGTTAAAAGTGCATAGGATGCTATATTGAAAGGAACCCCAATGAAAACATCTGCACTGCGCTGGTAGAGCTGGCAGGATAATTTCCCATCTAAAACATAAAACTGGAAAAATGCATGACATGGGGGAAGTGCCATTTTCTCGATTTCACCTACGTTCCATGCACTGATGATGAGCCGCCTGGAATTAGGATTTTTTTTAATCATCTCAATGGTATTGGTTATCTGGTCTATATTACGGCCATCAGAAGTTGGCCATGAACGCCATTGATAGCCATAAACCGGACCAAGCTCGCCGTTCTCATCTGCCCACTCATCCCAGATTGTGACTTTATTATCTCGAAGATACTGAACATTGGTTTCTCCTTTTAAGAACCACAAAAGCTCATGAATAATTGAGCGGGTATGTAGTTTTTTAGTGGTAAGCAATGGAAACCCTTCCCCGAGGTCAAACCGCATTTGGTAACCAAAAACACTTAAAGTTCCGGTACCGGTGCGGTCACTTTTTGGCGAACCTTTATCAAGAACATGTTTTAATAAATCGAGGTATTGTTTCATAACAATTGAATATAGGTGGATAAGAACCAGTTTATATCACAAAATTATCAAATTCCATCTTTAAAATTCATTTGATTTTTATCATAATTTCTATTTCCCGAAAATACTAAAGCTACTTTTTTCTCAGCCTTGTAAAGCCATACTGAAATAATTGCCAATGCTATCCTGGGAAAAATAATCAGAGGTGCTGAAACACCAATGGAAACAAACAACAAAGTATCTTCAAGCAGAGAGTGACTTATTCCAATATGATTGTTGAGTAAATCTGCATCTTTTAAAGGCAGGTTGCCCGATTCGACCTGATCAAACATAATAGCTGATCCATAGGAAAGCCCGACCGTATTTGCTATAATCCATTGAAAAGAGGTTTTTTCTGATAATCCCATTGGTTTCATCAATGGAACACAAATCCTGGCCAGAATTTTCATGATACCAAATTCTTCCAATATACTTTGAAGAAACATTAATGACGTAACAATTAAAACAACCTTTACGCTTATTGAAAAAGAATCTTTGAACCAGACTTCTAAAAGATTTAGAAGTCCGTTGTATTTGACTATTTCTGAATGTGGGCCGTGAAAAATATATGTTTTAGGCAGAAGTAAATTAAAAATAAAAGCTGCTATAAAACTATACGAAATCCTTAATATAACCATCCTGATGGCTGACGAACCCGTTTTCTTTTGAACAGCGGTTTCGAAAATCATGTTGTGTGAGATAAGACACATTATGGCCAGAATCGAAATTTCCCGCATGTCTAATGGCAAAGTTCCTATTATTGGAATTGCAGTATAAATATTTAAAAATACACTGGTCAGAAAAACTACAGCCGATTCCCCTGGAAGCCCAATATATTTAAAAAGCGGTGTGAGGAATTTTGCAAAATAAGCAAGAATACCATAATACTGCATAAACATTACTGAAAGCGATACAGGCAGCATTAACCTGATCATCCACCATGCCGATTTTAAGGCCTTTGGTAAAGCATCGTGCAGACAATTCTTTATTCTAATGAAAAGAGGGCTCTTTAAATTCATCATAAAACTTAATAGTGCAAAACAACTAAAAAAAACAACTTGTTTTCAGTTAATCATGACAATTATATCAAGAGAAAATTGATGATTACCTATAACTTTTCACAAACAATCTGCTCTATTGTTCAATTCATTGTTGAAAATTATACAACATCAATTGCAAGTTTATGAGGCTTATTTAATATATTTACGAAACATAAAATTAAGTTGCCGGTGAGACACATATTAATTTGTGCTTTACTTTTAACAGGTATAGCAAGATTAGCTGGTCAGTCTGTAAGTTTATCCGCTGATAAAACTGAAGGATGTGATAGTATCATTGTTCACTTTACAGCAACTCCATCTGGCCTTGGAGGCAAAACAGTACAAAATTATACCTGGCAATTTGGAGATGGAACATCTGCTCAAACTACTTCAAATACTACAATAAAGAAATTTCTTGTTGCAGGCATTTATACGGCCAGAATTGAAATGAAACTTTCCGGGGATGCTGGCAGTTATTCTGCTACGACTCAGATTTATGTCCGGCCTCAGCCAAATGCAAATTTTTATATAGCTGATACCTTTCAGCTAGGTGGTTTGACTTATCGCTTTTTTTCAGGAAGAGCTCCGGTAGATAGTATTTCTTATAGGTATGTTTGGACTTTAAATCCCGATTCACTTGGAAACTCCTATAAAAGAATACATGCAACAGCAAATTATATTACTCCTGATCATGGGTCAGGCAGCATACAAAGAGACTCTCTCTTCTATACTTTCGTAAAAACAGGAGCAAATATAATGCGTTTGCAGGTTTCCGATTATTATGGTTGCTCAGATACTTACCAGCAATATTTTTATGTATCTGAAAAATTATTTATTCCCACTGTCTTCACGCCTAATGGTGATCATATAAATGATTTTTTTATAGTCCAGACCAATGGACGTACTTTGTTTTCATTTAAGGTGTTCGCTTTAACCGGACAATTGGTTTTTAAATCAGAGTCTCCTACAATTATCTGGGATGGCAAATTGAGTAATGGCTCGGATGCCTGGCCAGGCACATATCTCTATATAATTGAATCTATAAGCGGAGAACCTGTAAAGAGGCAAGCAGGTTTTTTTATGTTGTTTAGATAAAAAATAGCTCATGCCTTAAAGAGAAATATTTGAAATATCATAAAATAATAGTTAATGTAATTCCCGTGCAAACGGGAATCTTTGTTTGGTTTAAAGTGAGAAATGTTTTTTTGTGATTTTAACCCAAATTGCTCATTCGCCGCGGCGAAGAAATTAGCAATCGATTAAGAAATTGTAAATTAATCTAAAAATATAAGATTGAAACAATTTCTAAATCGGGGTTAACCCAACTAACGCAAGTAGTTCGTTCACTTCATTCGCTTCTATTGCGTAGTTTGGGTTTAAGAAGAAAGAGAAACTGGCAGCATAATCGATTAATTAATTTTTTCCTTAATAAATAATTTTAGCTGAAATGAATCATGAGAAGCAATTTTCAATTATAGTGGTAATAGCGCAGAACTATGCAATTGGCAAAAACAACCAGCTTTTATGGCATATTTCAGAAGATTTGAAGCGCTTCAAAAAAATTACTTCTGAACATACAGTTATTATGGGCAAAAACACTTATTATTCATTGCCAATTAAACCCCTTCCAAAAAGAAAAAATATTGTTATTTCAGACGTACCTGGAGAAAATATAGCCGGCTGTGCAATGGCCTACTCCATTGAAGATGCAATGCAAAAAGCTGACGAAAATTCAGAAAATTTTATCATTGGAGGAGCTTCAATCTACAGGCAATTTTTTTCTATTGCCCAAAAACTTTATATCACTCTAGTCAAGGTTAATGCCGAGGCAGATGTATTTTTTCCTGAAATAAATGACAATGAATGGCAATTGATTGAAACTACCAATCAGTTGGAGCAGCACCCTGATGGATTAAAATATGAATTCAGGATTTACAAAAGAAAATAATAAAGTTGAATTTTCTCTGTATTTACAATTGTTAATTCAATGTCGTTTTGTTAAGAAAATTTATCTGGTAAAGGCTTCGACTCCGCTCAGCCTGACAGACAATTAGAGTACCCTACTGAGCGTAGTCAAAGTGTTTTTTGATCTTAACTAAAGGATTTTAATTGTTAATTTATTATTGTCCTGTTTCCTAGTTTTTTTGCAAAAGTTTTTTTCATAACATTCAGATTTTGAACCCTCAATTGCAATTCCTCTATTTTTTCAATATCGCCTGACTTTTGAGCTTCAAATAGCTGAAGTTGAGTTTCCCGTAAAGCAGTAATCAGTTTTTTATTTTTAAATTCGATAATGATTGCCGGCACAGCCTCATTAAGCTTCATATCTTCAGTTTCTATGTAAGCACGGTGATCTTTTTCATAAAGCTTTTTACTTAATGTATGCTTTTTTGTAAGCAAATCGGCTACCATTGTACTTACAGCATTATCGGGATGATGAATGAAATATTTTTCGTCAACTTTCCCTGATTGAATTAAAAAATGAGCATATTCATCGAAAATTTGCTTGTATAACGGATGTTGTAAATCAAGTTCATCATTTTTAATTTCTGAAATTATAAATTTTCCTACTGTTTCCGACTCACTTGATGGTTCATTTTGTTCGTTTTTCAGAATGGTGTTCCCAAAATTTAATAACAACCTGATAATTTCGCGCTCCTGAATTTCACCTTCAAAGCTTTTGGAAACTGCAGGAATTGGTACCTCCCTTTTTTCAGTTAATGATTCAGGAAGTTTTACCTGGTACTTTTGTTCAAACCGGTTCCGCCTTATCCTGTTGATTTCAGAGTACAATACACTTTCCCCGGTACCCAGCAGACTGGCACATTCTTTCACATAAACGGAACGCGTAATGGTATCCGGAATAATTGCAACAGATCTGACGATATCACTGATTAGAGATGCGCGTTTTACTGGATCATTTTTTGCTTCATCCAGGAGTAACCTGGTTTTAAAAAGTACAAAATCAGATTCATTTTTACCAATAAAATCAAGCACTTCAGAAGCATTGTGTTTATGAGCATATGAATCAGGATCTTCGTTATCTGGTAATAATAGTACCTTCACATTTAATCCCTGTTCAAGTACCATATCAATTCCCCGGATCGCAGCTTTTATACCCGCCGCATCACCGTCGTAAAGGATTGTAAGATTATTTGTAAAACGTTTGATAAGCCTTATCTGGTCTTCAGTAAGGGAAGTACCTGAAGAAGCAACTACATTTTCAATCCCGGCCTGGTGCATTGAAATAACATCAGTATAACCTTCCACCAGGAAACATTTGTCATTTTGGACAATGCTTTTCTTGGCCTGGAACATTCCATAAAGGACCTTGCTTTTATGATAAATATCCGATTCAGGTGAATTAACATATTTTGCGACATTCTTATCGTTTTTAAGAATGCGACCACCAAATCCAATTATTTTTCCGGCAATATTGTGAATGGGAAACATTACCCTGCCTGAAAAACGATCGAAATGAGAATTTTCTTTCTCAATGGTAAGTCCGGTCTTAATCAGATATTCAGTCTTGTAGCCATTTTTAACCGCATTTTCTGTAAATGCTTCCCTCTTTTCCTGGGAATAACCAAGCTCAAATTTCCGGATCATATCATCGCGAATGCCGCGTTCAATAAAGTAAGCCATACCCACAGCTTTTCCTTCGGGATGGTTATAAAGCAAGTCGCTAAAATATTTTCCAGCGTATTCAGTAACTATAAGTAAACTTTCCCGCTCGTTTTTCTGGGCCGCTTCCTCGGGAGTTATTTCATGTTCAACAATTTCAATATTATACTTCCGGGCGAGATAATGCAATGCTTCAGAATAGCTCAGGTTTTCATGCTCCATGATAAAATTAACTGAACTACCCCCTTTTCCGCATCCGAAACATTTGTATATTCCTTTGGTTTGTGAAACACTGAATGATGGTGTTTTTTCATTATGGAACGGGCACAACCCGATGTAATTCACTCCTCTTTTCCTCAGCGAAACAAAATCCTGCACAACCTCAACTATCTGTGCTGCATCATAAATCTTTTCGATAGTGCCCTGATCGATCATAAAGTAAAAAAAATTGGAATGCTAAGGTAAGAAGGAAATATGAAAATTTGCAGATTTGCAGATTTGAAAAATGTGAATATTAAATGATTAATTATTTATTTATATTTGATTGAAATTTAATGCGGTAGCATATTAATAATAATATGAAAATTTATAAAGAATTCGGTTGTGTTTATTACGAATATGCAACTGAAAGTGGTATGATCTACTTTATTATTAAATCTTTATTTAATAACGTTGTAAATAATATTAAAACAAAATACAATGAAAACTAAAATTTTAATTTTATCTTTTTCAATATTATTTTATTACGGATGCAAACAAAATAATGTAATTGATAAAAAGTCGCTTATAATTGGGGATCCTTTAGAATGTGGTATTTCTCAGACTCTTTTATTTCCGGTTGGAACAAGATCTAATCAGGATGCATCTAAGGAAGACAATTCGGATATGTCAATAAAACGAAAAGGAAAATTATATTTTTCTGAAAACAAATCTACTGAATTCAATGACAGACTGGCTAAAGTTGAATATATCAATGAAAACCTGAACGATTTTGATATCCGGAATATCTTATATTATAATCTTATTACAGGTAAATCGCACCCTTTGAGTACCGATACTTTTCATATTTTATCCTTTGCAATTCATACCGAATTTGTTAAGCCTTTAATATTTTACAGAATCGTTAAAACCGATTTAAATAAAGATAATAAGTTTGACTCATCGGACCCGGTTATCCTATATGTTTCAAATCTTATAGGTGATAGCTTGACAAGAATAACTCCTGAAAACGAACAATTCATAGATTATTTCTACTATCCGTCAACCAATAAGATTTTAATTAAAACTATTGTTGATTCTGATAACAATAAAAAGTTTGAATCAAATGATGAAACAAATTTCTACGAAATGAAAATAGCTAACCTCGAACTTGGAAAAGTAATTTTTTCTAAGGGCTTAACAGATTCATTAAAACAACAAATTATTGGAACTAAATAACCCAGGCTGCAAAGCGTTAAGTATTTAAGTAAATAAACAAATTCTGCCTGTCTGGCTTTCTTATTTAAGGCACTCTGAATAATTTGTTAATTCTGTATTTCGTATTAATTCATTTTAAAATGACTAATCATGAACAGAAGAAAATTTTTAAGAAATAGCGCTATGGCCGGTATTTCTTTAACTTCGTTATCGGTTGTTTCATGTAATCTTATTCCCAATTCTAAAATCCGTGAAAAATCACTCTTCGAAAATTTCGAACTTAATGAATTAACCATTTCTGAATTACAGGAAAAGGTCAAAAACGGACTGCTTACATATTACAGTCTAAGTCAGCTATATTTAAAACGGATACATGAAATTGATAAGAACG
>Ga0265316_10005005_pt1 | contig 13011 bp, 9 predicted proteins | sample 4522metaG_FD_202092 | JGI IMG/M metagenome (GOLD analysis project Ga0265316, IMG submission 202092) | Rhizosphere microbial communities from Carex aquatilis grown in University of Washington, Seatle, WA, United States - 4-5-22 metaG | ecosystem: Host-associated > Plants > Roots > Rhizosphere >... | reverse complement strand
CCGAGCACGGGCGTTCCTGGCCGCCTGGAAATCCGGGCGTTTCGTAGTCTCGCAGGGGTGTTGGCATCCACGCCAGTCTTGACCACGTTTGGTCTCCCCGCCATCACCCTGCCTGTAAGGGGCTTACTTCTGGACAGAGAAGATGACCCTCGCCTACCTCCGAAGTCGACGGGAGCGAGGTGCACGCGTCGAAGTGGACGAGGTGGGCTACAGGTTGCGATGGCCAGACGGAACGCAACTTGAGCACGCCACCTTTTCCCCGAATCCAGCAGTTGGCGCGCGGCTCCTCACCCTAGAGGAGCCCCACATTCGGGGGCTGGCCACACAGCTGGGGTTCTTCGCGCCGGGCAGTCCAATCGCATCCATCGTCGTCCCTGAGATTTCCGACAAGGTGAGCGGATTCTGGTCGCTATGGCGTATCGCCCTTGATGGCGGTGGCAGCCGGGCACGACGGATCCTGCCGCTCTTCATGAGCGATGATGGGCGCGTTCTTGGCCCCACGGCACGTGTCGTATGGGAACGTCTTCTGGAGCTCGAGCCCGAGAAGGTACAACTCCGAGCAGCTGCACTGGTTGGCGAAGCTGCCCAAGCAGCGTACGACGAGGCTCGACACCGGGCCGAAGAGTCAGGACGTGCGTTATACGACGAGCTCCTGAGCAGCCATCACCGCAACCTTGACCAGGAGAGACAGAAATCAGCCCAGGCGTTCTCTTCGCGGCGGCGTGCGATCGAGCGCATCGGACTTCCCCAGGTGCGGAGTCACCGGCTTACACAGCTTGCCGAAGAGGAGAAGATGCTCGCAGCTGACCTGACCCTACGGTCGGCGGCCTTTCCAGAGTTGAGCGCGATTCTGGTCGTCCGTATTGCCGCGACAGGGGAGCTGCTGTGACAATTGTCGCCCTCCAGAGCGGCTGGCGAGAGCCGATCCTGGCACACTTCACCAAGGAGATTGCGACAGTTGCGCGGCTCACCATCGTTGCCGATCCAGATCGGCTGCTAACCGAAGAGGCGATTCTCGACGGCATTCGTGCGCGTGGCTTCGACCTGATCCCCTTCGAGGATTACGTCGCTTTTCGATACGCGTACGAAACTCGCTATCGCCAAGCATGGGATCGCGGGGAGCAAACCAACCTGGTCGTGCTCCTTCACACGTTGAGGGAGGATGTTACCAAGCTCCCGTTCGATCTACTCGAGTGCGCCCAACGGGAACGCAGACTACTTCGCTTCAGCCGCGCGGAGCTATTTCCAAACCTCTCTCCGGCGGTCTTGGACGAACTCGACAGCGGCTCCTTCGAGGCCTTACACCGAGCGATAGCGCTCAACGAACCAGGCGTGCTTGGAGACAACGCGACGAAGGACTTTCTCCTACGCCACGTTTTCGAAATCTCACCGGAACAGATTCGCACCACGGCCGATCTTCTGCGAGTACTGCTGAGGCGGCACTACCGTTCGCAACAACTTCCCGCGTGCCTTGACGATCGACTGATCGGTCTACTCGAGGAGACCAAGCGCTTCTCTGGCTGGCCGTTGCATACTCTTGTTCCCCATCGTGAGCAGTTCTTTGGGTTCCTTCAGGAGCGATGGCCCCTGTTTGTCCAGCGTTGGAGGGCCAATGGTGAAGGGGTCGCCGAGCCTCGGGAGACCTACGGCGTCAGGATCCCCGGCCCGACCGATCTTCCCTTCGAACACGACGACGTTCGGGTCTACATCGACAGCCTGTTTCTGGAAGGGGTTCTCACGCCCACTGCGGTGCTGCCCAAGGCCGTCGTTCAAGGGTCCTGGCTTGCGATAGGAGTCCGCGGTGACGAAGTGGAAGATGCGCATTCTCGCTTCGCACGACTTACTGAGGCGATCGAGCACAATCTGCCCAGCGAATCCGAGGGCTACCGCTCCTGGACAGAGACAGCCTGGCGATGGGCGGAATGGAGTGCACTTCGGTGGACTTTGGGCACCCGAGCACTCCAAGGCAAGACAGGCGAGATTGCCTTGCTGGAGAAGAAGGTCGACGAAGCTTTCACCCGATGGATGCTCGCGCACTATGCATCCCTCCACAACGTATCCTATCTGCCCTTACCGGTCATGGTGCACCAGGTTCCGCGCTACCTTGCACATGGCTGGACGCCGGCCTCTCGGGGCGGAACCTCGACCAAGCGGATCGCCTTGTTGGTCATTGACGGGCTGGCTCTCAGTCAATGGACGCTATTGCGAACGCAGCTCGCGGGGCAAAAGCACCGTTTGACCGAACACGCCATCTTCGCGTGGGTTCCGACCCTTACCTCGGTCTCGCGTCAATCCATCTTCGCGGGCGAGCCGCCGTTCTACTTTTCCGCCAGCCTTGGAACGACACATAAGGAAGAGGCTCATTGGCGGCGCTTCTGGGAAGACCGCGACGCGGGCCGCGCTGAGGTCGCGTACATTTGCCAGAAGAGCCAAGAGCCCGACGAGAATCTCATTGAGCGGGTGAAGGAAACGGCCTCGCACCCGCGGTGTCGCGTGCTGGGCGTCGTTGTCGGAATGGTTGACCAGATGATGCACGGAGTAGTGACCGGGGCCGAAGGGTTCCATGCACAAGTTCGCCATTGGGGTGAAACTGGCGCGTTCCAGGGTCTCGTCGAGACGTTGCTCGACCTCGGATACGAGGTGGTCATCACCGCTGATCACGGAAACGTCGAGGCCACCGGATTTGGAAAGCCCAATGTGGGAGCAGTCGCGGACGCACGCGGCGAGCGCGTTCACGTGTTTGCCAAGGAAGTTCTGCGCGCACAGGTCCAAGCGCAGTACCCCAGAACCATCGCCTGGCCGCAGATTGCCCTGCCCGAAGACTATCGGGCCTTGCTCGCCGCAGAAAGAAGGGCCTTTATCACTGAGGGCTCGCGAAACGTAGGTCACGGAGGCATCGCGCTTGAAGAACTGTTTGTCCCCTTCATCACCGTCGGGAGAGCCTAGATGATTGGCGAACGACGAAAACTTCTCGGATTCGATCAGCGCGTCCGTCTTGAATGGTTGGAGGCAGCCGCTGGCCACGCCGCGAGTGGAAAGAGCTACGAGGCCATTCGCGAGGCTCTGTTAGATCTTCTCGACGGGGTCGTCGGTGGGCGACGGTACGCTAGCGCGCGGTCGAAGACTGTCACCGTGCTCTGTCGCGTATGGGGCGGAGTCGTTCCCGGAGCGGAGAGTCTCCGGGCTCGAGCAATCGAAGCCCTCTCGCAGGTGGATGCTTCCGAACGCGTGGTCCTCCATTGGGCTATGTCACTGGCGGCCTATCCATTTTTCTTCGACGTTGCATCCATCGTCGGCCGCCTCCTTGAGCTGCAGGATGAAGCGCCAATGACCCATATCGTGCGCCGAACGGTGGAGCTTTGGGGAGACCGCGAGAAGGTGCGTGGCGGCTCGCAAAAGATCGTCCGGTCGATGACTGACTGGGGGTGCCTGACCGAGACCTCTGCCAAGGGCGTATTCCGAAGGCGCAGTCCGCAACTGACCATTCGCGGAGACCTGGCTTCGATCCTGGTCGAGGCGATGATCTTCGGCGGCGAACAGACTGCCGTCCCCTTGCCACAGCTACTTCGCCACCCGGTAGCCTTCCCCTTCCAGATCGAGGTCACCGCTCACGATCTGCGCCGGTCGCAGCGCTTCGAAATCAACCGGCAGAGCTTGGACCTCGACGTTGTGTCGCTGACCGCACGAGCTTAGGCGTGACCCAGCGGCAAACACGTGTGCAGCTCGCAAGCGTGGTCCGCTGGTTCCTTGACGCCCAGGAGCAGAGCAAGCGCCTACCATTCTACTGCGACCCGGACCGAGTTGGAACCTTCGCTGTTGCCCCCGAAGAGCTCACGACAGGCAGTGACGCCGCCGTCTTCCGCCTCTTTGTCACGCTCTCGATGTATCAGGCGCTACGTGACGTTGTCATCATGCGCCAGCAGAGTGCACTGCCCCGCTCGTCGATGCGGGTGATAGCCGACGCTGGCTACATCAAGCGCTGCGTTTCTGGGCACGAGTGCGATGCGCCGCGATCGGTCGAGGCCTTCGAGGAGGGCTGCGACGTCAAGAAGACCGGCCGGGTCGTTGACTGCGGCCGAAGCCCGGGCGTCCCCTGTCACGTTAAGAACGCGACGGTCGTCTTCAACCGCATGGGGGATATGGGCAAGCTGCCGACCTCGGCGTGGCTTCGTCTGTGGAAAGACGGGGGCATGCGGGAGGTGCTCTCCGAGGTCTGCAGCGACGATGCCTCGCCCACAACGCGAGCCACGCTCCTCGTAGAACGATTCGGGCGGGTCCACCGCGTAGGGCGCAAGCTCGCAACCATGTTTGTGAGCGCTCTCTCGACACCGGCACTCGCTCCGGGGCTCACGCCGTGGTTCCCGGATATCGACGGCAACGACCTGGTCGTGGTCGACACAAACGTCGCGCATGCCGTGGACGCTCTTCGAAGGTTCGGCCCACCGAGGACTTACGAAGCTCGCGAGTCGTGGATTCGAAAACAAGCCGAATTGATTGACCTCCGAGAGTTCAGTCCAGCCCTGCCTCGCTACTCACCGAGACTCGTGCAGGAGGCAATCTATGTCTTCTGCTCAAGGTCCAACCGTATGGCTCGCGGAGATGTTTGCGCCGCCCGCTCAACGCCTTGTCTCGGCTGCGCGCCGAGGATCTGCCCATTCGCAATGTCGATGAAAGGCAAATCGCGACACCCTCTGGCACCGGAGCGGACTCGCTGTTAACCGCTGCTCTCTGTCTGTTAACCGCTCTCTGACGCTCTCTCCCCAGAAAGGCCACCAGAGAGCACTTTGAGCAGTGACTATCCGGTCGCGCGCACGAACCAGTGATCTCTGCGAAAAGGCACGCAGCCGTCGCGAAGGACCGGACACACGCAAGACCCCGCAGAAACAGGCTCATCAGCGCGCTGCCAGAATCGCCGTCTCGCCGCCCCTGTTAAGCCATCTACCCCACCCAAGTTGGTGGGGGACGTGGGGTGGCTCCGGAGGAGGGATTCGAACCCCCGACCCGACGGTTAACAGCCGTCTGCTCTGCCAACTGAGCTACTCCGGAATGTCGAAGGCGATGATTATGTGCAGCCAAGCCCTGTCGTCAAGCAGTTCGATACGCCGACGGTGAAACAGTCAGGTGACGCGGTCACTTTTCCACTGGCTGGGGGGCCGGGCCAGGCGCGGCTGCCGGGCCCCGGGTCGGCTCCGCGGCAGCGTGAGGCACGACCACCGGGCCGGGCGGCGGCCGCCATTTCAGGACGCGGGCCGCATTTTCAAAGTAGATCTTACGCAAGATCGTCTCGGGAAGGCCGACGCCGTCGATCTTCCAACGCCCCTGGATGGGGGTGGGGCTCTCGAATTGCTTGTCGCGCGTCTCGAAGTAGCGCCAGGTCGACGTGAAATAACGGGTCTCATCCTCCACCGTGGGCGGGTTGGCGCCGTTTGAACCGTACATCATGCCGTCCTGCTCGGCCGCGACCCCGAGGTCGGTACCAAACAGAATGCGGTCCTGATACTTGTCATAGAAACGCCGCATTTTTGCCGCATCCTGACGTCCAATCTCGGGCACGCGCGCGGCGGTGTCGATGTACAGGTTGGGGTACTTGTCGAGCATCTGCGCGACGCGATCCGGATCTTCGGGGTTGTTGCCGAAGTGAACCCCTATGAAAGTGGTCTTGGGATGCCGGGCCACCCGCCTCTCGAAGGCCGCGTAGAGTTCTTCCCACGACGGCACAGGCTGCCCACGGAAAGACCATTCGGGGTGCGCCTGCAGTTCGTCCCAACGCTCGTTCTTGGAGTCAGCCGGCAGCCAAAAGGCCTTGGGATCACCGGTGTGGATCGCCACCGGCATTCCCAGCTCGCCCGCCTTCTCGAACAGGGGATCCAGGCCCGGATCGTCCACCGCCAGCGGCCGCTTGCCGTCGGGGGTGGGATAGCCAAGGCCCAAGCCCTTGGGGATCTTGAGGCCGATGGCGCCAAGCTGCTTGGACAGCGCCAACTCCTCGGCCATGACGTTGCCGTAGTCGGCCCGAACCCCCATGTTGGCCATGCGAAGGGCTTTCATGAAGCCGGCGTTGGCGAACACGGCGATGCGACCGCCCGTTGCCCGGGCCGCCGCAAGCTGGGTTTCGAGAGCGTGGTGCGGCGGTCCCGGCGTCATTCCCGACAGGTTGACCATGCCGTCGACGCCCCAGTTCTCCATGATTTGCAGGGCGCGCTCGATACCGTCCGGACTGATGTGGGTATGCACGTCGATGCGCGGGAGGTGGGCTGCCCTTGCCGGCCGCGCCCCGGGTGCGGCGGCGGGCTTCGTGTTCGCCCCCCACCTGTGACCCAAGATCCCTGCCACTCCCAGGGCACCCAACACCGCCAACATCAACACCAGAGCCGCAACACCCCACGCCGACCGCCGAGAAGCCATTGCGCTCAAGTCATACCTACAGCTTTTCGGGCGCGGCCTCAGGCTGAGCTTCCGGTGCGGCGGCAGGCGACGCGGACTCCCCGTTGCTCTTTCTCAGCTTGGCGACGATCTTCAGGATCTCAGTGTTGCCGTCCTTCTCCCAGCCATCCCCGGGAGTCACGATGTGCTCGTATGGTTCGTAGCCGTGTTTGCGGATTGTCACCGTGTGGTTCTTGTCGACGTCCAAGATCCGCCGCTGGAATGGCGTTTGCCCCATGGGCTCGCCGTCGATGGTAATCTGCGCACCCGGCGGCACGGAGCGCAGCTTGAGCAGATACACACTGTCGTCCTGCCCGGCGGCAAGGGCAGGCGAGGTCGGCATCGGGGCAAGGACAGGCTTGCCAGCCGTCTTCTTGGCCGGGCCTGCTGCCGGGACCGGGCGTTTGGCCGCCTCTACGGTCTCCGCCGGCTTCGCGGCTTCGGCCGCCTTCGGATTGGCATTGACGGTCTCTTTCGACGGCTGGGGCGGCGCGGCCTTCTCCGCGGGCTTAACAGGCTCGGGCGCGGGCGCCGGTGGTGTTGGCTGAGCCGATGGCTGAATGGGCTCGGCCGCCTTGGGCACAGCCGGCGCGACAACTGGAACAGGCTGCTCCACCTCGGACGCGGGCTGCGGTGCCGGCGCGGCGGGGCGCTGCCACGGCTTGGCTTGCAACAGGTAGACGCCAGCGAACGCCAGCCCCGCCGCGATGATGCCTACCACCACGAGCTTCTTGCCCTGCCCTGCCGGTTTCTGAATCTTCTCGTCGGAACCTTCCGGATCGAAAATCTCCGGTTCCTGAAGTGCCGGTCGTTCGGTCTCACCGGACGCCGCCACTGGCACCTCGGCCAGCGGTTCCTGGGGCGGAGCGGCCATTTCTTCGGTGTGCTCTGCGGGCGCCTCGACCGGCGTTCCGCCCTCGGCCTCTGGCATGTCCATGGCCCGATCGAGCCAGCCCTGTCCGGTCGGGATCTTGACCGCGCCCGAGCTGGAGCGAGCCGGGGGCGCCTCCAGCGCAGGGGGAACCTCGGCGACCGGGGCAGGCTTCGCGAGATCAAGCGGAGGGAGGTCGAATGTCTCCCGTGCGGGCTTGTCGCCCATGCGCTTGGCCTGGCCAGAATCGGCGGCCTCCTTCAGTGCAACCTTAGCGCCCGTCGCGGTGACCGCCTCGCTGGCGTCCTCGCTGATGTCGATGGGCCCTGACCACGAGGAGTCCGCCGCCGCGGGCGCTTGTGAATCAGTGACGGTGTCCTCAAGAGGCGCAACCGGTGCGGCTTCCTGTCGAGCGCCCGCCGCGCCACCGCGCGCGCTGTCCAAGGCATCGAAGTAGAAACTTGGCGGCTTGTCAGCGATCTCGGTCTTGCCGCCTGAGGCAAACTCGTCGAACCTGTCCGACGTTTCAGCGCGAACGGGCGGCGCGACGACCAACGGCGCGGGTGCCGGCCGGGGCGCCGCAGGCGGAGGAGTCTCGGGCCGAGGCGCAGGTCGCGCGGCGGGAACAGCAAGGGCATTCGGGGCAGGCGACCCGGCCGCACGACCAGCCTTGGCGGCCAAGATCTGCTGGTGAATCTGCTGGCTTTCCGGTGCAAGTTGGTCAAAACGCAGCCCCATGCCGGGAATGCTTCCGACCCGCGATGGATCGGGTTCACGCACCCACACCACCGTGCCCAGACCGGCCAGCAGCAAACTGCCATCGACCAGGCTGAAATCGAAACGCAACAGCGCCCCGACCGCCAGCGGTTGCTTGGTTCGGATGAAGATGCCTCCCGCGCTCACGTCCGCGCCATAGCGCGCGACAAACTCGTCGAGGCTGGCACTCTTGAACTTGATCCGGAGTGTGATCGCGTTGGCTTCAGGGCTTGACGGTTCGTCCATGGGGGGGTTCCCTAGTCGGGAATAGTGCAGAGGTTACGACGACCGTGAGTTTCCTTCAATTATTGATTGGTTGGCTGTCTGTTCGGCGCGCCTTGCTGGCCATGCTTGGCCCTGCTCTTTTTGCATCTGCCAGCTTCGCCAGCCCGACCGAAAAGGCCATTCACGCCCGCCACGGCATGGTCGCATCCGACTCGCATCTGGCGTCTCAGGTGGGCGCGCGCGTGCTGGAGGCAGGTGGAAATGCGGCCGATGCGGCCTGTGCCACCGCCATGGCGCTTGGCGTTGTCAACCCATTCGCATCGGGCATGGGCGGCGGCGGCTTCGCCCTCGTCTATTCAGCCAAGACGGGCAAGGCCGAAGCGTTTGATTTTCGCGAGACCGCGCCGGCGGCTCTGCGACCCGAGATGTTCGTGCGGGCAGGAACGATCGATCGGGCTCTTTCGTTTCGCAGTGGACTTGCCGTGGGTGTGCCTGGCGAGCCGGCTGGGCTGGCCGAAATCGTGCGCCGGTGGGGCAAGCGAACCTTCGCCGACTGCATTGGGCCGGCCGAAAAGCTGGCTCGCGGATTCCCGGCCTCGGCGTGGCTGGTCGAGCATCTGGACAGCGCCCGCCAGCAGGATCCGTCGGAGGCGGGCAACTTCTTCACGGGCGTGCTGGCGCGAAAACACGGCAGCCTGGCTGATCTGCGCGCCGGCGATGTGGTGACGCGGCCGGATCTGGCCAAGACCCTGGCCCGCCTGCGCCGCGAAGGCGCCGCCGCCTTCTACAAAGGCGAGATTGCCGACGCCATCGTCACGTCCGTCCACGGTGCGGGCGGCGTGCTCGACCGCAAGGATCTGGCTGGATACACACCGGTCGAACGAACGCCGCTGGTGTCGACATTCCGCGGACATCGCATCTTCGCTATGCCACCGCCATCAGCTGGCGGTGTCGTGATGTTCGAAGTGCTCGGAATTCTCGGGGAACGCATGGAATCCTGGGATCCGGTCCCGGGTGGTTCGCAGGATCCGAACTATCTGCACCTGCTGGTCGAGTCCCTCAAGCATGGATTTGCCGACCGCAGCCGTTTTCTCGGCGATCCCGGATTCGTCGATGTTCCACTGCCGCATCTGCTCGACGCCGCCTACCATCGCGAGTTGGAGTCCCGGATTCGACCGAGCGGAACCCTTCCGCCCGACCGCTACGGCACAACCGAGTCAGCGAACGCCGCCCCGGCGCGGGACGCAGGAACCGCCCACATTTCGGTCGTGGACAGCGAGGGGAACGCCGTCGCCCTGACCACCACGATCAACCTGGAATTCGGGGCGCACCTTCTGGCCGGTCGCACTGGAATTCTGCTCAACAATGAGATGGATGATTTCGCGCTGGCGCCCGGCGCGCCCGATGCGTTCGGGCTGGTTGGCGGAGGCGCCAATCGACTCGCGCCAGGCAAGCGGCCGCTTTCGTCCATGTCACCCACCATAGTGGTTGGCGCTGACGGCGTGGAAATCGTGCTGGGCGCGGCCGGCGGCCCGACCATCATTTCAAGCACGATTCAGGTCCTGCTCGATGTGCTGCTCTTCGGCCTGAACGCCAAAACGGCCCAGGCAGCGCCTCGCCTCCATCATCAATGGAGTCCCGATGTCCTGCAGGTCGAGCCCAGCTTGCCGGCGCCGGTGGTCGAAGCGATGCGCGCCAGGGGTCATCGCGTGGAAGTTCGGGACAAGATCGGCAAGGTCAACCTGGTGATTCGCGGCAAGGCCGGCCTGCAGGCGGCGGGAGAGCCCCGATCCGGGGGCGCACCCGCAGGATACTGAAATCCGACGAAATTGTCGTATCGGCGATACGACAATTTCGATCGCCGACGGTGAATTTGTGGTCGCGGGGAAACTTGGCCACACGCTCCGCGGTCTAGGTCAGCAGACCTTCCATGCGCAGCGCGATGACCGGCGCAGAAAGAATCCGGGAAGACTCTGGAACTCCGGGAAGGGCGCCTTCACTTCACTGTCTGCACAATAGAAGTGCATTTCTATTCTGCAAACGGAGATCGAAGATGGCAGGCGCCAAGTAGATAATCTGTGGGACGAATGGCGGCACGTCGCTTCGCCAGGAAGAATCCAGGAAGACTCAGGCACCGCCCCAGGGCCGTGGGGCGAGTACCTGCTCTACGCCGATGCCAAGCTCAACAGCATCATTGCCGTGGTCGACACCGAACAGAACAATTTCGTCACTTACTGCAGACGTTCCAGACTGGGAGACGGGCGCAGGTCCCTGCGTTGCACACGAGGCCGTAGAGGCAATGTGGCCCGTTGAAATCGTCGCAGTAATCACCCGCCCGCGGTTGAGACGCGCACCGGCCAGTTGAATCGCAGTACGCCCAATCGACGCAATCCCAGTTCAAAGTACACTGGCCTCCCACTGCGACACTTGGGGCAGTGGGCACACACGTCCTGGTCGCGTTGTCGCATTCGAGGAAGGCGCCGCAACACATTCCGTTGGGACAATCGCACGGCTGCCCTTCGGCAGAAAGCGTGGCGCAGATGGGGCCGTTCGAACTCCCGTTTACGCTCACACAGTACGTCCCGGCCGTGCACGACCCTTCGGGGACAGAGGGATCCAAGCAGGCCTGACCGGCATTAGCCCTTGGCTGGCAGGTGGGAGTTCCCGAATCAGTGCGAGCACAAAATGCTCCTTCGGCGCAACCGGAGAAGCCGGTCCCATTACAAGGGCCTCCGATTGGACTTGGTTCTGCGGTACTGACCCCGGGCGCGCAGACACCCGGACAACACGCGCGCGAGCTGTGCATGCCGCAACCAGAATTCGCGGCAAACATACAAGTCCCGGAAACGCAGTCCGCCGGAGCGTAGCAAGTGTCTCCCCCTGCAACCAATCCTCTGAATACCTTGGCGCAGACTTCCTCGAAGTGCCATCCTGGGATGCCGCAGCCGGCTGACATGAGGGTGTTCACGCAAGCCGCCGCCTGGTCACCGTCATACACGATTCTCCCTGCCCCGACGCCCGCCGACTCCGGTCCAAAATCACCCACGCTCGTGGTTGCCGCGCATGTGGACTTGTCTGGCGTCGAACCGCAACGAACCTCGTGAGTGCAATAGGCATCCACGAACGCAGCCGGAAAAGCGGAAAGGGAGATATTGCTGCTACCGCCGGCTGCCGTCGAGCCTCCACCGCCACAAGCCGGAATGACGAACACCAAGAGTGCAATGCGTCCATTTCCCATAAGCCGACATTAGCACCGGCGCCGGAGCATAGTCCAATCGCTGGCTGTGGTGGTGCCAGAAGGTACGATAACACGCTGTCACCTAGAACCCTGCGGCCAACTACATGGACTGCACGCCAGCTAGAGCGGCATGGCAGCAGCGAGAGGTCAACTCAAGCGCTTTTTCGGCATCGTCGCACGCCAAGGCCGAGTTCACAGCGCGGGGCTGGAGTAGGTATAGATGTAGCCGCTAGAAGCATGGCCCGGTGCCCCATCTCGGTGCCGGTGTTTTCCTGTTGGTGTTTTCCTGTTGGGGGCGGCCTGAATGCACGCAACCTTGGCGCGACTTTGCCGATAACGAGGCATGCCCAGACCGCTGCGCTTCGTCCCCGCTGGTTCGCTTGTTGAGGTCACAACCCGCACCATCCAAAGCAGGCTGCTCCTCAGACCCTCACCCGAGCTGACCGACATCATCCTCGGTGTCATTGGCAAGGCCCAGGATCTTTACGGCATGGCCATTCATGCCTTCGTAGTCCTCTCAAACCACACGCATTTTCTTCTGTCACCGTCGGGTGCGGACCAGCTCGCCAAGTTCATGCAGTTCGTGAACGCCAACATCGCCAAGGAGGCTGGACGCCTTCATAAGTGGCGCGATCGTTTGTGGTCGCGCCGCTACCGATCGATCGTGGTGGTCGGCGAAAAGGCGGCCCATGTTCGCCTGCGTTACACATTGGCACACGGCGCAAAAGAGGGACTGGTGGCAAAACCAGTCGAGTGGCCTGGACCCAACTGTATTGCCGCGCTCACGAAGGGTGAGTTGCTGCGTGGAACATGGTTCGACCGCTCGGCGGAATACACCGCACGCCAGCGAGGCAAGTCCGTGTTGCCAATGCAGTTCGCGACGACGTTCGACGTGAAGCTCACGCCTTTGCCCTGCCTGCCGCACTTGACCGATGACCAGCGCCAGGCCGACTGCCGACGCATCGTCGAGGAAATCGAGGCTGCGGCCGAAGCTGAAAACAAGGCCAAGGGCCGCAAGCCCATGGGCGCCGCCGCCATCCTGGCGCAGGACCCGCACAGTCGCCCTGTCACCACCGACCGCAGCCCCGCTCCACTCGTCCACGCATCAGACGAAAAGACTGCACTCGAATTCCGCGTCCAGTACCGCGCCTTCGTCGACGCCTACCGCGCTGGCGCCCAGCGGCTGCGTGATCGTGCCCGCGAGCTGGTGAAGCTGTTTCCCTTGTGGGCCTTCCCACCGGCCCTGCCATTCAACGCCGCCCCGGCCTGACCGAGACGGCCACCACCGAGCTGACGAGGCCACCCGCCAGGCGGTCAAGGGCAAGCCACGCCCGTCGTCTGCCGCCGACGGAAAATCCAAACTTCCACGGCCCCGATTTCCGTCCGGCTCGGCCCTGCGGCCATCATCTGCACGCGCCGCCGTTGTCCTGACCGTCAGTCCCGCCAGCCGCCACCTCGATCCAAGAGCCATCGCGGGACCCAACTGCCGACGCTCCAG
>Ga0265316_10005004_pt1 | contig 13012 bp, 12 predicted proteins | sample 4522metaG_FD_202092 | JGI IMG/M metagenome (GOLD analysis project Ga0265316, IMG submission 202092) | Rhizosphere microbial communities from Carex aquatilis grown in University of Washington, Seatle, WA, United States - 4-5-22 metaG | ecosystem: Host-associated > Plants > Roots > Rhizosphere >... | reverse complement strand
GGCACCCAGGGACTTAGCGAACTTGATCTGCTCGTGCGTTGGCAAGGCAAGCTGCTCGGTTTCGAGATGAAGTACGGCGACGCCCCGGCCATGACCAAGTCGCTTCACGTGGCCATGCAAGACCTGAAATTGGACCAGGCATTCATCGTGTATCCCGGCACCAAGACCTATCCCGTCGCAGACAAAGTCACGGTTATCCCATTGCCCGATCTGCTTCTGTGCCTGAGAGATCCCCGTTCGATCGCACCGGGCGTTCGCGCGTGACTTGCCGAAAGACTGCCGAACAAGCCGTCGTAGACTGACCTCGCCCCCATCTCGACCCCGACCAAGGCTGGTGTCACTGTCAACCGCTTCTTCCATCGCGACCAACCGTCGTCGCCTTTGCCGACGACCTTCTTGCGGTGCCGATTTGCGCACTCTGGGAGCCTGGCGGCCGCGCCCGGTAGCGCGAACGGAAGATCGACACGCGGCCAGGCCGTCGAACCGGACGGGGCAGCCAGGTTCAGCGCCGCCCGGTCGTCGGGCCTCGGCGCGGGCATGGCGCTCCCCCCTGGCCGCGCAGCGGCCATACACCTCGCCCCGCGCAGCGGAGCGTAGCGGGGAGAGGTAGCCGCGTAGCGCGGCTGGTGAGGGGCTACCGCGCCCGCTCCTCCACCCCACCGTCGGCCGACTGCATGGTACGGGTTCGTCCTACGCCTTGACTAGCCGCTTGGGACCGCCGGCAACGCCTTCGCCAAACAGGGGTTCGACCATGTTGCGCGTATCCACTACCAACTTCACGCCTCCCCACAGGCGTGGATCCTTGAACTGATCGTGCGCCGTCGCCACCAGGACTGCGTCGAATTCGGCAAACGCCTCGCGCGTGCACGGCACCGACTTCAATCCCAGGTCGTACTTACGCGTGCGCAGTGCCTCCGGAAGGTACGGGTCGCAGTAGTCGACTCGTGCCCCGCCCTCCTCTAGCAGTTCGATCAACTCGAAGGACGGGGACTCTCTGGTGTCGTCGATGTTCGCCTTGTACGCCAGTCCAAGCACCAAGACGCGTGCGCCTTTCAGCGACTTACTGTCCTCGTTCAGCGCCTCGACCAAACGCGAGACAACATAGCGAGGCATCTGGGTATTGATCTCCCCTGCCAGCTCGATGAATCGCGTCCACATCCCGTATTCCGACGCTTTCCACGACAAGTAGAATGGGTCGAGAGGAATGCAGTGCCCGCCCAGCCCTGGCCCTGGAAAGAACGGCATGTATCCGAATGGCTTCGTACTCGCTGCCGCGATGACCTCCCATACGTCGATGCCCATGCGCGAGAACGTCATCTTCAACTCGTTTACCAGCGCGATGTTGACCGAGCGGAAGATGTTTTCGAGCAACTTGCACGACTCGGCCACCCGGGCGTGCGACACCGGCACCACGCGGTCCAACCCTGCCTCATAGAACGCCACAGCGGCCTCGGTCGACTCGGCGTTGATACCACCCACCACCTTCGGGATCGTTCGCGTCGAAAATTGTGCATTTCCCGGATCCTCGCGCTCGGGCGAGAACGCGAGTAGAAAATCCCTTGGCGACAAGAGCCCGCTCCCCTCCAGAATCGGGAGCACTTCCTCTTCCGTAGTCCTTGGATAGGTTGTCGACTCGAGCACGACGAGCTGCCCTGGCCGAAGCCTTTTTGCGATCTCCCGAGTCGTAGCATGAATGTAGGAGTTGTCGGGTTCGCGGTGCTTGCCGAGCGGCGTTGGTACGCAAATCAGGATCGCATCGCACTCTCGCAAGCGGTCGAAATCATCTGTCGCCGTAAAGCGACCACCCTTCACCGCCGCCGCCACACGTGCAGAACCGACATGCCCGATGTAGGACCGACCCTGGTTGAGCGTCCCGATTTTCCCGCTGTCCACATCGAACCCAACCACCTGAAATCCGGACTCGTTGAAAGCCAACGCCAGCGGAAGGCCCACGTAGCCCTGACCAATCACGCCGATGACGGCGGACTTTCCCTTCACACGATCGATAAACGAGCCCATGCGCCCCTCGATACCTACTCTGTTGCTGGTCGCTCGCGGCGAACAGTGCCAGTGACGATAGCACGGGGCGCCCGCTTGCGTGCTACGGTAGAAGCTAACTGATCCATGCAGCACCTGATCTTCGTCAACCGCTTCTTCCACCCCGACCATTCGGCCACCAGCCAGATCCTTGGCGACCTGACTTTTTACCTCGCTGAGGTCGGATTCGATGTGCAGGTGCTGGCCAGCCGGCAGCTCTACGACGATCCCACGCGGGTGCTTCCCGCGCGTGAAAGCGTGCGCGGCGTGCAGGTGCACAGGGTCTGGGCCACGCGCTTCGGACGCGGCCGACTTCTGCCACGGGCCGTCGACTACCTGACCTTCTATCTCAGCGCGACCGCGAAGCTCGCGATGCTCGCGGATTCGCGCGCGGTGGTGATCGCGGAAACCGATCCGCCGCTGCTATCGGTTCCATGCGCGCTGGTGACCTGGCTGAAGGGGGCCGCCCTGGTGAACTGGACGCAGGATCTCTTTCCCGAAATCGCGGAAAGCCTCCACGTTCCCGGTATCGTGCTGGTCGCCCCGGTGCTGCGCAGGCTGCGCAACCTTTCGCTGAAGCTGGCGCGCACCAACGTCGTGCTTGGAGAAGGCATGGCCGCGCGCCTGCGCGCCGAGGGCGTCGCGCCCGACAAGATCGAAGTCATCCACAACTGGTCCCCAGTCGAGATGGAACCACCATCGGCCCAGCCCACCGCCAATCCGCTGCGCGCTGAATGGAATCTTGGCCGGAAGTTCGTGGTCGGGTATTCCGGGAACTTCGGCCGAGCGCACGACTTTTCCACCGTGCTCGACGCCGCGGCTTTGCTGCGCGACCTACCCGAGCTGCACATTCTTTTTGTCGGCGCCGGAGCCCAGCGCGCGTGGGTGGAAGCGCACGTGGCCGACCTAGGCTTGACCAATGTCAGCTTTCAGCCCTACCAGCCGCTCGACCGTCTGGCCCTGAGCCTGTCAGTGCCCGACGTGCACCTGGTTTCCCTCAAGCCAGAACTCGAAGGACTCATCGTCCCGAGCAAGTTCTACTCGGTGCTCGCCGCCGGCCGGCCGGTTCTCTTCGTCGGTGATCCCAAGTCGGAGATGGCCAGACGAATCGACGAAGCCGACTGCGGCCGGGCATTTCCACCTGGCGCGCACGCCGACCTCGCAGCCGCGATTCGGCAGCTCGCCAGCCACCCCGAAAAGGTCGCCAAGATGGGAGAACGCGCCCACGACCTGTGGGCCGCGCACTTCCAGCGCAAGCAGGCGCTGGCAGCGTGGGAGGCGGTAGTGACCAAGGTGTGAGCTCCACACAGTGGAGCGAGCGCCTACGTCTCTTCCATGTCGATGGGCAGGGCCTGAGGCTCCATCTCGGTAAAGGAGTGTCCGAAGGCGATCTTGGGGAAGACCGGTGTGGACTGATCAATGATGACCTGCAGGAGTGCGGGCAAATCCGGATCCTGCCACAGTTGCGCGAGCGCATCCGCCATGGCTGACTCCTCCGGAACGGTGAATGCTGGAATGTCGTGGGCCAGCAAGCTCAGTAACCGCTGCGCCCACGCGATCGCTGCGGGCTCGGTGCGCGCATCGAGGGGGCGGATCATATCATCAGGTGTCAGCTCCTCCGCGCGAATCGAGGCTTCAGCTATGGGACGCTCCCGTTTCCACACCACACCGGCGGTGGGTTCTGACCGCTGCACGGAATCGCCGCGCTCCCATTCAGACTGTAGCTATGGGTGGGGTGCATGCACCCATAGGGTTGGTTTACCTCGCCGTATCCGTTCACGGTGAAAATGCCAGTCTGACAGTCGACATTGAGCGTGAACTTCGACGAGGATCCAGGCGCAGGCGTGAAGCAGGAGATGCCGTCGGTCGCGATCAACATGGAAGGCGTGTTGGCCGTAATCGTCCAATTGTGGAAGGACATATAGCTGGGAACAGGCGTGAGTTCGGTTCGTAGGTTTCCGTCGGCGACCACGATGTTCACTGTGGTGGGTGTGTCGTTGCACACCCTTGAACACGGGGGCCCGCCAGTTGGCGGATTTACCGTTTCATCGCACTGCCTGGCCTGACTGGGGATGGTGTACGTCCCCTCATAGAGACAGCCCACCATGGGCGGACCGGTATCCGCAGCGCCCAGATCAGCGACGGTGCTATCGAGCCCGACCGGGGTCGGTAGGTCCTCTACCGAGTCGACCGTGCTGCCATCGATTTCGATTGGTGCATCGCTGCTGGAATCAGACAAGTCGGCCGTCACGTCTGCAGCCACGCAGCTATCGTTCACACCGTCGTCACTCGGCTCCGCATCGAGGTCAAAGGCCACGCCGTCGACGCTACCATCCACGCCGCCGACTCCAGCACCGCCCCCAACCCTGAGAATTCCGCCGAAACCAAGGTTGCCACCAACTGCGACGACGCCGCCAAAGCCGACAACACCGCCGGCCCCCAAGGTGCCACCCGATCCCGGAACTCCGCCTCCCCCACCCGAAATTGTGACCACGCCGCCTGATGCGGGGATTCCCCCGATACCGGTCGCGCATCCGGTTTCGCTGCTGCCTCCTAGCCCTGTCGCGCATCCGCTGCCCGGCGCACCGCCCGAGCCACCGCCAGCGCCGCCTTTTCCGGTATCAAGGGCGCCTGCCTCCTTGCCACCTGGCGCGCCTCCGGTCCCATTCCCACCGTCAATTGCGATCGGTACATCGGATTGCCCGCCGCTGTTGAGGACGCCGACTTCGCCGGGACCACCGGAATCCACTACCCCGTCCCACTCCACTTCGCTTGGGTGAGTGCCCGTCATGACTTCGCTTGTCTGCCACGTGTCCGAGGTAGCATCGTGCCTGCCATCAGAGCGTTTGCAGCCAAAGAAGGACGCAACTACCAGGAATGAGAACGCCAACCGCAAGCTCCAACTCCTCATGCCACACCTCCATGCTCGACCAGGACCGACGACTGCCGAGACAGCCGGAATCCTCCCGGGAAAGATCGTGCGCGTTAGGTGACTGGTCAAGAGGAAATTCTCCGAAATCGTGATATGCGTCACGATTATGCTGGCGCATCCGTGAACTATCCGCCGCCGTCGACCCCTGCCGCAGCATCACCGAGGAATTCGGGAACGGATCTACGCTTTTGGCATCTCGAGCCCAACGGACGAGGATCCTACCTGGGGTTGCGCTCCATGCCCCGCTCCCCGACAGCTCATGCTAAAACGTCTCTTCGAGGTATCGTCCGGAAATGCGGATTCTTCACAGATGAAATGCACCTATGACTACCCCTGTTGAACAGCTGTTCGTATCTCCTGCGCGGACCATGCGCGATCTCATCGACTGCATCGACCGCTGTGCCAAGGGGATCGCGTTGGTGGTCGACGAGGAACGACGGCTCTTGGGAACGGTGACGGACGGCGATGTTCGACGGGCAATCTTGGCCGGAGTCAGTCTTGAATCCACCGTCGCCCTATACCTGGCGGGCCGACCGAGAGTCGCATCCCACGCGCCACACACTGCTCCCATCGGAACCACCGATGCGGAGCTCATCCGGTGCATGAACGAAGCGTCTATTCGCCACGTCCCGCTGCTCGATAGCGCGGGGCGTGTACGGGGCATCGGCCTCCTCAGCGATCTGGTCCGCGAGTACGAACTTCCGCTTCGGGCCGTGGTCATGGCTGGAGGCTTCGGGACGCGCCTCCAGCCCCTGACCCTTGGGCAGCCAAAGCCCATGCTCCCTCTTGGCGACAAGCCTCTGCTTGAAAAGACCATTGGTGGCCTTCGGCAGGCGGGTATCCGCAAGGTCAATGTTACCACCCACTACCTGGCGGAGCAGATCAGTGAGTATTTTGGCGACGGGAAGGCATTCGGGGTGGATATCGAGTATCTGCGTGAAGATGAGCCACTTGGAACCGCCGGGGTACTCGGACGACTTGGGGAAACGGAAGAGCCCCTTCTGGTCATCAACGGCGATGTCCTGACCAACGTGAACTTTCGCGCGATGCTGGATTTTCATCGCGAGCAAACCGCCGACATGACAGTCGCGGTCCGCGAGTACCAGGTGCAGATTCCCTACGGCGTCGTGCAGTCCGAGGGTTCAAGAGTCGTCGGCGTCACCGAGAAACCGATCTTGCGCCAGTTCATCAACGCGGGTATCTACCTGATCAGCCCAGGAGTTTGCACACGAATTCCAGCCGGAGAACACTTCGACATGCCGGACCTCATCAACCGACTGCTCGCCGCTGGTCGACCTGTCGCCAGCTTTCCAATTCGCGAGTACTGGCTCGACATCGGACGCGTCGAGGACTACAAGCAAGCCATCAAAGACGTTACCGATGGGGAGTTGTGACATCTTGAGTTGGAGCGGAAGAAAAGTACTTGTGACAGGCGCTGGTGGCTTCATCGGCAGCCACCTTGCCGAGCGCCTTGTCGAGCTGGGGGCGCACACGCGAGCACTCGTCCGATACAACAGCGCCGGATCCTGGGGATGGCTAGATAGTTCGCCGCGACGCGGGGAATTGGATGTCGTCCTGGGCGACGTCCGGGACATCGAGAGCTTGCGAAAGTCGATGCGCGATGTCGAGGTGGTGTTTCACCTGGCCGCGCTGATTGCAATCCCGTATTCGTACGAAGCCCCTCGATCATATCTCCACACCAATGTCGAGGGCACCCTGAACGTCCTTCAAGCGGCGCGGGAGCTTGGAACAAGCCGGATCGTTCACACCTCCACAAGCGAGGTGTACGGCACCGCGCTCTACGTGCCCATCGACGAAGGTCACCCGTTGCAAGGGCAGTCCCCGTATTCCGCCTCCAAGATCGCTGCGGACAAGATGGCCGAGGCGTTCTATAGATCCTTCGCAGTACCGGTGGTGACCGTTCGACCGTTCAACACATTCGGACCGCGGCAGTCCGCCCGAGCTGTCATCCCGACAATCATCACCCAGGCGCTCACGCAACCAGAAGTCAAGCTGGGTAGTCTGACTCCTCTTCGCGACTTCAACTTTGTGGCCGACACCGTTGACGGATTTGTCCGCTGCGCCGAGACCGATGCGGCGCTGGGGCGCGTGGTGAATATCGGATCGGGACGCGAGGTCACCGTCAGAGAAGTGGTCGATCTTGTAGTCAAGCTGCTTGGAAGAGACATCGTCGTGGCAACCGACGCGATTCGCATACGTCCCGAGAAGAGCGAGGTTGACCGCCTCTGTGCCAACAACCAACTCGCTTCGGAGCTCGTCGGCTGGAAACCGCAGACCACCCTTGAGACTGGCCTTTCACGAACGATCGAATGGTTGTCGCAGAACCTGGGTCGCTACAAGGAAGGGCGGTATGTCGTCTGAGCCGGGTGCACCTATCCAGGCCGGGACCATTCCTCTTCACGTCCCTGAGCTCAGCGGCAACGAACGTCGATATGTGCTCGAATGCCTTGATAGCGGATGGATTTCCTCCGTGGGTCCGTTCGTGGATCGTTTCGAGCGGGCCATGGCAAATCAAATTGGGCGCCGACACGCGGTCGCAGTCGTTAGCGGCACGGCCGCGCTCCATCTGGCCCTTATCGGCGCAGGGGTGAAACCGGATGACGAAGTCATCGTGTCCGCGCTCAGCTTCGTCGCCCCCGCCAATGCGATTCGCTACGTGGGCGCCTGGCCAGTATTCATTGATGCCGAGCCGACGTACTGGCAAATGGATCCGCAGAAGCTCGAACAGTTCCTCACGCAAAGTTGCACGATTTCGCAAGGCTCCCTTCGGAATCGTACTACTGGCCGTCGCATTGCTGCGATCGTTCCCGTCCACGTTCTCGGGCATCCTTGCGACCTTGATGCGATATGCGCGCTGGCCGCGCGGTATGAGATCCCGATTGTCGAGGACGTCGCTGAAGCGCTCGGTGCCACCTACCGAGGAAGACCAGTGGGTTCTCACGGTCTGGCCGCGTGCTACAGTTTCAATGGCAACAAGCTCTTTTCAACCGGTGGCGGCGGCATGGTCGTGACCGACGATGATGCGCTTGCTAGTCGGGTTCGCTATCTCAGTACGCAGGCCAAGGACGACCCCATCGAATACCGTCACGAGGAAATCGGATTCAACTATCGGCTTCCAAGCTTGCAGGCAGCCATTGGTTGCGCACAATTGGAACGGGTGGATGCCTTCGTCCAGCGGAAGCGCGAAACGGCGAAACGCTACTCCGAGTTACTTCGTGACGTGCCTGGCATTGAGTTGATGCGCGAGGCGCCCTGGGCTCAGTCAACCTTCTGGCTCTACACCGTGCTGGTTGATCAAGAGCGCTACGGGATGAGTAGTCGTGACCTGTGCCGCCACCTTGGAGCGCAGGGGATGCAGTCACGTCCGCTCTGGATGCCCTTGCCCAGCCTCACGCCCTACCGGTCGGCACCGAGGTCCAGTATCGAGATTGCCGATCGACTCCACGCAAGCGCTCTCAGTATTCCCAGCTCGGTCGGACTCGGCGACGCCGACATCCAGCGGGTTTCTCGGGTCATTAGAGAAGAGGTGCGGTCATGAGCGCTCAAGGGACTACTCGCGTGGGCCAGGCTTTGCGAGACAGCATGTACTTCAGTCTCTACCAGGGAAAGCGGATCCTCCAGCGGCTGAGTAGGGAGTGCGGGCAAATCGCAGCACGATTGCCCGCCCGCCCTCCGCTCAGCAAGCGGGCGGCAGAGGCGCTATCGCGAAACGTGCGCTTCCGGGATCTCCACCGAGGCCGCCGATGTTTTGTGATTGGCAACGGACCCTCGCTGTCCACCCAGGATCTCAGGCCACTTGAGAAGGAGATTACCTTCGTCGCGAATGCCTTCTGGAAGCATCCACTCGTCGAGAGGATCCGGCCAACGTACTATTGCCTCGCTGACGGCCTGTACTTCGATGGCTCGGCAGTCAGCCGGGATTTTCTGACCGGAGCGAGTCGTCGGTTGGTTGACGCCACGATCTTTGTCCCAATGTCTGGATTGACTGATGTCGAGGCGGGCGTGCTTCCGAAGGAGCGCACATTCTTCTTTTCGCCTGTCGGCACGCTTCGTGATCAGCCGTCATGTGATATCGACTTCACGCAGTCGATTCCCGGAGTCGCAAGCGTGGCACAAACCGGAATTCAACTCGCCCTATTCATGGGTTGCTCTCCCATCTATCTTCTTGGGCTCGACCACGACTGGCTAAGCCATGTCGGGCCTGATCGCCATTTTTACGAAGGTCTCGCCGGAATGGAAAGCCATGGGGGAGTGCCCAAAACCCTTGCCGACATCGGCTACGCCGTACAGATGGAGTCACAGCTGGGGCTGTGGCGAGGCTACGAGAACCTACGGCGCGTCGGGGCAGAGCTCGGGTGCCGGATCGAGAATGCAACCCGAGGTGGGTTCCTGGATGTGTTCCCGCGGGCGACGTACGAAGCGGTCGTCGGGGGGCTGGGCAGCGCCTCGCCCGACGGCTCCCTTCGTTGACTCCAAAGTCGACGGAAGTACACTTGCCACATCACAACTTCTAGGGAATGCTGACTAGCTAGGGAAAGCCAATGATTGAGCGGATCGAATACGGTGGAGTCCATTATGCCGACGTCATACGGGCAGATGCCCGAGTGGAAAGGACAACCTTCTTTTCTCCGGCGGATTCATCCTTCCAATTCGGTCTGCTTGCCCACTCGGCCGGCTTCGTCGAGTCGCCCCATTTTCACAAGCCTTTCTCCCGAACGATAGACGATCTGCAGCAGATGTTTGTTGTGCAGCGGGGTGTTGTGGTTGTGGAACTTTATGCCGACGACGGGGCTTTTCTGCGCGATCTGACTCTTCGTGCTGGCGATGCAATTGTCCTAATCCACGGTGTTCACTGCATCCGCGTAATTGAGGACATGCAGTGCATCAGCGTGAAACAGGGGCCGTTCCTCGGAGTCGAATTCGACAAAGTTGATGTGCAGGTAAAGAAGTGATTCCCGTTTTCGAGCCCGTCCTTGGCGAGGAGGAGTTGTCGGCGATGGTCTCCGCCTTTCGTCGTGGCGAGATCTCTGGCTCGTTCGGGAATTCCATTCCCGAATTCGAGCGCGCCTTTTCTTCCTACTGCGGCGTCAAGCACGGCGTCGCAGTGACCAGCGGAACGACTGCGTTGCACCTTGCCGTCGCCGCCGCGGGAATTGGACCAGGGCAGGAGGTGCTGATCAGTTCCCTTACGAACATAGCAACTGCTTTGGCAGTGATTCACAACGGAGCTGTCCCAGTGCCTGTCGATTCCGAGAACCAAACTTGGAACTTGGACCTAGATCAAATCGAGGCGCTGATCACGCCCCGCACACGAGCCATTCTTCCAGTGCATCTTTACGGCCATCCAGTCGAAATGGACCGATTGTGTTCGATTGCGGAGCGACACGGCTTGATGGTTATCGAAGATTGTGCGGAATCACACGGCGCGACTTGCCGCGGACGAATGACAGGGGGATTCGGGCAAATGGGGTGTTTCAGCTTCTACGCCAACAAGGTCATTACGACGGGTGAAGGCGGGATGGTGGTGACGGATGATGACGAGCTTGCCAAACGATTACGACTTCTGCGGAACCTTGCTTTCACGGAGCCCAGATTCTTCCACGAGGCTGCAGGCTACAACTTCCGGATGACGGGACTGCAGGCTGCGATAGGAACAGTGCAGACCCACAAGATCGAGGCTGTGATTCACGAGAAACGCCGGGTGGCGGCGGCGTACAATGAACTTCTCGCCGAAGTGGAATGGCTACAACGGCCTACCGAGTTGGAGTGGGCTCGCAACGTCTACTGGATGTATGCGGTCAACGTGCGCCCGGGTTCTGGCGTCAGGCGCGACAAAGTCATTCAGGGTTTGCGTGTCGCCGGCGTCGATACGCGCACATTTTTCTGTCCCATGAACCAGCAACCCTGTGTGAAACGGGTTCCAGGATACCGCCAGGTTGAGTGCCCGGTTGCCGATGAACTGTGGTCTACCGGCTTTTACCTTCCGTCGAGTCCCAATCTGACCCGCCCGACGATCGAAACGATTGCCAAGTCCCTAGTTCGCGCGGCCGAAGGAGCCTAAATTGGATGTCGTCCTACGTTGATAAACACGCCGGCCTCTACGACTTGTTCTACGCGGACAAGCCCTACGAGGATGAGGCCGTTTTCGTCGCAAATCGCTTGTTGGATGTAGGAATCAGCCCTCCTGCTCGGCTTCTTGAGCTGGCTTGCGGTACAGCCAGGCACGCAGTCGCATTCGAGAAGATGGGGTTCAATGTCGTGGGGGTTGATTCCTCCAGCGACATGCTGGTTTGTGCGCAGACCCGCTGCAATGCGATCGGGTCGAAAGTAGAACTTGTTCACCAAGACATGATCAGCCTCGACATCCCGGGTGCCCCGGTTGACGCTGCGACGTGCTTGTTCGACTCGATCGGCTACCTGCAAACGAACGAGGCAATTGGCAAGGCGCTGCTTGCAATCCGTCGTCACCTTCGGGCTGGCGGCGCGCTGGTGCTTGAGTTCTGGCATGCGGCGGCCATGCTGCGAGGGTACGATCCGGTTCGAGTTCGTCGCTGGCTGGTCGACGGGCGAGAAGTGATTCGAATCTCCGAGACGTCCCTGGATCCGGCACGACAGTTGGCCCATGTAGCCTACGACATTCTGGAACTTCGAGAGGGCGGGCTGGTGAGTCGCATTCGTGAGACGCAAACCAATCGATACTTTCTCGTTCAGGAGATGGAATCACTGTTGCAGCACGCGGGATTCGAAGTTCTTCGTTGCTACGACGGATTTTCCAACGACACTGCTGTTGGTCTGAATACTTGGCATGTCGTTACGATTGCGAGGCTGCGCAGCTCGTGAGAGTCGCCATCTACCCTGGAATGGCCTTCGCCAACCTTGGCGGGAGCTTCACCATCACCGATGAGATCGTCCGTGCGCTTGCAGCGAAGATCGGCCAAGGCACGCACGAGTTCATCGTCTTGGCGCCAAGCAAGGAGACTGCCCTACGAGCCGCCTGTGGTGATCTGCAGGTTGTAACCCTTGACGAGACCACGGTTGGCCGATCCACGTCGGCCCGTGCTCGGCGCTGGGCAAGGCGGATGGCGTATCGTCTTTCCGGCTACAGCTCGACGCCAAACCTTGCGGTCGAAAGGCTCCTTGCCGCGAACGAGATCGACGTTGTCTGGTACCCATCGGCCTGGGAGTGCCTGACGGTGGAAGTCCCCTACATAACCACTGTTTGGGATCTTCAGCATCGCCTGCAACCCTGTTTCCCGGAGGTCTCTAGAAATCGAGCATGGGACAATCGCGAACGCATGTTCTCTGCCGCACTTCGAAGAGCGAGTTTGGTGATTGCCGGCACGCAGGCAGGGCAAGAAGAGATCGAAAGATTTTACGACGTTCCGCGCGAGAGAATCCGTCTTCTTCCCCACCCGACCCCGCAGTTCCTGGATAAAGTTGAACCCGCGCGACCCGATCTTCCTGATTTGAAGGGCGATTTCATCTTCTACCCGGCGCAGTTCTGGCCGCACAAGAATCATTTCGCCCTTATCGAGGCGCTCCACTTGCTTCGCCAACGCGATGGTCTGCCAATTTCACTGGTCCTTACTGGATCGGACATGGGCAACCTTCCGTTCCTAAGGGCGATGATCGAACGGCGCGGCCTCTCAAGTGCCGTGCGAGTGCTTGGATTTGTCTCGCGGGAACAACTGGTATGGCTCTACCGCCATGCCTTGGCACTAACCTATGTCACCTACTTTGGGCCCGAAAACCTCCCGCCATTGGAGGCCTTCGCGGCCGGCTGTCCGGTTATTGCCTCTGACGTGTCCGGCGCGCGGGAACAGCTTGGCGATGCAGCATTTCTTGTTAACCCTCGTCGGCCAGAGCAGATTGCCGACGCCGTGAAGACCCTGCATTTTGACCTCAATCTTCGCAATCAACTGGTGGAGCGGGGAACAATCCGAGCCAAGCGCTTCACAGCGGATGACTTTGTTGATGGGGTTGTGAAGTGGCTCGACGAGTTCGAGCCCGTGCGCCGATGCA
>Ga0265316_10005002_pt1 | contig 13017 bp, 12 predicted proteins | sample 4522metaG_FD_202092 | JGI IMG/M metagenome (GOLD analysis project Ga0265316, IMG submission 202092) | Rhizosphere microbial communities from Carex aquatilis grown in University of Washington, Seatle, WA, United States - 4-5-22 metaG | ecosystem: Host-associated > Plants > Roots > Rhizosphere >... | reverse complement strand
CTGCAGATGAGCGACATCGACGAGCTGCTGGCCGCCATCGAGGACATCCTCAAGCTGAAGTAGTCGTCACGCATTCCATTCCGGCAGCCGACGCGTACGCGCGTGCTGTGAGACGCGTACGCGCGTGCTGTGAGACGCGTACGCGCGTCCTTTTCGGCCGCCGGAGCGGGAAAAAAACTTGCGCGCTCCGCGATGCCCGACTATACTTCAGGCCATGGAGGAGCTGAAATCCTGTCTTTTCTGCGGCAAAAGCGTGGACACGACGTACCAGTACTGTCCTCATTGCGGCTACGAGTTCGGGCAGGGTGACGAGTGCGCTGGTTTCGTGGAGGAATCAACCGGCGAGCTGATTGCGACCGGTGAGGAGGATTACCTCCTGCGCCTCCGCACGCTCCAGGAGCTCCTCTCCGACATGGAGAGGGAGCTCGATCTCATCATCAGGACCTCTTCAAAAGATCCTTAATCACGCTCCGGTCATCGAGAAGCGAGCTGAGACTCCGGTTGTAGTGCAGCCGGTAGATGATCCGGGCAAAGAGGTTTGCCACGTCCGCGCTGAGGTACCATTCCCTGCCCAGGAGTGTATCGTCGTGGAACACGGCGTTGGTCCCGATGACGCGGCTGAACAGGCCCTCTTCGTGGGCCTTCTGGAATACGTCGATGGTTTCGGGTGTGGTGAAAAACGGCAGACTGATTGCGCAGATGTTTTCCCGCGCCCCCGCCTCCTTCAACACGCGCATGGCCTTGATCAACGTGCCCCCGGTCCCCAGCATGTCGTCGCAGAGAAACACCGTCTTCCCCGCCACCGAGCCCAGGAGCTTCATATCCGTAATGTTGCCGCGGTCCACGCTCCGTGCCACCCGTGAATAGTCCCGTTCCTTGTAGAGCATGCCCAGGGACTTTCCGAGGATGGACGCGTAGAACTTGCTCCTGTCCACTGCTCCCGTGTCAGGGGCAACCACGACCAGGTTCTCGTCCTTCAAATCCGTGACGGTGGAGAGCATCTTCAGTATCTGGTATGCGCCGTGGAGGTTCTCCAGCCGGACATGATTGAAGCTGTTTTCGATCTCCTTGGAATGGATGTCCAGGGTGATGACGCGCGTCACACCGAAAGCCTCGAGGATCTGCCCGAGACGCGCCGCGGAGAGGCTCTCCCGTCCCTTCTTCTTGTGCTGGCGTGAATACGGAAAGGTCGGCAGGACCACGGTCACCTGGAGGGCTCCCGCCTGGAGAGCGGCGTCCACGGTCACCAGGAGACAGAAGATGTGATCGTTCACGGAGAGGATCTGGGGGGAATCCCCGTTCTGGAACTGGAGCGGGTAGCGGTTTGCCACGTCCTGCACGACATAGATCTCGGTGTTGCGCACCGAGGTGAGGATCTCCGTCTTGACCTCGCCGTTGGGAAACCGCGTGTACTTGGCCGGCACGAGAAACGTGCGCGAACGGTGCTGGTCTACCGGCTCATCCAGATCTCCCGAAGAAGGCTGGATGTCTGTGGCGAGATTGATCTGCCGGACCACCTCGGCCCGCGGGAGCTTGTACAGGCGGCTCAGCTTTGCCACCCGATCGTGGAGCTTCTCCGACGCCATGGCCTCGAGCTGGGCGTAGATCTTCTGGGCAAAAATCATTCCCCCGGGGCAGGGGAGAATCCCTATTTCGGACTGGCTTGCATCAGGCATGGGCGGCCGTGAAATAGGAGACGGTTCGTGCGAGGCCCTCTTCCAGGCTGACGGCGGGTTTCCAGCCGAGCACGCGTGCGGCCTTCGTGATTTCCAGACAGCTTCTCCTCAGGTCCCCCGGCCGGGGTCCGGCCCGCGTGTACTTCAGCTCCTTCCCCATGATCCTGGAGATGGCCGCCAGGAGCTCGCGCGTCCTGACCATGCGGCCCGTCGCGATATTGACCGCCTCTCCCGCCGCCTTGTCCAGCGCCAGGAGGCTCGCCCGGGCAACGTCCTCCACGTACGCGTAGTCCCGCGCCATGCCGTCCGGCTCATCCGGATACGCGTTGATCGTCGGCACCTCGCCGCTCAGCAGCCGGTTGATGAATATTGCAACCACGCCTGCTTCCCCGTGCGGGTTCTGCCGAGGTCCGAACACGTTCGAATAGCGCAACGCCGTCCACGAGAGACCGTGCTGCTCCGCGTAAAAGCGCAGGTAGTGCTCACCGAGGAGCTTGTGGATGGCATAAGGGGACTGGGGAGCAGGCGGATGGTCTTCAGGGATGTGCTCCAGGTTCGTGTCCCCGTAGATCGCACCCCCGGAAGAGATGAAAATGAACTTCTTCACGCCGTGCCTGCAGCTGGCCTCCAGGACATTCAACAGCCCCAGCGAATTGGTCCTGGCGTCCAGAAGGGGGTCGCGGACAGAGACCACCACGCTCATCTGCGCCGCATGATGATTCACCACATCCGGCTTTTCGATCTGAAAGACCTTCTCTATCTGCGGAGAGCCGATATCCATGAGATAAAAAGTCGATCCCTTCGGGAGGTTTGCAATCACCCCCGTGCTCAGGTCATCCACGATCACTACCTGGTGACCGGCGGCGAGGTAGGCGTTCGCCACGTGCGATCCTATGAATCCCGAGCCTCCCGTCACCAGTATTTTCATGGCCAGACTGTAACATCGGCCCTCGGAGGGGGTCAATAAGCAGGGGCATCCGCGGGTGCCCTTTTTCCACGAAACTTTGATCTCCAGAGTGCCGATCATCATAGAGAGCAGGAAAAGAAGAGGGAACGGGCGTTGAGGAAACCATTACTCCTCCTTTATATCTCATTGGCGGTGGCTGCTGCGTTCGGCCAGGTGAGCTTCTCAGGTCTGGACCTGTCCACCGCGGACAGGCTTCTTTTCGCTGCCACCACGCAAGCCCCTGACATCGGCTCCTTCGATACTCTTTTCCTTGCCGACGTCGGCACGAAGCGCATGCGCCAGCTCACGTTCTTCCCCGAGGACATCCGGCTCATACAGGAAAACGAAGCGCTGCAGATCCAGAACAGATTCGGGGTCTTCCGCTCCGCGCAGGGGTTCGGCAACATTGCGCCGCTTGCAATGTTTCCCTCGTTCGTGGCGGGAAGCCAGATCCAGGGCGGCAAGATCGCCCCCATGCAGACCTCCCCGGACGGCAGATACCTGCTTTTCCTCCGGGCACGCTCCCCGGCCCGAGGCGATCTGACCCTTCTGGACGTCGGGACCGGCGTTCAAACAATGATTTCGGAAAAGGTGGAGCTTTCTCTCCAGGAGCTGCCGGCGGTCTGGTCGCCGGATTCGCGGTTCATCGTGTACGCCAAGGCCTCCAGCCTCTACTACTATTCGCTGGTCCAGCTCCTGGAGAAGCGCGTACTGGCGGAACCTCTTCGGAAGATGGGTGAAGGCACAATCGCGAGCATCCGATGGTCCCGGGACCGCAGCCTGTACTACATCTCGGGGGTCATTGTCTACGAAATCAATCCCAGCGAGCTTTTCACCCGCGCGCTGTACGCCGGTTTCCTCAAGATCGGCAAAATTGACGGGAAGATCCCGTTCGAATTCGATCCCAATTTCGATTCGTTCTGGATTTCCCCCGATGGGAAGAACCTCCTCCTCAACAAGGGAGGGAGAAACATCTTCCTCTACTACCTGACCCTGGGAGACTTTCACGCCTCGGGAAATCCTTTGACGCTTCCGTACCTCTTCCTGCCTCGCGACACCATGGTGCGCAAGGTGCTGTGGTCCGTCGGCAATATCGTCACCATGCTGTGCGAGACGCGGGACGCAGGCACGCGCGGCACGGCTGTGTACCGGCTCATGCAGGACGCGCAGGGCGTGTACGCCGCCTTCCAGCAGACCGCGGACAAGGACGTGCGCGACATCGTGCTCTCTCCTGACGGAAACCTTGCCGCGCTCATGGGCTCCGACGGGGTGTCCTGGAAGAACTATGCAACCTGGCAGGACAAGGGAAAGATGACGCACCCACGCCCCCTGCACGTCCTGTGGCTGGGGGATGAGGAGCTCCTGGTCGCGGGCGCCGCGTACACCGAGCGATATTCACTTGATACAGGGGCCTCGACCATGATGGCCCTTTCCCAGCCCGGTGAGTTCGGTCATTCCAGCGAGACGACCGGCGGTGAATCTGCCGGAGCCACTCTCGGGTCACAGGGAGGCACTCTCGGGTCGGGCACCGCGCCCGCGCGGGTACTGACAAGGCTCAAGGACAAGGTCTTGGTCTTCGACGAGTCAGCCGGGGGATGGAAAAACGCCGGCACGTACGCCGTGCGGGAAAAAAGCTCCGTCTCCAGCAATTATCGCGTCTACCTGGAGGGCTCCGTGCGGGGCAGCTATGCGAGCCTGGTCATGGTGAGGGAAGCAAAGGGCTTCGGCACGACCCCCCTGTTCCCGCCGGAGAGCACGGTCTACGAGGCATATCCAAGGACGAGCGAGCCGGTGGACTTCAAGAACTTCATACACGGCGCGCAGCTCCGACGCCGCGAGGTGAGCCTCGTCTTCAACGCCATTGACTCGGCGGAAGGCCTCATGCCCATCCTCAATACCCTTTCCACGTACAGGATCCGCGCCACGTTCTTCGTGAACGGAGAGTTCATCCGCCGCTATCCCGACCTGGTCAAGGAGATCGCCGATTCCGGTCACGAGGTCGGCTCTCTCTTCTACGCATATTTCAACATGACCGATTCCCGTTTCGCCGTGGACCGGACCTTCGTCAAGGGAGGGCTCGCCCGCAATGAAGACGACTACTTCGCCGCCACGGGGAGGGAACTTTCCCTCTTGTGGCACGCGCCGTATTACATTGTGAACTCGGAGATAATCGCGGGGGGCTCGGAGATGAATTATACCTATGTCGGACGAGACGTGGATTCGTACGACTGGGTGTCCGCATCCGAGTCCCTGGACGGGCGGGGCATCTATCTTCCGGCGGCAGACATTGTCGAGCATATCGTGGCGGAAAAAAAGCCTGGCTCCATCATCCCGCTGAGGGTCGGAGTGGGCGAGGCCAGGCGGGACGACTACCTGTTCCAGAGGCTTGATCTGGTAATCAATGAGCTTGCCCGGCGGGGGTACGAGATCGTCCCGGTCTCCTCGCTGATCGAGCATGCCCGGTGACAGGGCGGAAGGAAAGGGTACGAGGGTGAACGCGAACGATCCGGTGAATGCCTACAAAGAGATCCAGATCAAGACGGCCAACCAGATACGCCTCATCGTGATGCTCTATGACGGAGCCATCAGGCATATCAACCTGGCGCTGGATGCCTTTGGCGAAGGACACAAGCGCTACGACACGGTCAATAGTCACGTCATCGCGGCCCAGGACATCCTCTCCGAGCTCATGTCCGCCCTCGATTTCGAGAAGGGGGGCGTCCTTGCCAAGAACCTTTTCAGCCTGTACTCGTTCATGACGCGCCGGCTGCTCGAGGGAAACCTGCAGAAAGACACGGCGCCCCTGGCGGAAGTGAAAAGGCTCCTCGGCGAGCTGCGGGATGCGTGGGACGAGATCTCCACGCGTAAAGGTCTCGAAGAAAACGTCAGCCCGACAACGGGCGTCAACATTGCCGGCTGAACCTTGCACGAATACCGCCGAACTGCGCGGAGTACGCGCGAACGCGGCAGCGTGCAGTTCGGCAGCCGCGCACTCCGCGCGTCTGAACAAAAGGGAGGGATTTGAACAATGAACGAGACGACACAGAAAATCGCGATCCTGAAGCGCCTGCGGGAAATGCTCCTGCGCCAGAGAGAGAAGTTCCAGGCCTACCTGTCTCTCCTGGAGCACGAGGAAACCTCCATTCGAGACGGCGAGCCGGAAAAGCTCCTCGTCCAGGCCGAGATGGAGCAGGCGATCATCGCGGAGATCTTCACATTGAAGAAAGTGATCGAGCCATTGGAGACGCTGTACCTTGCCGCCTACCCCCGGACCGAGTCCACCGTGCCGCGGCTGAAGTCAACTCTGGACGCCATGGCCCGGCAGGTGATCACCCACAACGCGTCCAACCGCAACCTTCTGAAAGCGCGCATGAACGATCTGCGCCAGGAAATCAGCTCCCTTCGCACCTGGCCGAAAACCGCGTCACCGTTCGCGGAGGTCGTCCCCAGTCTCATTGATATCACCACATGAGCCACGAGCTGTACCTCATTGATGGCTACAGCGTCATCTACCGGGGATATTTCGCGTTTCTGAAAAAGCCCCTGCTCAATCCCCAGGGCAGGAACAGCTCGTCGGTGTTCGTTTTTTTTCGCACGCTCTTTCAACTCCTGCGGGACCGCTCTCCTGGGTACCTCGCGGTTGCCATGGACTCGAGGGTTCCGACGTTCCGCCACGAGCGCTATGCGGAGTACAAGGCCACCCGGCAGAAAGCCCCCACCGATCTGCACGCCCAGGTGCCGGTGATCGAGGAGATCCTCGCCGCCCTGGGTGTTCCCTGCATCCGCGCGGACCGCTACGAGGCGGATGACGTCATGGCCACCCTGGCGGAGGCATGCAGGGCAACAAAGCGCCCTGTCTGGATCCTTTCCGGAGACAAGGACATCCTCCAGCTCATAGGAGGAAACGTGCGCCTGCTTGCGCAGGAGCGCGGGACAACCGACCTGGAAGAATACTCCCGCGAAAAAGTCTTCGAGGCCAGGGGAGTGTATCCCGAACAGATCGTCGATTTCCTCGCCCTGACGGGCGATTCTTCCGACAACGTGCCCGGAGTCGCCGGAATAGGGGAAAAGACGGCGCAGAAGCTTCTCGCCCAGTTCGGGAACCTGGACAGTATCTACGCGAAGCTCGATGAGGTTGCCCCAGTGTCCCTGCGCACCAGGCTGGAGACAGGCAGGGAATCGGCGATGCTTTCCCGCGAGCTGGTCACTTTGAAGCGCGACGTGCCGGGTATGCCCCCCATAGATGAGCTGCAGGTGCCATTGCTCAGGACCGAAGCGGCCATTCCCCTTTTCGAGAGGGAAGGGATGAAGACGCTCGTCACCGAGCTGGGAGGAATAGCGCGCGCAGCGTCCGCGCCCGCTCGCGGGGCAGCCCCCGCGCCTGCGCCGCAGGAAGCTGCAGCGCCGCAGACAGCTCCCGCGGACACAACCCCGGTTCAGGCGGTCATGTTGAAAAGCACGGTGCCCGGCACCTACGCGGCCGTGACGAACCTCGCCGAGCTGGACGCCTGGCTCGACCGGGCGCGCACAGCGGGGCTGTACGCTTTCGCGGTGCAGACCGACGGTACCGACGAGATGAGCGCCCCGCGCCTGGGCGTCTCACTGTCAGTGGGGGAGGGCCAGGCCTGCTACGTGCCCTTGAAGGCGTCCGGGGTGACGTGCCTGCCGGAGGAAACGGTCAGGCAGCGGTTCGCGAGGCTCCTGGAGGACCCGGGCCCGCGCCTTGTCGGCCAGAACGCGAAATATGATTACAAGGTGATGCGCCGGTGGGGTGTGAAGCCGGCCCACGTGCATTTCGACACGATGATTGCCGCGTGGATGCTGGAAAGCGACGAGGGGGCATACGGGCTTGACCGCATGGCCGAGAAACGCCTGGGGTTCCGTATCAGGCCGTACACGGAGCTTGTCGGCAAAGGCCAGACGCTCGCGGACCTGCCCCTCCAGCAGGTGACGGACTACGCGGCGGAGGACGCTGACATCACGCTGCGGATGTACCACCTGCTCGCAAAGGATCTGGAGAGCGAGGGACTGGCCGAGATTTTCCGGGACGTGGAGATGCCCCTTCTCGAGGTGCTTGCCGAGATGGAGCTCGCCGGCATCCGCATCCTCTCCGCCGAGCTGGCCGCGTACGGCCGGGAAATGGAAGTGAGCCTTGCGCAGATCGAGGCGGAGATCTACGCGCTGTGCGGCCGGAAGTTCAACATCAACTCCACGCGCCAGCTCCAGGAAATCCTCTTCACCTGGCGCAATCTCACCCCGGTGAAAAAGACGAAGACCGGCTTTTCCACCGACGTGGACGTGCTGGAGATTCTTGCCGCGCAGGATCCTGTGCCTGAGAAGATCCTGGCGCACAGGAAGCTCACCAAGCTCAAATCCACGTACGTGGATGCGCTGCCCCTGCTCGTCAATGAGCAGACAGGCAGGCTGCACACGCACTACGTGCAGACCGGCGCTGCCACGGGCAGGCTTGCCAGCAAGGATCCGAATCTCCAGAACATCCCGATCCGCGAGGAGGAGGGCAGGCGCATCCGGACCGCGTTCGTGCCTGCCCCCGGCATGCGCTTCATCAGCGCTGACTATGCGCAGATCGAGCTGGCCATCCTGGCCTACCTTTCCAGGGACCCCATCCTCCTCGAGGCATTCAAGGAGGGGAAAGACATTCACAGGCAGACGGCAGCATTGATTTTCGGCGTGACGGAGGACCAGGTCACACCTGACATGCGCAGGGTCGGCAAGACCATCAATTTCGGCGTGGTCTACGGAATGTCCGCCTTCGGGCTCGCGCAGGGCTTGCGGATTCCGCGCGCGGACGCCGACCGGTTCATCAAGACATACTTCCTGCGTTTCCAGGGCGTCGACAGCTTTTTGAAGGAAACCATCCGCGGTGCGGAGAAAACGGGGTACGTCCACACGATGTTCGGCAGGCGCCGACGGATTTCCACCATCAACAGCCGGAACAGAACGGAGAAGACCGCGGCGGAGAGGGTGGCCGTGAACTCGCCCATCCAGGGCAGCGCCGCGGACATCGTGAAGATGGCCATGGTGAAGCTGTACCACCGGCTGAGGCAGGAGAAGCTCGCTTCCCGCATTCTCCTCCAGGTGCACGACGAAATCATCCTGGAGGTTCCGGAGGAGGAGATAGACCGCACCGCCCGCATCGTGAAGGAAGTCATGGAGAGCGCGAGCGGGCACGACATCCCGCTGAAGGTCCACTGCGAGACAGGGGAGAGCTGGGGTGCGTTCCACTAGCGTACGCTCATGATCATCGGGCTGACCGGCAGGTATTGCGCGGGGAAAGACATGGCGGCTCGGGCGCTTGCATCGCGGGGGTACCGCATCATCGATGCGGATGCCATCGCCCATGAAGTGCTTGTGGATCGCGCCCAGGCGGTCATTGCGCAGTTCGGCCCGGGCGTGCGCACGGCGGAGGGCGGGGTCGACAGGCGAGCCCTCGGCCGCATTGTCTTCGCAGATCCCGCCGCCCGCAAGCGCCTGGAAGGCATCATGCACCCTCCCATCGTGGCGAGGATCAAGGAGCTCATTGCCTCTGACCCCGGCGACATTGTCATCAATGCGCCCCTCCTCCACCGGGCAGGTCTGCATCTGATCTGCAACGCGGTGCTCTTTGTTCGTGCCCCCGCCCCCCTGCGCCTGCTGCGGGCCATGCGGCGTGACTCCCTTTCACTTCGAGATGCATATGCGCGGATCCGTTCCCAGGACGACGTGCGTCCTCAATCTAATGGCTCGACGGTCGATACTTATAGTGTGCCCAATTGGGGCAGTGCGCATGCATTGGAGCGCCGTATTGCGCGGCTTGACCGGCGCCTGAGAGGATAGAGATGGAGAAACAGAAGATTTTCTGGGTCGTGCTGTCGGTCAGCGTATTCGTGGTCGTGGTGCTCGTGGTCGGCGTCTTCCTGCTGAAACAGAAGCCTTACAGCGGGCTCACGTCCGCCCCCGGCACGGTCAGCCCCATTTCCGATCTCGGGACCCAGGTCTACGAATACCAGAGAGAAACAACCGTTCCCCATCAGGGCGCGGGAACCTCCGGCGGGGCCCCGTCCGGCGCCCCGGCAGGCGGAACGACGCCGGAGAACACGCAGACCATGCATTTCTACATCGGCGAGGGCGGGGACAAGCCGTCCGGCCCGGAGGTTCAGCCGGCCGCGACTCCGCCGGCCGTCTCCGGTCAGCCGGCAGCACCCCAGAAGCCGGCACTCGCGCAGTCAGGCCCGAAACAGGTCACGCCGCCTGCTCAGGCCGCCCGGCCTGCCGCGAAAGCCCTGGCAAAGGCCGCGCCGATCAAGCCGCCCGTGCAGACGAAAACAGCGCGTCGAACCGTGGACTACTGGATCCAGACCGGGTCCTACAAGAGCCAGGACAAGGCGGAGGAGCTTGCCGCCCTTCTTTCGGGAAAGGGATTGACGGCCCGGCTCTTCACAAATGCTTCCGGGAATGGGACGTACTATCGGGTGCGCATCGGCCCCTATGGCAACAAGAACGAGGCTGACAAGTTTCTTTCAATTGTAAAACAGATCCAGGGACTGGAATCCAGCTATCTGTCCATGGTGGGTGCCGTACACAACCTGAACTGAGCGGCGCCGCACCGAGGAAGAATCCCCGCGCCTCGCGGCGGTGAATCAGCTGAGGACCCGCTCGTAGATCCTTTCGTACTGGGGCACGATAGTCCTGTAGTCGAATACTTCCACCGCTCTTTTCCTGGCTGCCTGCGCATAGGCCTTTGCCCCGGCGCAATCAGCCAGGAGCTTCAGGCAGAAGCCCGCCATGGCGTCAACGTCTCCCACCGGCGCGAGAAACCCTGTCACCCCGTGCTCAACGACCTCGGGCAGTCCCCCCACGTCGCTTGCCACCACGGGCACTCCGCTGGCCATGGCTTCCAGGGCTACGAGACCGAAGCTCTCCGTCTCACTGGGGAGCAGGAGCACGTCCGCTGCTTTCAACAGGGGGACTACGTCGTCCACCACGCCCACGTACCGTACCGCATCTGCCAGGCCCATGCTTTCCACCAGCTCGCGAGTCCGCCCGTATTCGGGGCCGTCGCCTACCAGCACCAGCCGGGCGTCCATTTTCGCTTTCACCTTTGCGAATATGCGCACGACGTCTCCGACGCGCTTCAAGGGTCGGAAATTCGAGATGTGCATGAGGGTGACCTGGCGCGCGGACTTTTTCTCCGGAATGCAGCGCGGCTCCCGTACGTTGTGCCGGTCAGGATCGATGAAGTTGTAGACGACCTCGACCTCCTTGCGCACGGGGATCTGGCGGTAGGTTTCGTCCCGCAGGTAGCGTGAGACGGCGGTGACTGCGTCCGACTCTTCGATGGACCACCGGGTGACCGGCTTGAACGACGGGCTGGAGCCCACGAGGGTGATGTCCGTTCCGTGCAGGGTCGTCACCACTTTCAGACCCAGCTCAGGGGCGATCTGCCGGGTCATGATTGCCGCGGCCGCGAACGGGATTGCATAGTGCACGTGCATGATCTGCAGCTTGTGCGTGCGCGCCACTTCGACCATCTTCGCGGTCAGCGTCAGGCTGTGCGGGAACTGCTTCAGCAGCGCGTGATCTTCCTGGTCCACTTCGTGGTAGCACACGCGCGGAGGAAGCTCGCCAAGGCGCAGAGGATTGGCATAGCTGATGAACGCCACTGAATGGCCGCGCTCGGCAAGGTGTTTGCCCAGCTCCGTGGCCACCACGCCGCTGCCCCCGGCAGTGGGATAGCAGCAGATGCCGATTCGCATGTGGCGTTCCGAGGCGGGAGCACCATGATTGTGGTGGGCCGGAGAGCTCACAAGCCCCCGTCCCAGGCGTCTGGATCGTCCGCCCTGGCGTGACGGATCTGGCTGGGAGTGTGGTAAATCCTGCTGTTCGGGGGCACGCTCGCCGTGAGCCACACATTCCCGCCGATGATCGAGCCCTTGCCGATCACGGTGCTGCCGCCGAGAATCGTCGCTCCCGCGTAGATCGTCACTTCGTCCTCGATGGTCGGATGCCTCTTGTTGTTGGCCAGTTCCTTCTGCACGCTGAGCGCGCCAAGGGTGACTCCCTGGTAGAGCTTCACATTGTCCCCGATGACGGTGGTTTCCCCGATGACCACGCCAGTGCCATGGTCGATGAAAAATGAATCCCCGATGCGGGCGCCGGGATGGATGTCGATACCGGTTTTGCCGTGGACATATTCGCTCATCATCCGCGGAATCATGCCCACCCCCTTTTCATGGAGCTCGTGGGCAAGGCGATGCACCAGAATAGCCTCCACTCCGGGGTAGGAGAGGATGACCTCCTCCTGCGAACGTGCGGCCGGGTCTCCACGGTCAGCCGCCTGCACGTCCCTGTTCAGCCGGCGGCGGATCTCCGGGATGCCCTCCAGCAGATCACGGACGATCTCCTCCGCTTCCCCGCTGCAGTCCTGGTGCCGGTCACAATCGTTCATGATCCTGCAGGTGTACCGCAGGCTCTTTTCCACTTCCGTGGTGAGCGCGCGGGAGACGGCAACAACCTTTTCCCCGATGGCGTAGCGCAGCCCGGCCAGGTCCAGATTCTCCTCGGCACGGAACCCGGGGAAAACAAGGGATTCGAGGACTTCCACGATGCGCTCGACGCTCTGCCGTGAAGGCAGGTTGGGCCCTTCGAGGTGATTGATGCCCCCCAGCTCGCGGTAGGAATCGAGAATCCTTTCCACAATGGCGTTCCAGGAATCGGCGGGTGTGCCGCGTGCGACCTGACTCATTACGATAAAAAGTGATGCGCTTCACCGAGTTTGTCAAGGCGGGAGCTTTCGGCGTACACTGCCCTGCATGACTTCCATGCTTCCCCTCAGCATCAGCCTGCTCAGTGCCCTGGCCGTGCAGATCGCCTGCCAGCTCTTCAAGGTCGTGTTCTATTCGATCAGGGAGAGGCGGCTCGCCCTCTTCTATTTCATGGCTGCCGGCGGCATGCCGAGCGCCCATTCGGCGTTCGTCACCGCGCTCTCCGTGTCTGTCGGCCTGTGGAGCGGCTTCCGATCTGATGTGTTCGCGGTGGCCGCGGTTTTCTCGATCATCATCATCTATGATTCGTGGCGCCTGCGCGGAGCGGTTGCGCACCAGGCGCGCGTGCTCACGAAGCTGGTCGAGCGGCATCCGGAGGTGGACGCCGGTGAGATCAATACGCGGCTGGGCCATTCACTGCCGGAAATAGCAGCGGGCATTGCCGCGGGAGGAGGGATCTCCGCCCTCGTCCATGTCCTTCTCCGTCAGCTGTAGACGGCCTGGATCAGCTCCCGCTCCTGCCGTTTGGGGACGTGGTGCGTCCCCTGCGAGTCCCGGTAGTACCTGATGGACCCGTTCGCCGGCAGGTCTTCGAGAATCACGCTTTCCACCGGCGTGCCGAGGGCGATCA
>Ga0265316_10004997_pt1 | contig 13022 bp, 7 predicted proteins | sample 4522metaG_FD_202092 | JGI IMG/M metagenome (GOLD analysis project Ga0265316, IMG submission 202092) | Rhizosphere microbial communities from Carex aquatilis grown in University of Washington, Seatle, WA, United States - 4-5-22 metaG | ecosystem: Host-associated > Plants > Roots > Rhizosphere >... | reverse complement strand
CGTTTTCTCCCATCCTCTCGCGCAGCTTGCGGTCCCCCAGCAACTGCGCGATGCGGTTGGCGCAGCCCTCCGGGGAATGCACCAGGTAGCCGGTCACGCCGTCGATGACCTGCAGCTTGATGCCCCCCACCGCACCGCCGATCACCGGCTTCTTCTTCCACATCGCTTCGCTGACCGTGAGGCCGAAGCCCTCGCGGGTGGACTTCTGGATCGCCACGGTCGACGCGCGCACCAGCGCGTTGATCTCCAGATCGCTGAACGGCGGCAGCAGCAGCACGTGAATGTCGGGATCGCCCGCCGCGGCCTCGCGCACCTCGCTCAGCACCTTGTCGCCTTCGGGATCGTCGGTGGCGCCGCCCCCCGCCAGCACCAGTTGGCAGCGGTGCCGCTTCTTCACCAGCTTATATGCGGCAATCACCCCCAGCGGATCTTTCAGCCGGTCGTAGCGAGAGATCTGGACCAAAATCGGCTTTCCCGGGTCGATGCCATATTTCTCCAGCACCTGCGTGATATAGCCCTTGTCCAGCGCCTTGTTCTTGTCGGCGAGCGGATCGATGGACGGCGCAACGCGAAACTGCGGGATCGGCAACTGTTGCGCGAAGTCCGGCATGGAGAACACGGCGGCGTCGTACTGCTCGACCCACGGCCGCAGGAAATTCCAGGCGTCCGGCTGGGGCGTGGACACGTCGATGTGGCAGCGCCAGATCCAGTGGCGCCCCATCTCCTTTTTGCGCCCTATCAGGCCGGCCGGCTGGGGATCGTGAATGACGATGACGTCACCGTCTAGGTCGACCTCGCGGAGATTCACTTCGGTCGTCGCCCGGAAGATCTCGAGCATCTCCTCCGTGATCTCCTCGGCCGTGCCGTGCAGCGCATTGTGAAAGGCCTTGGTGACGTTGTAGAACGCCTGGTCGCCCTTGATCACGTCCCAGCGCGCGTCGATGCCCAGTTCCCGCAGCAGGGGAACCATGCGCGTCAGGATCTCGGCCACGCCACCGCCAACGGAAGTGGAGTTGATGTGGCGCATGCGGCGGCCGCGCACGCGATCGGCCAGCGCGCGCAACTCCTCGATGACCGCCGTGCCGGCGGATTCCTCGTAGTCCTGGAGTGTTACAGCCATCTTATGCGCGTAGCCTCCGCCCGATTTTCACGATCTGTTCCCTGAGCTCGGCGAGCGTCGCATCGTACGGGTTCAGCCGGTCGATCGCCTGTGCCAGCCTGGGCTCGCCGCGGGCCTTCAGCCACGTCGAGAAGTCGTTTGTGGGCCGCTCCAGGCGGAGGCGCGCTTCGAAGAAGTGGAAGTACAGGCAGGCGTCCGTGACGCGCCCCACCATCTCGAAAAGCTCCGAGGCGTCGTGCGCCACCAGGCCCGTGGCCGTCACGAAGCTCTTGGCCTCGCAGAAGTGGAACTCGTCGCCGGGCGGGCACTCGCGCAGCCGCCTGCCGCCGTCCAGATAATTCTCCACAGCCGTGATGATGGCCGCTCGCAGGTCGTGAATGGAGGTCATGGCCAGCAGGTCGATCGCGGTCAGCCGCTCCGCCAGCCCCTCTTCCTGTATGGCGTGCGAAGCCCAGTTGGCGAACTCATTGTAGAACCGCGGCTTTCCGAAGTTGTGGGTCAGGAACAGGTAATGCGTATGGTAGAAAATCGAAGAACCCGAGACCTTGTGCAGGTGCTCCAGCAGCTCGGCCAGATTCCTGGCCTTGCGGCCGGTAAGCACCACCAGGTGCCGCTCGGTGTGGAAGACGAAGGGCTCCCCGGGATTCACTGCTTCGCTAGCCATTGCAGAAACTCCTCCACGGCCAGGGGGCCGGTCACGCGGTACCTCGCGTCCGTCGCGCCTTCGCAGCCCACTTTGAACGTGAGCCCGTCGGGCAGCGCACGGAACGCGTTTTCGTCCGTCTGGTCGTCGCCGAAGTAGATACTCAGAATGTCGTCCTCACCGAGGCGGTCCAGAATCCAGCGCACGGCCGCGCCCTTGTTCCAGTCCGTCCTGGGCAGGATTTCCCAGAGCATCTTGCCCGACCCCAGGCGGACCAGACCGGCCGCCGGGGTGATCGCCTCGCGAACCGCCTGCTCCACGCGCCCGACGTCCGCAGCGGCCACGTTGCGGAAGTGAACGCTGGTGGTCAGTACCTTGTACTCGACGAAGGCACCCGGAACCACCCGCAACGCGGACTCAAGCCGCTCTGTGACTGCGCTGAGTTCGTCCCGGGCGGCCGCCGCGGCAGGCTCGACGAAGCTCAGCCCCCGGCCCTCGATTTCCAGACCGTGGTTGCCAGCATAGATGAGGTCCGGCAGGCCCACTCTATCGCGCAGGTGATCGAGCGAGCGTCCACTGATGATGGCGACGACGACGCCTTCCTGGTGAGAAATGGCCGCCAGCGCATGCCGCGCCGCTTCATCGAGGCGGGCCCCCGCTGGGTCGGGCACGAGAGGCGCCAGCGTTCCGTCAAAATCCAGAAAGAGCGCGACGCTGCCGGCCGCCCGGATCCGCTCCTCGACCTCAGGCTGCGGCATCGATGTGACCATTGGTCGCAAACTCGAATTTCAGCAGCGAAGAGATGATCTTCCCGGCCCAGCGGTAGATGTTATTCTGCGCCACCGCCGCTCGCATCTTCTGCATGCGTTTCTTGCGGGCCTCCTCCGGCATCTCCAGGGCCTGCCGGATGGACTCCGCCATTCCCTCTTCATCGAACGGATTCACCAGGATTGCGTCGGTCAGCTCCCGGGAGGCGCCCGTGAAGCTACTCAGGATCAGGACGCCGTCCTCGTCGAAACGGCTGCCCACGAACTCCTTCGCCACCAGGTTCATGCCGTCATGCAGCGCGCTCACCATGCAGAAGCTGGCCAGGCGGTGCAGCGCCGCCATCCCAAACCGGCCGACGTTCCGTCCGATGAAGATGACCGGGCGCCAGGAACCCACGGCCCACTTCCAGTTGATCTCATCCACCAGGCTGGCTACCTCTTCCTCGAGCAGCTTGTACTGGCGGATGCGCATCCGGCTGGGCACGCCCACCTGGATGAAGACCACTTTGGAACGGTAGTCCGGGTACTTGGTAAGGAAGCGGTCGACCGCGCGCAGGCGCTCCAGAATGCCCTTGGTGTAATCCAGCCGGTCGATCCCGATGCCGATGAGCTCCTGGCGAAGTCCGAGTTGGCGCTGCCACTGCTTCATCTCCTGATCGGTCGCAGGCGAAGCCGCCGTGGCGTTCTGGTCGTCGAAGTCGATGCTGATCGGAAATGGCCGAACCGAGGTCGTGCGGCCGCCTCGCGTGACCTCGAAGCGTTCGCGATCGGCCATGGCCTCCACCGTGCGATCCACGGTGTCCAGGAAGTTCTGGCAGTGCAGGCGCAGGTGGAATCCGAGCAGGTCGTTGCCGAGCAGGCCGTCGAGCAACTCCGCACCCCATGGAAAATCGCGGAAGATCTCGGGGTTCGGCCAGGGAATGTGCCAGAACTGCGCCACGATCAGGTTGGGATTGCTCTCCTTGAGCAGGCGCGGCAGCAGGGCGAAGTGGTAATCCTGTATGAATACGAAGGTCGGCGCATCGCCGGCTTCTTCGAGGACCGTGCGCGCAAACAGCTCGTTGACCTCGCGGTAGCTCTGCCAGTCTTCCGGAGCGAACGCGGGCCGTGTGTAGACGACGTGGCACAGCGGCCACAGGCCCTGGTTGGACAGGCCGTAGTAATAGCGTGTCTCCTGGTCCTTGGTGAGCCAAACGCGCCGCAAGGTGAAGCTCGGGTCGGCCGGAGGCAGCATCACGTGGTCTTTGGCGTCAACGACGCTGCGGTCGGCATCGCCGCTGCCGTGGGCGATCCAGGTGCCGCCGCAGGCGCGCATGATCGGCTCGAGTGCCGTTGTCAGGCCGCTGGCGGGCTTCACGCACTCGATCTCATCACCGGAATACTGGTGGACATACGGCTCCCGGTTGGAGACAACGATGAGGCGATAGCCTCGCATCTTGGCTTCGATCAGCTCGACGAGAGCGTCCTTGGTCCAGGCGGTGGGTGCACGAAAGGGTTGGGTGGTTGCCACGTCGCGCTTTCCATTGCAAGCCGGCTGCCACCCCTGCAATGTCGCAGTATCTTCGAGTTAGCAGGCGCGCCCCGTCTCGGAGAGTATTCTCGACGTGCAGATCTTGCCGTGCCCTACTTGGCGGCGCTCTCGTCGACGCACTCGAAGCTTGCGGCGTCATTCGAGTCGCCCCGGCCTTTGTAGCGGGCCACCTTCGGGTAGGGGCACAGGGGACGGGTCATCGCCGCGCCGCCAATTTTACCGGTTCCGATGATCTTCTCCGGCGCGACCCCCTGGGTAACCCATCGATCGAGCGCGAGCACGACGTCATGGCCGGCATCCTGCGGCGACACGCTTGGATCGGCGATGTCGGCATTACCGAAGTTGTTCGGCCCGGAACCTTCGGCGCAGTGCCCCATTCCCGGGACCATGAACAAGCGATAGAAATCCTGGATGGGCCTGGAAGCGTCGCTTCGCGGGTCCGGATATTGGCTCAGAAAAGTCTTCACCTTCTCGTAGAACGCGATCGAATCGCGAGGCGCGATGGCGGCGTCACCCCAGCCGTGATATTGAATCAGCTTGCCGCCGTGCGCCCGGAAGCTCCTCAAGTCGGGGTTATACGCGTTGAGGATCGGCCCGGTCTTTTCGTCGGCGAGATTCAGATCGCGGTCGAAGTCGATGGTCCGCCAGTCCCACTTCGGATTCTCGAAAACGGCGCCGGAATAGAAAGAGTTCCCGAACATCGAGTGAACCGGGCCGACGATCCAGACCGCCCAGCCCGCTGGGTCCGCTTCGGTGCCTGGCTCGTAGCCAGGATAGGTCTGTTCCCCGGTTCGCGGACTTCTCGGGCCGCCGTAGATCTTCCTGAGCGTCTCAATTTGGGGTTGCGTCAGGCACTCCGGGCCGTCGGGGCCGACGCACTTCATCGCAGCAGGATCAAAGTGGCACCGGCGCGGATCTTCGATCAGGCCGTCCTTCACTCCGTCCATCTCGTCGCAGGCCGCGAGCGCGGCTTTCTGGATGGCGGGCAGTTTGGCCGCGGGTATGTTGCCGGCGGGGTCGCTCTTCAGTGCCTTCTCGTTCCAGACGAATCCGGTGAAGTGGCGGGTCCAGTTGTTGGCCGGAGCGCCGGCGATCACGCCGTCGAAATCCTCGGGATAGCGCTCGGCTTCCATCAGAGCCTCGCGGCCACCGTCCGAGCAGCCCACAAAGTAGGCATGGCTCAGCTCCTGACCATAGAAGGCCCACAGGATAGCCTTGGACTGAAGGGCCGTCTGGTGCAGGGCCCGGTAGCCGAAGTCGATCAGCTTCTCAGGATGGCCGATCGCCCAACTGGCGTTGGGCACGGGCGAGGGGCTGGTGTGACCGTCGTCGGTAGCCGAAGCGGCATAGCCTCGGGCCACTGGAGTCACGAGGTCGTAGGACGGAATCGTGCCGGCCCAGCCGCCGTTGCCTCTCTGGATGTACTTTCCGTTCCAGGCCGCCGCAGCAGGCAGCCACAGCTCGAAGTTGATCTCCGAGTCGGAGGTCGGCCGCGCCACGCCTTTCACCTCGCAGTGCTGCGGCACCGTGACCGGCGGCAGCTTGAAGTAGGCATTGGGCGGCGGCTTCAGCGGCGCAGCGTCCACCATCACCGCCGACGTTACGGCCGCGTGATCGAGCCTGAGTGCGGTCAGACTCTCGCAAGGCTGCTGCGCCATCGCTACCCCGCCCGCCGCCAAGCCGAGAGACGCGCCAAGGAGAAAGGTCCGAAGCCTCATCATCGTGTGTTCAGTATTCCACAGAAGCCGCCAGAACTGCTCCCCGATCGGCTTCGGCCAGACCGTGGTCGTCAGGGAGCGGTTGCCCCGACCGGGTGCAGGCTCACGCGTGGCGTCCCCAATCACCGCCGGATCGGCCCCCAAGTGCTCCGAGCGGTTCCACCGCATGGCCGGGGAGACGGGCCGCTTCGCCAATGCCGCACTCCCGGAGGATCCGCGCGATTTCCTTCGGAGCCATCTCCGACGCCCCGATGTCCATTTTGGTCGTGAGACTGCGTAGGCGCCGGTCCCGACAGGAGCGAGTTTTCACCCAGTTTCGGCTGTCCGGGAGCGCTTCGCCCAGGTCAAGATTCCCTGCCGCCCGTCGCCGCAGCAAAAGAAGATCCTACCTGTTTTCAAGAGGTAGCGCCGATCTTAGATCTTTTTTAGAAATTTTTCAACCAGCGCCCATTGAGGCTTCCCCCGTTTTGGCCCATCCTTTCCCCGCTGGTGTGAGGTTGGTCTCTGGTTGGGGGCCCGTGGTTCGCGCCGACCAACCACGAGGTACTCGGCTTAGTCAAAAAGGGAGCGATGTCATGATGCGAAACATGCGAGGAACGTGGGGGGCACTCATCGTGTTTGCCTTCCTGTCATGCTCTGCCTTTGCGCAGAACAGCAGTTCAATCACCGGGACAGTCAAGGATCCTGGCGGCGCGGTGATTCCGGGAGCGGCAGTGACGGCCGTCGAACAGAATACGGGCCTTCACCAGGCCATAACGACCTCCACGGAGGGGAACTTCGTGTTCCTCGACCTTCCGGCCGGGACCTACACGATCACGGCGGAAGCCAAGGGTTTCAAGAAGAGTGCAGACAAAGACCTCATCCTGCCTCTGGCCTCCAAGATCGGCGTGGGTGACATCGTTCTCGCAATAGGCAGCATCGCCGAGACAGTCACCGTCGAAGCCAATGCCGCGACGATCCAGATCCAGGCGGAATCGGGTGAGCGTTCCGATGTCTTGACGAACCGGGACCTTCGGGACATTGGGCTTAACGGCCAGAACGTGGTCGATTTGATGAAGTTCATTCCCGGCGTCAACGTGAGCGCCCTGGTGGCCAACGCGGCGTCCACGGTGACCAACATTACCGGCAGTTTCCAGGTCAACGGCACGCGCAGCCTTCAGCACGAATACACGCTCGACGGCATCACGAACCTGAACCTGGGCAACAACACCGGCGCGCTGGTGTCCATCAATCCTGACGCGGTCGAGGAAGTCAAGGTCCTGACATCGAACTACCAGGCCGAGTATGGCAGATCCGGCGGAGGCGTCATCGCGCTGACCACGCGCGGGGGCACCAACGAGTTCCACGGTGGCGCCCGCTACTTCCGCCGCCACGACAGCATGAACGCCGACTCCTACTTCAACGACATCCGAGGCGGCTCCGCCGCCGGATTCCCCCGCCCCCTGTACCGCTACAATTTCTACGGGTGGGATTTCGGAGGCCCGGTCTACATCCCTCATCTGGTCAACGGGAAGAATAAGCTCTTCTTCTTCGTCAGCCAGGAGTATTACAACCAACTGGTGCCCCAGGCTGCGTCGGTGAACATCCTCGTCCCCACGGCGGCCGAGCGCACCGGGGACTTCTCGCATTCGGTGGACGGCAGCGGCAAGGCCATCACCATCCTGGATCCGACCACCGGGAAGGCGTTTGCGGGCAATATCATCCCGCCGAGCAGTATCTACGGCCCCGGCCAGGCGATCCTGAAGTTCCTGCCCTCGTCCAACACCACCGCGGGCGGCAACACCTACAACTACACTTCCCAGATCCCCAGTTCATACCCCCGGAGCGAGACGATCCTTCGCGGTGACTACCAGATCAACAGCGCGAACCGGCTCAGCGTGCGCTGGGTGTACAACCACGACGATCAACAGTTCGCCTACGGCACGACGACGGCCTCCTGGAACTGGCCGCTCACCATTACGGACCGGAAGAACGGTCCGGGCAGTCTGCCTAGCATCTCGCTCACCAGCAACTTCGGACCTACCTGGGTGAACGAGTTCGTTTTCGGGATTGGCCGGGGCGGCGTCACGATCGCGCCGGAGGGCACTGCGGCCACCCGGTCGGCAGCCGGCATTAGCACGCCATTGCTGTATCCCGACGCCAACGCGGCCAACTTCATCCCGAGCCTGACCTTCGGCGGGATCCCGAGCGTCAGCACCCCCGTCAATACCAGCGTCTTCGGGCCCTTCAATCAGCGGTTCCTGATCTGGCAGGTCATGGATAACGTCAGCAAGGTTACTGGGGGGCATGTGTTCAAGCTCGGCTACTACTTCCAGAGCGCCTCCAATGCCAGCAACAACCAAACGCACGTCCAGAGCGACCTCGACTTTTCGAGCAACGGCTCCAACCCGCTCAATAGCGGCGACCCCTTCTCGAACGCCCTGCTCGGCGTATACAACTCTTACACCCAGGCCAGCTCCAAGCCACAGCAAAACTATCTCTACCACGACATCTCCTGGTACGCGCAGGACACATGGAAGGTCAACCAGCACCTGACGCTGGATCTGGGCGTGCGGTTCTCCTGGTATCAGCCGGTCTACAACACTTCGGGCGATGCGGCCTACTTCAGTCCCAGTGCATTCTCCACCAGCCAGGCGGAGCGCCTCTACAGGCCGATCTGCGTTGGGGTCTCGACCTGCTCGTCGGGGGCGGCGACGTACCGGGCCATCGACCCAACCACCACGGGCGCCGCGACCATGGCAAACACCCTGCCGGGCTACTACGTCGGCAAACTCGTGAGTGGCGCCGGCAGCCTCACCAACGGGATGGTCACGACGAGTTCGGGTTACCCGAGCGGCGGCGTCATCACGAGGGCGATTCTGCCACAGCCCCGTCTCGGCTTTGCCTGGGACGTGACCGGCAGCCACAAAACGGTGGTGCGCGGCGGCTTCGGAATCTCAATCGATCGGTACGAGAGCGGTCTCACGGGCTTTGGGGCCAGCAACCCGCCGTTCGTCTTCACTCCCTCCCTTCAGTTCGGCTATCTGCAGAACATCCAGCCCGGCGGAGGCGGCATTCTATCGCCGCTGGCAATCACCGGCGTGACCGAGAATATGAGCTTTCCACACATGTACTCCTACAGCATAGGCGTGCAGCGTGACATCGGAGCCGGCACTGTGATCGATGTCTCCTACGTGGGTTCTAAATCGCGCGACCTGCCCCGCAAGACGAATCTAAACACGCCTGCATATGGGACGACCTTTACGGCCGCGGCGCAGGATCCCACCAAGTACGCCGGGGGCGTCATCCCCGCTACCGAGCCCAACCTGCCGGCGCTCTATTCCGGCGCAGGATTGAGTTTCAGCGGCGCCAACATTCTAGGCACCGACTTCCTGCGCCCCTATCAGGGCTACAGCGACATTACCTGGTACGTCTTCGATGCCACCTCGAATTACAACTCCCTCCAGGTGGCCGCCAATCGGCGCTTCTCGCAGGGCCTCACCTTTGGTATCGCGTACACGTGGTCGAAGACCATGACCACCATTTCCGACGATGGCACGTTTACCAGGCTCGTCAACCCCTCACTCGACTATGCGCTCGCCAGTTTCGACCGCACGCACTACCTGGTCGGAAACTTCATCTGGGATCTGCCCAAGGGCAGCCGGATCTTCGGGGGCAACAAGGTCGCGGGTGCGGTCCTGGACCACTGGATCTTCTCCGGAGTGACCACGCTAGCGTCCGGAATGCCGACCGATGTTGCTCTCAGCATTGCCAGCACGGATTCCGGAGCCCGTCTTCTGGGTACCCCTACCAGCGGCAATCTCTCCGGGCAGCAAATGCGCTTTCTGCTGAACGGCGATCCCCAGACCGGCTCGACCATCAACATGTCGGCGCTGATGGTACCCGGACTCGGCAATACCGGCCCCTACCCGCGCATGTATCTGCGCAACCCCTGGATCGTGAACCAGGATCTCTCTGTGTTTAAGAACATCCCGCTGGGCGGAGACGGAAAGCGCTACTTGCAGCTCCGCGTGGAGGCGTTCAACGCCCCCAACCATCCCCAGATTTCCGGCTACAACCTGACCTCCAACGTGACCAACGGCGCGGGCAAGACCGGAAGCGCGATTCTCAGCAATTTCACCGGTCTTGTGGCCACCAACAACCTGCGGCCTGCCGGGAGCACGGCACCCCTAGGGAACTACTTTGGGGAGCCCAACGCAGCGCAGAACATGCGCGTCGTCCAGCTCGCCGCCAAGTTCTATTTCTGACGCGGATCGAACGCACTGCCCTGAGCCGGCGTCACCTCCGTAGGTGGCGCCGCAAGGGCGGGAGGAAGCGGTCTGAGCCCCTCGCCGCGATTTTGGAGTTCTGCGCGTTGATTCCAGGTGGGGGGCCGGGCTCAGTTCTCGGGAGCGCCGGAGGCCTGAGGTTTCGGAGTTGTGGCCACGGGGGCCTGCACCGGTTGACCTGGGACCGCTTTAATTGAGATCGCCGCCTGGGTCTGTGTGTTGGGCAAAAGCTCGGTTCCAACTGGATAGATGAGAATCTGCACCGTACCCCAACCGGCATCCGATGTCGTGTCCGTCTGCTTGCCCGTCCCCAGAGTTCTAAGCTGACTGTCATCGAATCCAAAGTTGCCGACCAGATAGTCGCGCACAACCATGGCCCGGGCTTGGGTAAGCACCAGGGCCTTCTGCGTATCGCCCATGCCAACGGACGCCACGACGACCGAACACCCGAACTGGTTATTAGCCAGGAACTCACCGGCAGCGTTCAGAGACTTCGGGTTCTTCAGCCTGGCTGAATCCTGCTTATCGAAAAGCTGCTTCGCTGAGTACGTAAACTCCTTCATCGGTGCGCCTTGCGGCAGCCGTTCGACCTCGTTCTTCACCAGCTCGGTGGAATCGTCGTAACCGCGAGTTTTGAAATAGCCGCGCAACAGGAAGTTGTGCTTCAGGGCTTCCATATTCTCCTGGAAGTCGGTAACGCCCGCTTGCGCATGGGCCACCGTTTCCTGCATGGCGCTCGTCGTCCCTGCAAGGTTGCTATAAAGCTGCTTGTCGTTAACCAGCGCTCCTACGGTTCCCTGACCGCCATCGATCTTGGCGCTTATCGACTCAAGATGCTCAGTCGCACGGGTGGCGTTCTGGATGGCTTGCTGGCTGGTATCCAGGATGCCGCTGGTCTTCTGGAGCAGGGCGGACATTTCGAGTGGCGCCTGGCTGGCGATGAGATCGCCGTCCCGCACATCGGCTGTCCCAGCAGCTCCAAACGAGATCGCCAGATACTGGTTGCCCAACAGCCCTTCGGTTTCGATTGAGGCCACGGAGTCCTGCTTGATGATCTCGCGGGTCGATTTGTCGAGGTCCATGACTACCGTGATTTTTTCGCCTGGCTTGTGAGGCAACACGATGCTGCGAACGGTTCCACTGTGAACGCCGCCCACCCGCACGTCGGCTCCGGCGTCCAACCCCACCACGTTGTCGAATTCTGCCTTCAATTGGTACGTGGAGGTGAACAGATACTGCTTGCTCCCGATAATGAAGACACCGACCGCCAGAATTGTCAGCGTAGCGGTGATGAACGCTCCTAACCGCGCGGCTCTCGACATATGTTCTCCTACGAGTTCGAGTTCTTTAGAAAGTCCCTGACACACTCGATGTCACTGTGCTGAAGGTCTTCGAACGTGCCTTCGATTACTACGTCTCCCTTATTGAGCAGGGCCAGCCGGTCCGCAATCGCCTTCGCGCTGTGCAGATCGTGAGTCACTACGATGGATGCCATGTGATACTCGTCCTGAAGCTTGAGCACCAGATCGTCGATCTCCGTGGAACTGATGGGGTCGAGACCGGCGGTGGGCTCGTCGAGCAGCAGAATATCCGGCTCCAGAGCGAGAGCGCGCGCCAGCCCTACTCGTTTCTGCATTCCACCCGACAGATCCGAGGGCATCTTGTCCAGGTTCCCTTCCATGCCCACTTCCGCCAGCAGTTCCTTGACCCGGTCGCTCTGCTCGGACCTCGACATCTGCTTCCGATGGTGCTGCAGCGGAAAAGCCACGTTCTGCTCGACGGTCAGCGAATCGTAAAGCGCGGCCTGCTGAAACAGGAAGCCCATTTTCTTCCTGATTTCGCCGAGCTGGTCGAGGGCCAGGCCGGCCAGGTGTTGCCCGTGGATGCGCACCGATCCCGAGTCGGGCTTCTGCAGGCCGATGATGAGCTTCAGCAGTACGCTCTTGCCGGTTCCACTACGCCCGAGTACCGCCAAGGTCTCGCCGCGGCTCACCTTCAGGCTAATCCCGTTCAAGACTTTTTGGCTTCCGAAGGACTTCTGCAGACGCTCGACGGCGACGGCCGGCGGGCCGCCGTCTTCCTTCTTGGTTCCTGCGCGCTTCATCGCAACTTGATCGATTGTGCTCATGGGAAGAAGATGATGATGACCTTTACGAGCACGACATCAGCCAGGATCACGAACAGCGAGGATAAGACTACCGAACTCGTGGCCGCACGTCCTACGCCCTCGGCGCCTCCCCGGGTGCGCATGCCCTGAAAGCAAGCGATCAACCCAATGATCAGGCCGAACACAGCGGTCTTGAACGTGGGTGGCAGGAAGTCGTTGAACCCGGCGCCCTTAAAGCCGTTGTTGATGAACTGGTGGAATGAGAGTGGCTCAACCAGCGTCAGCGCAACCCATCCCATTACCAGGCCGCATAGATCGGCAGCGAGGGTCAGGAAAGGCAGCATCAGGGCGCAAGCCAGGATGCGGGTCGCCGCCAGTAGTTTATACGGGTTTACCGCGGATGCCTCGATGGCATCGATCTGCTCGGTCACTTTCATCGACGCCAGCTCCGCGCCAATGCCGGCACCCACTCGGCCACTCACCACCAGACCGGTGATGATCGGACCGATCTCGTGGATAACGGAGAATACGATGGCGGCGGGTAGCAGCGATTTGGCCCCAAATCGAGTCAGGCTGTAACGGGTTTCCAACGAGAGTACGACCCCGATGGCTCCGCCGGCCAATGCGACCAGCGGAAGGGACTTCGATCCGATCTCGTCGAGCTGTCGAAACAGTTCGCGGAATTCAAACGGCGGCGTCACGGCAGCCCACGCAACTCGCCAGACAAATACACCCAGCTCGCCGAACCATTCGAAAAACCCGTTGATCGGGTTTTTCGAGGAGCCCAAGATGGAAGACACGCGCAGCAGCCACGGAAGTGGATGCTCCACGCCTGCTGCTGCCCTGAACGTTCGGCCGGTCATGAGTT
>Ga0265316_10004995_pt1 | contig 13024 bp, 11 predicted proteins | sample 4522metaG_FD_202092 | JGI IMG/M metagenome (GOLD analysis project Ga0265316, IMG submission 202092) | Rhizosphere microbial communities from Carex aquatilis grown in University of Washington, Seatle, WA, United States - 4-5-22 metaG | ecosystem: Host-associated > Plants > Roots > Rhizosphere >... | reverse complement strand
TCAACGTTGGGAACGGACCTACCACTGGTACGGTCACACTGACCGACGCACTGCCTGCCAAATTGACTGCCACCGCGATGAGCGGTGCGAACTGGAAGTGCACCCTGGCCACGCGCACCTGCACAAGAACGGACACGCTGGCCGCCGGTGCGAGTTACCCGGCCATCACGCTCACCGTGAACGTCGCCGCCGACGCCCCGGCCAGCGTCACCAATGCCGCCACTGTTTCCGGCGGTGGTGAGACCAATACCGCCAACGATACGGCCCTGGATCCGGCCTCTGTCGTCTGGCCCGCGGACATGACGGTCACAGCCACGCACGCGGGCAATTTCACGCAGGGTCAGACCGGCGCCGTCTACGCGCTCTCCGTGGCCAACACGGGTGCGGGCGCCACCGTCGGCACGGTCACAGTGACCGACACGCTGCCCGCCAAGCTGACTGCCACGGCGATGGGCGGGATCGGTTGGAGTTGCACCCTGAGCACGCTCACCTGCACCCGGAGCGACGTGTTGGCTGCCGCCGCCAGCTACCCAGCCGTCACGCTCACGGTGAACGTCGCTGGCGACGCCCCGGCCAGCGTGACCAACGTCGCCACGGTCTCCGGCGGGGGTGAGACCAATACCGGCAACGATGCGGTTGCGGATACGACCACCATCGTTCAGCGCCCGGACCTGACGGTCGCCAAGACGCACTCGGGCGCTTTCACCCAGGGTCAGGCTGGCGCCGCCTACACCATCGTGGTGAGCAACGCCGGTGGGGCTGCCACCAGCGGGACGGTCACGTTGGTTGACGCGCTGCCTGCCAAGTTGGCCGCCACGGCCATGAGCGGGGCCGGCTGGAGTTGCGCCCTGCCCACGCTCACCTGCACCAGAAGCGACGCACTCGCGGCAGGTGCGATTTACCCCGCCATCACGCTTACCGTGAACGTCGCTGCCGACGCTCCTGCCAGCGTCACCAACACCGCCACTGTTTCCGGCGGCGGTGAGACCAATGCGGCCAACGACACGGCTTCCGATCCAACCTCCATCACCCAGCACCCGGACCTGGCGGTGGCCAAGACGCACGCGGGCAATTTCGCGCAGGGTCAGACTGGTGCCGTCTACACCATCACCGTGAGCAACGCCGGGACGGGATCCACCAGCGGCACGGTCACGCTGCTAGATACGTTGCCCGGCAAATTGGCCGCCACGGCGATCAGGGGGACCGGTTGGAGTTGCACCCTGAGCACGCTCACCTGCACCAGAAGCGACACCCTGGCCGCCGGCGCAGCTTACCCGGCCATCACGCTTACGGTCAACGTTGCTGCGGACGCCCCGGCGAGCGTCATCAACAGCGCCACGGTCTCCGGCGGCGGCGAGGCCAATACCGCCAACGACACGGCCGCCGATGTGACGGCGATCACGCCCGTCGTGGTCTGCTCCTACGCCCTCGGGTCAGGCTCCGGGACCTTCCCGGCCGCGGGCGGCTCAGGAACCGTTGCCGTCACGGTCGGCGCCGGCTGCTCCTGGACCGCATCGAGCACTCTCGGATGGGTGACCCTGACCGCTCCGGCCTCCGGTTCCGGTAACGGCTCGGTCGGCTTCACCGTGGCCCCGAATACGGGGAGCGCGCGGTCTGGCACGATCGTCATCGCGGGACTCTCCTTCACCGTCCAGCAGGTCGGCGCCTCGGCCGCCAATGCACGGTTCGTGCCGGTGGCGCCGTGTCGCATCGCGGATACGCGCGCTCCTGCGGGACCTTTCGGTGGTCCGGCCATGGCGGCCGCCTCGACCCGCTCCTTCGCTATCCCGCAGAGCGCCTGCGCCATTCCGGCCACGGCGCTGGCTTATTCGCTGAACGTGACGGTAGTGCCGAAGGGCGTGCTTTCGTACCTGACGCTATGGCCCACGGGCCAGAGTCAGCCCCTGGTCTCCACCTTGAACTCCTTCCAGGGCGCCGTGGTGGCCAACGCCGCGATCGTCCCCGCCGGCACGAATGGAGCCGTCAATGTCTACGTCACTGACGGCACCGATGTCATCCTGGACATCGACGGCTACTTCGATGCCGGAGGCGGCGCCAATTCGGTTTCGTTCTATCCCGCCCCGCCGTGCCGCATGGCCGATACCCGCATGTCAAGCGGCCCGTTTGGCGGGCCGTCGATGTCCGCGGGCCAGAGCCGCGACTTCCCCCTCGCTTCCAGTTCCTGCGTGCCTGCCGCCGCCAAAGCCTATTCTCTGAACGTCACGGTGGTGCCGGGCGGGTATCTGGGCTATCTGACAACATGGCCGGCGGGGCAGCCTCAGCCCAATGCTTCCACGCTGAATTCCTGGACTGGCAAAGTAGTGGCGAACGCCGCCATCGTCCCGGCGGGAACCAACGGAGCGATCTCGGTCTTCGTTCCGAACCCGACGGACGTCATCCTCGATTCGAACGGGTACTTTGCCCCGCCTGGCAGCCCGGGCGCGCTTTCGTTCTACCCGGTGACACCGTGCCGCGTCGCCGACACACGCAATTCCGCCGGCCCCTTTGGCGGTCCAACCATGGACGCCGGAACGACGCGCTCGTTCGCGATCCCGGCCAGCGGCTGCTTCGTGCCCTCGACGGCGGCGGCCTATTCGGTGAACGTCACTGTGGTTCCCCAAGGGCCGCTCTCTTACCTGACAACGTGGCCGGCGGGATCGGCGCAACCGCTCGTCTCTACGTTGAACTCGTTTGACGGAAGCGTGGTGGCCAACGCGGCCCTCGTGCCGGCCGGAACGGGCGGCGCCATCAATGTCTTCGTGACCGGCCGTACGGACGTGGTCATCGACATCAACGGGTATTTCGCGCCGTAGTATTGACTACAATCCGCGCGGAACATAGGTGCGAAGGAGGCGCAGCGGGGCATCCACGGCCACCGGGAAGGGCTCGGCGCCGGCAGGCACGAGCCAGACTTCACCGGGACCGAAGGGACGGCCACCGATGCTCCCGGAGCCCTCCAGCACGATGAGGACATCGAGGTGGTGAGAATCCGGCTGCCAGGTCAGCGGGCGGGCCCATTCGAGCGCTTCAGTCGCGAAGTACTCGCAGCGGGCGAGGAGCCGCCGGCCGCCGCCCAGATCCACGGGCGCCGATGGTCCCGGATGCGGATCGAGGTGGGCCACCGCCACTCCTTTGTCGAGGTGCAACTCGCGGGGCCGGCCATAGTCGTACAGGCGGTAAGTAGTGTCCGAGTTCTGCTGGATTTCGACCAGGGCGATGCCCGCGCCGATGGCGTGCACGACTCCGGCCGGCGTGAAGAAGGTGTCGCCGCCGTGAACCGGGAACCAGCGCACCAGGCGCTCGATCTCGCCGCTGAGGGCCGATTCGCGGAGCCGCTCCCTGGTGATGGGCTCGCGGAATCCGAGCGCCAGGGTCGAATCCGGCTGGGCGCGCAGGACGTACCACATCTCGGTCTTCCCCTGCCCGTCTTCCGCCTGCGCGTCATTGGGATGGACCTGAAGTGACAGCCGCGCCGTGGTGAAAATGAACTTCACGAGGATGGGGAAGCGCTCCCCGTGCATCACCTCGGCGAGAGTGCGGCCGTCCTCGGTCCGGTTGTCGTCGGCCGTGAACCAGACCTCGCCGATCTGGTGGCCGGTGGAGTGGAACCAGGGTTCGAGCGCGGTCGCGCCCCAGATCTTCTCCCGGAAGGAAGGCAGCAGACGGATCGGATGGAGACTCATTTCATCAAGTTTCGAACGAAACCGTCCAGGCGGGCAAGGCCGCGCTCGAGCTCGTGCATCGAGGTGGCATAGGAGATGCGGATGTGCCCTTCTGCGCCGAAGGCCTCGCCCGGAACCACCGACACGTACTCGTGCTGCAGGAGGCGGGCGGCGAACTCGAGCGTATCTCGAACGCCGTCCTGGCGCAGGGCCGCGCTCACGTTCGGAAAGACGTAGAAGGCGCCCTGGGGCTCGGTGCAGGCTACGCCCGGCATTTCGCGCAGCCGGCTCACGACAAAATCGCGGCGGCGGCGGTACTCGGCGAGCATAGCCGCGACCGAATCCTGCGGCCCTCGCAACGCCTCTACAGCGGCTTTCTGCGCGATCGAGGTCACGTTCGAGGTGCTCTGGCTCTGGAGCTTGACGATGGCGGCGACGACCGGCTCCGGTCCGAGCGCCCAGCCCACGCGCCAGCCGGTCATCGAGTAGGTCTTCGACGCCGACCCCACCACCAGCACGTTGCGCCGGGCACCGCGAAGCGAAGCCGCCGAGAACGGCGCGCCATGGTAGACGAAATGGCAGTAGCACTCGTCGGTGAGCAGATAGATGCCGCGGCTGGCGGCCAGGTGGTGGATGCGTTCGAACTCCTCCGGGTCGACTACCGCGCCGGCCGGGTTCGAAGGCGAGTTGACCAGGACGATGCGGGTGCGGTTGCTCAGGAGCGGCTCTATCATGGCGGCCGTCAGCTTGAACCCTGTCGCTTCGTCCGGCGGAACGAACACGCACTTGCCGCCGGCGAAGTTCACCACATCCTTGAATGTGACCCAGTAGGGGACCGGGATGACGACCTCGTCGCCCGCATCGACGAGCACCTGCATGATGTCGAAGATGGCCTGCTTGCCACCCACGGCGACAACGCAGTCCTCCGGAGTGTAGCTGGTGCCGAAATCGGCTGCGTGGCGGTCCACGATGGCCTGGCGCAGCTCTGGGGTTCCCGCCGAAGACGTGTAGCGGGTGAAGTTCTGTTCGATGGCCCGGATGGCGGCCTGCTTGATGTTGGTGGGAGTGGGGAAATCCGGCTCGCCCGGACCGAAATCCACGATGTCGTGCCCTTCGCGCTTGAGACGTTCGGCCTCGCTCGCGACGCGCATGGTCATCGACACGCTAATGCGCGAAATGCGTTCGGAGAGCTGGCCGGGATCGAGCATCGGCGTCATCGGCCGTTCAGAACGCGGTTCCTGAGCCGCACCTCGACCGAGGGCGGCACAAGTCCGGCGATGTTTCCGCCCAGGCCGATCACCTGCTTAACCAGCCGGGAACTAATGAACGAGTACTCTTCCTTGGCCATCAGGAAGACGGTCTCGATGGCAGGGCACAGGCGGCGGTTCATGAGCGCCATCTGCAGCTCGTATTCGTAATCGGAGATGGCGCGTATGCCGCGCAGGATGACGGTGGCACCCTTCTGCCCGGCAAACTGGACGAGCAGGCCATTGAAGGAATCCACCTCGACGGTCGGGTAGGGGCGCACGACCTCGCGCAGCATCTCGATGCGCTCTTCGACGGTGAACAGCGGCTCTTTCTCCTCGTTACGGAGGATAGCGACGATGAGGCGGTCGCAGAGCTTCGCCCCGCGCTCGATGAGGTCGAGGTGGCCGTTGGTGATCGGGTCAAAGGAGCCCGGGTAGAGCGCGATCACGGAGTGCGGCGTGGGCGCCAACGAGAATTTTCCCCTTTCGTTTGAGGGATCTACTGCTGCTTCGATTGTAGCGCAGCCCTGATCTGCTTCCAGCCCACCAGAGTAGTGTGGTTGCTCTCGAGAGACTTCTTGAACTCGGGGCTGGCGAGCGCGTCGAAGTCCCGCTGGCGCCAGGCGCTGCCGTAAGGCAAGTTACCCATGATCGCCTGCAACTCGGCGTCATCGTATCCCAGGTGGACGATCAGTTCCGTGAGTCCCGGCTTGAGCAACTGGACCTGGTGCACGTACCACTCTCGCCAGTTCTCCGGCTTGACGTTGGATCCCGCGATCAGAACCGCATCGGGAACGATGTCGCTGTCTCCGATCGCTGGGGAGCGAAAGGCCAGGAAGGGGATGCCGTACTCGTGGGCCACCTTCACATAGACGGCAAAGAACGAGGGCGTCAGCACCGTGCCCATGTGACTGTCCAGGTGGGTGGGCCGAATGCCCGCCTTCAGCGCGCGGTCGATTTGTGCACGGATTTCAACTTCTACTTCTTCGGGTTTGGCATTCTTTGCCACGGGCGCGGACTCCGCCCAGAAGTACCCGTCCGGATCGAGAAGGCCGCGTAGATCCTTTCCGACGGCTACGGGCCCCCAGCGATAGGTTTTCCATTCACTCGTCAGCGTCAGGTGCAAACCGAGGTCGGCGCCGGGATGCTCTCTGGCGTAGGCCGCGACCTCCGTGAACCAGGGACAGGGGACCATGATGCTGGCCGAGGTGACGTCTCCGCGTTCGAGCGCAGCGAAACTCGCCCGATCCACGGAGTGGCTCACCGCCAAGTCGTCGGCATGAATGATCAGGAGCTTCGCGCCGGCGGGATAGCCCAGGCGTTCCGCGGCGTTCTTGTCCGCGGCCGCAGCGGGGATCGTGGCCATCGCGCCGGCCAATACGGCAACAAGAAGGGATCTTCTCACTGTGCCCATCCTTTTCACTTATCCTCGCACGGTATGCGGAGAGCCAGGGCAAGGTGCAGTAAACTCGGGAAGTGCCCGAGGCGAGCGAATGCCGAATGCTGGAGGAGATTCGCCAGCAGCCGTCCGCATTGGAGCGAACCCTGCATGGAGCGCGGGGCTCTATCCGGGAGCTGCGTGGCTACTTGAGCCCGCGTAAGCCGCCGCTGATCGTACTGGCTGCCCGCGGCACATCGGACAACGCCGCCCAGTTCGGGCGCTACCTGCTGGAGATCACGACTGGCATTCCGGTGTCCCTGGCGGCGCCGTCGGTGACCACCCTCTACGGAGCCAGGCTGCGTCTGGAAAACTCGCTGGTGGTGGGCATCTCGCAATCGGGTGAATCGACGGACATCAACCTGTTCCTGGAATCCGCCCGCGCCGGGGGCGCCCTGACCGTGGGTGTGACGAATGAGGGCAACAGCACGTTGGCGCGCCTGGCGCGGCACACCTTCGTGCTGGCGGCTGGCCGGGAGACCAGCGTACCCGCAACCAAGACGTACACCGGCCAGTTGCTGGCCATGTATCTTCTGGCGCACGCGCTCGGAGCCCCCGTCCAACTCGAAGACCTGGAGCGGCTGCCGGAATGGACGCAAAAGGCGCTCGATCTGGAGCCGCGGGTCGCCACTTTGGCGGCTGAGTACGCCGCTATCGGGCACGCCATCATCGTGGGGCGCGGCCTGGACTATGCGAACGCGCTCGAGTTCGGCCTCAAACTCATGGAGACCTGCTACGTGGTGGCCGAGCGCTTCTCGGGCGCGGACCTGCTGCACGGACCCATTGCTCTGGTGGAGCAGGCATTCCCGGTTTTCGTCTTTGCGCCTCCCGGCCCCACCTGGCCCGGCACGCGCGACATCGTCAGCAGCCTGGGCCGGCTCGGGGCGCGGATCTTAACTATCACCGACCGCTCGAATCCGGAGGCTGCCGCGCTGGCCGGCGACACCGTCGTAATTCCGGCCGAGGTGGCGGAGCAATCGTCGCTGCCCTGCGAGTTTCTGACGCCGATTCCGTACATCGTGCCGGCGCAATTGTTCACCGCCCACCTGGCGAGGAGCAAGGGCCTCAATCCGGACCGGCCGCGCACTCTGACGAAAGTCACCAAGACGGTCTGAGGAGCGCGAAGCGGCCGGCTCCCTGGTCCTGACGGCGACGTCCCGCCGGTGATTCCTGTCTTCGATGGTCCCCGCGTCCTGTAGGATCAAAGTGAGGCCAGATGGCGAAGTGGCCCGCGTGACAAGCATCACGGCCGAGCCGGAGTACGAGGTCGAGGTCGAGTTTTGAAGGGAAGACCGTCTATCCTGGATCCGGTCGCTGCCTATGATCGGGTCGCCCCGATGTATGCGCGTCTGGCGGACGAGAGGAGGTTGTACCTGGAGGCGGTCGATCGGCTCGTCATCGCCGAAATCCCGCCGGGCAGCCGTTCGCTGCTGGATGCCGGCGCCGGCTATGGCGATCGCGCGTGGCGCATCGCCGAGGCGAGAGGCGTGCGGGACGTGGTCCTCGTGGAGCCGAGCGCGGTCATGCGGAGTCACTGCCCCGCAGAGGCGACCATCTGGGCCATGCGGGCCGAAGATCTTCACGGCCAACAGGGGCGCTTCGACGTCATCACCTGCCTCTGGAACGTCCTGGGCCATATCTTCCCCTCCGCCGCCCGGATTGAGGTACTGCGCCAGTTTGCCCGTCTGGCGTCCCCGGCGGGTAAGATCTTCGTCGACGTAAATCACCGATATAATACTCGTCACTACGGAGCGCTGGCGACGGCCCTGCGCTTTCTCCGCGACCGGGCGTGGCCGGGAGACGGCAATGGCGATGTTACCGTTACGTGGGACATCGAGGCCGGCCGCTGCGCCACAACCGGACACGTCTTTACCCAACGAGAATTTGCGTCCCTGACCAGGGCCGCGGGCCTGAGCATCGAGAAGCGGTTCATCGTAGACTACGCCTCCGGACAACTCCGGCAGCGGAGTTTTGAGGGCAACCTGCTTTACGTCCTGCGGTGACCGGCTGGTCGGACGAGTTCGATCGCCTCCCGCAGGTTCCGGCAAACCTCGGCGATCTCGTCGTCCGTCAGTCGATTGAAGAATGGCAACGCCAGTGTTCGTGGCGCCACCTGCTCGGTGACGTTCAGATCGCTGCCATGGCCGGCGTACGCCGCGTAAAGCGGTTGCCGATGCAGCGGAGCAAAATAGCGCCCGCAGCCGATCCCTCGCGACACCATGTGGCGAGCGATTGCATCGCGGTCCTCCTGCGTGAAAGACTCCGCCAGCCTCACGACGAAAACGAACCAGGACAGGCGACGGCCCTCGATTTCGAGCACGGGGGTGGCGACTTCCGGAATCGTCCGCAGGTGTTCCGTGTAGCAGACCGCCCGATTCTCGCGCCGCGCGAGAATGCTATCGATCCGTTCGAGTTGCGAGAGGCCCAGAGCGCAATTCATTTCGGAGAGGCGGTAGTTGTAGCCCAGCAGGCTATGATCCAGCCACCCGTCCTCCGGTCGTCTGCCTTGATTGCGGAGCGCGCGAATCGACTCCGCCAGTTGACGGTCCCGCGTAACGACCATTCCGCCTTCGCCCGTGGTGATCTGCTTATTGGGATAGAACCCGAAGACGCCCAGGTCGCCGAACCCGCCGACCTTCCTTCCGCGATACGTCGCTCCGAGCGCCTCACAGGCATCCTCAATCACCTTCAGCCCGTGCGCGGCAGCAATGCGCAAGAGAGGATCGAGGTCCGCGGGACACCCGAAAGTGTGGACAACGATAATAGCGCGCGTCCGGGACGTGATGGCCCGAGCCACGCTCTCGGGATTCAGGTTGAGCGTGAGCGGATCGATGTCCGCAAACACCGGTAGGGCGCGCCGGTAGAGAACGGCATTTGCGGCGGCGATAAAAGTGAACGACGGGAGAATGACTTCGTCGCCTTCACCGATGTTGAGCGCGGCCAGACCGAGGTGCAGCCCGGCCGTGCCCGAAGCCAGGGCGATCCCGTACGGCGCGGCAGCATACTTGGCGACGGCTTCCTCGAATTCCTCCATCTTCGGACCGAGGGCGAGCCGGGACGTGTGGAGTACGCCTACCACGGCTTCGATGTCGGCGTCGGTAACATCGGGAGCCGACAGCGGAATCCTCATTTGGTTTCCACGGAGGTCGCGCGCTTGATCAGGAGTTCCTCCCCCAGAGGAACGGACGCCAGTACGGCGGCAATTCGCTCCGCCGCACGCCCATCGCCGTAGGGGTTCTCCATTCCCTGGAGCGAGCGGCGAAAGTCGTCGGAGGTCGCCGTGGCGACACAGTCCAGAATGGAGGCGACAGTCGCATCGGCGTCAAGCACGTTGCGGGCGCGTTCACGGCCGCGCTGTCGTATCCCTATGTTGACCGCAGGCAGCGCGAAGGACGCCGCCTCCATGATCCCGCTGCTAGAGTTTCCCAGGAGCAGATCCACGCACCGCAGCAGGCTCCAGTACAGGATGGGATCCAGATTGACGAACACGCGGCCACGCCCGAGCCTGCGGACGAAGGATTCCGTGCGGCCGATCAAGGCCCTGCTGCCCGCGTCGGCATTTGGATAGCAGAACAGAAGCTGGGCCGGAACGGATTCGAGCGCGGAGAACAGCGCGTCCGCCTCCCGCGTGGGATCGCGGGCGATGGTCGTGGGGTGGTACGCAATTACGGTCGTTGGCGGGTCGATATGAATGTCGAGGCGCGCCTCGACCTCTTCGCGGCCGAGGAGTGGACTCCGGCGGAGGTGGTCGAGCGAGGGAGCGCCGGCGCAATGGACGCGCCAGGGCTCCTCGCCCATCGCGATCACACGAGCCCGCGCCTGTTCCGTGGACGTGAAGTGAACGTGGCTCAGTTTGGTGAGCGCATTGCGAACGGCGTCATCGATGACGCCTTCGCTGACTTCCCCGCCCTCGATGTGCGCCAGCGGAATGCGCAACGCGGTCGCCACGGCGGCAGGCGCGAGCATCTCGTACCGGTCGGCGGTCACCAGCAGCAGATCGGGGCGCATCTGCCCCAGGCAGTCGGCCAGGCCGAGAGTCGCCAGACCGATCGTCTTGGCCATGCCGACATCGCTGTCCGAACTCAGGAGGCATTCGATCCGCGCGTCGATGCGGAAACCGTCCTGCTCGATCTCCCGCGCGGTGCAGCCGAATTCGGGGGAAAGGTGCGCTCCCATCGCGACGGTTTTCAATTCCACTCCCGGGTGCGACGCGAGTTCGCGTAGCGGCCAGTACAGGTGGCTGTAGTCGGCGCGCGACGAAGTGACGACGGCGATCGTGCGCTTTGTCATTGGGCCTTCCGGGACATCACGAAGCTCGGCTCGTACTCAGGAATCGCAGCGGATTTCGCATCGATGAGCCCGGCGAGATCGTCGCTGCGAAGGAGGCAGGCAAGACGTTCCATCAGGCTGTGCAGATCGGCCGGCGCGGGACTGCGCGTCACAATAACCTCCAATCGCCCAGAGTGGAGGCAGAGGGAGACCCTGCGTCCTCGGCGTCAAGAGGCGAAAGAAACCGCGCATATCGAAGAGTTCCCGAAGCCGCCAATCTCACCCCTCACCTGCACGCGTGTGGATACCTACACATGCTAGCAGGGCTCCGGGAACCGCGCGGATTCACGCGTCCATCAGGGCGCGAAGTAGCCGTTGAAATCGAGAACCACATGCGTCGGGTTCGTGACGAAGATGCTGATCGCGCCGCTTCCACCCGCTGGAACGATCGCCGCGTTGGCCACCACGCTGCCATCCCACGAGTTGAGGGTGGAAACCAACGGTTGCGGCGACCCCGCCGGCCAAGCGTTCAGGTAGGAGAGCACGCCGTCCGGAACCACCGTCACGTTGACCGAATACGCCGCCGCCGTCGGGGGTACGGAGCAGCCGCCGGCCGGGATCGCGAACGAGCGCGTGCTCCCCGCCCCCATTTCCGCGCCGCCGAACGGACCCGCGGCATTCCGCGTGTCCGCAACGCGGCACGGCGTCACCGGGTAGAACGACAGTGCTCCCGCTACTCCGGGCTGGCCGAAGTAGCCGCTTATGTCCAGGATCACGTCGGTGGGGTCCGTGACAAACACGGAAATCGATTCGTTGCGCCCGCCGGGGGAAAGTCTGATAGGCTCCAGGAATGATCTTTGCCCACTGGAAGAACATCACGCCCTCCTACCGGAGTTATCACTGGACCCGGCAGCGAGCATCGCAGGGAGGTAGGTCGGGACGAGGTCGCAGAGCACTTTATTCTGAACATCCCCGAAGGAACCGCGCGGAACGATGTCGTAGCAAAGCTGCTGCTGGCCTCCGGAGGGTGCATAGGGGAAACCGACGGCCTTGGCTTTGAAGAGGAATGGCCTCAAGAGGTACGAAGGCAGTTTGACTCTCAGCGCGGCGAGAGGTGGCCATGGCCCAGTCTGGGATGAGTCCTTGTCGCCTACGCTGGTTTCACACCCAGCAGTGAAGTTTGCACGTCACTTCACGCCTCTGGACCTCTCGTACTCGCGATAGCGCTGGACGAGCCGGTCTTTGATTCTCTCCGCAAGCCTGTCCGACGAGAACCTCTCCTTGCCCAATCGTCCATGACTCGGGTCCTCAAAGAGGCTCACTCGTCGTCCAGGGATATCGTCTTCACTGGATTCTCGGATTTGCCAGGAAAAACTACTTCTTTCGGTTGATGGCTCCAGACACCACGTCACGAGACGCACGGGTGACGGCCCCGGCCAGACATGGTCGCGCTGTGGGCCCCGTCGCCGGAAATGCACGTGAGGGGGCACATTTTCGCCGCCATGAAATGATGCAGCCACGTCCTTCAGTTTCAACAAGTCGAAGTCCGTGGGTGACTGCCACTCGAACCGCTCTCCATCAAATCCCTTACCGTTCAGGCGCGACACGAGGTGCTTCAGACGCAACCACTCGCCCCTTGGTCTTCTCGTCCATACTCCGCTCCTATGCCTGCGCCGCTACGCTGCTGTCACAACGATCCTGGCATCACGGCGGGAATCCGGCTTGCTGCGGATCACGATTTCCACGTCCTGATCGAGGGCGTTGAGAAAATGCATGAGGCGCTCTACGGAAAAGCCCTCCAGCCGGTAATTCGATAGAGCCGAGATCTTCGGTTGGTTGATGCCCAGCAGCCGCGCGGCCCTGGTTTGGGGTAGGCGGCGCCGTCCGAGGATTTGGTTGATGGCGAACGCCAGGCGGACCTTGGTTTGCCGCTCGCCGGCATCGGCGAAACCGAGATCGGCAAAGACGTTGCCGGAGCTCGGGGTCACCGCTTCCTTCGCTTCACTCTTCTGCCTTGTCATGTCGTGCCTCATAAGCCCGCTGTGCCAGCCTGAGCCGCTCGGCTACCAGCTCGACATCCGGTCTGCTGGTCCTGATCCCTCTCGGCGACTTCTTCTGAAAGGCGTGCAACACGTAAACCGCGCCCTCGAAACGCACCGTGTACACGGCGCGGTAGGTGGCGCGGTCGTAATCCTCAACAACCTCCAGGACGCCCGGACCCTGGCCCTTCCAGGGCTTCGCCGAAGGGTGCTTGCCGCCGAACTGGGCCACGCTTAGCGCAGTCCCAATGTGATCCTTGACTGGTGCGGGGAACGCCACCAGGTCCCTCTTCGAGGAACCCACCCAATACAGCGGCTTCTCACCCGCAATCGGCTTGCGCGCCTTCTATCCCAGTTCTAGGATAGCAC
>Ga0265316_10004991_pt1 | contig 13028 bp, 10 predicted proteins | sample 4522metaG_FD_202092 | JGI IMG/M metagenome (GOLD analysis project Ga0265316, IMG submission 202092) | Rhizosphere microbial communities from Carex aquatilis grown in University of Washington, Seatle, WA, United States - 4-5-22 metaG | ecosystem: Host-associated > Plants > Roots > Rhizosphere >... | reverse complement strand
AGGAAACCCACCGCCGAACGGCTGGACCTGAAGAAAATCGTTGCGGAAATTGTTATCGACCCGCAGTTAACAGAAGCCCTCAAAGGGCTGGAAGAATTTTCCCACATCATTGTCATCTACTGGCTGCACCGCGCTGTCTACGACAAAACGAGTTTAAAAACATATCCGATGGGCAACACGGCCCCCGGCCTGAAAGGATTATTCGCTGTCCGCACACCGAAAAGACCAAATGCGATTGGTAAGACCACAGTCCGTTTACTCGAAATACACGGTAATATTTTAAAAGTTCAGGGTTTGGATGCCATCGACGGCTCTCCTGTGCTGGATATCAAGCCCTACATTCCCGGTTATGATTCCGCTGCTGACGCTACCGTGCCTGATTGGGTGAATCTTGACGAGTAGTAATACCCAAACACTGTTACTCATCTACCGGCGTCTGTACGAACGCTACGGGCTGCAACACTGGTGGCCGGGAGACAGCCCGTTCGAAGTAATCGTCGGCGCGATCCTTACCCAATCCGCAGCCTGGCAAAACGTCGAGAAAGCGATTGCCAATCTCAAAAACGCCGGCGTAATGTCTCCCTCAGCTATCCGCGATATCCCTCAGGATGAACTCGCTCAACTCATCCGTTCCACCGGATATTATAATGCCAAAGCGGTTAAGCTGAAGGCTTTTGTAACATGGCTCGCTGTTACTTATAACAACAACCTGGAAAAAATGTTTGCAATTGATACCGGTTCGCTGCGCTCCGAACTGTTGGCAGTGCACGGTATCGGCCCCGAAACCGCGGATTCAATTTTACTATATGCCGGAGATAAACCCGTGTTTGTCATCGATGCTTACACTCGCCGCATTATCAGCCGCCTGGGTTTGGCTTCGGCAGTAGATTCCTACGACGGCTATCAGGCTTTTTTCACCGCTAATCTCCCGCTGGATACCCGGCTTTTTAATGAGTGTCATGCTTTAATTGTCCGGCATGCCAAAGAATGCTGCCGGAAACAACCTGTTTGCTGTAATTGTTGTCTGAAAGATATTTGCCGCTTTGAGGTGATCCAAGGTTGAAGTGGAAACTCGGCCGCCCCATTTTCTCGTTATGAAACAGACATTAGACAATAAAATACATGGTTTTTGTCTTTCTCTGCTCGATCTGCAAGCTGACAGGCATGTATAAATCAATCTCCAAAATAAAAAAGTATAATCATACCCTCCTTTGTGCTAAAATGTTAGAGTAATAATTGGGGGAATGTAAGATGGCTGTATCCGCGCGTAATCCGGAGAAAAAGCAACTCAATATCAGGACTATTACCTGGGGTGAATTAACCTGGGTGGATATCACTGATCCTACCGAAGACATCACCAAGTTCTTAACTGAAAAATACAATTTCCACCCAATGGATATCGAAGATGCCCTTAGCCTTAGACAGCTCTCCAAAGTAGAAGAATATCCTTCTTATCTTTTCGTTATTTTCCACCTTCTAAAATATGATAAAACGACGAAAGTCAGCATCCGCAAACAATGGTCGGCGTTTCTCGGAGATAAATATCTTGTCACCCTGCACCCGCGTGAACTTTCGGCGCTCGATGAATTTTTCCATGATTGTGAGATCAACGAAGATAACCGCGAGGAATATTTCAGCCAGGGATCCGGCTACCTCCTGTACCAGATTCTCGATCGCGCGTTGGACTCTTATTTTCCTATCCTCGACAAGATCATGAATCTAACTGACGCCATCGAAGACAATGTTTTCAATGAAGGCATTGAGGCCGCGCAGGAATTAAGTACGTTGCGCCGTGATATTATTACGCAGCGCCGCGTCATGTTCCCTACCCGTACATTACTGGTGGAACTGGAAAAGAAGGTCAAGCGTTTCAGCAAAATTGATCTGACCGTCTATTTCAGCGACCTCATGGACCATATGAATAAGATTTGCGAAACATTGGATGAAAATACTGATATCATCGAAGTCTTCAAAGATGCTGATTATCTATTGAGCAGCTACCGCGCTAACCGCGGTATCCGGGTTGTAGTAGTAATGCTGGCGCTGGGCCTGCCGATGGCCATTGTTTTTGGACTCTATGCGGCGTATGCCGCTTTCTTTGAAACTGCGACTAAAAGCAGCCCCGGGATTTATTTTATCCTGGTAGCGTTAATTATTGCGTTTTCCAGCGCCACTATATTATTCCTGCGCCACAAACACCTGATTTAGTATTTCAAAGTCCTGCCTATCAACCAATAAAAAAAGGCTTGTTCCGGGAACAAGCCTTTTTTTTTATTATCTCGATATTTGATTATCGATTGCCACCAAGCTCAATATTTGTTGAGCGCATCCAATAGTTTATTTATATTCCCCGTCAATTGTGTGTTAGTGGATAGGTTCAATGCTTGATGACAGTCTTGCTTTGCTATATCATACGACCCCAACCGATACTCTAGCATACCTCTGTAATAATATGCTGCCGCGTCAGTGCTATTAAGCTCGATTGCCTTATCAAAGTCCGCTTTTGCTTTATCCAGTTGTGCAAGGTAACAGTATGCTAACCCTCTTCCATCATAAGCTAATGCATCATTTGCATTAATTTCAATTGCTTTAGTAAAATCAGAAACCGCCAGATCGTATTGTTTGTTATCACCATAAGACCAGCCTCGGTTATTATATATATTAACCAGGGTTGGATCAAGATTAATTGCCCGGCTGTAATCAGAAATGGCTTTATCATATTGACCAAGATAACTATATGCCAAACCTCTGTTAGAGTAAGCTATTGCATCAGATGAATTACGGGTAATTGCTTCGTTAAAATCAGCAACAGCCAGATCGTATTGCTTATTATCATTGTAAGCTATTCCGCGATTGTTATAAGCTGTTTCCAGTTCCGGATTCAAATGCAGCGCTTTGCTGCAATCGGAAATGGCATTATCATATTGACCGAGGTGGTAGTAAGTTAACCCTCTGTTGCTATAAGGCATGGGGCTGGTTGCATCAAGCTCTGTTGCTTTCGTAAAATCAGCGATCGCCAGGCCGTATTGTTTATTATGATCGTAAACTAAACCGCGATTATTATAAGCTTTATCGAGGTTCGGGTTCATTTGAATCGCTTTATTACAATCCGACAAGGCATCATCATACTGTCCAAGATAATAATTGGCCAATCCTCTATTGCTAAAAGCTAAAGCCTCGGTAGAATTTAGTTTGATTGAAGAATTAAAATCGGTGACAGCCCGATTGTATTGCTTCATATCGCTGTACACTAAACCACGATTATTGTAGGCTTTATCGGATTTCGGATTGAGCTCGATTGCTTTATTAAAATCAGCCAGCGCCTTTTCGTTTTGCCCCATTTGATAGTAACAGGAACCCCGGTTGTAATAAAACAAAGCATTATTGGATTGAAGCTTGATTGCCTGACTAAAATCCGTAATCGCCTGTTCATATTCTTGTTTGTGAAAATGATCCATCCCCTCATTGTTTATTTTGATCGCTGGTAAAATGCACCCAACTGTTCCCGCTAAAACTGCAATGATAATCATGGTGAGAGCCAGAAATTTACATCCATTCACGAATTTATTCATTTTTCTATTTCCCTGTCAAGAATTATCCGGTACTGTACTTTGCATCTGAAGTCACGCACATTACCTCACACATATTTCGCGGTGATCCGATGCCATCTATTAAGATATTATCCATAATTTACAACCTTTTGATAGATAAATCAATAAAGATAAATTGTTCTTTTAAATGGCTTGTCATGAAAAAGAAGGAGGCTCACTTTCAAAGCAAGCCTCCTCTTTCTTTATTCGTGTTTACGGGGAATGTTACGCTTTCAGCGACCTTGGTGCTGCAGTAAATTTAGGCGGCTCGCTATTATGCTGATAGAACCAGATCTTCATAAATTCTACTAATATCAAATAGACGACGATGAAGCCCACCAATACCAGCAGGAAAGTCATTGGCAGCGGTACAAAACCAAACACTTGACCCAATGGTGTATATGGTAGCAATATGGCCAGACCCAGGATCACCGCGATATTGATTGTCAGCCATTTGTTCGGCTTACTAAGGAAGAACGGCACTGTCCGTGTGCGGATCACGAAGATTACCAGGGTTTGTGTGAACAATGATTCTACGAACCATGCGGTCTGGAATAAAGCTGCATTATTACGGGCGTTGAATCCGTACAGCATTACGAAGAAGGTGGCAAAATCAAAGATCGAACTGATCGGACCGAAAGCGAGCATGTAATTTCGAATAAAAGTTGTCCGCAGCCGTTGCGGCTGTTGCACATAAGTCTGGTCGACGTTGTCGATCGGCAGCGCCAGCTGCGCGAAGGAATAAAGAAGTTGTCCGAGTAATAACTGGATAGGTAAAGCCGGTAGGAACGGTAAAATCAAAGAGCCGGCTGCCGCGCTGAACATATTCCCGAAGTTGGAACTGATCGCCATCTGGATATATTTAATGGTATTGCCGAATGTCTTGCGTCCTTCGATCACACCGTCGGTGATAACCTTCAGGTCATTTTTCATCAGGATGATATCGGCGGATTCTTTGGCAATGTCTACGGCATTCATCACCGAAATGCTGACGTCGGCCACTTTCATCGAAGGCGTGTCATTGATCCCGTCGCCGATATAGCCTACCACGTGCCCGTTTGCCTTGAGCGCGTTCATGATCCTGTTTTTCTGGGCCGGATTAACGCGCGTGAAAATATCCGCTTTCTCCACGATTCTGGCCAGGGCATCGTCATCGATGTTTTCAATTTCGCTGCTTTGTACGATGTTGATTGGCTCTACTTCACTGGTGCGCGTCACAGTGCCGGTTTGCGCATCATACTTCCTGCCGCGGCGGTATTGATACACTTGAAAACCAAGTTGATCGCAGACTTTTCCGGCGACTACTTCGTTGTCGCCGGTCAGGATCTTGAGTTTGATACCGGCTTTTCTCAATAACTCCAGCGATTCTCCGGCAGTTTCTTTTATCGGGTCCGCAAAAGCAATAAACCCGATAAAAACCATGGTGTTTTCATCCGCTAAGGCGTAGGATGGTTTAGGATCTACATTGCGGTAAGCGACCCCTAATACCCGGAAACCCTGGTTGCTTAATTCACGGTGTTCTTTATCAATCAGCTTTTTCGCATCGGGCGTCATGTCTTTTACTTCGCCACGGATCTCGTATTGCGAAGTAATTTTGATGACTTCTTCTGGGGCGCCCTTGGTCACCAGTATATTTTGCTGGTTCTGTTTGACCACGACGGAAAGCCTTTTACGCAGAAAATCAAAGGGGATTTCATCGATTCGCTGATATTGGTCGGTATTGATCTCTTCGTGCTTGAGGACTGCCTCGTCGAGCGGACTGCGTAACCCGGTCTGGTAGCGGCTATTCAGCACCGAATAAAGAAATACTTTATCCGACTCTTTATCTTCGATGTCGACATGGCGGATAACCGTAACTCTATTCTCCGTCAATGTTCCGGTCTTATCCGAGCACAAAATATCCATACTGCCGAAGTTTTGAATTGCGGCCAGTCTTTTTACGATGACGCCCTTCTTGGACATCGCCGTTGCCCCGCGCGAAAGATTAATTGAAAGGATCACCGGTAGCAGGCCTGGTGTGAGACCGACCGCCAGTGCTACAGAGAAAAGTAAAGACTCCATCACAGTGCGTTTATATAGTGTATTAACAAAAAAGACCACGATTATCAGGATGAATGTCACCTGCATGATCAGATAGCCGAATTTTCGCAATCCCGTCTCGAACTCGGTTTCCGGTTTCCTTTCCGCGTTCTTCTTGGCGATTTCGCCGTACTCTGTTGATCCGCCGGTCTTGACGATCACCGCGGTGGCCGAACCGGCAGTTACGGAAGTGCCCATAAACAGATAATTGTTCCACTTCCCGCTCTCTGTTTTATCGGTAATCGGGTCTATCGTTTTTTCCACCGGAAACGACTCTCCGGTAAGCGCCGACTGATCGATATAAAAGTCTTTCGCCATGATGACCCTGGCATCTGCCGGTGCGATGTCCCCGGCGGAAAGTTGAATTACGTCACCGGGTACCAGTTCAGAAATTTCGACATCCTGTTTGTTACCATTACGCAATACTGTCGCGGTCGTAGCAACTCTTTTACGCAGGGCTTCCGCGGCTTTTCCCGCCCGGTATTCCTGTGTAAAATCAAGGATGACACTGACAAGAACAATAATCAGAATGATCGCTGCTTCCCGCCAATCTTGAGAAATACCGGACACAATTGCCGCGATAATCAGGATAATTGTGACCGGACTGCGGAAATGCATTAAAAACTCGATCCAGGTGGCGCGTTTTTTCCCGTGAGCAAGCTCATTCGTGCCGTATGTTTCCAGCCGTTGGGCGGCTTCTTCCGGGCTCAGTCCGGCGGTGGATGTCCCCATCCTGGTGAGGAATTCATCTGTCGAGAGCGATAGCACTTCACCGGTATTCGTCAGTTCGGGAGTGCCCGGAGACATCTTTTTTTCTTGTTTCTTCGACATTATCCCACTCTTTTATATTCGTTCATACTTGCGTTATCAATTATGTATACCCTAGTTTAATCCTTTATTCCTGCCTGAAACAACCCTTTTTTTGAAATATTTTCGATAAATAGTACCACAAAAATACACGCTGAAAATAGCCTCAAAACGTGGACGTACGACCGTAAATTACCCTTATGTTATAATTAGCTCACGAAAAGGATTGGAGATCTAATCTGATGGCAGAATTAAAACCGGCGCGGATATTTTTAGGTCTTGGTTCGAATATGGGTGACCGCGAACACAATATGGAGATGGCACTGCAGGCCTTGTCGCAAAAAATTGGGCTGGTAAAACTGTCTTCCCTGTATGACACAGCGCCGGTTGGTAACATCCTCCAGAAACGTTTCCTGAATATGGCATGTCAGGGCGAAACTGCTTTAACACCGGTTGCATTATTGGCTTTTATCAAGGAGATCGAGCATCAGCTGGGTCGGCAGCCGGGTCCCGTGAATAGTCCGCGCCCGATTGATATCGATGTCCTGTTTTACAACAATCTGATTATCAATATGCCCGAATTGGTCATTCCTCACCCCCGTCTTGTGGAACGGGCTTTTGTGCTGGCCCCGTTAAATGAGATCGCTCCGCAATTTATTCACCCGATAACAAAGCAAAAAGTGTCTCAATTGCTCAAATTATTGAAAATCAATCCTGGTGATGCCGTCAAACAGGGGAAAATACGAGGTGTAATATGTACGAAATAACGGTTGAATTGGATTTTGATGCAGCCCACTCTCTACGCGGTTATCAGGGAAAATGTGAAGCTTTGCACGGGCATCGTTTCAAAGTGGCAGTTACCGTCAAAGGGAGCAAATTAAATGAAATCGGGCTGGCATACGACTTTACGCTGCTAAAAAAGCATCTCGGCGCAATCCTGTCAAAATACGACCATACCAATCTGAACGATGTCCCGCCGTTTATAAAGATCAATCCATCATCGGAAAACATCGCCGCGGCTGTCTACCGGGAGTTGAAGAAAAAACTTGCAAAAGCGCCGGTCATGCTTGGCTATGTCGAGGTGTGGGAATCCCCGCAGAGCCGGGTGATTTACCGGCCTGACTAGCTCTTTTTTTCCGGTGGTAAAAGGTTGGGGATGGTGTCCACGATCGGATAGCGGACTTTGCACTTTCCGCAGAACAGGGAACCGCTGACAATTTCCTTCTCGTTTTCTTTCTCGATCGTGAGCGTCAGTTTTCCTTTGCACACCGGACAGACCAGGATATTCATTAAATCTTTTTTCATAAGTACTAAAAAGTATATCATAAAAAGAGTCCTGGTTACACGCGAAGATGGTTTATAATAGTAAAATATGATTCCGATAATAGTCCTTGCGCTCGTTTTTATCCTCATTATTATCCGGCGGATCGGTAAATTTCGCTTTCAAATCTGGCAGATCATGGCGTTGGGCGCGTTTGCTGTTCTGGTTACCCTGCAGATATCTCCTCTGAACGCCTTGAAAGCAATTAATCTTGATGTCATCTTCTTTCTATTCGGTATGTTCATTGTCGGGGAAGCGCTGGAAAACAGCGGATACCTTTCTTTTCTTTCATACCGTCTTTTCGGTCGCGCGAAATCACTGGATAGTCTGATCCTCTTCATTCTTTTCGGCATGGGTATCTCAGCTGCATTCCTGATGAATGACACACTTGCCATTATCGGCACACCGGTGGTATTGTTACTGGCCAGAAAAGCGCAGACCACCCCGAAGATTCTGTTATTAGCCCTGGCCTTTGCCGTTACTATCGGCAGCGTCACCAGCCCCATCGGTAATCCGCAAAACCTGCTGATTGCGATCAACGGCAATGTAGCTAACCCATTTATTACCTTTTTCCGCTATTTATTATTGCCGACATTGATAAATCTGCTGGCTGCCTACTTTCTACTGCGTCTGTTTTACCGTAAGCACTTCGACCATCAAATATTAAGCAACCACCCTGAAGAAATTAAAAACCCTGAACTGGCGCGCCTCTCACAAATCTCGCTGGTATTATTGGCAGTATTGATACTTGTAAAAATTATTACCGTGTTTGCCGGTTTGAAAATCGAATTTCGGCTGACCTATATTGCTTTAACCGCTGCGCTGCCGGTGATAATCTTCAGCCCGAAGCGGTTGACCATTATCCGCCGGATTGATTGGACAACACTCATCTTCTTTGCCTCAATGTTCATCCTGATGGCCAGTGTCTGGAACTCCGGTGTTTTTCAGAACGTCATTACTTCTACGAATATGACTTTGACCTCGGTGCCGGTGATCATGGGCATCAGCGTTGTTTTAAGCCAGTTTATCTCCAATGTTCCGCTGGTAGGGCTCTACCTGCCGATGTTGATGAAACTGGGAGTGACCGGTGCGGGGCTGATGGCGCTGGCTGCCGGCAGCACCATTGCCGGTAATCTTTCCATTCTGGGCGCCGCCAGTAACGTCATTATCATCCAGAACGCCGAACAAAAATCTGGAGAAACACTCACATTTTGGGAATTCGTCAGGATCGGCGCGCCCTTGACCGCCGTCAATATCTTTATCTACTGGGTTTTCTTTATGATCATCAAATAAGAAAACTAAAAAGGGTGGGTTCAAAATGAAGTGAACCCACCCTTTTATTTACATTGAGTTTGCGTTTTATGCCAACGCAGCTCTTGCCCCGATTCTACTATTCGTCATTACCGGTCTGCCAGTGCGTTGCGCCGCGGGTGGCGCTTTCCGATCGATTTTCTTTACTTGACTCGGCCGGTTAATTACCGTCCCGATTGCCGATTTTCTGCCGATGTGTACCATCTGCGGGTCGAAGGTTCTTTCCCATTCTTCGGGATGATAAAGCAGAGCCTGCCGGACGGGCGCTGCGCTGGATTTTTCGCTCATTGTTTTTACTACAGCCGTTTGCGCTTTGTAGTTGTTCCAGGCTTCCGGATGATAGAAGATCGGCTGCCGGTTCATCTGTATATCGCCGGCCGTTCTCATTGTCGTGGCGTTAAGCGCCATTGAACGTTTCAGATAATCGCTCCACTTTTCGGCATCGTAGAAAATACCGGTGCGGGTTGCCTTCACGGCGCCGATTGCTTTTGCTTCGGCGGCTTCTGTTTGGAGTACGAATTTTGCCATTGCCTCCGGGTCGTTTAGCAGCCCTTTGCGGACTGGTTTCAAGCTTTCGGAGAACTTGACATCAGCTTGGGCCATTTGATTTACCATGTTGGCCCAGGCCTCATGGTCGTAGAGGAGCCCTTTGCGCACTTGTTTCAAGTCGTCCTGCCGTTTGGCTTCGGCTTGCGCCGTCTTATTCGCTGCCGCTACGGCTGCCATTGCTTTGGGGTCATTCAGTAGTCCTTTACGGACCGGTTTGGTATTCTCTACCGGCTTGATTTCAGTGACCATGGCCGGCCACGCTTCAGGGTTGTACAGTAGGCCTTCTTTTAGTTGTTGTTCGTCGGGTTCTACCTGAACGGCTGTTTGCTGCATATATTCAGCCCAGGCTTTCTTGTTGTGGTATAGTCCGTGTTGCTCAGGTTCGATTTCACCATATTGAACCAAAACCGGTTGCAGGTCGGAATTCTTTCCCATAAAATTTGACCACTGCTGCGGATTGTAATAAAGGCCTGCCGGTTTGGGGGTGATCTTGTTTACTGCTTTACCAAGCATTGTGCCGAAAGCTGATACCGGTTTGGTAAATTTCGACCATGCTTCTGGATGGTAGTAAAGCCCCTGGCGGGTTGGATAATTTACCATTGCCAGTTCCCGCGCCAGTTCTTCATGAACAATGGCATCAGGAATACCGCCGGGTTTCAATCTCGGCAGCATCAACCGGACAACAGCCATGCGTGCAACGGCAGAAACCAGGAACATCCCCAGTATTTGGCTGCCGGAAATGCGGAACATGCTGTTTAACATTAGACCGCCAGCCATCATCCCCAGCGCCGAGGCAAATGTCGTTAGACTTTTACAATAAACGATGTAATGTAACCGCTGTTCCGGTTGTGTGGACTTATATATAAATGTCTGATTGGACAGATCGAACGCTGCATTCACTGTGCCGGAGAATAGCTGCGCCCCGCACAGGAAGGCGATATTTCCACGGGAGAATATCCACAGCAGTGGACTTAACGGAATCAGGTGCGATACGATGCCCAGAACCCTCAAACTGCCGGATTTATCCACCATCTTACCCCAGAAGGTAATACTGATAACCCGCGCCACGAATTCGCAGGATGCGATCAGCGTGATTTGCATGAAAGAAAATTTTAAATCATTCTTCATGTAAACAGCGTATAAAGGGCCGCTCAATTGAATCGCAAAAGTGAAGAGGGAGACAAACAGAATAAAGGTGCCCAGGTGTTCTTTTCTTGCTCCCTGTAAAAACTTTTTAAAAGAAAGCGTCGGCACAGTTAGTGATTTAGCTACCTGTGGAGGAGAATGAATCATGCTGTAAAGGAATGTGCTGACGACCGAGGCCAGAAAAGCCACTGACAGCACTACGGCAAAACCTCTCTCTACATTTCCTGCCGATTTATATAGTGTGAAACCCATGATATTCAGGGCAACCAGATAAAACATACCGGCGATCACCGCTCGCCAGCTCAGATACCGTCCCATTTTTTCAGACGGGACCATATTTGCCAGCCAGTTATCCCGTAACGGGCCCAACAGTGTTGCCGGAACCAGACCTAAAACCCATAAACCGATCAGTAATACCGGGTTTATATTTTTAAAAAACAGGAACACAAAAATAATCGGAATCCAGGTGACGGCATTAACCACAGCCATCGTTATGACCGTGCGCTTCATTGGTGTCTTGCCTTCTACTAGATTCGGTACTTTAATCAGCAGCGCCGCTAGCACCAGGTTCACAACTGTACCGAGCAACGAGACTGTGGCGGCATTAGCGCCAACTGCAATCAGGGAGTTAGCCTGGAAAGAACATCCGGCGGCCTCCGCATTTGCGGCTCCTGCTTCGGCATGAAATAGCGCAAGGCTCTCATCTTTTTTATCTGCACCGTTTTTGGCGAATAAGTTCATTTTATTTTTTTCCGGTATTTTCAGGATTTAGCAAAAAAATAAAACCCGGAATATCCACGCTTTCAGGTGGGGATTAGCCAAAAAACAGACTAGAGGAATTTCAGATTGGTTATCTTATCCAGAAAAATAGTAATATTTACCCGGATAAACTAACCGCCGCGCTGAAATCTGATTATTGAGACCTCATAAGATACGAGTCAACACGAAAAAATGTGTCTTAAACATTTACCGTCGATGCACTCGCTGGCTGCCGACTGAGCGTAAAAGAGTATTATTAATGCGGGTTCGCCTTAAATAGCCAACATATCCATTTTATCTGTGGTTTTCCGGTCTGGTACACAACTCTTTTACTATTCAGCAGCCTTATTTATTACCGGTGCGCCACACATTCAACAAATCGTCAAAATTGTCTTTCTCTCACAGCTTTAAAGAGGACTGGATCCGCCTATCTTCACTATTTATATGCTCAGAGACAAGCCATTAATCAATTTTTTGACCAACCACTTGCCTCCTTCTAATTATGTATTATACCTGCGTTATGACCGATTGCAAGACCTGGCAAGCTAAAATTTTCATTGGTTTTTATAGTAGTTTTTACCTTTGGTCGCGTTTGTCATTTACCTGAAATGTTATACATTCGTTATCTTTCTTCTCCCCATTTTGTAACTATTTTATATTGGTTTAAGTATAATTGCTGAGCAGTTATGTAAATATTTTATTACTCGTATAATTACGGATTGTAAAACCATTTCATGGTGTTAAAATTATAGTAGGTGAGATATCTCGTAGATGAATAAAAGTTCACCTAACCTATTGGCAGGGTTTTCGTTAAATAGTATAATAGGCTACTTTTTAATGGCAAGCCTTGTCGAAATATATTTTTGCAAGGAGAGAAAATGAGATTGAACAAAAAGTTCCTCGGCGTATTGCTTTCAGTCCTATTAACAGCGATGTTGATAACCATTCCAGTCACCCCGGTATCCGCTGCAGCAACGGTATCGTTGGGTGTTTCACCGGCATCAGGTCCATCCGGATCGGTAGTGTATGTTACCGCCGGACCTTGTACCCCAGGCGCAACTTACACAATTTTAATGGGGTCGAACAGTGTCGCCTCTGGGACAGTTCCTCTGGGAGGAACCGTTACGACCTATTTTGCCGTGCCGGTTATGGTTAGAAATGCCTATAGTGTTTCTATCAGCACTTCCGCCGGAGAAACTACCTTATCCCCGGCTACTTTTACTTTAACTCCGCTTATTCATCTTAATAATGCCTCTGGCGTGGCCGGTGACCAGGTAACTGTCAATGGCAACGGTTTTTATTCCAATACCGCTGTTACCGTTTATTTTGACAGTAGTCCTGTGACACTTACATCTCCGGTGACCACTGATTATAGCGGACAATTCAGTAGTGCTATTTTCATAGTACCCACTGCCGCAGGTGGCACCCATACGGTAACCGCGGGTGATACCGGGGGGGTGTCTTTC
>Ga0265316_10004990_pt1 | contig 13028 bp, 11 predicted proteins | sample 4522metaG_FD_202092 | JGI IMG/M metagenome (GOLD analysis project Ga0265316, IMG submission 202092) | Rhizosphere microbial communities from Carex aquatilis grown in University of Washington, Seatle, WA, United States - 4-5-22 metaG | ecosystem: Host-associated > Plants > Roots > Rhizosphere >... | reverse complement strand
TAACGGTAGCAGGCTTGCTCGTCGAGCAGGCCGGACAGGGGAAAGCGCATCATGGGAACCTCCGCATTGTTAGGCCATTTTGCCAGAACGCCGCTCGGACGGCTTCACGGATTTGCCGATATGAGCCGACCTGGGCCGGATCGACGTGCTGATCTACAACGCCGACAAAGGCGTTTGGGGGGAGTCCCTCGCCATCGACGAGGAGGATTTCGAAGCGGCCTGGCGGGTGAACGCCTTCGGCGCGTTTCTGGCGGCAAGGCTTGCCTTGCCGGCCATGCTGGGGGCCGGAAGATGCCCGGCCCCAGCAGCCGCGCCACCGGCTTGCCCCGGAAAAATCCGGCGTCAGGTACAAGGCCCGCTGCACGAAGCCCAGGCCGATCAAAATCATCGCCTTGACCGCCATGCCGATGGAGACGTGTCGCTGGTCGAGGTCCTGGGGGATCATGGCGTCAACCTTGCCGACCAGGCCTAATTCATCAACCATGCCCGCCACCAGGCCATGATGGTCGAGCGTGTAACTCGCGTAGGCATCCGCATCGGGCGCGCCGGGATGATCGGGGAATGACATCGTTTAGTTCTTGGAAATGCGCAATTTTAACAAAAGGGTGCGGAATGACGGGTTCAAGCAGCCCGACAGGAATGCCCGTGCCATCGGATAGCCGCCGCAGCAATTCCGGGGCCGGTTTTTGAAATCGCCTGGCAGGGATCCTTGCGTCCCGTTTTTTTTCATGTGAATTCAGGCGTTGAGCGTTGTTTTTTTGAATGGCTGGGATCGGTTTGAGGGCATCCCGCCTGCCTTGCGCGGAACGAGCCCCGGTCGAAATGAAAACAGCCAAGACGGGGGCGGCATGCGAGCCGAAAGCGGGATGCCGCCGCCGGCGTCTTCTTCACGACGAAGTGTCGGGGCTCTCCGATGGCGTTGCTTCCGCCTGGGCCACGGAGCCGCTTCGCTGCAACAGGCGAGCATGCAGCCGCCGGAACTGGCTGACGGCGCGGTCGGCGCCGATCAGGCTGTCCTGGCGGGCCTCCGCGCTGTCCGTCGGCGTCTGCGTCAGCACGACCCGCCGGTCCTGGGCCAGAATGTGGCGGTTGGCGACTCCGATCAGCGCTTCGAAGATTTTAGCGGCCAGGGGATTGCGGATGCGATGGTAGACGCGCAGGTAGTAGCGCGTCTTTTGCCCGTTGACCGGCACGAACGCGATGAAATTTTTCAGGCGCGGGCCGATGTTCAGCAACCAGACGCCCGGAAACAAAAAATGCAGGCCCGGTTCCTTGCCCGCGGCCGCCGCGGCCAGCTCCGCCTGGCTGCGCGGGCTCTGGCCTTCATCGCGCGCGTTGGTCACCCAGACCTGGATGCCGCGTTGATCGGCTTCCACGTAGGGGCCGTCGACGAAGCTGCGGCCGCCCGCGCCTATCGTGGTGCGGTGCACGAAGGCCAGATGCGCGACGTCCAGTTGGTTCTCGATGGCGCGAGTGTAGTGGACTGGCCACTCGACCACGACTGTGCCATGACGCCACCCGGTTTCCAATTGCGGGAAGTAGGGCACTTCGGGATAGGCCTCGCGGGACTCGCCCCGCCATAGCCAGATGAAACCATGCGCCTCCCGCAGCGGAAAGCTTTGCAGCGCCATCCCCTTGGGGATCTTGCCCTGGCGGCCAAGCGCCGGCACATGGCGGCAGCGGCCTTCGGCGTCGAATTCGAAGCCATGAAACGGGCAGGCCAGCCGGTCCCCGCGAACCGTCCCGCCGCCCAGGGCCGCGCCGAGGTGGGGGCAGCGATCCGGGTGCGCATGGGGCAGCCCGTCGGCCGCGCGCCAGAACACCAGCCGTTGCCCTAGGCGCTCGCAAGCCAGCGGTTTGCGCCCGACTTCACGGCTTTCCAGCACCGGATACCAAAGATCTTCAGGCACGCGCATCGCGGATAAAACCTCGCAGTCGGGCGGCAAACCCCTTAGGTTGTGCCGCTGTGTGGCAGGAAAAGCCGGCATGGGCTTCGCCTCATGTGCCGCGCAAAAAATCGAGCATCAAGGCGTTGACCCGTCCGGGCGCCTCGGCCTGCACCCAGTGGCCGGCGTCGGGAATGCGTTCGACGCGGAGATTCGGCACCCAAGGCTCCAGCCCCTCGGCCAGCCGGACGCCCAGATAGCGATCCTGCTCGCCCCAGACCAGCAGCGTCGGCGCGTCGATGCGGCGGATTGAGCGCAGCAAGCCCAAGGGGTTGCGGCGAAACAGGGCGCGGTAGTAATTGAGCGCGGCGGTGAGCGCCCCCGGCCGGGCAATCGCCTGCTTGTACTGGGCGATGGCGAGTTCGTCAAAAGCCCCCGGACGCACGGGGTCGTGGCGCAGGATCTGTTCGAGCCCGGCATAGCCGCCCGCCCGGAACAGCCTTTCGGGCAGCCAAGGCAACTGGAACAATAGGATGTACCAGGACTTGCGCAACTGGGCAAAGCCGCGCAACTCCTCCAGAAACCGCCGCGGATGGGGCGCGTTGAGGACGATCAGCTTGTCCACGGCTTCCGGGTGGCGCATGGCGAATGCCCAGGCGACGGCCCCGCCCCAGTCATGCCCGACCACCACGGCCTTTTCCTCGCCGACGGCATGGATCATGCCCAGCACATCGTCGGCCAGCGTTTCCAACTGATAATGTTGGATTCCCTTCGGCTTGGCCGAGGTGTTGTAGCCGCGCTGGTCGAGGGCGACGACGCGGAAGCCGGCGGCGGCCAGCGCCGGGATCTGCTGCCGCCAGGCGTACCAGAACTCCGGGAAGCCGTGCAGCAGAATGACCGGCGGGCCGCTTCCGCTCTCCACATAATGCAAGCGCACGCCGTTGACGACCGCGTCGCGGTGAATCCAATCCTGGGTGCCGATGGCCATGGCTTAGGCAGGCTCCCGGGCCGGACGCGCCCGGATCGGCTTGACCGGGCCGTTCGCCGCCAGGTCCTCGACCGATTCCAGCGCCAGCCCGGCCATCCGGGCATTCTCCACCGTCCGCCGATTGAGGCTCGCGCCCACCAGCCGCACGACCAGCGGGTTGAGGCGGTCCATCAGCAAGCCGGCGACGGGGCGGTTCAGGCGCACATGCTCAAGAAGCAGGATCTGTCCGCCGGGCCTCACCACGCGGGCGAGTTCTCTCATGCCCAGTACCGGGTCGGGGATCGAGCAGAACACAAACGTCGCCACGGCCGCGTCGAAGCCGTTGTCGGGGAAGTCCAAGGGCCTGGACATCCATCTCGCGCAGATCGACGGCGACGGCGACGGCGTCGCGGCGGGCGCGCGCCAACATGCGCTCGCTCAGGTCGATGCCGCGGATGTCGGTGCCCTTCGGGTAAAAAGGCAGGTTCTTGCCTGTCCCGACGCCGACTTCAAGAATCCGCCCCGGCGGAACCCCGCCCCACAACCGTTTGCGCCAAGCCTGCGCGCGGCGTTCCATCAGAAATTCCATGCCGTCAAAGAGGGCGGCGATGCGGTTGTAGTGCGCCCTGGCCAGGGCGGTTGCCTTGAGGTCTATCATGGCGCCTGAAGTTTGACGGTGACGGGTGTGAATGCGTGCCATTGTTCCGCTAAAGCCGCCGCCATGGCAAGGATCTTAGCGTCCCCACCCCTTCCGCCTGGGAAGCCCGCCGCCGCAGGCATTGGGCCAAATCCGTGCCTGGGCGGAATTCATGACTGGATTTCCGCCACGGAATTCGCAGCGGACGGGCCGGGGATGACCGGAATTCCTTTCCAGGGAAGCCGCTCGCCGCGTTTTCGGCAAGGCTTGCCGCCTAGGCAAGCCGGCTCGAAGCGCTTCTTCCCGGATTTCTTGCCGGAGCGGTGGAAATTTAGCGGCAGTCAATTTCCGGGTGGGAAAAACATCACACAAACCGGTCGCGACCGGCGGCACGCGACCCTGAGCAGACGGATGCTTTATTTTACAGACGGCAGGTAAGCGCTCTAAAGCTGTCAGTCCCTGGTAAAGCGGGTGACTTCCTAGTCCGGTCATCAATTCCAGATGGTCAAGTTGGGCAGGATTGTATATTCCAATGCCATTTGGAAAACAGGGAAACCAGTCTTATCGCTGATGCTTGCCGACAGATCGGGCGTTTCACTCTTTCGCTCCGCCAAGGATGGCGTAGCAGACCGGGGTCAGGATCAGGCTGGCGGCCATGCCGACCAGCAGTCCCGCTGACAGCGACAGCGTCATGGGAATCAGAAACTGGGCTTGGGCGCTGGTTTCCAGCAAGGTGGGCAGGAAGCCCGCGAAATTGGTCAGGAAGGCCAGCAGGATGGGCCGGAACCGAGATGCGCAGGCTTCTTGTATTAGGCTAGAAGCTGGAGGCTGTAGATTTGAGGAAAACGTGCCGTCTGCCTCCGGGCTTTTTCCTCCGGCCTTCGGCCTCGAGCCTACGCCCTCGTTTTCCCGCATGTAATCCAGCAGCACCAAGCTGTCGTTCACAACCACGCCGCTGGCGGCGATCATGCCGACTAACGACTCCATCGACAAGGGCAAGCCAGCGAGCCAGTGGGCCAGCACAGCGCCGCTCCAAGCCACCGGCGCGGCCAGCAGAAAAATCACCGGTTTCAAGTAAGACCGGAACGGCACGGCAATGAGGGCATAGATCACCAGCAAGGCAATGGCGGTGTTGCGGCCTAGCGCCGTGGTCATCGCCTCCTCTTCTTGGCGTTCCTGGCCAATGTTGATGGAAAGCCCCGGAAACTGTCGATGCAGTGTCTTGAACGCATCGGTTTCCATGGCAGTGTAAATGGCGTTGACATCGGCCTTCTGGGTATCCACCCGCGCCATGATCTTGACGATGCGCTGGCGGTCTTGCCGGTGCAGCTTGGCGAGTCCAGGAACCAGATTGACTTCGGCCAAAGCAGAGAGCGGAGCCTGCACACCGTCCGGCAATTGCACCGGCAAGGCGCGTAGGCTGTCCAGCGATTGCCGCTCGTCGCGGGGATGGCGCACCATCACCTTGACCTCGCTGCCGCCGCGCTGCAAACGATGCACCTCCTCGCCAAAATAGCCGTGGCGCACTTGTTCCGCCAAGTCTTCCAGGCGCAGGTTCATGCGCTCGGCTTCCGGTTTCAGCTTCAGCCGCAACTCCGGCTTGCCCCGCTCGAAAGAGTCCACCACGTCGTAGACGCCAGCATAAGAAGCCAGTTTGGTTTTGACCGCCTCAGCCGCCGCGGGCAGGCCCGCCGGATCCGCCGCGCTGATGAAAAATTCGATGTCGTAGGGCTGATCGCCTTCTTTGAAAATAAAGTCGATCTTGGCCCGGCCCAAGTCGCCGATGCGCGTCCGCCAATCCCGTATAAAATGCTCGACGGAGATTTTCTCTCGGCCCGCCGCCGAAAACTCGACCCACAAGCCCGCGCCATGCTCCCAAACGATGGTCTCCACGCCGACGATTAGGTTCTGAGGCTTGAGGCTAGAGGCTTTAGGCTGGAGGAATGAAGCCGCAGGATTCAGGCTAGAGTCTGTAGGCTTGAGGTCAACGGCTGGCCGCCTGCCTAAAGCCTCCGGCCTCAAGCCTCCAGCCTCAATCTCGTCGCGCAATTCAAACAGCGCCTGCTCAACCTTGGCGCTCAGTCGGCGGGCTTCGCTGTATGGAGCATCTTCGGGGACGGTCAGCAACACCCAGAAGCTGTCCTTGGTGACATCCGGGTTCAAGGATTGGCGCACCCGGCCGCTGACGACCAGCGCGACGCTGAGCAGGATTAGCACCGCGAAACCCGCCACGACGAGATAGCGCCAAGAGAGGGCGCGGCGCAGCAAAGGCCGGTAACAACGTTCGACGAAGCGATCCAAGCCGCCATTCAGCCAGTTGCGCAGCCGTTCCAGCCGTGACAATTTCGACTTGAGTCTAGTCGCGTGGGCCAGGTGCGCAGGCAAAATCAGCAAGGCTTCGACCAGCGAAAACAGCATCGTCAGGATCATCACCACGCAGATGGGCCGCATCATCTGCCCCGACCAGCCGGGCAGGAACAGCCCAGGCAGAAATGCGACCAAGGCCACCGACACCGACAGGAAGACCGACAGCGCGACGGCTTGGGTGCCGAGGATGGCGGCTTGGAGGCTGGAGACTTGAGGCATTAGGCTTGAGGCGGGGTGGTTAGGCTTGAGGCTGGAGACTGTAGGCTGGAGGGAAGAAGCGTCCGGGGCCATGCTGGATGTCGGCTCGTCATTGCCTACAGCCTGCTCTGCCTCAAGCCTCAATCCTACAGCCTCTTCCTGCCTGCTATGCACACTCTCGCCGATGATGATCGCGTCGTCCACCAAGATGCCCATCGCCAACAGGAAACCGAACAGCGACAGCATATTCAGCGACACGCCGCAGACTGGCATCAGCCACAGCGCTCCGGCTACCGAAGTCAGAATTCCCGCTCCGGCCCAAATCGCCACACGCAACTGCAGAAACAAGGTCAGCACCACGCAGACCAAGGCAAAACCGCTAATGCCGTCTTCCAGCAAAGTCCGCACCCGCTCCTCATAGGCTTCGGAGTCGTCCCACCACGTTTTCAGCACCAAGCCCTCGGGCAAATCAGCTTGCTTGGCGGCGACATAGGCCTTGACCTTGCGGGCCACCTCGACGGTGTCGTGGTCGGCGTGGATTTCCCAGCCTTGCGCGGTTTCGCCGTTGTGATGCCAATCGGTGACTCGCTCTTCCAAGCCGTCCTTGATGGTGGCAATATCGCCGAGCAGCACCCGGCTGCCATCCGGGTTGGTGCGCAAAACCAAGCCACCGATGGCGGCGGCGTCCGCCGCCTTGCCCTTCACCCGCAGCAACAACTCGCCCGCCGGGGTCTTCACCAACCCGGCGGGCATATCCAGCGAAGCTCGCCGCACCGCCTCGGCGATTTGGTGCAGCGACAACTGGTATTGGCGCAGCTTGGCGGCAGCCACCTCGATGGTGATTTCATAAGGCACCTTGTTGTAATTCCTAGCACCGTTCACGCCGGGAATCCGTGCAAGCTCCGCCTGGATGCGGTCGCCGAAGCGAGCCAAGGCAAGGGGATCAGTGGCCCCATGCAAAGCCACCCAGATCACGCCGTCGTCGTCATCGCGGACACCCGGCGTCACTTCGACCTTTTCCATGTTCTTGGGCAGGCGCGGGATCGCCTGGATCTTGCCGCGCAAGGTGTTGATCAACTGGTCGCGGTCGTATTCGGGCAAGATGCCGACTTTGATCGTGCATTGCGCTTCGGTGATCTCGCTGTTCAGACGCCTGACGCCCGGCAGATCGTAAATTGCCTCTTCGATGGGCACACACACCGACTCTTCGATTTCCAACGGCCCGGCCCCCGGATAATAGGCACCGACCACGATCTGGCGCGGGCTGAGGCGGGGGAAAACCTCCTTGTCCACGTCCAAGTAACCGACCAAGCCACCGGCCAGAATCAGCAGCATCAATAGATTCGCGGCGACCGGGTTGGAGGCGAACCAACCAATCAGGCTTGAGGTTTGAGACCGGAGGCCGGAGGAAGGCGGCGTAGACTTCATTTTCTAAGCGGCAGGGGTGTCGATTTCATTTTTTTCCTCCAGCCTCCAGCCTCAAGCCTAAGGTCTCTTCGACCCGCACCGCCATCCCCTCCACCGGCATCGAAATGCCGCCGGTCACGACCTGGTCGCCGGGTTGCAAACCGCCTTTCACTAAAATGCGCTCCGGCTCCTGGCGCAGCACGTCCAGGCGACGGATATGCAAGCGCCCTGCGGCGTCGACCAGCAATGCTTCTTGCGTGGCATTCACCGCACTTTGCGGCAGCACATACAAGTCCGGCTGGGCGATCCCTTCGATTTCAGCCTGCACAAACAAGCCGGCCAGCAACGGTGGCTGGCCTTTTTGTTGGGCATAAGGTTCGCGCACTTCCGCGACGGCATGGAGCAGGCCGGTCGCCTCGTCCAAAGCGCCTTCGGTGCGGATGATGCGCCCTTCCCAATGGCGCAAGCGGCCTGAGAAATCGGCGCTTAGGATGACTTTTGGGCCGGCTTCAGGCTGGCGATTGTCCAGCGGCAAATCCAAAAAGCTCAGTTGGTCGGCGGCCAGCGGCAGGCGCACGAGGGCCGCGTCGGTCGAATAGATTCTCGCCAGCTTCTCGCCCGCCGAGATCGCCTGGCCCAGGCCGACGCGCTTGTCGCGCACTCGCCCGGCAAAGGGGCTGCGCAGCTCGCAACGGCTGCGCTGCAAACGCGCTTTGGCCAGATCCGCCTCGGCGGCTTTCAGCTTGGCGCGGGCTTCGGCCAATTGCGGTTCATGCAGCGCCAAAGGTGAAGGTTTTCCTTCGCCCAACGCTTGCCATTCGCTCTTCGCCTGCTCCGTCTGCGCCTCTTCCGAAGCTAAAAGCCGCTTGGCCTCGGCGATACGCGCCTCGGTTTGCGCGATGGCGACATCGTAATCCCTGGCGTCGATGGCGGCCAAAATCTCGTTTTGGGCGAAAAAGCCGCCCGATGCGAAATTCGGATGCAGCTTGACGAGCTTGCCCGCCACTTCCGCCACCAAGTCGATTTCAGTGCGCGGCGTCACCACGCCTTGCGAGCGGACGTCTAGCCGCAAGGTTTGCGGCTGGACAATGATGACATTGACCCGCGGCGGCTCGGCGCGGGATTCTTGCCGCTGCAAGGGCGGTTTGTAAGCAACCAGCCCCCAGGCGGCGGCGAACCCAAAAGCAAGGACGAGCAAGGGGAGGAGGATTTTCATTCTTTTGCTCCAGCCTGCGGTCTCAAGCCTACCGCCTCAATGCCCCCGCCCAAGGCCAAGTACAGTTCAATCCGGTTGTTCAGCAACTGACGCCGGGCGTCCAGATGGGCGCTTTGCGCATTCAAAGCGCTGCGGTAGCTGTCCAGCAAGGTCAGGATTTCGATCAAGCCCTGGCGGTAGGAATACACCGCCAACTTCCTGCTCGCCTCGGTTTGCGCCACCGCCTCGCGCTGCGCCGTTTCCTGCGCCCGCAAAGACTCCTCGGCCGCCAGCGCCTGCTCCACTTCCCGGAAGGCGTTCAACGCAGCGCTTTGATAAAGCTTGAACGCTTCCTCGACGCGGGCCTGCTGCAATGCAATGCCGCCTCGCAAACGGCCTCCGGTGAACACTGGCTGAATCAAGCCCATAGCGAGGTTCCAAGCAGCGGAACGGGGATCGGCCAAATCCGTGAGAGCCGCACTGCGCGTGCCGCCGCTGCCGGTCAGCGTGATTCTCGGCAGCAAGGCTTTTTGGGCGTTTTCCAGCCGCGCGTCGGCTGAGCCCAGCCGCACCCAAGCGGCGACCATATCAGGCCGACGCGCCAGCAATTCCGCAGGCAAACCTGCCGCCAGCGTGGCGGGCGGTTCGGGCAGGCCGACCGGGGCAAGCACCGCGTTGGCCGGATAACGACCTAGCAAAATCTCCAAGCGGCGGCCCATGGCCTGCGCCCGATTCCGCGCCGTGGCAAGCTGGGCTTCGGCATTGGCCAAGTCGGTCAGCGCCAAGCGCAGATCCAGCCCGCGTGTCAAACCCCGCGCAAACCGCCCGCGCACCAGATCGACCAAGGTGCGGCGGTCGTGGATCGACTGCTCGGACACCGCCACTTGCAGCCGCGCCTCGGTCAATTCAAACCAAGCCTGCGCCACCCGCGCCGCCAGCGACAGCCGGGCGGCGCGGAAATCCGCCTCGGCGGCCTGTGCTTCTTGCTGGGCAGCGCGTTGCCCGGCGGCGATGCGGCCCCATACATCTACCTCCCAGGCAAAATCGAATACCGCTTCGAACGCGCCATATTCCGTCGAGCCGTAGCCGCTGTCGCGGACTTGCGAGCGCTGGTAGCCCGCGCCGAAGCCCAGTTGCGGCCAGCGCAAAGCCCCGTCGATGCGCGCCTGCGCCCGCGCCGCTTGCACCCGTGCCGCGACGGCTGAAAGATCAAAATTGCCCGACAAGGCCTCGCGCACCAAGCTGTCCAAAGCCGGATCGCCCAACGCGGCAACCCAGTTTTCCGCAACAAGGCCATCCACCTGCGCGGCCCCGGCCCAATGCGCGGGGATTGCGGGCAAGGCATTGACCGGGCTGCGCTGCGGCGGCGTAGCGCAGCCTGCCAACAACGCCAGCAACAGCCAGACGACAAGCCTAGTTGACATCAGGCGTCTGTGCAGTCCGTCACAGCGCGGGTTCTGCGAGAAAAATGGGCTTTGCGCGTCGGCAAACCCTTGAATGGCCTGGGTGACTGCGGCGCGATGGGTTGGCTGGCTTTCAGTTCGGCGAGTTGGCGGTTGGTCTCCTGCAATTGTTCCTCCATACGCTCGATCATCTGGCTTAAGTGCTGAAAATGGACTTGGAAATAACGCGGCGACGGATAGGCAATCTCATCTGGCACCGCCATCGCCGCGCTTTCTGGCCGGGCGATTCGCTTGGATGACATGGGTTTCCTCCTGCAAACATTGTCTGTCATAAGACTTAAGACGTTTGAGAAGCCGGTTTCCGCCTACCACTTGCGGAATCTTCGGCACGGCGGCCATGGCTGCCGCGCAAGCGCCGGGCTTTGCGCTTTTGCAACCAGCGGATCAAGCCGGTGACGAACAGCCCAGGACAGGCCAAGCCAGTCAAGAAAACCAGAATACGGCCCGGCCAGCCGAACGCCTTGCCGCTGTGCAAAGGCCATTGCCAGTCCATGAAGCCCTCGCCCAGCGTTTGCCTCGTGGCGGGGCCGCGCACCGCCAAAATCGCGCCGCTGTACGGGTCAATGAAAATCTGCCGCTCCGACCAGAACCGGCTCAGGCCCGGCACGTCGCGGAAGCTGATTTGATGGGTCGCTTTCGGAACTAAGGCCGGTCTCAGCCAGTTCAGCCTGCCCTCGGGATAGCGGCTGCGGGCGATGTCCAACGCTTGCTCCAGGCTGAGGGGCTTGGCGCCCGGCAGCGGCATCGAATGCGGCAGATCCTCAAAGCTTCTGGTTGCCGGCGAAAACAGCTTGACCAAGGCCATGAATTGCCCGGGCAAATTCATGTAAATCCCGGACAGCAGCACGGCCAGCAACACCGGGGCCGCATAAAACCCAAAGGTCTGGTGCAAGTCGTGGTTGAGCCGCTCGGCACTGGCGCGGCGTTTGATGACGAGGGCGCGCCGCCATTTTCCGGTCAAAGGCCACCACACAATCAAGCCGGTCAGCACCGAAAACAGCAACAGCACAGCCATAACACCCACGAGGGTGCCACCCACCCCGCCGACCAACAGCGCGTCATGCAGAAAAAACACGAACGCGACGAAGCCGGGTGGAAGCCAGTCGCCGGCCTTGTGGTTCAGGCGCTTGCCCAACACCTGGGCATGGTAAGGATCGACCAGCACCTGCCAACCATCGGCCATGCCGACCGCCGTCGGCGCTTGGTAGTCGAAGGCATAAGCCGAGCCCGCGTCGGCGGGGTATAGGATGGCTTCCAGCTTCGCCTGCCCCGGCATCGCCGCATTCGCGGCGGCGAGGCAATCGGCCAAAGGCCGAAACGCCGCCTCGCCAGCAGGCAATGCCCGAACCGTCATCAAATCGGCGTTCAAGGCTTTGTCGATCGCGTCGTAAAACACCAAGACGCTGCCAGTCAGGCCAATCACCGACAAAAACAGCCCTAAGACCAAGCCCAGCCACAGATGCGCCTGCAGCCACAGCTTGCGCCGGGTTTGCAAACGCGCCAGCCGGGCGGGGCCTGCCTCCAGCAATTTGACCGCGTCGCGGTGCGGCAGTTGGTCGGCGAGTCGGTTCATCAGGTTCGGTCTTTGGTTAAAAGAACACACTTAACCTTAGAAGACGTTTGGGCAGCCAAAAGCCGCACTGGCGGACTGTGACGGTCAGCCGCCGCGTCCCCAAGCGCTATTAAAATTCAACTCTTACCGAACCGATAAACGAACGCGGCGCGCCAAAGCTGACATAGCCCCCGTCATAGCCGGTGGCGCTGGGAGGGGCGAAAAAAACCGCGTTGGTATAGTAATACTTGTCCAGCAGGTTGTTGACGTTCAGTTGCGCGGTGACCTTGGTCTTGCCCATCTTCAGGCTATACGCGGCCATCAAGTCCACAGTGCCGTATCCGGGCAAGGTAAAAGGGGTGGTGGTGGAGGTGCTGGAGGTATTTGCCAGTTGCGGCCCTCGCAAGATGACGCCGCCGCCGACTTTCAGCCCGCGCACAGGATCTTGCCGGAAGTCGTAAGTCGTCCACACGCTACCCATGTTTCTAGGTACGCCATAAAAGCGGCTACCTTCGGCAGGGTAGTTGCCATCGTTGCCCTTGGTCACGATGATGTCCGTATTGGTGTAATTGGCGATCACGTTCCAGCCCGGCAGGATTTCACCCTGGATATCCAATTCGGGGCCGCGGCTGCGGACTTCGCCGGTCACGACGCTAAAAAACGGATGGGTTGGATCGTTGGTGCTGACGTTTTGCTTGGTCAAGTCGTAGTAGGCGAACGTGGCGCGCAGGCGTCCGTCGAAGAGTTCGGTCTTGGCACCGACTTCCCATTGCTGCGCGCTGGTGGGCGGGGGCGCAGTGTTTGGATAGATTATGCCTCTGCCGGGACCGAAATTCTCCGTGTAATTGCTGTACAGGCTGAGCCAATTTTCAGGCCGCCACAGCAAGCCGACGCGGGGCGTCACCTTGTTCGTCGTCCGCGTCGGATCCGGCGTAGGATCTAAGCCATAGTAATGCGACTCGCCTTCGTTGTGGAGGTTCTGGTATCTAAAGCCTGCGGTTAAATGGACGTCATAAGGCAAGGTGATCTGGTCTTGTAGATAAAGACCATATTGGTCGATTCGGCGCGGGAAGGTTCTTCTTGAGGTCGGATCGATGACCAATCCGCTGCCCGTGATGCCGTTGTGGGCAGGATTGAAAATATTGATATAGTCCTGCGCGGCAAAATCGCTGGTCCAACTGTCAAAATTGGTGTCAACGCGATAGTAGTCGCCGCCCAGCAGCGCGGTGTGCTTCACTACGCCCGTATCGAAATGGCCGATCACATCGAGGTTGGTGGAGTAGGTGTTGTTGGTGGAGTTGTTCTGAAACAACACCCGCCCGATTTGATTTTGCGGGGGCGGCGAGAACTGCGGCG
>Ga0265316_10004987_pt1 | contig 13034 bp, 10 predicted proteins | sample 4522metaG_FD_202092 | JGI IMG/M metagenome (GOLD analysis project Ga0265316, IMG submission 202092) | Rhizosphere microbial communities from Carex aquatilis grown in University of Washington, Seatle, WA, United States - 4-5-22 metaG | ecosystem: Host-associated > Plants > Roots > Rhizosphere >... | reverse complement strand
TATCTCATCCGCCAGGTGCTCCTCGTGTTTGTCCTGGCGATCCTGTTCGCGTATCTGCTCTCGCCGCTGGTCAACCTGGTGAGCCGCTTCGTGGCCAGGGGCCGGTCGCGTACTTACTCGCTCGCCGCCGTCTATGTGCTGCTGGTGGGCTTGCTCATCGTGGGCGGCATTCTGATCGGAAACAAAGTGGCCGAGGAGGCTTCCAACCTGGCCACGGGATTCCCGAACTTCGTGGCCGTGTTAAGGCAGAAGCTGGCGTCGCCCGACCCGGTCTGGCTCCAGCCCGTGAAGCGCTACGCGCTGGCGCAGATCGACCAGCACGTACAGAGTTTTGGCTCCGACGCCCTGCCCGTCATTCAGAGGTTCGGCTGGCGCATGGTCGCCGCGCTGAGCAACGCCGTCTTTCTGGTGTTGATTCCCATCCTCAGCTTCTTCTTCCTCAAGGACGGGCGGAAGCTCACAGACCAGGTCCTCGCGCTCGGAAGCGGGAGGCGCCGCGCCATGTGGGAAGACATCCTCGCCGACCTGAATGTACTGCTGGGCCAGTTCATGCGCGCGCTCGTGATCATCTCGCTGGCCACGCTTACCCTTTACAGTATCTTCTTCGTTATTGCCGGCCTGCCCTATCCCATCCTGCTCGCCAGCATCGCCGCGCTGCTGGAGTTTATCCCGCTCGTCGGGCCTCTGACGGCAGCGGCGATCATTCTGCTGGCTGCCGCGGTCTCCGGCGCCGGCCACATCCTGCTGGTCCTGTTGTTTCTGATCGCCTACCGCTTCCTCAACGACTACGGACTGAGCCCCCACCTGATGTCCTCGGGTACCGAACTGCATCCGCTGCTGCTCATTTTCGGAGCGCTGGCAGGAAGGGAACTGGCCGGAGTCCCGGGCATGTTCCTCTCCGTTCCTGTGCTGGCCGTGCTGCGCGTACTCTACGTCCGGGCTCGCAAGGCGCAGGCCCTGCCGGCGTCATAGCAACTTCCGCACCCAAGGCTCGATCTTCGCCGGGGCGGTGCGGGGCGCGAAGCGCTTCACGACCCGGCCCTCCCTGTCCACCAGAAACTTGGTGAAGTTCCACTTGATGGACCTGCCCAGCCAGCCGGGCGCGCGTTCCTTGAGGTACTGGAACAGCGGATCTGCCTTCTCGCCATTAACCTCGATTTTCCGGAAGACCGGGAACGTGACCCCGAATTGGGTCTGGCAGAAAGTCTGGATTTCCGTATCCGAGCCAGGCTCCTGGTGTGCGAACTGGTCGCACGGGAAAGCCAGGATCTCAAGACCGCTCGCCCTGAGCCTGCCGTACAGCTCCTCGAGCCCCTGGTACTGCGGAGTGAACCCGCACTTGCTGGCCGTGTTCACGATCAAGAGGACCTTGCCGCGGTAGTCCGCCAGATCTTGTTGTTGACCGTCGCTCCGGAAAGCGCTGAAGTCATAGAGGGTCTGTCCCATGCCCACACCTGTATATATAGTACCCCGCATGAAGGCCCCCTCACTTGCATTGGCCCCTCAAATGCTAGGACAATTTGGCAGATGGACGTTCAAAAGGGCATGCTGCCGGACCTGGTGATCGCTCGGCAGAAGAGTGGCGTCTCGCTCCAGGAGATCGCCGCGGCCACAAAGATTGCCGTCTCCTACCTTCGTGCGATCGAAGAGGGCGTTTTCGACAAGCTACCAGGTGGTATTTACACGGTCAGCTACATCCGTCAGTACGCACGGGCCATCGATTACGATGAAGACGAATTGGTCCGTCGCTACTACCGGCTGACCGGCGCAGAGCCACCGCAGGCGCCCGGGATCACTCCCCAGAAGGGGTCTTCCGGCCCCTGGGAGCGCCTGGCCCGCGTGCTCGGCTAGCCTGCCAAGACACCCGCGCACGCAGTCCGCGGCGCACGCTTTCACAACCTCGCCCGGCGCGTGCGTTATCATGTCGAAGGAAATGCTTTCCGACCACGCGCGCCGGCGGGGCGTCGAATGGCGCTGATCACCATATCCGGGCAGCCGGCCAGCCGCCAGGAAGAAGTGGCGCGTTCGGCGGCCCAACTCCTTCAGTTCGAACTGGTGACCGAATCGCGCCTGGACGCTATTTTCGCGCAGGAGTTCGGTGGCGAGGTCGCCGTCCCCGACAAGGCCTTCGCGCCCGCGACGATTTCCGTGGTGGCGCGCCTGGCCACCGAGCACCACCTGGTGCTGGCGGCGGAAGGCGCCGAACTGCTCTTCCGCGATTTCCCCGGCCTCCTCAGAGTGTACGTCGTAGCGCCCGAATCGCGCCGCATCGGGACCCTGATGCTCGACCACCGCCTCGACCGCAAGGCTGCGCGCGCCCTGCTGCGCCGGCTCGAAACCGAGCGGAAAGCCGGCCGCATGAGGAGGTTCGGACGCGCGTCGGCGCCGCCACATTTGTTCGATCTGGTGCTGAACACCGAGTCGCTCGAGCCGGAGGGCGTCGCGGAGATCGTTCGAATCGCGGCCGACCAGCGCGGGCTGGCCGAGATCGGGCTGCTATCGCCCGCCGCCGAGGCGCATCTCCAGTTCCAGGTGCGTCTCAAGCTCTCCAGGTACGGCATCCAGCCGCCGGGCCGCGTCAGTCTCAAGAGCAAGTGCTTCGTCCACCCGAGCGAGGAGGTCTTTGCCAACCTGCTCGATTTCTACCGCGTCGCCTGGGACTATGAGCCGCGCAGCTTCCCCATCCAGTGGGACAAGGACGGCCGCCCGCTGGAAGCGTTCACGCCGGATTTCTACCTGCCCGAATTCGATCTTTACGTCGAGCTGACCACCATGAAGCAGTCGCTGGTCACCAGGAAGAATCGCAAGGTCAAGTTGCTGCGCGCCATTTATCCCAACGTGAATATCCAGGTTTTTTACCAGAAAGATTTCGAGAATCTGATCTTTAAGTATGGTCTGGCGGAGCGCGGCCCGGAGCCGCAGCCTGAGACGGTCTCCAAATGAGACCTGTCCCCCCCGAGATCGAACGCGTTCTCTTCACCGAGGAGCAGGTGGAGCAGCGCATCGCCGAAGTCGGCGCGGAGATCTCGAACAAGTACCGCGGCGGTGAGCTGAAGCTGATTGGGGTGCTTAAAGGCTCGGTGTTCTTCCTGACCGCGCTGGCCAAGCGCATCGACGTCCCGGTGAAGATCGACTTCCTGTCGATCTCGAGTTTCTCCAGCAAGACCGGGGCTCCCGGCCTGGTGCGCATCGCCAAGGACCTGGACGAGAGTATTGAGGGCGAAGACGTGCTGCTGGTCGAAGACATCGTCGATACCGGCTTCACCGCGCGCTACCTGCTCCAGAGCCTGGCGGCGCGCGGGCCGAACTCGCTTTCCGTGTGCACCCTCCTCGACCGCACTTCGCGCCGGATCGTCCAGATTCCGGTTTCGTTCCGCTGTTTCGAAATTCCCGACCGGTTCGTGGTCGGCTGCGGCCTGGATTACCGCCAGCTCTACCGTAACATGGGCTACATCGCGGTCATGAAGCATGAAAAGGGGCAGTGAGGTCTCCCTGCGGAAGCACAACAACGGGTGTATTTATCCGGCAAAGAGTACTTCTGGTTACAGGTTGCTTACAATCTAAACGATTAAGCTTATTGCCAGCCGCCAGCATTAGGGGTACGCTATGTGGTACCAGCCGGTTTGGAGGCTGGTTCCAAATGGATTGTCTCAGAGTGCTATTCGTCTCCTCGCGCTGCGAGGATGCGGGGATGCTGTCACAGATGCTCAAACCCGGTTCCATCGAGTTCGACCATGTCTCCAGCCTGCAGGACGCGCGCCAGAACCTCGGCCAGGGCCTGTATCGAGCCGTCCTGACCGAGGCCTATCTGCCCGATGGCGACTGGAAAGACGTGCTTGGCGTCACCTGGGAACTGGCAACCTCTCCCGCTGTGGTTGTCACGCATCGCTTTGCGGACGATCGGTTCTGGGCCGAAGTGCTCAACCTTGGATGCTATGATATGCTGGCGCAGCCGTTCGACGCCAGGGAAGTACGGCGCATTCTCACCTCAGCCTGCGAGCAGTCGCCCGGCAAGCCTGCGGAGTTGGCCTGGCCGGTGTCGAAGTCTCTCAGAATGGCGAGCTAAGGCTGGCGAGGTCGCCGGCAAACCTCTTTGTGCCGCCTCGGCAGGCGAAAGCACCTGCCCTGCGGCTTACAATGTATAGGTAGTGCCGGTCACAATGAAGTCCTGCCGGGCGTTGTATGCGCCCGTCGCCGTTCTGGCCATGCTCGCCGCGGCGCAAGCGGCACCTCTGCCTCCGCTGGTTTGTCCCGCCGGCGGTCCCATTGGAAGCGTTGACCTCCGGGTGAGTTCCCCGCGAGGCGCAGGCGAGCCGCTGCCGCTGCGGACCATCAACCGCCTGGAGGAGGGCGACACGCTGCTGTACCGCCCGGTCCTCCGTCCGGGTGAGCAGCGCAAGGGCGAAGTCACCATGGTGCTGGTCCCCGCGGACAAGATCGCCACGGGGGAGAAGGTTCTCATCCTGGAACCTAAACCAGCCGGCAAGCTGCAGCAGTGGAGCGTGCCCTGGCGCGTCTCCGTGGTGGCCTTCGTTTACGGCCCCTCCGGCCTGAACGCCAGGAAGGTCAAGACCTTCCTTTCCCGCGATGACGGCCTGGTGGCGCAACTGGCCGACTACGCCGAGAAGACCGCTCAGACGGAGGCGCTGATTGCGGCGCTGTCGTCTCCCGCGAGCTCGGGCGCCAATGTGCAAGCCGCCCTGCAGGGCTTTTCCTCGCAATACGGCCTCAACGTCCAACTCGACCGGAGCGCGCCGCCGAACCAGCAGGCGCTCCTCGCCATGCGCACGCTGAACCCGGCCATCGCGACTTACGACCCGATCTCTCCGCAAGGCGCTCCACAACTGGGGCAGACGGCCGGCCTCGCCACCTCGGTGGCCGTGATGTTCTTCGGGAGCCCGGTCGGCCTGGCCGCCGGCGGCACTGCCATGCTGTTGGAGCTGCGCTCGGTGGCGTTCCCGCGCTCGGAGTTCCGGTCCTCCTTTTCGCAGTCGTTGCCGAACGACGGGCTGGGGTTGTGCGGGCGCCGCGACCCCGTCCCGCCCCACACCAAGGTGGCTTACCTGTGGGCTTCGCGCGTGCCCAACGCCGGTCCACCCCAGCTCATGGTCGAAAAAGGCAATTCGCTGCCCGTGGGCACGAAGTCGCCGCTGCCGGTGACGTCCACCGAAGCCGATTGGAAGATCGTGGATCGCGCTCGTAACTGGGCCCTGCTGCCGGCGAGCGGCAAACCGGTCCCCATCAAGGTCGAAAAGCTCGGCGACCTCAGGATTCTGGAACTGGACGCGGATCAGGCGAAGACCGGCGAATACACTCTGGCAGCGAACTGGGATTGGGACCGTTTTCTGGTGAAGGGCCGGATTGAGGTGAGGCCGGCGAGCGATTTCGCGGCGGCGCGGCTTACGGCGGCGTCCCAGGATCTGCTGGTGGCGAAGACCGGTAAGGTGCCAGTCACGCTCGAGGGAGCCGACTTCGAGTTCGTCACGAAGGTGGAGATCGAAAGGGTCGACGACAAGTTCGCGACGCCGGCTCCGGTCCCGTTCGTTCTGCCGCAGGGCCTGCGCGCGGGGCCGCAGGAGCGGATGGACGTCCAGGTGAACACGATCGATATCGATCCCGGCCCTTACCGGCTGCTCATTTCACAGGTGGATTCGAAGCCGCACTCCGTTGCCCTGAAGATCCTGCCTGCACCCTCGCGCGTCGACGATTTCCCGGTGGTGCTCAACCAGGGCGTTTCCTCCGTGAAGTTCCTTCTGAAGGGCCAGCGCCTGGACCTGCTGAAGCGGATCGAGGTGGCGAAGGGCAAGGCGGATCTGGGCCCGGCATCCCCCAATCAGACCGAGCGCGAGCTGACGCTTGAGATGGCCTCGGATATCGACGCGGGCACCAGCCTGGCCCTGCGGGCTTACATCAACGATCGCAACGAGCCGCTCACGTTCTCGGATGCCGTGCGCATCGTGGGACCGCGGCCGCAGGTTACGGAAGTGGTCGTATCCCAGCCCGCGGACCAGGATGTGCACCTCGAGAGCGGTGAGTTGCCCGGCGGCATGTATCTGAGCGCCATGTTGCGCGTCGCGCACCTGCAATCGAACAGCATGGTGAAGCTGGGCTGCGAACAGCCCGGCGCCCAAAGCCTGACGCTGCGGCTGGGCGAGCGATCGGGGCCCTTAAGCCTGCAGCAACTGGCCCCCGATCAACTCTTCCTCTCGTTCGACACCAGCCTCTGGCTGAACGGTTGCTTGCTCAACTCCACCGTCGCCAACGGGCACGAGGGAGAATCCGAGCCCTACGCGATGGGCCGGATTGTCCGCGTGCCGAAGGTGGCGCAATTCGCGATCGGCGAAGAGGCCGGCAACGGAGAGTTCCATGCCACGCTGCTGGGCCAGAATCTCGAGACGATCGAGATGACGGGCTGGACCGCGGACCGCGGCGAGCCGGTAGCCGGGCTGCCGCTGCCGGTGGCCGTCGAAGGGGAGCAGAAGCTCGAAATCCGCGTGCCGCTGCCGCCCGATTCCCACGCCACCCTGTACGTCTGGCTGCGCGGCGAATCCAAGCCCCGCGCCACCAAAGTGCGGCCGTAGGCGCTGGTGGGACGGGCCTACTCGTGCCGGAGCGCCTGGTTGGGATCCACCGCCGCGGCGCGCAGCGCCGGGATGTAACTCGCCGCCAGCGCCACCAGGCCGATGGCCGCGGCTGCGCCGGCAAGCGTAAGCGGGTCGGTCGCTTTGACGCCGTAGAGGAGGCTTGCCAGGAGTCGGGTAACTCCAAAGGCGACCGCCAGGCCCACGGCTACTCCGATCGCCGCCAGTTTCGCGCCATCGAGCACGATCATGCGCAGCACCTGCCCGCGTGCGGCTCCGAGGGCAACACGAATGCCGATCTCTTGTGTGCGTTGCTCCACGGCGTAGGAGATCAGCCCGTATATGCCGATGGCCGCGAGCGCCAGCGCGATCGCCGCGAACAGCGTTAGCAGCAACGTGTTGAAGTTCTGCCGCGCAAGCGACGTCGAGACGATCTGGTCCATGGTGCGCAGGTGTCCGACGGGGACCATGGCGTCGGCGGCGCGCATCTCACGCTCCACAGCTCCGCGGAGTGCGAATGGATCGCCGGGGGTGCGCACCACCCAGGCAAACGGGATCAATCCGTCGGCCAGTTCCGTAAGGCCATTGGGAACCTGGGCTTCCGGGACGTACATGACGCTCTCCCCGTGGTCGGCGAGTCCGGTTTCGGGCACGTTGCCGACGATGCCTACGATCTCCCGCGGCCCTTCCTCAAACTGCGGACCGAGCCCCCTGCCGAGCACCACGGTTTGGCCCATGGCGTCTTCCTTCGGCCAGTACTTCTTCGCCATGGCCTCGTTGATCACCAACACAAGCGGCGAACTGTCTGTATCGCGTTCCGTGATCGGACGCCCGCGCAGCAGCGGCATTTGCAGGGTGACGAAGTAGTGGGGTGAAACCGGCCGATACTGCTCGTCTCCGTCGTAGTCGCTCTTGCCACGGGGGCGGCCCACGATGTTGAAAGGAAGGTCGGTATTCATCCCGCTCAGCGGGAGCGAGAACGCGCAGCCGGCGGACGTCACGCCCGGCACGGCCTCCAGACGTTCGGTCCCGCGGCGGACGAATTCCGCCACTTGAGCCGACTTGGAATAGTCGCCGCCGGCCAGCGCGGTTTCAAATGTGAGCAGGTGGTGGGTATTGAAGCCGGGATCGACCGAACGCAGTCCGGCAAAGCTGCGGAGCAGCAGCGCCGCGCCCGTGAGGAGCACCAGCGCCAGCGCCGTCTCGGCGATCACCAACAGCGAGCGCGCGCGGTTGTGGGAATGGCCCTTTCCCGCCCTCCCGCCGCCTTCCTTCAGCGCCGTCGCAAGATCGGGATTCGAGGAGCGCACGGCGGGGAAGAGCCCAAACAGGACCACGGTCACGAGCGCTATCGCGACGGTGAAGGCCATCACCCGGAAGTCGAGCACCGGAATGGCAGCGTGCAGGCTGTTGGTGTCGGTCAGACGCGGGATATTGCCGGGGGCCACCAACAGCAACAGGCGCACGCCCAAAGCGCCGAGCGCGAAGCCGAGCCCGGTTCCGGCGGCGGCCAGCATGGCGCTTTCCGTCAAAAGCAGCCTCACGACCTGCCACCGGCCGGCGCCGATGGCCGCCCGTACCGCCATCTCTTTCTGCCGGGAGGCGGCGCGGGCCAGTAACAGATTGGCCACGTTGGCGCAGGCGATCAGCAGGACCAGGCCCACCGCGCCCAGCAGGATCAGCAGGGCCGGCCGGACGTCTTCGACCATGAACTCGCGCATCGGGATCACCGCCACGCTTTCGCCATCGCCCATCCACTTGGGATTGGCCTTGCGAAACCGCTCGGCGATCACCCTCATCTCCGCCCGCGCCTGGCTGAGGTCCACGCCCGGTTTGAGGCGTGCGGTCGCAAAGAGGTAATTACCATGGTTGGTGCTGTTCGGATCGGCCTGCAGGGGCAGCCAGGCATCGGCTTGCGGATCGGATTCGAAGTCCTTCCGCATGACACCGACTACCGTGAAGGGCCGTTTGTTCAGGCGGATGGTTCGTCCCAGAATCCCCGTGTCGCCGCCGAAGCGGCTTTGCCAGATGCGGTAGGCGAGAATCGCGGCGCCCGGCCCGTTGGGTTGGTCTTCAGAGCGGTCGAAGACCCGGCCCAGAGCGGGCACTCCGCCAAAGACCTGGAAGAACCCCTGGGAGACATGCAGGCTCTTGATTTGAATGGGCGGCTCCCCGGCTCCGAGCGTCTGGTTGATCCCCATCTGGTCGTACAGCGTAGTCTCCGCGAATACCTCGTTGTGGCTCCAAGCCATGTATTTGGGGATGGAGACCGAGGAGTTGTGATCGCCGCTCGGATAGGACTCGCCCAGGCGTACCAGGCGATCCGGCTCCCGAAACGGTAGCGGCTGCAGAATCACACCGTTGACTACGGAGAAGATGGCGGTATTGGCTCCGATCCCCAAGGCGAGCGCGGCGACGGCAACCGCGGTGAATCCCGGATTGCGGCGCATGGAGCGGACCGCGTACCTGACGTCGGATGCAAAGGTGGCCATGCAAGTATGTACGTTTGGCAGGGCCGCGAGTTCGCAGACAATCGAACCCGGAAGGGCGCGGCGGGAAGCGGCCGCCCCCTACATGGGCTTGAGCAGCTTCACTCCAGGCGGGAGAGCGAACAGGCTGCCGGGCAGGCTCTTGTTGATTTCGACCGAGTCGGAGTACATCTGGAAGATGCGGTCGCCGTTGCGCAGCCTTTGGACGTCGTAGGGCCACATTACGCCTCCGCCGACGTCCCGGTACTTCGCCCAGATCGTTACCTCCTCGTTGCGCTCGTTCGTTTTCGGGTCGCGCCGGTAATACACCTGGCGCATTGGCAGATGGGTCAGGTGATGGAGGGACACCGTCACGGTGCGGTTGTCGGAATCCGTGATGTCCAGGATCTTCACGGGCTGGCTGTCAAGGATGTCCGAGCCGCGGTCCTCGAAGACCATCCCAGGCTCGTTGAAGCGTGCCCGGAGTATGTAGAACACGTTGTGCGTTACGGTGTCCCGGTAGCGGATGTTGGTCTCTTCGGGTATCGGGCGAGCGCCGCGGAACGTGATCTCGAACCCCTTGCCTCCAATGAACAGATTCGCGCCGCTCCGCTCCTGGTTGCCGAATGAGTCGCGTTCGTCGGCCAGGATCTCGCCGGGGATGGGCGGCACGGAGGGCCGAAGGTAGCGAGTGTAAATGGTCGCGACTGTCAGGCCCGACAGCTCTTCCCGATAGAAGGAGTAGGCGCGGCCGGAGGCGACTACATTGTCCGTCTCCAGGAACTTGGAACCGCCCAGCGCGTCCAGGGTCTCCTGGATCATTCGCCTGCCGCGTTCCTGCGCGGTCTGGGCCCAGGCAGCCACCGCCAGGAGGAGGAGTACGAGTACGGACTTCATGCTTCCTTTATCGCAGATTGCGGCGGAGGGCGTCTCTCCACCCATTGCCGCTTCCTGACGGTCGCGGTTCGGTTCGGCTTCCGGCCGAGCCGCGGTTGCACCCGGTGGGTAGCCGTCAGCTTCGGCCGAAGGGGGGCAGGTCGCGCGGGTCCCGCGGCCAGCGCGACGGGTTGTCCCGGATGTAGTGCCGGATGCGATCCAGCTCGTCCGAGTCGCGGATGAAGTGCTTGTGGCCGTTCCCTCTCCAGATGCCGCAATCGATAAGGCTGGCGGAGGCCGCCTGGAAGGAGTCGAGAATCGACGGCAGCGGCGCGGCATCGTGCACCAGCAGAATGCCGTGCAGATGATCGGGCATCACCACGAAGGCGTCCAGCATGACGTTGGAGAAGCGGGTGGGGATGCGGTTCCAGCAGGCGGCAACTTCGCGGCCGACCGGATTCCGTCGCATCTTCCCTTTCGCAATCCTCCCAAACAGGGAGCCGCGGCGCCAGGTTCGGAGTGTCACGAAATAGGCCCGCATCCGCTGCCGGCAAGTTCGATGCACGTAGATGGGTGCACCCGGGGCGGGGTTCTTCTCAGGGCTTTTGCGATTCCGCCTTCAGCGCACCAAGGGCGGTGGGACGGTCAGGTCCAGGGGTTGGACTGGCAAACCTAATGTACTGAGTGGCTTACCGAAGTCGCGCGGGTTGCCGACCGCGACGAAAGTGAACGCCTCCGGGTGCAGATACTGCCTGGCCACGCGAAGCACGTCGGCTTTGGTCACCGCGCCCAGCGCCTGCCGGTACTGGAAGATGAAGTCGTCCGCGTAGCCGTAGTAGCGGTAGCGGAGCACCCGCGACAGGGTCTTGGCAGGCGTATCGAAGTGGAATACGAAGCTGTTCAGGCTGGTCTGTTTGGCCGTCTCCAACTCCTCGCCGGCCACCTCGGAGGAGCGAATCCGGTCGACCTCCTCGCGCACCACCCCAATCGCTTCCGTGGTGGTTCCGGATTTCGTGCTCCCGCTGATCTCGAACAGGCCCGGATGGTCGTATGCGGCAGCCCATTCCGCGCCGATGCCGTAGGCGTAACCGAGCTGGGTGCGGACGCGCTTGAAAAGGCGGCTCGAAAAGCCTCCGCCCAGGATATCGGTCATGATTTCGAGCGCGGGGTCGTCCTTGTCCCGCAGGACGCCGCCGAGCTGTCCCACGGAGAATACCGTCTGGGTCACGTCCTCTTTCACCGCCAGGAAGACGCCCGCGTGCGGCCCTTCCCGCACAGCCGGAAAGGGCGGGACGGGCGCCTGCGAGTCGTTCCAGCCGCCGAACAGAGCTTCGAGTTTTTGTTTCATGGCCGGGGTCGAGAAATCGCCATAGACCGCCAGCAGGATATTGGCCGGAAAGAAGTAGCGCCGGTGGAAGGCAAGCAGGTCGCCGCGTTGGATGCGAGCCAGCGTGGCGTACTCGATCTGGCAGCCGTAGGGCGTGTCTTTGCCGTACACAGTGTTGCTGAACTCGCGCCCGGCGATGGCTTCCGGATCGTCGTTGCGGCGGGCGATCTGGTCGCGGAGCTGCGACTTGCCGAGGTCGATTCTCTCCTGGCGGAAGGCGGGCTCGGTCAGCACGTCATGAAAGACGGCCAGAACGTCGTCGGCGTTCTCGCTGAGCGCGGAGAAGCTGACCTCGCCGGAAGTCTCATCGATGGCGCTTTCGACCGAGGCCGCGATGTTCTCCAGGTCCTCGTCGAGCCGATCGCCGGAGCGGGCCTTGGTGCCGCCGGTACGCATGACCATGCCGGTCAGGGCCGCCAGCCCGACCTTATCGGGAGGATCGAACAGGTTTCCCGTGCGCACCAGCGCCAGGCCGTTCACCAGCGGCAGATCGTGGTTCTCGAGCAGGTAGACCCGCAAGCCGCTGGCCAGCGTGAGGGTCTCGACGTGCGGGATCTTCAGCGGCGCGAGCGGCGGAAAATTGAGGCCGGCCGGCGCCTGCGCCAGGAGCGCCGCGGCGAACAGGAAAAGCACAGCGAGCCGTCGTCTCATTGCGCACCGCCCTTCGGCGCCACAGTGAAGGCCACGGTGCGCCCGTTCTCCACGAAGTATTCAGCGGCCACGCGCCGCACGTCGGCGGCCGTCACCTTGTCGATGTCGTCGAGGGCGGTAAACATCTTTCTCCAGTCGCCGTAGTTGACGCGATAGAAGGTCAGTTGCTCCGCCATTCCGGGATTGTTGTCGAGTTGGCGCAGGAGCGCGGCGCGCAACTTCGTCTTGACGCGCACCAGGGTCTGAGGGTCCACTTCTTTCTCCTTGAGCCCGTCGAGAATGGCATAGACCGCCTTCTCGTTCTCCCCGGTTGTGTGGCCCAAGGATGGCGCCACCCAGACCAGAAACAGGTTGGGATACTTGCCCCCGGGGAAGGTCGAGATGGCCGTGGCGGAGAGCGCGATGTTGCGGTCGCGCACGAGTTCTTCGTAGAGCAAGCCGGTCCGGCCGCTGGAGAGGATCTCGCCGATCACGTCGAAAACGGGGTCGTCCTTATCGTGCTGGTCCGGACGCTTCCAGGCGAGAGCGAGGAACGGCTGGCTGGGCGTTTCGACCGCGACGCGCTTTTCGCCTTCCTGCTTCGGTTCGGCCGTATCCCGCGGGGTGGGCAGCGGGCGGGCCGGAAGCCGTCCGAAGTACTTTTCCCCCAGACGCCGGGCGGCGGCGGGATCGACGTCGCCGGCGATGGCGATGGTGATGTTGGCCGGCGCATAGTACTTCTCGAAGAAGGCGCGGGCGTCGGCCACGCGAAGGTTCTCGATGTCGCTGGCCCAACCCGCGGTGGGCTGGCGATAGGGATGGGCCGCGAAGGCCGTGGCGAGCAGCATCTCGGACAGCTTCCCTTCGGGGTTCGATTCGACCCGCATGCGGCGCTCCTCGCGCACTACGTCGCGCTCCTTGTAGAACTCGCGGAAGACGGGAGCGAAGAAACGCTGCGATTCCATTAGGAACCACAGCTCGATACGGTTCGAGGGCAGGCTGTAAAAGAAGCTGGTGGAATCCTCGCCGGTTTCGGCGTTGAGGCCGGCTCCGCCGTTTTCCTCGATGGTGCGCGGATAGGCGTTCACGTCC
>Ga0265316_10004986_pt1 | contig 13036 bp, 13 predicted proteins | sample 4522metaG_FD_202092 | JGI IMG/M metagenome (GOLD analysis project Ga0265316, IMG submission 202092) | Rhizosphere microbial communities from Carex aquatilis grown in University of Washington, Seatle, WA, United States - 4-5-22 metaG | ecosystem: Host-associated > Plants > Roots > Rhizosphere >... | reverse complement strand
ATGGCAATGCAACGGAGATCGGCATCTCCCTCTGGGTGTCGGAAAACCGCTTCCTCGTTTCCCTCCGGGACAACGGAAAGGGGAGCTCGGAAATCGTGGAGGGAATCGGGGTCACCAGCATGAGGGAAGAGGTGGCCGCCATCGGGGGAAGCATCACCTTCGATGCCTCTTCCTCGGGCTTTGCCCTGTCTGCATCTGTGCCCATGGGCACCCCGCAGAACGTCGGGGAAGGCGCGGAGAGCCGCCAATGATAGATATCCTCCTTGCGGACGACCAGGTGCTTTTCGTGAACAGCCTGAAGGACGTGATCCAGATGAAGGCTCCTGACCTGCGCGTGGCAGGAGTCGTGTACTCGGGGGAGGAGGCCATCCAGTTTGTCCGGCGGCATCCGCGCCTTGACGTGGCCATCCTCGACGTACGCATGCAGCCCATCGACGGCCTGGAGGCCGTCAAGGTGATTCACAAAGAGTTCCCGGACGTGAAGATCATCATGCTGACGACTTTTGCGGACGACGGCTACCTTCGCGGCGCGCTGGAGCACGGCGCCTCGGGGTATGTCCTGAAGGACATGCTGCCGCAGACTTTCATCAATGCCATCCGCATCGTCATGGAGGGACAGAAATACCTCTCTCCTCAAGTCATAGACTCGATGGTCAGGAGGAAGCAGGGAGAGAAGCCTTCCTGGTTCGCAGAGCTTACCGACAAGGAGCGGCGCGTGCTGGAGCTCCTCAGCTTCGGGTGGAACAACGACGAGATCGCCTCTGAAGCCAACCTCGGGAAGCAGACGGTGAGAAATTACGTGCACGATATCTATGCCAAGATGGGCGTGCGTGACCGCATGCAGGCCATGCGGGTGTGCATTGAGGCCCGGCTCTTCGAATAGAGTACACCGGTACTGTCCTTTAGTTATCTGCGTAACTTGGAAAACCGGATGGGTCGTGTAAAATCGGCGCAGGTCCAGAGTCTGTGATTCTGAGCCACGTCAGAAGGAGGCAGGAATGAGCACGGGAATTTCACGAACGCTCGTGGTGATCCTTATCGGGCTTTTCTGCATTGCCGGGCTTTCCGCGCAATCAACGGTCGACCCGAAATCCCTCAAGGGAGAGATCAGCCACTGGGTCTGGGGCGACTATGAAATGAAGGGCGCCTCGGATTTCACCCTCACGTACCCCAACATCAAAGTCAACTATGTCACGATTGCGACTTCGGACTACATGAAGAAGCTGCAGACCACCGCGGCGGCAGGCGGGGAAATGCCGGATGTCGCGAACCTCGAGATGACCCCCCGCGGCACGCTGGTCAACCTGGATATCTGGGAGAATCTCGACAAGGCCCCCTATAATGCAAACCGCAAGGATCTGGTTCCCTGGTCCATTCCGCTCATCACGAATGCCAAGGGTGAGCTCGTGTCCATCCAGATTGACAACTGCGTCGGCGGATTCACCTACAACCGCCCCCTGGCCAAACAGTATTTCGGAACGGATGACCCGGCAAAGCTGGAGAAGATATTCACGAGCTGGGACGTGTACGTCCAGAAGGGCAAAGAGGTCGCGGACAAGAGCAACGGCAAGATAGTGCTCTTCAGCGGCGCCAGTGATGCATTCTGGGCATTCTACGGGATGAACACCAAGGAGCCGTTCGTAAAGAACGGCAAGCTGAACATGGATACCTCCGTGTGGGCGGCCTACCAGCTCATCGAAAGGCTCGTGAAGGTCAGGGCACTGGGCAAGTACACCCAGTGGACGCCGGCCTGGAACGCTTCCTTCGGCAGCAACACGGTCATCTTCTACCCCTCGCCCAGCTGGTTCATCACCTGGGCCCTCAGGGCGAATGACCGGATGGCCAAGGGGAAATACGGCCTCATCTCCCCTCCGGGCGGCGGGTTCAGCTGGGGCGGCACCTCGTACTCCATTTCCAAGACAAGCAAGAACAAGCAGCTTGCCTGGGCGTACATCAAGTGGTTTACGATGAGCATGGAAGGAACCCGGAGCTTCGTGCGCACATGGAGCACCCCGACCCTTTATGCGCCGTCGTATGACACGGATATCTATACCTCGGAGAAGAACAAGGACCCCTTCTACGCGGGGCAGAACTACCTGGCCAAGCTGATAGAAATCTCCCGGAATCCCAATACGATGACGCGTCCCATGACGCCCTATGACCAGACAGTCCAGGACTCCAATACGCCGATACTTGAAACGCTCGGACAGGGGGTGTCCGCGCAGGAAGCGTATACGAAGTTGAAGGCTGATATTCTGGAAAAGGTGCCTGAGCTGAGCCAGTAACGCTTGAAGAGACGCGCCACCCGCGGGCCCTGTGCAGCCGCGCCTGGCGCGTCATATCTTTCGGAAAGGCGATCGAGAGTTCCACATGAAAGAGAGCACCGGGCCGACCGTCCTGCGCCGTCATTCGCGAAGCGGCCGCTATGCCCCCTACCTTTTCATCACTCCGTATTTCGCCATCTACATCGCATTCTCCCTTTTCCCCATCATCTATACGTTCTATATCAGCCTCACGGCCTGGAACGGCTTCAGCGCCCCCGTGTTCGTGGGAATCAAGAATTACCTCACGCTCGTCGCGGACAAGAGATTCTTCGGCGCTCTCACCAACACGCTGATCCTGATGCTCATGATCATCCCGGTGCAGATCGGGCTCGGCATGTTCCTTGCCGTCCTTCTCAGCAGCAACAACATGATCGGGAAAGGAAGCTTCCGCCTGCTCAATTTCCTTCCTTACCTGACCACGCCGGTCGCGCTGGGAATCATCTTCGGAATCATGTTCGACTGGCAGTTCGGCGCAATCAACCAGATCCTCGGCGCCCTGGGGCTGGTCAGGGAGAACATCAACTGGATAGGGAAACCGTGGCCGGCACGCGTCATGGTGAGCCTGGTGACGATCTGGAAATACTACGGCTACACGGCGGTGCTCTTCATCGCGGGGATCACCAATATCAATCCGTCCCTCTATGAGGCGGCGGAGATCGACGGCGTGAACGGCGTGCAGAAGTTCATGCGGATCACCGTGCCCCTGCTGAAACCCACGGTCATTTTCGTGGTCCTCACCACCATGATCGGGTGCTTCCAGATTTTCGACGAGCCTCTCATGATTTTCTCCACGGCAGGCTCGAGCTCGATGGTCGGCGGTCCCGAGCATGCCGTGCTCACGGGAGTCTGGATGATTTTCGATACTGCATTCGGCAACATCCTGCGGTTCGGGTACGGGGCAACCGTGGCCTACGGGCTGTTCGTCTTTATCGCCATCCTGACCATCGGGGTGAACAGGCTCATGCAGCGGAGAGAGGATTTATGGTAGGCAGGAGCTTCATCGTCCGACTCATCATGGTTCTCTTCGTGGGGGTCGTGTCCATTGTGGCCATCTACCCGTACTACTCCATGATCATGATGGGGACGTACTATTCCAACGACCTTTTCACCGGAATCAAGATCCTCCCCGGGGACTACCTCAAGGAGAACCTTGCAACGCTGAAGACCATCAACATTCTCACGTTCTACAAGAACTCCGTCCTGGTTGCCGTGAGCTGTTCGATCCTGACGGTCCTGGTCTGCGCGGCGGCCGGATTCGGATTTGCCAAGTACCAGTTCAGGTTCAAGAAGTCCCTCTTCACATTCATCCTGCTCACCATGATGGTGCCCCTTCAGCTCGGCATCGTTGCATTCGTGGTGGAGATGAGAGCTATCGGCTGGTTGAAGACGCTTCTGCCCCTCATTGTGCCGCCCGCGGCCAACGCGTTCGGCGCCTTCTGGATGACCCAGTTCGCTCTCCAGGCGATTCCGGACGAGGTCATGGAGAGCGCGAGGATAGACGGCTGCAGCGAGTTCCGCATATTCACGCAGATAGCCCTGCCGTTCATGGTGCCGGCGTGCACCACGCTCGGCCTCTTGTCCTTCCTCCTGTCCTGGAACAGCCTTTTTGCGCCCCTCATCGTCATCTCCGACGCCAAGCTGTTCACCATCCCGCTGGGAATCCGGCAGCTTGCCACCAATTTCCGCATGGACAATGCGGCGCAGATACTCGGTCTCACCCTGACGTCCATACCCATCCTGTTCCTGTTTGCGCTTTTCTCTCGAAGCCTGATCAACGGCCTCTCTTCCGCCGCCGTAAAAGGATGAAAATGAAACAATTGACGTTTCCCAAGGGGTTCCTCTGGGGCGCCGCCACCGCCGCGTACCAGATCGAAGGAGGCTGGCGGGACGACGGCAAGGGCGAATCGATATGGGACCGGTTCACGCACAGCCCCGGCAGGATCGACGACGGCAACAACGGGGACACGGCCTGCGATTCCTACCACCGCATGGCAGAGGACGTCGCGCTCATGAAGGAGCTCGGCCTGCAGTCCTACAGGTATTCCATCTCCTGGCCGCGCGTGCTGCCGGAAGGCAGGGGCACGCCGAACGCAAAAGGCCTGGACTATTACAAGAGGCTGACAGACCTCCTCCTTCAAAACGGCATATCCCCCATGGTGACGCTCTACCACTGGGACCTGCCGCAGAAACTGCAGGACATCGGGGGGTGGGTCAACCGGGACGTGACGGACTATTTCCAGCAGTTTGCCTCCCTGCTCTTCAAGGAGCTGGGGGACAAGGTGCCGTACTGGATCACCCTCAATGAGCCCGTGGTCACGTCCTTTGCCGGCAACTGGGTGGGAGAGCATCCACCGGGGATCAGGGACTTCTCCACTGCGCTGGCTGTTTCCCACCATCTCCTTCTCTCCCACGGCAAGGCCCTTCAGGCGTATCGCCAGATGGGACTGAAATCGCAAATCGGCATCACGATCTGCCTGACCCCGATGTACCCCGCATCCAAGAAGGAAGAGGACATCGCCGCAACGAAACGCAGTGACGGCTATTTCAACCGCTGGTTCCTGGATCCGGTGCTGAAAGGGAAGTATCCCTCGGACATGATCGACTGGTATTCCCGGCGCGTCGTTCTGCCGGAGATCACCCCCGCGGATCTCACGCTCATCAACGGCAAGCTCGATTTCTTCGGGTTGAACAACTATTTTGCCGGCGTGGTCAGTGCGGATTCCAGCAGGTTCCCCCTCGAGCTGGCGGAGAACAGGATGGGCGAATACCGGACGGAAATGGGGTGGGGCATCAACCCGGAAGCGTTCTACGATCTCCTGATGCGCCTGCACAAGGACTACCCGGGCATCAGGATCATCATCACGGAGAACGGCGTGTCCTACCGGGACATGATCAACAGGGAAGGAAAAGTACCCGACGAGAACAGGATCGATTTTCTCCACCGGTACCTCTCCAGCGTCCACAGGGCTATCCAGGAAGGCGTGGACATCCGCGGCTACCACGTCTGGACGCTGATGGACAATTTTGAATGGGCGCACGGGTTCTCCCAGAGATTCGGGCTTGCATACACGGACTTTGCCACTCAGAAGAGGATCATCAAGAGCAGTGGATACTGGTACAAAGAGGTGATAAGGAACAATGGCTTCGCAAGCCCCTGATCTCCGGCAGAAGGCAAAAAATGCTCTGCTGGCCATGCAGAGATACTCCTGGGAGCAGGGTGTTGCGGCGCAGAGCTTCCTCGAATCCGGGGACTCGGAGCTGGTCATCCTGCTTGCAAAAGAGGCGGTTGTCCGCCAGCTTGCAGACGGCCGGCTGGGGGTGATGGGGAACCTCACCGCGGTCACCGACCCCGCGGCGGCGGGGGAGGCCCTGCTCTTTGCGGCACGGACGACCGGTGATGCAGCCTTGAGCAATGCCGCGGCAAAGATGATCGATTGGCTCCTGTACAGGGCCCCCAGGACCACCGCGGGCATCCTCTACCATCTTCATGACCGGGCGCAGGTCTGGGTGGACTCTTTCTACATGGCGCCGCCTTTCCTGTCCGCGGCGGGTCATCACGACGAAGCGGTAAAACAGATAGAAGGGTTCCGCCGTCTTTTGTTCGATCCCGGGAAGAAACTCATGTCCCACATCTGGGACGAGGAGCGTCACGCATTCGCGCGGAAGGCATTCTGGGGGGTCGGCAACGGATGGGCGCTTGCCGGCATGGCCAGGGTGGTCAGGACGCTTCCTTCCATGATGAAGCAGGAGAAGGAAAGACTCATCCGCTACGTGAAGGAAGGGGTGGAGGGCTGCCTCCCCTACATGAGGGAAGACGGGCTTTTCCATGACGTGCTGGACGACCCGACGACCTTCGTGGAGACGAACCTTTCCCAGATGCTGAGCTACGTGCTCTATCGAGGCATGGCAGGAGGCTGGCTCGACGCAGGCTACGCCGAGTGCGCGGACAGGATGCGGCACGCGGCGCAGGGCAAGGTGGACAGGTACGGGCTGGTCCAGGGGGTCTGTGCCTCTCCGCACTTCGACCGGCCGGGAACGGCTGCCGAGGGTCAGGCGTTCTTCCTCCTCATGGAGGCTGCAGCGGACGACTGGGGCGCGCTTTCCTAGATCTTCGGCCAGCAGGGCGTCGGTTTTGCCCGCCTTGCTCTCATCGCGCACGGGGCGCTTGCCCCGGTCATACCGCTCATCCTCTATGTGCCGGAAGAACTACATGCGTATACATATATACACTTGACATGTATACTATCTGCCTAATACGATGTCCTGAAGAGGTTCTTCACCATGAAAACCGTCAACGCGCTTACTGTGCGGAACAATCTTGGGAGAGTTCTCCAGGAGCTGGAAGAGAAGAAGGAACCCATCCTGGTTACCAAGGGACGTCGGGTCAGGGCCGTGCTTATTACGCCGGAAGACTTTCAACGCAGGTTCGTTGACGTGCTGGCGGAAGAACGAAAACAGGACTGGATTCGCAAGCTTGACGAGCTTCGCGCGCCGCGCCTGGGGGACATATCGACGATGGACGTATTGCGCGAGTTGAGAGGCGGCGTCTCGTGAGGTTCGTCCTGGATGCGTCCGTTGCCCTGCGGTGGTTCATCGCCGAAGAACGCTCGGTGAGCGCGGACGCCGTCTATCATCGGCTGGTAGATGAGCCGGAATCGTTCGCGGTGCCGGAGCTGTTCTGCTACGAAGTCTTCGCCATCCTGTTTCGCGTTCACCCGCGGGCGCAGGAGACCTTCGAGCAGGGCATCCTGCCGCTTCTTCGTTCGGGTCTGCTTCGGTACCCGATGACCGATGCCGTGGCATCCAGGGCGGCGCGGTTCGTCGCGGCCGGCCTGACGGGCTACGATGCCTGCTATGCCGCTCTTGCCGAAGAGCTCGACGCGGTGTGGCTGACATTTGACAGCAGGGCTCACGCGCGCATCATGGCGGAAGGCGTCTCCACCGACATTACAAGTGGTCTCCCCGCCGGCTGGTAGAGATGGAGCGGAGGGCCGCTGGACCGTCGCGGCCGGCCCGCCTCACGGCCGACGTCTGGGGCTCGGCGCTTGATCTCATCCGCACGCGTCACCCGCCGCGGCTCGACTGCCGGCCTCAGATCTTCGCTTTTTCCAGGATGCGCGCGATCTCCTGTGTATCCGCCTGCGAGATGTCGATGTGCGTCACGAACCTCACCTGGTCCGCTGCGGATGCGCCGGAAAGGATTCCCTGGCGGGCCAGCGCATCCACGACGGCAGCGGCGGTCCTGCCCGGGGTGCGGAAGTAGATGATGTTGGTAACGACGTCCCGCGGGTCGAGCTTTGCCCACGTGGTGCCCGCAAGGGCCCGCGCAATGGTCGTCGCGTTTTCATGATCCTCGGAAAGCCGCTCCACGTTGTGGGTGAGCGCATACACGCCTGCAGCGGCGATGATGCCCGCCTGCCGCATTCCGCCGCCCAGCATCTTGCGCACCCTGCGCGCTTCGCCGATCAGGTCCCTTGTCCCGCACAGCATCGCGCCCACGGGCGCGCCCAGCCCCTTTGACAGGCAGAACGTGACGGTGTCGGTTTCCGCGCATAGTGCGCGCGCCGGCACGCCGGAGGCGGCCGCCGCGTTGAAGAGCCGGGCCCCGTCCATGTGCAGGGACAGTCCCTTCCTGCGCGCGAATGCGCTGACGTCCTTCAGCGTGGCAAGCGGGTAGAAGGTCCCGCCCGCCGAGTTGTGCGTGTTCTCCAGTATGATCATCCGCGTGCGGGCGCAGTAGTAGATGTCCGGCTGGATCCAGGGCTCGAGCAGCGCGGGCTCCAGGATTCCCTTTTCAGCGGGGATCATGATGGGGAGACTGCCGGCCACGGCGGTGATTCCGGCAAGCTCGTGCTGGACGCTGTGCCCGTGCGACTCTATGAGGAGCTCATTGCCCCGGCCGCAGTTCAGGTAAATGGGGATAAGGTTCCCCATCGAGCCGGAGGAGACGAACAGGGCCGCCTCCTTGCCCGTTACCTCGGCCGCTGTCTCCTGGAGCTTGTTTACCGTGGGGTCCTCCGAGTAGACATCATCTCCCACTTCCGCCTCTGCCATTGCCTTCCGCATGCCGGCGCCGGGCCGGGTCACCGTGTCGCTTCTCAAGTCATGGGTCTTCATACGCGCAGTTCCTCCTGGAGACGGCGGAAGGCATCTCCTGCCTTCAGCGGGATGTGGATGTCCGTGATGGAGCCGGTGAACTCGGAAGGCTCGGGGTTAATTTCGATGATCTTTGCCCCCGCGTCAGAGGCCCTCCGCGGGACGAGCGCGGCGGGGTAGACCTCCCCGGTGGAGCCGACCACGAGCATCACGTCCGTGAGGTCCGCCGCCTCCTGCGACTTTGCGTGGGCGGCCTCGGGGATTCCCTCACCGAAGAAGATGAAGTCAGGCTTGTAGATGCCGCCGCATGGGCACCGGGGCGGCAGATTCTTCAGAAGATCTGCATGCGCCTCCACCCGCGCGCCGCATGACAGGCATGCGAGAAGCCGGGAATTGCCGTGAAACTCGGCGATATTCCTGCTGCCTGCCGTGTAGTGGAGGTTGTCGATATTCTGCGTGATGAGACACTTGAGGAACCCGCGCTCGCTCGACCCAGGGCCGCGCGGCCACCCGTCCCTCTCCCAGGCGGAAAGCACCTCGTGGGCCCTGTTCGGTTTTGCGCGGCCGAAGTTGTCGTAGAAAATTTCCCTGATCACCGGCCATGCCTGGTCGGGATGCCGGAGGAAGAACTCGATCTGCAGGGTGCGCGGGTCGTAGCGGTCCCAGAGCCCGCCCGCGCCGCGAAAAGGAGGGATGCCGCTTTCCACGCTGATGCCCGCGCCCGTGAAGGCGGTGAGGTAGCGCGCGCTCCTGATAAGTGCGGCGGCAGCGCGGATGCGGGATTCGACATTTTCATCAGGCTCGGTGATTCCCATAAAAGCATAACAGTGAAGGGGAGGGCGATGGAATGTCAAGGTTCCAGAAGATACCTTGCTCTACCGTTCAGGGGAGGTTGCACCGATTGGTGACGGTGGCTACTGCGAGAGAAATGCATCGCGCTTTTCGAGGTCGGTTTTCCCTTTGTGGCCGACCAGTTGGTGCTATCCCTGGATGCGACACCCCCAGCTCCCTGCTGAGTCTGTTCCGCTCTCACTTCCCTGAGCTCTGTACGCGCTATGAAGCTGACTTCGCTAAAAGTTACGGACCAGGCGGGACAGGAAGCTAAGCGGATCCCCCCATGGGCGGCACTGGTTCACGCCCGTGCTGAGAAACGGGGGGATCCAGAATGAGGTCTTTTACTGCGGTCGTTCATCGAGAGGATGACCTGTGGGTTGCACTTTGTCCCGAGGTGGGCATGTCGAGCCAAGGGTACAACATCGACGAAGCTGTGGCAAATCTTCGCGAGGCGACAGGGCTCTACTTGGAAGAGTTCCCGACTCCTGAAGTCGGCCGGTCTTTGGTGACGACGTTCGAGATTCAGAGTGTCTAAGCTCCGCCGCGTCTCCGGCAAGGAGACACTATCGGCGCTTTGAGAGACTTGGTTTTGTTCAGGTCAGGCAGCGTGGCAGTCACGTCGTTCTGAGGAAGAAAGGGACGCGGGGCGACGCCGGGTGTGTCGTTCCGATGCACAAAGAGCTGGCCGTGGGAACGTTGCACAACATATTAAAACTGGCCCAGGTTACGGAGGAAGAGTTCATCGAGAACATATAGATCCGGGGCAGCGTTCACGCACCCGCTACCTCTTTGTCGGACCCGGCACGGGGATCTCCGTGCCTGAAAAACTTGTTCGCAGAATCTTCTTGACTTTATGCTAATTCATTGTTGACTATTCAGATTGAGATACATAATTATCTCAAATTGTCGTCAGTTCACTGGACTGCGACTCAAGGAGGCTCTCATGGCATCAGTGAATCTCGGGTTCGATCTGGACCAGCTCCAGAAGCTCGTTACCACCGTGAAGGAAGACCCCCAGGCGGGCAACACGGTGTGGGAAGTGGACACGGCCTGGAAGGGCGGATTCAAGAGCGAAGCCCATGTGCACAGTTATGGCAGGAGTCACACCATCAGGATGGACGAGCCTGCCCCGCTGGGCGGATCCGATACTGCGCCCAACATGGTGGAGGTCGTGCTCGGAGCATACGGATGCTGCCTTACCACAGGCTACGTAATGAACGCCGCCCAGCGGGGGATTACGCTGGAAGGTGTCGACGTCAAGCTGAAGGGCGATCTGGACCTGCGCGGCTTTTTCGGCATATCTGCGGACGTGCCGCCCGGGTACAAGGGCGTCGAAGTGGAGGTGAATCTGAAGGCGCCCGGTGCATCAAGGAAGGACCTCGAGTCGCTCCACGAGCACGTCCTGAAGACATCTCCCGTGGGCTCCATCATCTCACGTCCGCTGAAGGTGACAACGCGGCTCGCAACGGGAGCCTGAACCAGGGGTCGCGCCGCGCAGGCTCAGCTCGTTCCCGCCTTGAATGCCTGCGGAGGCCGGATGTAAGGTACACTCACGGCCATGCCGCAGAGCGATTTCTCACCGGACTATCATCACGTCCTTTGCGCGGCGCGCAACCAGCGGCCGGCGCGCCTGCCGATCTACGAGCACAATATTTCCGCGTCAAAAATGGAGGAGATAACCGGGAAGAGATTTGCCGCGCTGCACGGGGGCAGCTATCGCGACAAGGTAGAATACTTCACACAGTACGGCGCGTTCTTTCGCCAGACAGGGTATGACACGGTGACCTTCGAGGCCTGTATCACGGACGTGGTCCAGCACGGTGAATGCCTCTCCGGTCACGTGCCCGGCATCATCCGGGATCGCGCTGATTTTGATGCCTTCGACTTCTCCGCGGTGGAACGTGCGTTCTGGAAGGTCTTCCTCGACGATTTTCGGGCGCTGAGGGATTCCATGCCGGCGGGGATGAAGGGCATTGGCGGTATCGGTAATGGTGTATTCGAGATCGTGCAGGACTTCACCGGCTACCCCTCTCTCTGCATGTTGCGCGTGGATGATCCGCCGCTCTACGCCGAGCTGTTTCGTGCGATCGGGGACCTCATGGTCGCCATCTGGGCAAGGTTTCTGTCCGAATTCGGGGACCTGTTTGCCGTCTGCAGATTCGGAGACGATCTTGGGTTCAAATCTTCCACCCTCCTTGACCCGCACGATATCCGCGGCTTGATCATCCCGCAGTACCGGCGCATCGTCGACCTGGTGCATGGGGCAGGCAAGCCGTTTCTCCTGCACTGCTGTGGCAACATATTCGATGTGATGGACGATATCATCAGCGGCGCGCGCATCGACGCCAAGCATTCCAACGAGGACCAGATCGCCCCTTTCCCCGTGTGGGTGGAGCGCTATGGGAAAGGGATCGGGCTTTTCGGCGGAGTCGATATGAACGCGTTGTGCACGCTGCCGGAGGCGGAGATCACGGCCTACACGCTGGACGTCATCACCAGGAGCTCAGCGCAGGCAGGTCTGGCGTTGGGCTCGGGCAATTCCATTCCCGACTATGTGCCCGCGGCAGGTTACCTGGCCATGGTGAACGCCGTACGCGAATACCGGGGGGACTTTCGTTGAAAGGTAATTTCGAGGCCTCCATCCACAACGAGAGCTACTATGCCCAGTTCGACACACGCACCTTGAATGCCGAAGGCATGATTTTTGTAGAGGGCAGGAAGCGGGAGCAGCTGAACGGCCTGTGGCATACCGTGCTGGACCAGTACGACGCCGGCCTGCGTGACAACTGGCACATTCCCAGGGGCCGCAATGAGCAGGGCCAGCAGGTCCCCTATGACTATCAGGCGGAGCAGGGGGAGCTCTCCTGGGTGCCCGGCTGCTGGAACCTGATCACGCCGGAGTATTTCTGGTTCGAGGGCAGCGTCTGGTACTCGCGCAGGTTTCCCTACGCTCCCGCGGCGGGGAACGAACGTGTCTTCCTGAGGATCGGGGGAGCCAACTACGACACCAAGGTGTTCCTGAACGCGGAGTTCCTGGGAAACCACCGCGGCGGGTCAACGCCGTTCTTCTGCGAGCTCACCCGCACGCTCAAGCCGGAAAACATCCTCCAGGTCTGCGTGAACAACACCCGGGCCTCGGACCGGGTTCCCATGAGGAACACGGACTGGTTCAACTGGGGCGGTCTCTACCGGGACATCGAGCTTGTCAGGGTGCCGGCCCTGTTCATCAGGGATTTCAAGATCCACCTCGTTGCGGATGACATGTTCAGGAATATCGCCGTTGAAGTACGGCTCAGCGATTCCCGGCACCGCGGTACTCTCACGCTGTCCATCCCCGAGCTGCAGATCGAGAAGGAGCTGGCCGTGCGTGACGGCATGTGCCGTGAGACTCTGCGGGCGCAGCCCGAGCTCTGGTCCCCGGAGAATCCCCGCTGCTACGACGTGCACGTCCGCTGCGGCGGGGACCAGGTAGCGGACCGGGTGGGGTTCCGCCAGATCAGGGTCCAGGGTACCGATATTCTCCTGAACGGCAGGCCGCTCTTCCTGCGGGGCATTTGTGTCCACGAGGATGATGCCGTGAAGGGCAAGTACAGCGACAGCGAAGACCTTTCCCGCCGGTTCCGCGATGCGCGGGACCTGGGCTGCAACTTCCTGCGCCTGGCACATTACCCGCACCACGAGCTGGCTGCAAAAATGGCGGACGCCCTGGGATTCCTGCTCTGGGAAGAGATCCCCGTGTACTGGGCCATCGATTTCCAGAATCCGTCGACCTACGCGGATGC
>Ga0265316_10004984_pt1 | contig 13037 bp, 9 predicted proteins | sample 4522metaG_FD_202092 | JGI IMG/M metagenome (GOLD analysis project Ga0265316, IMG submission 202092) | Rhizosphere microbial communities from Carex aquatilis grown in University of Washington, Seatle, WA, United States - 4-5-22 metaG | ecosystem: Host-associated > Plants > Roots > Rhizosphere >... | reverse complement strand
TGCCCAAGTCGTCGTCGAAGTTGCCGTGAGTAATGAGCGCGGCCAGCGATGGTTCATAGAAGGCGGCCGGCCTGGCCATGGCGAGAGCTCCTATTGCCGCCAGCGCCAGCCGGTTACGTGGGCCGGCCCCTGCCGGAACCATATCCAGCAGCAGGGTTGGGATTCCGGCATTTGCCAGGTGGGCAGCGATGCGGGAACCCATGGTTCCGGCCCCCAGCACCGCGGCGCGGCGGACCAGAAACGGTTGGGCGGCAAGGCTAATAGCAGGAGTTGCGGTCGGGGAAGTCGGGCTCATGCGGGCTCTCCCTGCGTAGCTGAAGGACGAATCCATCTGCCACGCGGAAACCATCGCAGCATACGGAAGCGCGGGGCACAGGGTCAAGGAGAGAGTAGATTCCGGCGAGCTAGCCGTCGCTACAGCTTCTTGCGAAGATACTCAAACACCACATATCCAATCAGCCCGGAGATCATGGCTATCGCAAAATTCGTGCCGGTCACGATGTCGTGGAAGGCAACGGCGAGGCTCTTCTCGCGCCCATTTGCAACCGTGAACTCTCCCATCAACAGATTGGAATAAAAAAGGAAGACAATGAACGCAATCTCAATCACCGCCCGCCAAAGCGGGGTGAGGTGTCGGCGATCTTGGGGGTTCCGCGGCATTGCTTCATGCTACCAACGCCAGCATCAGGATGGCGTAAGGAATCGCCGACGCCCCTTTGTGTGATGAAGCGGATTGTTCGTCATCCCAATAACGAATTCCCCGCGCTTCCGGTGTCCGCACCGAACCAGCCCTGTTGTTGCGCCTCCTTGAGCCGTACCTCCAGATAATTCCACAGAGGCACGCAGCCGGCTCGAACCTGCGGGCCCACCCGGCCTGCAACACGCTCGTAGCTGATGCCGTTTTCGCGCCAGCTCTGGCCGTTGTTGGCCAGATTCAGCAACACCGGCATAGCCCGGTCCACGGCATGAGCAAAAAGGGCATCCGGTGTTTCCTCGTTGTCGAACTCCTGCCACAGCTCCAGAAATTGTGCCTCTTGATCTTTGGGCAGCTTTCCGAAGATCCGCCTCACCGCCGCCAACTCGGCCGCTTTGCGCTCGTCCCAGCCCCCTACAGCGTAGACAATCGTGTCCCCGGTATCGATTTCGCCGATGTCGTGTACCAGCAATATGCACACCACCCGATGGATATCGATTCCCGGTTCGGCATACTCCGCCAGTGAGAGCGCCAGCAGCGCAATCTGCCAGCTATGCTCAGCGGAGTTCTCGTAGCGGTCGAGGCCCAGAGGGCGAGTTTTGCGCGTAACCCCCTTGAGCTTGTCGAGCTCGAGGATGAAGTCAACGATCTTTTGCATGCCCAACCCTCGGAGTCTTCTGTTGTCTCGTCTATCAGCAGATTACGGCAATCGGGGACTCGCATAGTGCCGCCAATACGAAAACCGGCCTGATGCCGGTGCAAAAACAGGTTTGACCCTATCCGGTCGAGGGAACTAGCTTGGAAGAGTGCGAGGGCGTCGGTTTCATATCCTTCAAACAAGGAGATTGGATGCAAATCAAAATTTCTTCCCAGTTTTGGTGGTATGCTTCCGTGCTGCTGGCCGCCGCTATGGCCTTCGCTGGCGCTCAGGCACAGGACCTGAAGAGTTTTGAACAGCGGACAACCACCAAAGTGCTTTCAAATGGTCTCACCCTGATCGTCAGCGAGCGGCCTGAAGCGCCGGTCTTCAGCTATTCCACCTTCATTGACGCCGGCGATGTGAACGACCCTTCAGGCAAGAGCGGACTGGCGCATATGTTTGAGCATCTGGCCTTCAAGGGAACCAGCGAGATCGGCACCACGGACTACGCCGCCGAGAAGATTGCCCTGGACAAAGTGGAGGCAGCCAACGACGCCTACGAGGCCGAGTATCTGAAGGCCGTGGGCCGCGACGAAAAGAAGTTGACCGAGCTGAATAAACAACTTAAAGCCGCCGAGGCCGAGGCGCACAAATTCGTCATCCCCAACCAGTTCACCGATGTGGCCGAACGTAACGGGGCTGAAGGCTTGAACGCCTCCACCGGACTCGATGAGACTCAGTACTTCTGGTCGATGCCGGAGAACCGCCTGGAGCTTTGGGCATGGCTTGAGAGCAGCCGCCTGGCAGACACGGTGCCCCGCGAGTTTTACAAGGAACGCGACGTGGTGGTCGAGGAACGGCGCATGCGCACCGACTCCAACCCCATTGGCCGGCTTGTCGAACAGTTCCTGGCCACCGCCTACGTGGCGCACAATTACGGTCGCAGCGGAATTGGTTGGCCCAGTGAGGTGGGCCAGATCAACGCTACCGAGGCGATGGCGTTCCACAAGAAGTATTACGTGGGATCGAACATTGTGGTGGCTGTGGTGGGCGACGTTAAAGCATCGGACGTGCTACCCATGCTGGAGAAATACTTCAGCCGGGTTCCTGCCGGGCCAAAGCCCGAGGAGATGACCACCGTCGAACCCAAACAATTTGCCGAGAAGACGGTCACGATTCGCGAGCAAACGCAACCGTTTTACGTTGAAGGCTATCACCGGCCCGATTACCGCGATCCGGACGACTCGGTCTACGACGCCATCAGCGACATCCTGTCGAACGGCCGGGTCTCGCGGCTCTATCGCAGCCTGGTGCGCGATGCTCAGATTGCCGCTGAAGCGCAGGGCTTCAGCCCCTTTCCCGGCGATAGGTATCCGGGACTCTTCGCGCTCTATGCCGTTCCGCTGCCGGGGCACACCCCGGCGGAGATGCGCGACGCTATCCACAAAGAAATCAACAAGCTGAAGACCGCCGATGTGACCGACGAGGAGCTGGCCATGTTCAAGACTCGCACCCGCGCAGGCTTGCTACGCGGACTGGCCGACAATCAGGGGCTGGCAAACTCTCTGACGGAATACCAGACCCGTTTCGGCGATTGGCGCGAGCTCTTCCGGCAACTGGACCGGGTGGACAAGGTGACCAAAGCTGATATTCGCCGCGTAGCCGGCCAGGTCTTCGTAGCCTCGAACCGTACCGAGGCCTGGATCGAAACGGAAGCTCCCGCCGCTACGAGCAAGAAAGACGGAGGCGCGCAATGAAGAGCCTGTCCATGAAAAATCTCTTCCAAATTGTCCTCTCAGGCGCCGTCGTCGCCGCCGCCCTTGCCCCCATTGCCCTCCCAGCCCAGCAGAACAAGCCCTGGGAAAAGATTCCCATCCCCAAACTGCACGACTTCAAGCCCCAGCAGCCGAAGCGCATCGAGCTCAAGAACGGCATCGTCCTCTTCCTCCAGGAAGATCATGAGCTGCCATTCGTCTCCGGATCGGTTTTGATTCCGGGCGGAGCACGCGATGAAGCCCCCGCCAAGTCTGGCCTGGTTGGCCTTTATGGGCAGGCATGGCGGACCAGCGGCACTGAAAAGCTCAACGGCGACGCGCTCGACGATCTGCTGGAGGCTAGGGCCGCGCACATCGAGACTGGGGGCGACGTGGACTCTACTTCGCTTGAATGGGATTCGCTCAAAGGCGATGCGGAGCAGGTTTTTTCCCTGGCTCTGGACCTCCTGCTGCACCCCAAGTTCAGTGCCGAAAAGCTCGAACTAGCTCAGCAACAGGAGGCAACGGGCATCGTCCGGCGCAACGACGATGAAGGAGAGATCGCCCGCCGCGAATCCGCCAAGCTAGTCTACGGGACCAATAGTCCCTACACCCGGCAGCCCGAGCTGGCCACCATCAGCGCGGTTACGGTGGAAGATCTGAAGGCCTGGCACGACCGTACCATCGGCGGCAAGATGATTGTGGGCGTCAGCGGTGACTTTGACCCCGTGGCCATGGAGGCCAGACTGCGCGCCGCCCTTGAAGGACTCCCACCTGTGAAGTCCATGCCGGCCCGCCACGACGTCTTTATAGGCCCCAAACCGGGCATCTCCTTCATTGACAAGGAAGACGTGAATCAGTCCAACGTACAGATCGTGGGCCTGGGCACCGACCGCCACAATCCTGACGTTCCCAAGCTAGCGGTCATGAACGAGATTCTCGGCGGCAGCTTCGCCAGCCGTCTTTTTCAAAAAGTCCGCACCGAACTGGGCCTGGCATATGCTGTAGGAGGCGGCTTGAACTTTGCCTACGACCATCCGGCTGCGTTCCGCGTTATGGTGATGACCAAGAGCGCCTCCACCGTGGACGCGACGAAGGCCGCCTTGTCCGAGATTGACGGGCTGACCTCCAGGCCCTTCACGCAGGAAGAACTGAACCGGGCCAAGGACAACATTCTCAACTCGTTCCTCTTTCGCTACGACACCAGGGACAAAGTGCTTGCCGAGCGCGTGAGATTGGAGTTCTACGGCTACCCGGCGGATTATCTTGAGACGTACAAGGCCGCGCTGGAAAAGGTGACTCTTGCCGATCTGAGTGCGGTGGCAAAAAAGTACATCCACACCGATAAGCTGGCCGTCCTGGTGGTGGGCAATGGACCAGAGATCAAGCCCGGTCTGGACGAACTGAGGTTGGGTCCGGTGCAGACGGTCGACATAACAATTCCGCAGCCGGGCAAACCCGGTGCGGCGGAGAAGAAATAGTGAGCCAAACAAGAGAAAGCGGAGCGGAATCAAGTTCGAATCTGGCCGTGGTTATCCTAGCCGCAGGCAAAGGCACACGCCTCAACTCCCGCCAACCCAAGGTGCTGCACGAGATCGGCGGTAAGCCTCTGCTCACCCATGTCATTGCGGCTGCCAGACAGGTTGTGGCTCCCGGCAACATCTATGCCGTCATCGGCCATCAGGCCGAACGGGTCAAAGCAGCGGTTGCCGCCACTGGCGTCCATTTCGTCGAACAGACTGACCAGCGCGGCACCGGCCACGCCATCCAGTGCACGCGAGAAGCCATCGCCGGATACGAGCACATTCTAGTGCTCTCCGGCGATGTGCCGCTCATCCGCCCTGAGACCATCCGGGAGCTCTGGCACTTCCACCAGGCCCAGAAGGCGGCCATGACCATCTTGTCCGCTGCGCCTGAAGACCCCACCGGCTACGGCCGCATTCTGCGCCAGTCGCCTGAATCTCCGAATGTCGAAGCCATCATCGAGCAGAAAGCGCTGACTGCCAAACAGCAGTTGCTTCCTGAGATCAACTCCGGCATCTACGCCTTTAAGACCGCGCCGCTGCTCGCCCATCTCGGCAAGCTAACCGCCAACAATGCCCACCGGGAGCTATACCTGACCGACATGGCCGGCCTATTTCGCTCAGCCGGTGAGCGCGTGGTTGCTATCGAGGCAGCCGAGGCGGCTGAAGTCCTGGGCGCCAACACCATCGCCGAGCTGGTCGCTTTGGACGCTACACTGCGCACCGTTGCCACCAACCGCCTGATGGCTGCCGGAGTCACCATCTTTCGCCCAGAGACGTGTGTGATCGACGCCGAAGTAGAAGTGGCTCCCGACACGGTCATCGAGCCGTTCGTGCAGTTGCTCGGTCGCACGCGCATCGGCTCCGACTGCCTGATCCGTTCGTACACGGTTATCGAAAACTGTACGCTGGGCAAATCCGTTCTGGTCCGCCAGGGCTGCGTGCTGACCGAGAGTACGGTAGCGGACGGTGCCAGGATTGGCCCCTTCGCTCATCTGCGCCCGGGCAGCGAGATCGGCGAAGATGCGCATGTAGGTAACTTCGTCGAAACCAAGAAGACCCGCCTGGGCAAGGGAGCCAAGGCCAACCACCTCTCCTATATCGGCGACGCCGAGGTCGGCGAGGGCAGCAACATCGGCGCTGGAGTCATCACATGCAACTACGACGGCGTCGAAAAGCACCTCACCCGCATCGGCAAGGGTGTCTTTGTGGGCAGCGACTCCACGTTGATTGCCCCAGTCGCCGTCGAGGATGGGGCCTTCATCGGCGCCGGCTCCTGCATTACCAGGGATGTGCCAGCGGGCGCCCTGGCCGTGGGCCGGGCTCGCCAAGTCACCAAGGAAGGCTGGGCCGCCGCGCGTCGCGCCCGCAAAGAAGGTAAAGAATAGACTGAAGCCGTAATCGGCAATCGGAGCGGCTGTCGCAACTGGCTTATACGGAGCTGTTTTCTTGCAATGGCACAAAATATGACCATAAATCGACTGGCTCGTTCCGCTTTTGAGCCTTCGTAGAACGGCGGACCGTTTCGGGCAAATCCGTAATGGGATCGGGCAAGGGACACATAGTCAATACGTTACTTTCGGCGCATTGTTATACACAGGAAACTTTGGCAAGCTGACAGATGGGTAGCGCTCGCTTCGGGAGGACACGCCCTCGCGTCCGTTGAGTTTGGCGGCGAGGTCGATGGGAGGAGACGGGCTTGGCACCGGGCCTGGAAAAAACGGAAGCGCCGAACCCCGCGGTAAATCCAATCGCGGAGGCAGATTCGTGCGAGAACGCCAGGCTGCGCACAACAGGGCGGATTCTGGTCGTAGATGACGAGGCGCACGTTCGGTCGGTGGTTGGCGCGTCGCTCGAGCGCCATGGGTATGATGTGCAATTGGCCAGCTGCGGCCGTGAAGCATTGGAGACGCTGGAACGGAACGCCTTTGACTTGGTGCTGACCGACATTGTGATGCAGGATGGGGACGGCATTACGCTGCTGGATCGCATACGCGTACGGCAGCCGAATCTTCCCGTGGTGATGATGACGGCCAATCACGACATCGCCGTAGCCATCAACTCCATGCGCAGCGGCGCCTACGATTATCTGCTCAAGCCCTTCGAGCATGATCATTTGATCGGCACGGTTCAACGTGCCCTCAGCCACCGGCAGGCCCTACAAGAGAATCGCACCTATCAGCAAAATCTGGAGCAATTGGTGCTTGCCCGGACCGAGATGCTTCGCCAGGCCATGGAAGACCTGGAGCACTCCTACGACATTACGCTCGAGGCGCTGGGCGATGCGCTCGATCTGAAGGACTCGGAGACCGAGGGACACTCCAAGCGAGTGACCGCGTACACCATTGCGCTGGCCCGCGCCATGGGCCTCTCCCCGGCAGAGATTAAGGTGATCGCTCGCGCCGCCTTTCTGCACGACATCGGCAAGATGGCGATCCCCGACGGGATTCTGCGCAAAAATGGCAAGCTGAACCCGCAAGAGGAGGAGATCATGCGAGATCACTGCGCCATCGGGTTCAACATTCTGCGTAAGATCCCATTTCTTTCGGAAGCGGCGGCGATTGTTCTAGCCCATCAGGAACACTACGACGGCAGCGGCTATCCAAATGCGAAGCGTGGTAGCGACATCCCCATCGGCTCCCGCATTTTCGCCGTCGCCGACGCCCTCGACGCCATCACCAGCGACCGGCCTTACGGAAAGGCGCGTAGCTTCGATGTGGCGCGCGATGAGATTCTGCGCTGCACCGGAACGCAGTTCGATCCGGACGTTGTGGAGGTGTTTCTCAAGATCCCCAACGAGCTTTGGCGCGAGTTGCGTTCGGAAATCACCACCAAAAATACGCAATCCTCGCCCTCAGCCGATGCGCAAACCCCCGAGCCGCCCGTGCTGTAGAGCCATTCCCTTGAAACCTGTTTCAGGAGCAAAACAAATGCCCGCATTCACTCCTGCCGAAGTTGCTCACCATCTGAACACCATGCCGGCCTGGAAGGTCGAGGCTGGTGAACTGGCGCAAACCTTCCTGTTTGAGGACTTCCGCGCTGCCGTTCGCTTCGTTAACCGGGTCGCGGAACTGGCGGAAGAGGCCGGCCACCATCCCGATATCAACATTCGATACAACCGGGTTCGCCTGGGCCTGGCGACACATGATGCCGGTGGCCTCACTGCGAAGGACTTCGACTTGGCGGCCAGCATCGACAAACTGAGTTGATGGCCTGGCTTAGGGCAGATTGCCTCTGTGACAGGGACGCTCCATCGGCGTCTCCGGCCCCGGCAACCGGAATATGTACGCTGGATCGTCTTTCAGAATCTCACAATATGGCCTGGGGACGCCTTCCTCGCCACACGGAGCCTGGTTCGGGCCTTTATATATCGCCTTGCGGCAGCTAACCCAACGGCAAGCGCCAACCCAACCGCAACAGTCCCCCAGTTTTAGTTAATGGAGCGGCAGAGAAGCACCCACTTCTGTAATTAGATAAGTTATTGATTCCATATATTTTAAATATATGAATTGGCTGATAATTCAAGCTGATTCTGCGATTCTTACCCCTTGAAAGCCTGATTTTTCGGTGTTAGACATCTCAAAAGAGGTTGCCGTCCTCCCCTTAAAATAATTTCGTTTTTTGTATTTGACTTCACCTGAATCTATGCTATCGTGTATATATTCCAGTGATGGAGGCGGTAGAGCGTACCGCGCCGGAGCTGGTAGTAGTTTGCGTCACTGGCCTCCCGGCACGAACAGCTAGACCGTTCGTGCCGTTTTTTTATGGCGCGAGAAATGCACAACGCTTTCATGGGATGGGGTGCAAAATTGGTTCCTCGACAGGGATAGAGCGCCATCGTACCCGGCGCTTATTCCGCTGGTGAGCGCAGGAGTCTCTTGGGGATTTGTGCTCTTTGTCCGACTGAATCCGGCAACCACAGTTGGAACTCCTCTAACGGCAGCGGTCGGCTGAACAGAAAGCCCTGGAACGAATTGCAGCCCATGCGGACGAGGAAGTCTCGCTGTTCCCTGGTTTCCACGCCCTCGGCAATCACCCGCAAACCCATCGCCTTGCCCAGGGAAAGGATGGCTTGCGCAATAGCGCCGCTGGCGGCGTCCGCCATGATATCCCGCACGAAGATAAGGTCGATCTTCAATTCATCCAGTGGCAAGCGCCTCAGATACGCCATCGATGAATAACCGGTGCCAAAATCGTCCAGGGAGAATCGCAGGCCATGCGACTTGAGAGCTGTTATTTTGGTAATGACATCGTCCACATTATCCAGCAACATGCTTTCGGTCAGTTCCAGCTTGAGGGTCAGCGGATTAGCCCCGGTGCGATCCAGCGCCGCCAACACCCGTTCCACAAAATCCGGCTGCCGGAACTGCCGCGCACTGATGTTGACCGCAAGCGTAACAGCGGCCGTTTCCTTCCGAAGCGCCCATGTTGCAAGTTGCGAGCAGGCGGCCTCTAAAACCCAATCTCCCAAAGGCAGTATCAGCCCGGATTCCTCCGCCAGGGGTATGAACTCGCCGGGAGGCAATAGGCCGTGCTTGGGGTGCTTCCAGCGAATCAAGGCCTCGGCGCCGATCAAGTGGTCTCGCTCAACCTGCGGCTGATAAAAGAGCACAAATTGGTTAGTCTTGATCGCCTGGCGAAGGTCTTCCTCCATCGCCGCACGGGCATTGACTGCAGCCTGCAAGGCCGGAGCGAAGAAGCGGATCGTATTGCGGCCTGCCTCCTTGGCCTGATACATGGCGATTTCAGCCCGTTGCAAGGCATCGTTCGTGCCGTCCAGCTCATCCCCGAAGACTGTAATGCCGATGCTGGAAGGGCAGTGGCATTCATGGCCGGCTAGCTGGTAGGGCAGCCCGCAGATCGCCAGGATTTTCTCGCCGATAACCTGGGCCTGGGCCGCGGCTTCCTCGGCAACTTCGCTCAGACTCTCGAGCATTACAGCAAACTCATCCCCGCCGCATCGCGCCACCGTATCGGATTCGCGGACGCAGGAATCAAGCCGCTGGGCGACTTCCTGAAGCAGAAGGTCGCCGGTTTGATGGCCCAGGGTGTCATTCAAGGATTTGAAGTTATCCAGATCGACAAACAGAAGCGCTCGCTTGCGGCGATTGCGGGCGGCGGCTAACGGGGACCGAAGCAGACGGTCCATCAGCAGGCGGCGGTTGGGCAGGCCAGTCAACGGATCGTAGAAGGATAGATTTCTAATTTCATCCTGGGCGGCCTTGACGTCGGTGAGATCCTGCGTGACGGATAGAACGCAGATAGCGCCCTCATGCTCAAAGACCGATGCCGACATCAGCCCCCAGAATGTCTCGCCGCTCTTCTTTCTTAGCTTGACTTCTCCCCGGAAAACCTGGTTCCGTCGCAACTCTTCAATCACGTCTTGCAGGTCGCTTGGAACAGCCCAGGTTTTGAGTTCCAGCGCCGTTCGTCCTATGACCTCCTGGCGTTCGAATCCCATGGCGTCGAGAAATGCTGGATTGATGTCGAGAAATATTCCATCGTCCAGGCGGAAGATATTGACTGCATTGGGGCTCGCATGGAAAGCGGTGCGGTATCGTACTTCGCTGCTCCGCAGAGCATTCTGAGCCTCGGCCAGGCGCTCCGCGGCCGCCTTGGTTTCTGAGATATTGCGCACCATGGCCAGGATGCACGGCTTGTCGTCAAGCTCGATTACCGATGCTGACAGCAAACCCCATATCAACGTTCCGTTTTTCTTGCGAAACTGGGCCTCCAGGTTCGTGCAAACCGAATTCTTCCGCAACTCTTCAAACATCTTCTGCCGGTCTTCCGGATTCGCCCAGATGTCAACTTCTAACGCCGTATGCCCAATGATTTCTTCGCGCGTGTAGCCTGCGCCTCTAAGGAATGCCTCATTCACATCGACAAACATCCCATTGTCCAAGCGGCTGATATTGACTGCATCAAGACTCATCTGGAAGGCGGTGCGGTAGCGCTCTTCGCTGTTCCGCAGAGCTTGCTCTGCCCGTGTGCGCTTGGTGATGTCGTGAATGATGCCGTGAAGCAGCGCTCTGCCGCCCACGACGATGGGCGAGGAGTAGACCTCAAGGTCCCGCTCTTCACCCGAGGCCAGCCGGCCGCGGTAGGTGAAGAAGTTGCGTTCCTTGCTGAGCGCCTGCTGCATATCGAAGGCAAGCTCATCGGGGGTCAGGGTGTCGATCTGGTATAGGTTCATGCCAACCAGTTGTTCCCGTGGATAGCCATAAAAGGAAGAGGCGGCATAGTTGGCGTCGACAATCTCTCTGCTTGAGGGATCGACAAGCAGCATAACCGAGCCGTTTTCCTCAAAGAATGTTCTGAAACGGGCCTCGCTTTCTGCCAACGCCTCCGCTGCCCGCTTGTGCTCCGTAATGTCCTTGCCGAAGACGGAGACCCCCGTCGTTCTGCCATCAACAACGATTGGGTTGAGCGATAGCTCAAGGATGTGGCCGTTGACGAATGAATACTCGACCCGGAAAGGGCCTTCCCGCAGCGCGCGCTCATAGAGTGGAGGCCAATTTGCCGCAATCGCGGGAGGAAGCAATTGCTCCGGGCGCATCCCGACCGCGGCATGGGTGCCAAAACTGTTCTCGTAATCCTTCTGCGCTGCCCTGTTGAAGGCAATCAATCCATAACGAAGGTCAACCGACCAGATATAGTCTTCCGTACTCTCAATCAAGGCCGTGAGATTCGCTTCCACTTGTGCGCGCACTTTGGCCATTTTCCGGGGTCCGGCTACGCTTGCTCTGCCGTCTATCCGCGCGGTTTGTACAGGCCCTGCTTCGGCGATCTTTCGTCTGGTCATACAAGCAACCCGTAAAGCCCTCCCGGACAGCAACTAAACCTGCCTGGAGCACCACATAGAACACATCGGCAATAACTTGATAAACGTTATGGAAAAAGGGGAAAAAGAGCGCCATCCCCCATCGGGAATGGCGCTCTGTCTTGCAGCGGGATTGTAGGCTCTAAACCTATATGATTGGATGGCCTGCGTAGTGCAGCAGAACAGCCACGGCGCAACTGGTAAGCCGCGTCTCAGCCGAATCCGCCCGGCTGGTGAGAATCGTCGGCACGCGCGCGCCCAGTACGATCCCGGCCAGTTGCGCTCCGCCCAGATATTCCAGTTGCTTGGCCAGCATATTGCCGCTTTCCAAATCGGGAACAACCAGAATGTCGGCCTGGCCGGTGACCGGAGAGACCAGCCCCTTGATCTTGGCGGCCTTGACGCTGACCGCGGTATCGAAGGCCAGCGGGCCGTCGAGGATGCCGCCGGTGATCTGGCCGCGATCGGCCATCTTGCACAGGGCCGCCGCATCCAGCGTGGACTTGATCTTGGGATTCACCGTCTCCACGGCCGACAGCAGCGCCACCTTGGGCTCATGAATGCCCAAAGCGAGAGCCAGGTCGATTGCGTTCTGCACGATATGAATCTTGTCCTCAAGCTCGGGGGTGATGTTGATGGCCGCATCGGTGATCAGCAGGGTGCGCGCATAGGCCGGCGTATCCATGATGAACACGTGCGAGATGCGGCGGGAGGTGCGTAACCCGGTATCGCGAGCCATCGCCACCTTCATCAGCTCGTCGGTGTGCAGGCTGCCCTTCATCATCGCCTGGGCGTTGCCGCTGCGGCACATCGCCACGCCCAACTCAGCCGCCTTGGTCTCGGTCTCGGCATGGAGGATTGGATATGCGCCGATCTTCAGCCCCATTCTGGCGGCCAGAGCCTTTATCTGTGCCTCGTCGCCGATCAGCGTGGGCTCGATGAGCCCCTCAAGCGCGGCTTCGACACTGCCTTTCAGGGCCACGTCCGACAGCGGCCAGACCACTGCAGTCGTGAGGGCCGGGAGCGCCTTGCAGCGCTGGATGAACTTGTGAAAGACGTGGTAGTCGGCGGGATGGTCCACCAACGGGTCTACGGCTACGGCTTCAGCCAGCGGCGCCAGATCGCTCATGTGCATCTTCTCCCGGCCGACGCAGCAAATCGCTGGTCGGCCTCACGCACCCATTCTCGCCCCAAGGAGGAGAAGCGCCTGTGCCAAAGGTCACACTCCGGCTTGGCGTACCGCATGACGGGATTCTTGCCGCCCCCTTTCCCCTCCTCAGCATGCGCTGCTATGCTGCCAGCGCCGGAAAAACGATTTATATAAGGGAGCAAGCCGTATGTGGTTCCTGGGAATGGATGTGGGAACAGGCGGTACGCGGGCTGTGGTGGTGGATGATGCGGGCAAACTGATTGCCGGTGCATCGAGCGAGCATGAGGCCTTCAAGACGGCCCATCCCGGCTGGGCGGAGCAGGACCCCGAGGACTGGTGGCGCGCCGCGCAGGAGGCCATCCGTTTTGCGCTGGCCGCCGCGCCGGAGCCTCATCAGCCCATTGCAGCCATTGGCCTGACCGGCCAGATGCACGGCGCGGTGCTTCTGGACGA
>Ga0265316_10004983_pt1 | contig 13039 bp, 11 predicted proteins | sample 4522metaG_FD_202092 | JGI IMG/M metagenome (GOLD analysis project Ga0265316, IMG submission 202092) | Rhizosphere microbial communities from Carex aquatilis grown in University of Washington, Seatle, WA, United States - 4-5-22 metaG | ecosystem: Host-associated > Plants > Roots > Rhizosphere >... | reverse complement strand
CATTCCGTTATATAAATAAGCGCTGTTCCGAACACCCTGATCATTCTTAAGCAACTGGGTGATCCCACCGGCATCTGCCATACTCTGAAGAAGTGGAGTAAAAATATTACTGAGAGCTATCGATGCCGTGCGTGCAACACGCGACGGGAGATTCCAGGCAGAAAAATGAATAACTCCATGTTTTTCGTAAACAGGATCCTTCAAAGCACGGCACTCAGTTGTTTCAATACAACCGCCACGGTCGATACTCAGGTCGATAATCACTGCGCCTTTTTTCATGTTGCGTACCATATCTTCTGTTATGTAATACCAGGGTCTGAGATCCTTCAGTTCAATAGCACCAATCAGAACATCGGCCGATTTAAGAGCTTTCCTGAGAACCTGAGGATGAAATACTGAAGTCTGAAGACGTTGCCCCAGAAGATTCTGAAAACTTCTCAGGCGAGGAAGGGAATTGTCGAAAATTTTCACAGTAGATCCAAGTCCGATAGCTGCCCGTGCAGCAAATTCACCCGCAGTATTTGCACCTAAAATGACAACTTCCGTCGGAGTAACGCCGGTAATACCCCCAAGCATAACTCCTTTGCCTCCATGCATATTACTGAGATATTCCGATGCGATCAGAAGAGATGTTATTCCTGAGATTTCACTCATAGATTCCACAACAGGCAGTTCTCCGTTAGCATCGCGTATCTTTTCAAAAGCGATTGCAGTTACTTTTTTTCGTATGAGCTTTCCAAGAGTTTCTTCACTAAGTTTCAGAACATTAAGGTAGGATAAGATTACCTGATTACCTTTAAGAAATTCAGTTTCTTTCTCAGAAAAAGGTGCCACCTTAATTACCACATCGGCACTGAAGACCCTGGCAGGGGAGTCACTTATTATCGCTCCGTTCTCGCTGTAATCCTTATCAGTATAATTTGCTCCCAGTCCTGCACCTTTCTGAACAATAACTTCATTGTCACTTTCAACAAGCAGACAAACTGCTTCCGGGGTCAGTGCAACTCTTTTCTCGTCATCTTTTTTGTCACAGGGAATACCGATCGAAATTCTGCGGTTTTTAACAGCAGTCTCAAGGTGTTCCTCTTTTGGCATGAAAACAGTATTTTCAAAACTGACTTTTCCATTCTTAGCTTTGCCATTCATCATTGTGAGGATGTTATTTCCTCAAAGGTAAATAATTTGGAATAGAGAGCAAAATCAGATCATTTTAAGTTATTGAAAGTGTCCTTTGTTCATTGTTATCCACTGAAATTCTCACAATTACTGTCTCCGGCGGGAGTAATTCTTCTATAAGTTCAGGCCACTCCATGAAGCAATATGAGTCGCCGGTAAGGTACTCCTCAATACCAAAATCGTACACCTCATCCAGTTTCTTTATTCTATAGAAATCGATGTGAAATAATGAATCTCCTTCAGATGTCTTGTATTCATTTACGAGGGTAAAAGTAGGACTGCTTACAATATCTATAGCGCCAAGAGATTCACAGACAGCTTTAATAATTGTTGTTTTGCCAGCGCCCATTGATCCGTAAAAGGCAAATATTTTCTTTTCTCCGGAATATTTAAGAAGTTGTCTGGCAGCAACCGGCAAATGTCTTTTGTCTTTTATTATAATTTTCATCGGTTCGAAAAGCTAATATTTAAACAGGTTCAAGCCAGGCAAAAGGTATCATAATCTCCTGCATAGAGATCCCTCCATGTTGAAAAGTATCCTTATAATATCCGGCATAATGATTATAGTTGTTTTGATAGACAAGAAAATCCTGATTCATAGCAAAAATATATCTTGAACTTAAATTGGTTTTCGGGAGCATCGCTTTTTCAGGACTGGTCAGCTCAAAAACTTTTTTCGGATCATAATCGAGGTTTCTGCCCATTTTATACCTGAGATTTGGGGATGTTTTTCTGTCTCCTATGATTTTTATCGGGTTCTGTACTCTTATTGTCCCATGGTCAGTGCTGAAGATAACTCTAACAGGATGCGAGGCCAGTGTCTTTAGTAATTCGAATAATGATGAATGCATGAACCATGAACGGGTCAGACTCCTGTATGCGGGCTCGTCGTTAGCCAGGTCGCGGATCATGCTTATCTCTGTTCTTGCATGCGATAGCATATCTACAAAATTGAAAACAAGTATATTGAGGTCATTGTCAAGCATAGACCGTACTTTTTCATTAACTTTTTTACCCTCAGTGCTGCTACTTATCTTTGTATACGACCATTTGTATTTAAGGCCTTTACGTCTCAACTGGTCCCTGAATAACTCCTCTTCGGCATTATTTTTACCCACTCCCTCATCATCGTTTATCCATAGATCAGGCATAAGTTCTGCGATTGCCGACGGCATTAAACCTGAAAAAATAGAATTCCTGCTGAATTGTGTTGATGTTGGCAAAATGCTGTAATACAGATCCTCTTCAATAATTCTGTATATTCCCGATAACTCTGCGGAGATAGTTTTCCATTGGTCATATCTCATGTTATCTATAAGGATAAAGAACAAGGGTCTGTTTTGATCTATCAGAGGGAAAATTTTCTGTGAAAAAAGAGCAGGGGAAAGCACCGGTTTATTTGTACTTTCAGGTTTTAGCCAATTTAGATAATTAGTAGCGATGAATTTCGAAAACGAAATATTTGCTTCGTTTTGTTGTAGTCTAAGGATGTCAGTCATACCGGGGTCAGTAGATTTTTCCAGTTCAGATTCCCAGAAGACTATTTTTTTATATAATTCGGTCCAGTCGGAAAAAGTTGATGCCGAAGAGATCATACTGCTGATCCGGTTGAATTCCTGCCTGTAATCGGTTGTTGTTTTTTCAGTTACCAGGCGTCGTTGATCGAGAATCTTTTTTATTGCAAGAAGTACCTGCTTTGGCTTAACCGGTTTAATCAGATAATCAGCAATTTCTGATCCTATGGCAGTTTCCATTAAATCTTCTTCTTCACTTTTTGTGATCATCACCACAGGAATATCGGTCCTTACTTCCTTTATCAGTTTTAATGTCTCTATCCCACTTAACCCGGGCATATTTTCATCCAGAAAAATCAGATCATAACGGTTCTGTCTGACCAGGTCAATAGTATCGTTGCCGTTTGAGCAGGTGTCAATCTCATAACCTTTTTCTTTAAGGAAAAAAATATGAGGTTTGAGCGCCTCAACCTCGTCATCGGTCCAAAGTATTTTTATTTTCCTCATTTCAAATTTCTTCTTTTTTTACCTCTTCCCCCTGCCCCCTTCTCCCAGGAGAGAAGAGGGTAACTAAATGATAATCATTTTTTTACCCCACTCTCTTGGGAGAGGGGTTGGGGAGAGGTGGATTTTTCCTCATTTTAAATATTTATCCTTGAAGAAAAGCTGATAACGTCCCGGATCTTTATCGTTTTTCAGAACTTTAAGATTGCTGTCGCTTATTATAAATGTCATCATCTTTACACCTCCCGGATTTCTGACAATCTTTTCTGTCTTAAAAGCATTGTAATAATTGAGAGCCTGAGCAAAATCAGAAAACCCGGAAACAATTATCTGTATAAATTTATTATCAACCAGCGCTCCGACTGTCTTATAATTCTTATTCGTAAAATTATCAATATTATAGCTGATTACATCAAATGATGTCTGGTTCAGATTAAAGGAAGGATCGTTGATAATTAACACAAAAACATGATTCAAGGTTGTATCGGCAGCGTAAATTTCAGTGGCAATTTTTTTATCTTCTTCAACTTTAAGTTCAGGCGTCTTCTGATTAAGGAATGCAATTATCTCTGCAGCTTTCTTACTCTCAGCCGTTCCGGGCCATAGCTTAATTAGGTTGTTGAGTTCTTCCCTGAAAGTTCTTTCATCATTTATTTTCCCAACCGAATAAGCACGTATAAGCAAAAATTTAGGTGCCAGCTGATCCTTAGGATATTTTTTCAAAGCATCATTACTTATAGAAATTGCATCATTGAATTTTTCACCGGAATACGCTGCATATGCATTCTCATAAGTTTTTTCTGCCAATTTCAGTTCAGTAATTTTTTTCTCGTAATAGGCAGGATCTGAGAGTATTCTGGCAAATTCATTATCAGGATACTTTTGAAGTAAGCGTTCTCTGTAAGTTTCTGATTTTGCGCTATTTTTCTCTTTATTAATATTATACAGATTATATAATGTTTCAGGAACAAGCTCATTGGAAGAAAAACGGTTGATGAGCATCTCGAAGGTTTCAATTGCTTTGAGAGTGTCAGGGATGCGTTCTGCATATGCTTTACCAGCATTTAGCATTGCAACGGCGATTTTATCATTGGAAATATTAATCAGTGAGTCCTTTAGCGGCAGGTTTTTCAGATAGAACTGAGGCTTTTTAAAATCGGTTTCGGCTGCCAGGGTGTCAGATACATGCTGAGCAGTCTCATTAGGATTATTGGAAGCCTGTACATTATTTACTCTCGTTTTATTAGATCTTCTCCAATTGTCTTCAAGTTTTCTGTCACCCCACCGTTTATGGAATTCAGTCCGGCCAAAAGTCAACGCAGTCTGATTATAAAAATACCACTTGCCTTCCTGATCGATATTCCCCTGAAAACGCCTTTCATTCTCATAATATTGTCCAAGATTGTACCTGTCGGAATTGTCTGCGGTTTTGCCTTCAGTTTTGTCTTTAATTGTCTTTGCTATTATTGATGCAATCAGAGCATTCCTTTCAGGCTCAGTCATTCTTGCAACCTTTTGAAGACTGTCCTCGTGATGTATTATTTTCAATTGGGAGACAAGGGCATTCAGGTTTTGTGATTTGGTTTTTATCAGCAGATAATCGGGATATTTCTGATTCAGAAAATAGACAGCACTATCATAATAAGTCCCTGCCTTCATATAATCAGGTTTTTTGAAATAATAATCTGCAAGAGCAAGGTAAGATCTGCCTTTTTGATTCTGGTTCTGTGATTTTGCAATAGCAGATTTTCTGAAGTATCCAAGGGCTTCAGACTCCTTCCCCTCTTTCATCGATATATTACCAAGTGCAAAGTAAATCTGGTCCTGATAATCTTTGTTCTTGGAATCATTAAGCATTTTTTCAAGTTCCTTTCTGATTTCCCTGGGATTCCCGGAGTTAATATCAAAAACACCGGCAATGTTTATTCTGGCATTAAATTCAACTTCATAAGGGGGATTCATATTAACAACATTACGATAAAGAGCCGAGGCTCTTGCTCCATCACCGGTTTTTTCATATAACTGAGCGAGAAGATAAGTCATCCGGTACCGTGTCCTTTTACCTGAAACAATGGCAATCGATTTTTTCATCGGATCTATTGCTTCAGAATACCTTTTTTGTTTTATGTAAAGATCAGCAATGGTGGTATAGTACATTGATATTAAAGATTTTGGATAGTCTAATGTAACATCCAAACTATTAATTAATCTAAGGGATTCGCTATAATTACCTGTTTCATTATATATTCTGGCCAGCCAGATTACAGCCTCATTTTTTATGGCCTGATCGTTTGCATCGGTTATGCAATAATTGAATATTGAAGTGGCTTCCTTATACTCGTGTTTATAAAACCTGGCTTTCCCGATTAGCAGGTAGCTGTCATCAACCCACTCATTATATTCTTTCTTTTCGAGTAGTTTTTTATCCTTTTCGGAGAGATCATGTGCATCCTTAAACTCTGGTTTTGCAGTAATTGACTTTAGCGAAATGAGTTTTGAGGCTTTCTGTATTGCCCGTTCCATGTCGGAGGAACAGAGGGAAACCGTGGAAGGATCACTGTATTCAAACACTCTTAATAATTCTGCATAATCATCCTGGTAACTCCTTGATATTTTTACAAGCCCAGCCTTAAAGCTCTCATAACCATTAAAATAGATATTATATCTGGCAGTCATGCCCTGGTAAAACCTGCTTGCGCCCGTGTTTTTTTCAACCGAACAGTATGTCAGTATCATGGATAATTCCAAAAGTACCAGACATTTATATAATGTTTTATTTGAAGCCAATAATAGACTTTTAATACTATAACTAACTAATTTTGTGTATAGTATTTCAAAGGTAAATAAAATTGAGCTGATGTGGTTTATCAGGCTGAAATAACTCTCTTTATTTCGGGCACTTCCTTCATTATAGCCTGTTCAACCCCTGCCTTTAAAGTCTGCATACTGTAAGGACACCCATGACATGCTCCGGTAAGTTTAACTTTGACAGTCATATCATCAGTAACATCAATAAATTCTATATCACCTCCGTCAGACTGAAGATATGGTCTCACTCTTTCAAGGGCTTTAAGAACGCGGTCTTTAATACTAGTAGTTTCTGTCATTTCTATGTAATTTTAAAATTCCTGTTTTAAACTGTTTTCTTATTTACTATGCTTAGTCTTCTACTCTTTGTATTTACCTCTCCCTAAATCCCTCCCCCAGGAGGGAGGGACTTTAAATCGTTATATATTTTTATGCTACCCCTTTCGCACTTGGGAGAAGGGGGCAGCGGGATGAGGTAAATCATTTTGTAATCTCAAGTTTAACGGTTGGTCCCTGATCTTTGTTTCTTTGACGGACTCTCTTAACAAGTTCCTCCGCAAGAGCCATAAAGGCATTTCCTGTAATCGAATCGCCAAGGGCTACCGGCTGACCATTATCGCTGCCTTCACAAATACTCTGAACAAGAGGAATCTGCCCAAGCAAAGGAACATCCATTTTTTCAGCCAGTTTCCTGCAGCCCTCTTTTCCGAAAATATAGTATTTGTTCCCTGGAAGTTCTGCAGGTGTAAACCACGACATGTTTTCGACCAATCCGAGGACCGGTACATCAATCTTAGAGCTCCTGAACATTGAAATCCCTTTTATTGCATCGGCAAGAGCCACTTCCTGGGGTGTGCTGATTATAATGGCTCCTGTAACAGGAACCTCCTGTACAAGAGTCAGATGAATATCGCTTGTCCCCGGAGGTAAATCAACAAGAAGATAATCGAGTTGTCCCCATTCACCCTGCATTATCAGTTGTTTCAGGAAGTTGGAAGCCATTGGACCCCGCCAGATTACAGCTTCTGCCGGATCAACAAAAAAACCTGTTGAGAGAACTTTAACCCCGAATTTTGTTAATGGGACTATATGATCACCATGTTCATCACGAGTTACTTCGGGTCTGAATTTTTCTTCATTGAACATTTTTGGAACCGATGGTCCAAATATGTCTGCATCAAGGAGCCCGACCTTATATCCCATTCTTGCAAGTGAGATAGCCAGGTTTACAGCGATTGTCGTTTTTCCAACGCCACCCTTGCCAGATGCGACGGCAATTATATTTGAAACTCCGGGTAAAACATCCTGTTGTTTCTCCTGCTGTTTACCGACCATTACCCGTGGTTGAACTCTTATTTCGTTAATTATTGCCTCTGGTCCAAGAACATCTTTTATCATTCTTACAATTGTGCTCTTGATCGATGAAATGAAAGGATCGTTTGACTTTTCCGGAGTAAGTGTGATAGCTATACCGTTTTCTCCTGAATCTATTTCAGTGATCATTCCCAGACTAACAATATCTTTCTTTTTTTCAGGGTGGATGACCCCGGAAAGGGCTTTTAGTATCTGATCTTTTGAAAACATAATTTTAATCTATTAACAACCAGCCTAAAATCGCTATTTTTATTTAATTTAAATATAAACAAGGTGCAAGTTTACCGGTTTTTTAGCGAAATACAAAATGTATGTACTAAAAGTTTGGAGTGACTAAAATTTGGAGTGACTAAAGTTAAAATAAATAAAAAGGTCTTAGGTCTAATATATTGATAGTAACTTTAAGTACTCTAGGCACTCTAGGCACTCTAGGCACTCCAAACTTATTTTAGTTCTATCCCAGGATCCCAGAACTTTTCGTTGAAATTAATAATCCGGTCATTTTCTATGATGATGCCTTCATTTTCCAGAAGTTGTTCCATTGTAGATGAATTTCCGAAATGATGTTTACCGGTAAGAAGGCCATTGCGGTTTACCACCCTGTGTGCAGGGATAAATTCCCGGTTGCTATGGCTTACATTAAGTGCCCAGCCAACCATACGGGCCGACCTGCCGGAACCCAGACAGCGGGCAATTGCACCATATGAAGTTATCCTTCCGAAAGGTATACACTTTGTCACCTCATATACCTTTGAGAAAAAGTCGTCATGCACTTTTTGCTTTAGCCGGGGCATTTTCAATAATTTTTTCTTTATCCAGTCTGAAAGATATGTAGTTTATTTTAAGACCTGCATCAAGAAAAATCTTTTCATAATGGGTTCGGATGGAAAGAATATTATCAATCTTTTCCGTATACAGATCGTTTGTAGAGATAATAGTTTCAACGTTATTATAACTTAAAACTTTGCATGTGAAATCGTAAAGCTCTTTGTTGTCGGTTTTCAGATGAATTAATCCCTTATTCTTTAGAAAATGACGATAGGTGTTAAGGAACCAGGGGGATGTCAGCCTTTTATTTGAGTTTCTTCCTCCGGGATGGGGATCGGGAAATGTAATCCAGATCTCGTCGACTTCATCTGCTGAAAAGAATGAATTGATGAATTCAATTCTTGTACGCAGGAAAGCTACATTTGGCAATTTCTGTTCATTGGCAGTTTTGGCTCCCCGCCACATGCGGGCTCCCTTTATATCAATTCCTATAAAATTGTTGTGAGGAAAGTTGTTTGCCAGGCCAACAGTATATTCCCCCTTGCCACATCCAAGCTCGAGAGTTATGGGGTTTTCATTTTTAAAGAGGTACTGATTCCATCTCCCTTTTATCGGATGATCTTTCCCGGAAACATCTTCGATTTCCGGCTGGATAACATTATCGTATGATCCCAACTCGGTCCACCTGGCCAGTTTATTCTTTCCCACGCGCTGAGATTTATTTTCTGATCTTTTCTATTCTCAGTCCGAAATCATATACACCCTTCAGATTTTCAACCCGCATTCCATGCTGAATTTTAAACTCGTATGTACCTTTTAAAGGGAAATATACATTTGATTTATATGGAAGATTCAGTTCATGAATATCTCCAAACCCCTTGCCATACCACTTTCCCTTTTCATCGGCGAGGTTGTACTGAAGAGTATCGGTAATTATTTTCCCATCCGGTGATATTGTGGTCACGAACAGATAAATATTACGAAATGGATAAGAAGAGCCGTTTCTGATAGTAAAGAATACATTATTGCTGTTAGAGGTATCCGTTATTGGAACTTTAAAAGCAGGAATATCCATAAGCTTCCAGGTCTCTTCTGCCATAGCCTGGGAATTTGTATAAACTACCTTACTGTTACATGCTGAGAGTAAAAACAGGAATGTCAAAATAAAAATAAATGAAAATCTATTTATTCCTTTTGTCATTGAATCTTTTGTTTTTTCTTTTGTGCGGACTTTTGTTCTGTTGACTTTTGTTATCAGGCGGGTCGAACCTTGTCAGGCTGTTATTCTTCAGCAAGTCCTGAGAAACAGGTGTTACTTCCCATGATTCATCGACTAGTTTAAGCTTATCGACTTTTTTTCCTTTTCTGTTAATTGCCTGTATCTCCCTGACCCGCTGCACCGGAAGTGCAATAAGGTTCGCATTTGAATGAGGATCTGTCGAATACCAATACAGGCCTTTATGTACTTCCAGCTTCTGGAAATAGCCGGTGCAATCAAGAGCTTCAAGCGGAATATCTCTTGGCGGAAATGACCTTTGAGCGTCAACGTAACAATCTAATTCAAAGTTGAGGCAGCATTTAAGTTTACTGCATTGCCCTGCGAGTTTTTGCGGATTCAGCGATAGTTCCTGGTATTTGGCATGAGTTGTTGTAACTGAAATAAAATTAGTGATATGTGTCGCGCAACATAGTTCTCTGCCACAGGAGCCTATTCCTCCTATTCTTCCGGCTTCCTGGCGTGCACCTATCTGGCGCATCTCTATTCTTACCCTGAATTCATCAGCAAGTACTTTAATAAGCTGGCGGAAATCCACTCTCTCATCGGCGATATAGTAAAAAATGGCCTTTGTTTTATCGCCCTGATATTCAACATCCCCGATCTTCATATTAAGTTTGAGTTCTTCGGAAATCTTCCTTGAACGCAACATTGTCGGGGTCTCGAGTTTCTTAGCTTCTTCCCATTTCTGAATGTCAACAGCTTTTGCCTTACGGTATACTTTTTTCAGATCATCAGCTGACGGATGTGATTTGAGTCGTTTTATTTGTTCTTCAACCAGGTGTCCTATCATGGAGACTCTTCCTATATCATGTCCCGGAGATGCCTCCACTGCAACAACATCGCCAATCTCAAGTCTTAACCCGTTAACATTCCTGAAAAAACCTTTTCTGGTATTTTTAAAACGGATTTCTACTATATCATTTAAGTCTGGAGTTTCAGGTAAATCCTTCAACCAGTTGAAAGAATCCAGTTTATTATATCCGGGCTTATATGTTATATCAGGCATCCGGATCTCTTCACCGGTCTGCCCCTGAATATCTTCATTATCTGTCATAAAACTCTTTAGATTCGGAAATTATTCCGCAAAAGTAGTGAATAAATGAATCAATTTCAACATTCGTTGTTACGATCAGCGGATAAGCCTTGTAACTTTCAGAGCAAGGTCAAGAAAGATTATTTTTGCATTTCCGTTTGACTCAATATGTGAATATACAAGATTGAACTCTTCAGTAAGCGGATAAATATTATTCTGATTGATGAAGGGATGGAAATTTCCTGAGAAAGTTGCCTCTTCACCTGTCAGGAAAACAAGACTGTTTTTCAACTGATTGAGCGATAGCATCAGGTTTTCACGGAGAAGTCTCATAGAAAAGGAAATAAAGTTTTTCTGAGCTTCCCTGCCTGTTGTTGAAATCTCTTCAGACCAGTTGATCATTGAAACAATGTCGCGCTTCCATGCGAATCGCATCAGACTTTTAAAACGTTCAAGATTTGCCAGGGAAGAATCTTCATTTTCACACAACTCAATTGCCCTTGTTATATTTCCATTAGATACTCGTGAAATGTCTGAAGCTTTATCGGGTGATATGTTAAACCTGTCTGTAAGATATTTTTCAATATTGGCACTGCTGAAGGACGGAACTTTAACAAGCTGACATCTGGAAAGGATTGTAGGAATTACCTTATCAGGTTCTTCTGAGACCAGGAGAAAAAGAGTTTTTTCAGGCGGCTCCTCGATCATCTTCAGAAGTTTATTTGCTGTTGACTGATGCATTTTTTCAGGCAGCCAGATTATCATTATCTTATAGTCTGATTCGAAAGTTTTAAGACTCAGTTTTTTTATAATTTCAGAGGCTTCCGAAGCAAATATCATGCCCTGTGCGTTCCCGACTTCTATAGAATCCATCCAGTTATTCAGAGTAAAATACGGAGACCTTTTTACAAACTCTCTCCATTCCTCTAAATAATTGTCACTCACCGGATCTGTAGCTTTCTTCCCTTTTATAACCGGAAAGACAAAATGAAGATCAGGATGGATCAGTTTCTCATATTTCACACACGACTTACAGGTACCGCAGGAGTCATAACCTGTCCGGTTCTCGCAACTGACATACCTGGCATATGCCAATGCCAGAGCCATGCTGCCACATCCTTCAGGACCAGTGAAAAGCTGGGCATGACTGACTCTTTCTTCCTTAACAGACCGGAGCAGTTTCGCTTTAATCTCTTTTTGACCTGGGATTTGTGAAAAATTCATTTTCAGATTATTCTTTCAGCTACCTATAGAACAGCAAGAGCTGAATCATAGTCAGGTTCATTGCTAATCTCCGGCACAAGCCGGGTATAAATTACCTTGCCGTTTTCATCAATTATCACGATGCTGCGTGCATAAAGGCCTGCTAATGGTCCGTCAATAATATCTACGCCATATGCTTTACCAAAAGCCGTATCGCGGAACCCCGAGAGAGTTATAACATTGGTAATTCCTTCGGTGGAGCAAAATCGGCCATGTGCGAACGGAAGATCCTTTGAGATACCCAGAACAACAGTACCGGTCTTTCCTGCTGCGAGTTGGTTAAATTTTCGCATTGCGGTAGCGCATGTTGAAGTATCAAGGCTCGGGAAGATATTCAGAATCAATTTTTTCCCCTTGAGCTCTGATAAAGAAAGATTTGTAAGATCAGATTTCACAAGTGTAAAATCAGGAGCTTTGCTTCCTTTAGCAGGCAGATTTCCCGAAGTATTGGTGGGATTCCCTTTTAGTGTAATTTTTGCCATAACTTTTTTCCAAATTTAAGCATTCTTTTATAAAGAGTTGACATTAAGCTGAAGTGTTCTGTCCTGTTCAGGAGTTAATATTAGTTCTCTGTGGCTCTCTGTGTCTTCTCTGTGGCCCTCTGTGTAACAAAAATGCAAAGAACTAACACAACTTGTCCCGCTTAGGTGGGAGAGTTGCACAGAGGTGAATATTTTGAAGCTTGATAACAAGGGAATATTTCCAAAAAAAATGTAGGTTTGTAAATGAGAATTTCTTGTGTTAAATAAAAATATATGATCTATGAAAATGATTCAGGACTTTAATTTCAAAGGTAAGAAGGCAATAGTCAGGGTCGATTTCAATGTACCCCTCGACAAAAAGACTTTTACGGTAACTGATGATACCCGGATCAGGGGAGCATTACTGACAATCAATAAAATTCTTAACGATGGAGGCTGCCTGATCCTTATGTCGCATCTGGGAAGACCCGAGGGTCGTATGGAGAAGTATTCACTTAAGCCTGTTCTTCCGGTTCTGGAAAAACTTCTGGGTAAAAAAGTGCTTTTTGCAGATGACTGCCTTGGGGAATCCGCTGTTAAGATGTCAGCCGCACTGAAACCCGGGGAGATCCTTCTTCTTGAAAATGTGCGTTTTTATCCTGAAGAGGAAGGGAAGCCCATTCTGCCTGAAACAGTTACTGATGAAGAGAAAAAAGCCGCTAAAGCTGAGATGAAGATTAAACAGAAAGAAATGGCAAAGAAACTGTCAGGTTATGCAGAAATTTATGTTAATGATGCATTCGGGACAGCCCACCGTGCCCATGCAACAACTGCTGTTATGGCTGACTATTTTGAACCT
>Ga0265316_10004982_pt1 | contig 13043 bp, 11 predicted proteins | sample 4522metaG_FD_202092 | JGI IMG/M metagenome (GOLD analysis project Ga0265316, IMG submission 202092) | Rhizosphere microbial communities from Carex aquatilis grown in University of Washington, Seatle, WA, United States - 4-5-22 metaG | ecosystem: Host-associated > Plants > Roots > Rhizosphere >... | reverse complement strand
AAAAATGGTGCAGGAAAAAACGCACATTATCATTACTACCGGCCAGGAAGGAAAAATCACCGGGCTTATAACGCTCGAAGATATTCTGGAAGAGTTAGTGGGCGATATCGATAATGTCTACGAGCGGCTCCCCTCGCACATTTATTCTTACGAAACCTCCTGGATTATCGGCGGCAGCGCCTCAATGCACCGGATCTGCGAAATAACCGGTATATGCTGGCAGGGCACCTGCGACACTGTCGACTGTACTCTGGCGGATTGGTGGCAAAAGCAAACCGCCGGCGACCTTAGAGAATCGATCACTTCCGGCGACTATACGATCCTCGCCCGTAAATTCAAACGTAAAAAATTAGCCGAAGCCATCATCACCAAAAAGTAACTTTTGTGACATTTGGGACAGTCACCCAAGCCTGTCCCAAAATTATATCAGCATTGCTTTTCTGATTTTATCGGAAGTATTTTTATCGGTAAGTTTTTCTAAAATGACAAAAGCAAATTCTAAGGCCGTGGCCGGACCACGGCTGCTGATGATATTATCGTCAACCACGACCGCGTCTTCCTTGTAAATAGTAGTCTTGTTAAAGGCTTTGTGATCACCGGGATAGCAGGTAGCACTTTTATTATCCAAAATACCTAACGGCGCCAAAACTATTGCCGGAGCCGCGCAAATCGCCGCGATTATCCTTTTCTCGACGTTAAATTTTTTCAGCAAAGAGTTGAGCTCTTTTGACGCCGCCAGATTGGCCGCCCCGGGCATACCGCCGGGCAGGACCGCTGCGTCAAAATCATCACCGCAATCTTTAAGCTGCTTATCCGCCCAAAAAGTTATTTTGCGCGAACTTTTTACCTGCAGCGAATCAACGCCCGCGGCAATAACTTCGACACCGCCGCGGCGTAAAACGTCGATTACCGCTACCGCCTCCAACTCTTCAAACCCCTGCGCCAATGCGACTAAAGCTTTTTTTGCCATATACAATCTCCTTATTAAAATTATACCAGAAACCCACTCACACAAACAGCCGCTTTAAAAGCATGGTCGCGTAACTACCACGGGGCAGAGAAAAACTAAGAGTGATCTTTTGTTTACCAGGGTAAAGCTCGTCATCGCCGGGCTGAGAAACAATATCCCGCGGAACAACCATCGCTGCGCGCAGATGAGCTTTAAAAAAAGCCGTACGTATTTTTAACCCGTTAAACATCGCCCGCGTTATCCCCTGTTCGCTTAAAATAAGATCATATACTTTTTGGCTCAGCACATCCGGCATTACCGATTTAGCCGCCGGCATAGGGAAAGAAAGTTTAAGCAAATAATCGTCACCGGAAAAAAATATGTAATCACCGCATACCCCGGGATAAACCGCGCAACGCGCGCCGGCTTTTTCTTTTACCAGGCGGCGCAGACACTCGTTCCAGATAAACGACTGGTAGGCGCTGAAAAACAACGACACTTCGTCGGCAGGAATATTTTTAAGCGGCGTTAAAAAATCTTTGGGATTTTTAATAAGGTAATCAAAAGCCCGGCGCTCAAAATCACTGCCGGCAAGATCAAGGCACCGATGCCAATCGCCCCAGGAATCAAAGATCTTTTGCTTACGCGCTTTTTCACTGTGTGTTTCTTCTATATAAACCGAACTCATATAAGCTTTAAGCGCGCCGTTAAAGTGTTTTTTCAATGCCTTTTCGCCGAAAAACCCGGCCTGCGCGTCGTAACTTCCGAAACGTTGATCGTCGAAGTAATTTAAAAATCCGCCCGCCTTAACCTCGGCTATATTTTTCAACGCCATAGCAATTTTTGCTTCGTCCAAATCGCGCACCACAAGCACAAATTTATTCGCGCTTATCATGCCTGGCCCGATTGGACGGCCTGAAAAACCATAAAATTCCATAGAATAATCTTTAGTTTTAACCGCGACGGGTTTGGCGCCTTTTATGGAGATAAATTGCGTAGTCACCGCGTGTTTATCTTTTCTTCCGGCATAAGCAAAACAGGAGAAGGGTATTTTTAGATCACTCGAGATCTTTTTTAATAATTCTACCGTACTCCAACCGGTCTTAGTCAATTTGTAAACCGCATAAGGTAATTTCGATGGACCGGCCTGCAATTCGCAGAGCTCTTCCACTACAAAATCTTGAGGCCGACACTTGATCTTTATCTCCATGAAAAAATAAAAGGTTATCGGGCAATAGTATTAGCTGAAGGGTACGTGACAAGACTTACATTAGAATTAGAAACAACCGCTTGATCATTGACGGCAATATTTGCCGAAGCCGCCGGCGGTATGATTATACTGACCCCGGCAGAAACGCCGGTGGAATTAGTATTTGCGCTATTCGCGTTAACGAAAAGCGGTTCCTCCTGAAAAAGCTGGGCCTTATCCTTATGCTTTTTCTTATGAGTGCCTTTCACCTGTTTATATACGCCTTTTAAAATATCCGCCGCGGCGTTGACCGTATCGCCGGTAAGCGTAACAGCGCCGCCGGTACCTTTGGACAAGACTTTCACCGCACCGCTGATGACGCCGTCTACCACCATCCATGGCACGTTTACCGTGCCGTTAAGCCCCCGGCCCATACCTTTCAAATCCAACTGCGGCGAATCCATTTTGGTAGAAAAGCCGAAGGTATAGACCGGCTTACCCTGTGGCCCGGTTAAAACCGCAAGGATCGTCTTAAACGTTTTCATGCGTGAAAGGTCTAAAGCGTTTTCTTCTCGGACAAAAGAATATTTTTGAACAGTAATCGTACTGCTGACCGCCATATCGTCGGCTTTAGCCTTGAGTGTAATATCTAAATCTAAAAACGCCTCTTTCAAACCCAACCTGGATGCTTGCCAGCTAGAGGACAAATATCTACTAAAAAAACAATAATCGATACCCTTAAACTTCGCCTCGATATCCATATCTTTTCCGGCATAATCTACCCAGCCGTCGATATCCACAAAGTCATGGGTAAAAGTTTTACCTGACTCGAACGAAGCCGATAATTTAATATAAAACTTAGTAAGTTCGGGATAAACAAAATTTTTAAGGTCTAACGAAACATCTCGCAGATAGTAAACCTCGTTCGCTCCTTTGGCCTGGTTGGTTACTTCGATCGTACCGCGCTCAACGCGGAAATGATCGACCGAAAACCGCCGGGGATTATCTCCGGCGGCAAAGGCGCCGGGAATAAGGCTAAACTGCGGCAAAGCTTCTTCTTTAGCCGAAAGCTCCTTGCCCAAGATCCCTAAATTTATCCCTTTGTTATCGGCCGTCAACTTAATATCTAAACCCGCTACATCTACGCTCCATAACGCAATATGTCCGGTTTGTATTGTTTTAAAAATATTAGGGACAATGTTCAACTCCGAAAAAGAAACATTATCGAGTTCAAAATTATAGACATGCAGGCGACAGGGAAAATCGAAGGTAAACCGGTCGATACGCGCCGTAACGCCGAACTTATTTTTAAAGCTTTCAATGGCGAAACTCCGGCCGTGGGCGTTAACAAAAATAAACAACGCGGCGTAAAGAATGGCTGCTACCAGGAAAAGAAACAAAAACAGCTTAAAAATCAATTTCATAAAAAAGTCTTTTCAATATCGGTACCGAAGTCAGGAAGGTTATCCGTGTTGCCGGAGTTTATCTCCTCGACATAAGAAAGCATGGAAACAGGGCTATTGTTGCTGCGGTTAAGATTAGCTACCCCCAGGACCAATAAATTTATGGTGACCAAAAGGACCACTGCAGTAGCGGCAAAAATCGGGCGCGGCACTTTTACAAAAATATCGAATAATCTAAAACGGCTTGGCGCCGGTTTCGCGGCGGTGATATTTTCTTTAATCCGGTACCATAAATAATCAGGGGCGTCGATGGGTTTGGTGTTTTTAAAAGGCTCGACAACGCTGATTTTAAAAACACTCAAGAATTCGCGGCAATCGCTGCAAGCATCAAGGTGCGCTTCACAAGCTTTTTTCCAAAAGAATTTAAGCTCGTTATCGCTATACCCGGAAATTATAATTTCCTGCGCTTTGCGGCAATTCATTGTAAGCCTCCTTTTTGGCATACACGGAAAGAGTCTCACGGGCGCGTTTTAACCTTGAGCGTACCGTGTTAATATTTACTTTAAGCGCCCCGGCGATCTCTTTGTAATCTAAGCCCTCGATCTCTCTTAAAACTACGCAGGCGCGCTGGTCGGGATTAAGTTTCGCCAACAAGCGGTCGACCAGCCGCTTATTATCTTCATGCTCGACCGTCCGGCTGGGAGCTTCTTCGCGCTCTTTCTGCTCCATGAGCAAATCGCGATCGCTTTTTATCTTTTGCTCCCGGCCCGACTTATGGTAATAATTAATCGCGGTATTTACGGTGATGCGGTATACCCAGGTCTTAAACGACGAAGCAAACTTAAAACTCTTAAGGCTGTTATACATCTTGATAAAGACCTCCTGGGTAACGTCGTCGCTCGCCGCGTGATTCTGCGTTACCCGCATGGCCACACTGTAAACAAACCCTTGAGTCAGCCGGTAGATCTCTTCAAAGGCGTTGATGTCGCCGCCGGCCGCCGCTTTCACGAGCCGCATTTCTACTTCTTCCATGGCTCCAATATATTAGACAAGGTTAAGGCCTTAAAAGTTCCCTAAGTATCTTACCAAAAAGCCGGTTAAAAGGTAGGAAAAAGAAAAGGCTTGAAAGCGCTTACAAAATAGCCTGAATCTTTAGCATTTCGCCTTATTTATTGTTGCTAAAAATGGTATATCTATCTTGAGGGTAAAAGTTATTTTTATATTAAAAAATGTTTTTATTAACAAAAGAAAAAAGAACTAGTGTCTCATTTAAGGCCGGCTTGGGCCTTATCATAATATCCTTTTTACTATCAATTTTTAGCGGTTATTTCCCCGCTTTAGGCGCAAACGCGCCCGCTCCGGCTTTGTCCTATTTACCTCAGGTAGGACGTTTGGTAGAAACCAGTCCAAATTTTGACCCGGTTTCTTTGCGTGGCTTGGAATTTTATCCAGACAATCCTTTTAAATTTGACTTTGTGCTGGATCACGCAAGCGCCGACTTAAGTGACGGTGAATTACAAAGTCAAGCGAATCGTTTATTAAAATATTTCTTTGCCGCCTTAACCATACCGGCCAGGGATTTTTGGGTTAACCTTTCGCCTTACGAACAGGACGTAGTTGTGCCCGACCAATTGGGGGCAACCGACATGGGCAAAGATCTTTTAGGCGAAGATTATATGCTCAAACAACTAAGCGCATCCCTGACCTGCCCAAACAGCCCTTTAGGAAAAAAATTCTGGGATGAAGTTTATCAACGGATCAAAGCTCTTTACGGTAAATCTGATATCCCCGCCGATACATTCAATAAAGTATGGATAATACCGGATAAATGTGTAGTAGTAGAAGACGGTAATCGCGGCTTTATCAAAGAAAGCCGGCTAAAAGTCATGTTGGAAGAAGATTACCTCGCCACGCAGCATTCCGGCACAACAACGCACATTGCCGCCGACAAAAGCAAACAAACAGATTCTGCGCGCAAGATATCTGTAGATGTCATGCGTGAAATAATTTTACCGGTGATCGAGAAAGAAGTAAATCACGGAAAAAACTTTCTCTACCTGCGCCAGATTTATAATGCGCTGATTTTAGCAACCTGGTTTAAACGTAAGCTGAAAGATAATATCTTAGGGCAAACCTACGCCGATCAAAAAAAAGTAACCGGCATCGAAGGCAACGATCCCCAAATAAAAGAAAAGATCTACAATCAGTACTTAGAATCATACAAGCAAGGTGCTTACAATTTCATCAAAAAAGAATTTGTCAGGGCAAGCGGCGGTTTGCCCGTAAAAATAATGCGCCGTAAATATTTCTCCGGCGGCTTTACCGGACAAGGCCTGCCGGAAAGATTAAAAACTCAATTATCCGTCCAGAAAGACAGCTACCTCGCCAACGCAGCAAACCTTAAAGCCCCTGCTGTCGTCATAGCCGGAGCCAAACCGGCGGCCAAGGCCACCGCGCTTAAATCAGCACTGTTGGGTTTAGTAATGCTGGTCGCCGGATGTGCAACCAGTTCAGCCAACCCTGTTTTGCCCCAACTTACTGCGATCACAGAAGTCCATCAAAATATGGATATTCCTCCCGGCATGTATACGCTTGGCGAGTTTAACAATAACCGCCCTACCGTTATTTTTACTCATGGCGCCGGAGGCAACCCCTATGAATTTGAAAAATTTATTAAAAACTATCAGAATAAATACAATATTGTCGTCTTTACTTATAAATACGCCGCCCCCATCCAGGATAGTGCGAATTTTTTAACTAAGAGTTATGAAGAACTTATTCGAACGAAACATCCCGGCAAAGTAATTTTCATGAACCACTCCTATGGAAATAATGTTTTCAGGATGGCCGTTAAGATGCATAACCATAAAAATAAAAGAAATATTTACGCTGACGCTTTTGAGGTTCAGCTTGCGCCTACGCTTGCCGGTTCCAGAAAAGCTATAGGTGGTTCCGGCTGGATAGCAAAAGCTGCTACTTCTGTAATCTCCGCGTTCGGAGGCGAGTACTATGGCGATATCAGCAGAGCCCAAGACCCGCTAGGAAAAACAATAAGCGAATTACAAAGCGCTCCGATGGGTGTGGGAGGTATAATAACAGTAGCCATGGAGAACGACCCTCATGGCGCGAATAACGATTCACCAAAAACATTTAGAGATAATTATCGGCGTTTGCTCGAAAATGCTGCTGTTTTACGCTCTCTCACCGACCACCCCCACGACGAACCTTTCGGGCGCCAGGATGTAATAGACGCAATAGGGGAAGCTATAGATGCTTTTGCCAATGGTTCACAAAATTTAAACAAGAATTTTAATGACCACTTCAGAGCTTCTGTGGTAACAGACGAAAAAAAGACTGCGCTTATCGGCAAAAGGGGACAAGTTAAAGATACCACTATCAGCCCTGACCATCAAAGCGGCACCGCCGATGTATACGCCGCCGATAGCGATAATAGGCTTGGCCAAATCCAACTGCAAGCCGCAACCAGCCCTCTGGAACAGGCGATAAAAAACATCAAAGGAATGGAGATGCAGGGCTTAATCCAAAACAAGCCGGCCGGCCAAATAATTTTGGATATGTTCAGCCAAATCCAAGAGCTCGGCAGCCCGGATTTTTTTACATTTAACGAGCTTTTCGCCGACGTCTTCGGTTTTGCCTCGGCGCGGCCAAGCGTAAACGCCATCGCCTTGCATCAAGCCTTGGCCGACAATCCTGTAGCCATATCCCATGAGGTAGGTGAATATTTAGTACAGCTACCAAAAAAAGTACTTGGGCTTAACCTTGACGGCAATGTTTTGCAGGTTACCTTGGCGGGGGTGACTACGTCTTTTGTCTTGGAAGGCGAGGCGCTGGCTATTGCCCAAAAAGGCATTCAATCTGATGGTGCCTACAATCCTCACTACGGCTTGCGTGCGTTACAACGGCTAGCCTTTGGCCAAAAAGACAGAGACCTGACTGAAACTATCCAGAATATGCAAGAAGCAAACGTCAAAGATAAGGCAGCGCCGACACGCGGTGGTATTGATATTAATTTAGAAAACAAATTGGCGGTAGAAACTTCTTCAAAATCTTTATCTGCACCCCAAGATGCAGCTATACCTTTGAATCCAGACATTTTGCTCGGCATAAAACCAATGATCATAAGCATCCATCGCCTAAACCAACACAACTGAATTTGCTTTGATGGTGGATTGGAAGGAAAAACGCGCCCGGCAAGATTCGAACTTGCGACCCTCGGCTTAGCTTGCTACTCCTAGTTACTTAGGCTCCCGGCAAAAGACCGGAATTGTAGTCTGGACTATGTCTTCACCATTGCAGGTGTGCGGCGTATAGTCTCTGAGGATCCCTTTTAAAGCTTAAGATAAGCATTGGCCCACTTCACATTCTTACTCTGGTTATTAGCTGGCCGGTCAAAACGAATGGCTTTTGGGCAATCAACGCTATTAAGCACATAAAGCACCTTATTTTTTTCAGGGCAGTATAAATCATAAGGTTGGTGTTCCGACAAAGGGATGCAAGGGGTACCGCCTTTATCAACTACATCGGCGATAACTCTTGCCAACCCTTTATCTGCTTTAGCTTTTGTGTGATGCATAAAACCATCCGCCGCTTACTAAACTCAAAAGGTTTCCTGCAAGTGATCCAGGCAAAGCCTTAGGACTTTCTTGCATACAGCCGCATCCACTTTATGCATTTATCTTCTGCATAAAGGCTCCTATTTATGCTTGGCTTACAACCAAACAGCTTAAAGGCAGATGCTCTATCCAACTGAGCTACGGGCGCGAATTTTCAAATAACATTATATCACTAATGACAAAATTGTTGTAAATTTATTTTATACAGTTCATCATGTCAAATAATCCATATACCATCCAAGATATGCAATTTTACCAGAGTAGCCTTGAGATGTAAACCCTGCCAAAACTTACCCCAAGGCAAGGGTGTTTTGATAGACTTTAAGCGCGTCAGCAGAGAAAACCACAAAAATCACTTTTTCCAAGGCTTGGGGATTGGCCGCCGTAAAATCCCGGAGACTCTTTACAGCGATCCGGGCGGCTTGCTCCAAAGGAAAAGCATAAACGCCGGTAGAGATTGCCGGGAAAGCAATGCTTTTAATTCCATGATCTTTTGCCAATTGCAATGAGTTAAGGTAGCACGCAGCCAAAAAACTATCTTCATTATTTTTACCGCCGCGCCAAACCGGACCGGGCGTGTGGATAACAAATTTTGCCGGCAGGTTATAACCTTTAGTAAGTTTAGCTTCACCGGTTTTACAACCGTTCAGTTGTTTGCACTCTTCTAAAAGCTCAGGCCCGGCCGCCCGGTGGATCGCGCCATCGACCCCTCCGCCGCCTAGAAGGGTAGTATTGGCGGCATTGACGATCGCGTCAACTTTAAGCTTAGTAATATCGCCTTGATAAAGTTCGATTTTGGTCATGTAGACATTATACTATTTTCTGAAAAAAGCTTTCAAGCAGTTCCTGAATAATTATCATTTTCCCCCATTATCGTAGGCGATCGAATCAGCCGGGCTAAAGCCCTCATATTTCGGTATGACCGCGCCGCTGGCAGGATCATAAAAATAACCGGTGATCTTCATGTCCTGGCTGCTATTAACAACCGGCGGCGGAGTAAGTTGCGCAGAAGTAATATTGCCTTTAAAATAACTGTACGTCTGCGGCGTAAGCCCCTGTAATTGAGCATAAGTCAAAGCCTGAATCTGAGCGGCGGTCAAAGTATTAGCCCAACCCTGACTGGGGATACTGTTAAGCTGGGCCGCAGTAAGATACTGGATCTTATCTACCGGGATATATTGGAAATCGCCATAGCTGGAGATTTTTGCTATCTGTGCCGAGGTTAAATCTTCGCGCAACCCTGCCGGAATAGCCCCGATGCTGACATTAGCGGTGTTAATCGCCTGGACTTGCTGTAACGTCAATTGGGCCTTTTGATCCGCCGTAAGCGTATTCATCCAGCCGGTCGAAGGTATAGTCGAGATCTGAGACGAAGTCAAAAACGATATCATATTTGTAGGAACATATTGGAAATCACCGTAGCTGGAGATACCGGTTATCTGACTAGATGTAAGATTAGCCCTCTGGTCTATTGGTAAGGCACCGATGCTAACGACAAAAGTATTTAATGCCTGCACTTGGGCTGGGGTCATACTCTCTTTTTGCGCGGCAGTCATCGTATTCATCCAACCCGTAGAAGGTATTGTTGCCACTTGTGCCGGAGTCAGGGCTGCCACCATGCTTGTCGGCACATATTGGAAATCACCGTAGCTGGAGATACCGGATATTTGCGCCGGCGTCAATTGCGTACGTTGATCAACCGGCAAGGCGCCGATACTGACGACCGCGGTGTTGACCGCCTGTACTTGTGCCGGGGTTAAAGCTTCGAGTTGAACTGAGCTCATCGTATTCATCCAGCCGGTTGAAGGAATTGTCGCAACTTGGGCCGGAGTTAATGATGTCACCATATTGGTCGGCACATATTGGAAATCACCGTAGCTGGAGATACCGGATATTTGCGCCGGCGTCAATTGCGTGCGCTGGTCAGCCGGTAAAGAACCGATGCTGACGACCGCGGTATTGACCGCCTGTACTTGTGCCGGGGTTAAAGCTTCGAGTTGAACTGAGCTCATCGTATTCATCCAGCCGGTTGAAGGAATTGTCGCAACTTGGGCCGGAGTTAATGATGTCACCATATTGGTCGGCACATATTGGAAATCACCGTAGCTGGAGATGCTGGATATCTGTGCTGAGGTTAAATCAACACGCTGGTCTGCCGGCAAGGCGCCGACACTGACGACTGCGGTATTGACTGCCTGTACTTGTGCCGGGGTTAAAGCTTCAAGTTGAACTGAGCTCATCGTATTCATCCAGCCGGTACTGGGTATTGTTGCGATCTGCGCTGGAGTTAAGGCTGTCATATCGCTCGCCGGTACATATTGAAAATCACCGTAGCTGGAAATTTTTGCTATTTGAGTAGTAGTTAATTGATTGCGCTGATCGGCAGGTAAAGAACCAATACTGACCACTGCGGTATTGACTGCCTGTACTTGTGCCGGGGTTAAAGCTTCAAGTTGAGCTGAGCTCATCGTATTCATCCAGCCGGTCGAGGGGATAGAAGCTATTTGAGCCGAACTTAAATATTGGATTTGCGCCGCCGGCAAACTGCTAAATTGCGAATAGTTCATCGCCGCGATCTGAGCTTGGGTATAATCCGCATAAACATCGTTAAATATCCCCAAAGAGAAGACCACCAGAAAAATCAAAAACCGCAGCAAAACACATGGTACTTTATCCGTGTAATCCTGCGGCTTTAAGAATAAACCTGAATAAACCATAAATCCCTCGGTAACTGACTGCCGTGTCCTGTCGTTAGACAGAATTTAGGCTCTAAAGCTTTGCGCCGCCTGTTTTCGCAGGTTTTGCTATTGGCAAGGGAACCTTTTCTTCTAATTATGATATACCATATTTTTTGTTGTTTTAAAAGGCTTATCAGGGGAATTGTGCAAATATTTTGGAAGCGGTTACAAAGAGAAAAATCGGGGGGGTGGGACTTGAACCCACAGCCTCTTGGTCCCAAACCAAGCGCGCTAGCCAGTTGCGCTACCCCCCGAGGCCAGGGTGCTTACGCACCAAAGCTGCTTATTATCAAGGTTATCTAAAACATTAAAGTGACTCGCGCTAGACGCATATTCTTTGCCATATCAATAGCAACTGGCCTCTCATAGGGGCTTCGCCCCTCTGACGTTCACTTCGTTCACTGTCACCCGCGAACAGAACCAAAAAACAGGTTTCCTGATTATACCAAACCAGCTTTGATTATCAATGTAAAGTTTTATGGGTTTATTCGCCCAGAGCCATCTCTTGCGGCATTATTTCCGAAGGGTGGCCGTCGATCATGAATTTCGCTCCGGTAAGAACTTTGGGTATTGCCACCACATGGAAAGGGCTGTTGAGCATTGGGTAGGAAATATTATCATCCGGGCCGTCTTTGTCGATCGCAACAATGACCTTATTATCTTCAACCCGTATATTCTTTATCTCTATACTGTGAACAACCATGGGCTGGCGCCCGCCAAAGACCCCGACCAGCATATATTTGGAAAAGTCTACTTGAGGGGCACGCACAGGAAAACCGCCGTCGGAAATATCCCGGCCCTGGGCTATATCCCATACCTTTTGCCACTCTGGCTGCGTACGCATCACCAGAAAATCTTCCGCCGGGTATTTGCTGCCGATCTCCAAAGCAATGGTCTTAAATTCAATATTGCCATCCCAGCCATAGCCCAAGATGGGCAAGGCCAAAAACATCAAAACTAAACACATTTTCCTCATAGCCAATAGATACCATATTTTTACTAAAAAAACAAGGTGTTATTATTTCGGGTAAAGCGGGCAGGATTGGTTATGCTCGGGGCAAAGCTTGTGCAATTTGCACTTTGGCCCCACAGCGGAAAAAATTTCGGGAACGACTTTTTTACAATGTACATACATTTTGGCGGCTAACTCCCTGATCTCCCACTGAGCACGCAAGCATAACCGCTCGGCGAAGAAGTGAATAAGTTCGCGCGTATTCATCGTCACCACGATCTTAGTGTCGCACGCGCCGGGAAGCAAAAACCGCAAATCTTCGTTAATCTTTTCGCGATTTAATTTTTTATCCGCCTCTAATATTTTTTTAAGTCCATTACAATGTTTCAAAATATCTTCAATCGCGCCTTGGAACCTTGCCCTGGCTTCTTTATTTTTAGCAATCAAAGGCGGCGTAATAAACCCAAAATTTTCCATACTCACGTAACGCTGGCTCTGCTGAGAATACGAGGCAAGCCTGTGGCGCACCAGCTGATGCGTACACACGCGCGAAACTCCCTCGATGGCAAAAGTAAAATTTACGTGCTCTAAGGGCGACTCGTGGCCGCGCTGCATCAAATGGGTAATAAATTCTTTCAGCTTGGCCGAAGAAACCTTTTTAGTCTGGTTATAGATCTCAAACGCGCCGAGTTTCGAATAGCACTGGCGCGCTGCGGCATAGATCACTTCTTTGGGATTCTGGGTGTGCGCTAGTAATTCGACTTTCACAATATTATCAGCGTTTACCGTTGTTATATTTTTCAATTGTCGAAAAAACCATTTGGGTTATCTCATCAAAAAGATAAGGATTGGCCGCGATGTAGCCGATATCCTTATAATTAAGCGGCTTGTTTTTCAAGCTGATTGTTTTACCGCCGGCGGCTTCGATAATCGCTGCCCCGGCCGCGAAGTCCCAAGGCTGATCATAAAACTCAATCGACAGGTCAAGTTTACCCTCCGCTACATAAGAGAGGATCCGGGCGGACGAACCGAACATACGCACGTTAAAAACCTTCGGCGCCACTTCGCGCAAAGCCATCGTCATCACCTCCGGAGAGTAACGGATACTCGAATCAAAAGAAATAGTCGACTCGCCGAGCTCTCTGGTCTCGGAAACGTGGATCTTTTTATCGTTTTTA
>Ga0265316_10004981_pt1 | contig 13044 bp, 12 predicted proteins | sample 4522metaG_FD_202092 | JGI IMG/M metagenome (GOLD analysis project Ga0265316, IMG submission 202092) | Rhizosphere microbial communities from Carex aquatilis grown in University of Washington, Seatle, WA, United States - 4-5-22 metaG | ecosystem: Host-associated > Plants > Roots > Rhizosphere >... | reverse complement strand
ATTTAACCAATGGCACTCAAACCATACTTGGCACCACAGCCAACACCATTGACGCCGGGCAATACGATGACAACGTGACGATGTATTTGGATAATGAGGGGGTGTTGACTTTGCTCAATATGAACGGCACTCCATTTAATGTCCTGCCCGGCCAAAATACATTCAACGTAAATGGCATAACGGCGGTCTCGTCGGCTGTGTCGGTTGGGGGCGTGAAGTATGCGGTGCTGGCGGGGTCGGGCATTGGGGTGGAACTGCTCAATTTGAGCAACGGCGCGCTCACGCCGCTGCCCCACCTCACCAACGATCTCACACGCCTGACCGGGCTGGATGCCTTCCTCCGCCCCGGCGGCAGCACGGTGGAGGATCTGGCGATTGGGGAATTATTCAACTATGACGGAGATCCACAGTTAGAAATCTATTATCCCGTCGGCACGCTGGCAACTTCCGTTGTTCCCACTTCATTGAATGGCGTTGTGAATGACCTGAGTTTTGATATGGCACACGGAAAAATTTGGTTTGGCACACAGTCAAGCGCGTATGAAGGCAGTCTCTTTGACGAAGCGTATGATTTCAGCAGCATGGCGGTGAGTTTGCCGGTGGTGAGCGTTGTGACATCGAATGGGTTGGCGGTTGTGACGTGGCAGGGGCGGGTGTTGTCTGCGAGCAGCAGCTTGACGAACTGGGCGGATGTGGCCACGGCGCCCGCCACGGCCAATCAAATACTGCCGCCCGCCGCGTATGTGGAACCGGCCACGAACCAGACGCGCTCCTTCCGCGCAAGCTGGTGATTTGGAGTGCGGCGACATGTCCGCGCACTCCAAAGGGGAAGGCGCGCCTCCGGTGTGGAGTGCGGGGGCATGACCCCGCTTTCCGACGGGGCGACATGTCGCCCAGTTCCAAAGCGCAGACATGTCTGCGCACTCCAAGGCGGGGGGCGCACTGCCGGCGCACTCAAAAATGGCCCGACGATACGCTTGCTTTCCACGCCACGCCGTTCCATGCTATGATTAATTCTCGTCTCCGCGTGGCGGGGCGTTTGATTTGATTTTACATGAACACTGTTTCCGATCTCGGTCTTGACCTTGACAAGCTGTTTCAACCTGCGTGGGCGCAGGGAAAAACGGAGGCCAACCGCTTCGATAAATTCACCGGCAACGAGGGCATGAAGCCCGAACGCAGCTTCAGCGGCAAGCCCGGCGAACGCCGCGGCCCGCGCCGCGAAGGCGGCGGTGGCGGTTTTGGCGGCGGCGGTGCACGTCGTGGCGGCCCTCCGCGCGGCGGTTCCAAGTTCGGTGACCGCAAAGGCGGGTTTGGCCGTCGCGATGATCGTCGTGAACCGGAACGCCGCGAAGCGCCCGCGCCATTGCCGGAAATTGGCGTCACATTTTTGCCGGATGAAAACGGCGTTGAGTCGCTTTCGCGCCAGATCAAGATGACCGGCCGCGCGTATCCGCTGTTCGACATCGCGCGGCTCATTTTGCAGAAGCCGGAGCGTTATACCGTCAAGCTCACCGTCCAGAAAAAGCCCGACGGCGCGATCGCGCAGCCTCTGTTTGTCTGCGCGCTGGACGAGACGCCGTGGCTGAGCGAGGACGAGGCCGTCGCGCACGTTCTGAAAAATCTTTTCGCCACGTTTTACCAGGCCGAGCGCACGGCCATCGAGCCGCCGAAGGGCCGATACACGTTTGTCGCGCAATGCGGCGTGAGCGGCGTCATTCTCGGCCCGCCGAACCATCACGATTACCAGAACCAGTTGCGGAAGCTGCACGCCGAGCGGTTTTCCCGGATGCCGTTCGATATGTTCAAGTCGCGCGTCAAAATCGTGAAGGACGAGGCGGTCGTAAAGAAATGGGTCGAGGAGCAGAGCTTCAAGACCGAATACACCGTGCTGAACGTGCCGGAACCGCTCAAGCTGCCCAGCATCGAGGAAGTCGAGAAACATTTCCGCACTGTTCACAAGGACACGATCATCAAGTCCGTCGAGTCGCACACCGTCGCCGGAGTGCCGAGCCGCAGTCTGCGCAGCCGCGAATTGCAGCAGCTCGTGCGCAACGACTGGGATGGACAATGCTATTTCCCGATTCAACTCGCGACGAGGTTGAGTCAGATGTTCGCCGGACACGGCCTGCAATTTTTCAAGGTCAACAAGACCGTCACGCATGTCGGCGTCGCGCGCCCGCTTTTCCTTGACCTCGAAACCACGCCGGTGTCTGACGGCATCAGGCGCATCGTGCAATTCATCAACGCGAATCCGAAATGCACGCGGAAAAAACTGATTGAAGCCCTCGCGCCTACGCCCAAAGCGGCGGCATCCGCTTCGGCCACGGCTGCGCCCGCCGCACCGGCGGTTGAAGCCCAGGGCGCTTCCACACCGACGCCCAACGAGCCGGCCGCGTTGCCGGTCGCTGATCCGACGCCAGAACAGACGCTGGTGCTGGTGGATTTGCACTGGCTGATTCATTCCGGCGCCGTGCTGGAATTTGCCGATGGCCGGATGGACACCGCCAAGAAACCGCTGCCCCGTCCGGTGAAGCAGGAAAAAAAGAAAGCCGGGGAAAAACCTGCGGCGGAGGGTGAAATTGCTGCGACGGTTGAAACCGCAACTCCAGAGGAAGGCATCGTTGAATCTGCTGCGGAAATATCCGCGCCAACCGAAACGGCTGCGGAAACTGGGCCTGAAATCACTGCTCCGTCTGAAGCCGCAGCGCCGGCAATTGAAGTTCCAGTGTCCAGTGAAGTAATTGCCTCCGTCAACGAACTTGCGCCTGTCGTCGAAGCTGCACCGGCTGACGATACAGACAAGTCGAAGGTGTGACTTTTTTGATGGGCGGGCTCCGCGAGGCCCATTTTTTCCTTGAATGGATTTCGTGGAACTCGTCCCTCCGATTTCCCCCCAATTCATTGCTTTCTTTAATCCATCGCCCTGCTAGACTGACACATGGCTTTTAGCAAATTAGGTTTGCCTCCCGCAATCGTGGACGGCGTCAAGGCGATGGGTTACGTCGAGCCGACGCCCATCCAGCTCCGCGCCATCCCGCTCGTGCTCGAAGGGCGCGACGTCATCGGCAGCGCGCAGACCGGCACCGGCAAAACCGCCGCGTTCGGTCTGCCCATCCTCTCGAAGCTCGGCACGCACGCGCCCGGCCCGCGCGCGCTCATCCTCGAACCCACGCGCGAACTCGCCGCGCAGGTGGAGACTGCCATTCACGATTATGCGCGCTTCACCAATTTGAAAACCACCGTCGTTTTTGGCGGCGTCGGCTATGGCCGGCAAAATGATGAGTTGCGCGCCGGCACGGACATCGTTGTCGCCACGCCCGGACGTTTGCTCGACCATTTGGAGCGCGGGACGTTGCGGCTGGACAAGGTTCAATTTCTCGTGCTCGACGAAGCCGATCGGATGCTCGACATGGGATTTCTGCCCGACGTGCGCCGGATTTTGGACAAATGCCCGCGCCAGCGCCATACCGCGCTGTTTTCCGCGACCATTCCGCCGCAAATCGAAACGCTCATCAAATGGGCGATGCAAAATCCCCAGACGATTGAGATCGGCGCGCGCCGGACGCCCGCCGAAACCGTGAAGCACGTCATCTATCCCGTTTCCGATTCGCAGAAATCCGACCTTCTGCTCAAGCTGCTCGATTCAGTGAATTACAACTCCGTGCTCATCTTCTGCCGGACAAAGCACGGCGCGGACCGCATCGCCGGTTTGCTCAAGCGGAGCAATCACGCCGTGGCCGTGCTGCATTCCAACCGCACCCAGCGCGAACGCGAGCAGGCCCTGGCGGGATTTCGCAACGGCAAATTCGAGGCGCTCGTCGCCACGGACATCGCCGCGCGCGGACTCGACATCGCGGAGGTCAGCCACGTCATCAACTACGACGTGCCACAGCATCCGGAGGATTACATCCACCGCATCGGGCGCACCGGGCGCGCGGAACACAGCGGCGACGCCTTCACCATCATGACCGCCGAGGATTCCAGCCACGTCTTCGCCATCGAACGCTTCATCAGCCAGAAAATCGCACGCGTGAAGCTGGAGAATTTCGACTACAAATACACCATGCTCTTCGAGGAAGGAAAACCCGGCGCGCCGAAAGGTTTTCCCGGCAAGGCCCGCGGCGTGCGTGTCCATGGCGGCTACCACTTCGCGCCTGGTCGGAGAAAGTAAAATGCGAGTTCTTCCGCCAATCGGATCAAGAAGAACAGCCAGCATCATTCTGCTGAACGTAGCGCTCAACACGGTGGTTGGGTTCTTCATTTTTGCCAGTGTGTTCAACGATAAGAATTTTGGTTTGGCCAGCATTGCCGGCAATCTGTTGTTCACGGGAATAGTTTTCGGGATTTCCTCCGGTGCGGCGTTAAAAACATTCAACATTGGAGAGATAGTGGCTTCCGTGTCACCACTTTTGTTTTTCTTTCTGCTGTTTATCGGCGGCAGCATCGAAAAAGGCGGCTCAATTGTGGAAGCACTTATAATTTTCGCAATGCCTTTAATTTTTCAAGGCGGCTCGTGGTGGGTAGGCTCATTCGTTTCCAAACATCATTTGAAATAATTCCGCAACAAGATGTGATAAACACCCATTGACTCAATCCGCGTCGCGCTCAAACCAGCTCAAATCCGCCGCAGAAAATCCGACGGGCTGACAATCGGGATGCCGCGAAATTGCCGGAGCGGCAGCAAATGCCTTTTGTCGCCGCTCACGATGTAATCCGCTTCAGCAGCCAGCGCGCATTCCAAAATCATTTCGTCGTCGGGATCGGGCATCGCGCGACTGGTGTGAAAAATTACGCGCCAATCTGTTTCTGAATCGCGCCGCAGATTTGTTTTGACCATTTTACCAGAACCTTCGCGTCGCGGCCTTCGAGCAGCAACCGCGCCTTCGGCTCCGTGCCGGAATAGCGCAACAGCACGCGCCCGCCGACGGATTTCAATTCCTTTTCCGCCTCGGCCACGAGCTTCGTCACGCCGTCCAATTGCTCGAATGGTTTTTTCTCGCGCACCTTCACGTTGGTCACGAGCTGCGGGAAGCGCGTCCAGCATTTCGCGAGTTTTGACAGCAGCTGCTCCTTTGCCTTCATGATGCGCAAAATCTGGAGCGCGGCGACCAAGCCGTCGCCGGTCGTGCCGAAATCGCGGAAGATCAAATGGCCGCTCTGTTCGCCGCCGAACCGGAAGCCGTTCTTCAGCATTTCATCAATCACGTTCTTGTCGCCGACGGCGGTGCGCAGCATTTTGCCGCCGGCCGTTTTGATGGCGGCTTCAAGTCCGGCATTGCTCATCACGGTCGCGACGAGGGTTTTCCCGGCGAGGGTTTTTTGCGCGAGCATTTCCAGCGCGGCGATGGCCATGATGTCGTCGCCGTCAATCAAATTGCCCTTTTCGTCGCAGAGCAGCACGCGGTCGGCGTCGCCGTCGTGCGCGATGCCGAGGTGCGCCTTGTGCTCGACGACCTTGCGGCAGAGATTTTCCGGGAACATCGAGCCGCAATTTTCATTGATGTTTTTCCCGTCGGGCTGGTTGCCGAAAACAATGACTTCCGCGCCGAGTTCGCGCAGGACGCAGGGCGTGGATTTGTAGGCCGCGCCGTGCGCGCAATCCACAACGACGCGCATTCCTTCGAGCGTCAGATTTTTCGGGAAGCTCGCCTTGGCGAATTCGATGTAGCGGCCCAGCGCGTCGTCAATGCGGACGGCCTTGCCGATTTCACCGGCGGTCGGGCGGATGGTTTCAATTTCGCCGCTGAAAACCAATCCTTCGATTCCCGCCTCGATCTGGTCGTCGAGCTTGTATCCGTCGGCGCGGAAAAATTTGATGCCGTTGTCGGCGTAGGGGTTGTGCGAGGCGGTGATGACAATGCCGGCATCGGCGCGCAAACTGCGCGTGACGTAGGCGACACCCGGCGTCGGCAGCGGCCCGATGAATAGCACATCCACGCCCATCGAAAGAATGCCGGAGCTGACGGCGTTTTCGAGCATGTAGCCGGAGAGCCGCGTGTCCTTGCCGATGACGATTTTGTGTTTGCCGCGGCTGCGCGACTGGCGTTCGAGATTTTTGAAGACGTGCGCGGCGGCGCGGCCAAGCTTGAGCGCGGTTTCCGCCGTGACCGGCTCGATGTTCGCCGTGCCGCGGACGCCGTCGGTGCCGAAGATTTTTTTTGGGTTGCTCATTGCTTTTTGAGTTGCGCCGGGATGACCACGTTCACTTCCGCCGGTTCCACATTCACGAGGGTCGCGCCGGCGGGCATTGAGATTTCCACGCGCCGGCGCGGGTCACGCGCGGCGGCGATGCCGGTCAAATCCACGAGCGCGTGAATCTGTCCCGCCTGTAGCGCCGCCATGATTTGGGGCTGGCCGCTGACGGTGACTGTGACCGCGTTTGGTTTGACATTAAATTCCCTCACATCGGCGGCGGCGGAAACGATGAGGACGGGCAGGTTGGTGAACGTCGTCACCATCGGACTGGGCGGCAGGGGCGGCACGACGACGGGCGACGGCGCTGATTCATCAAGAATCTTGTGGACGGTCAGCCAGATGGCCAATGCCAGAAAGGCGGAGAACAATTTCCAGCCAAAATCTTTTATGAGCCAGTCGCGCATGGATTTGAAGGATTATTTGCCGGTTGGTTTTGGTGCCGGGCGCGGTTCGTTTTTCGTGATGACCGCCGGGCCGGTGTTGCGGGGTTCGCTGAACCGCGCGCGAAGCCATTTGACGACGCTGTGCGATTTCGCCGGTTGCAACAGCACAGAGGTCAGGAACGAGCGCAATTCCTCCAGCGTCACGCCGCGCACCAACTGGCCTTTGTAGGCATACGAAATCATCCCGGTCTCCTCGGACACGACGACGATGACGGCGTCGGTTTCCTCGCTCAAACCGATGGCCGCGCGGTGGCGCGTGCCGAGCGACTTGTTCAAATCCTGCCGCTGCGTCAGCGGAAAAATGCACGCGGCATAGGCGATGCGGTCGCCCTTGATGATGACGCCGCCGTCGTGGATCGCGTTGTTCGGAAAGAAAATCGTTTCCAGCATCTCTGGCGTGGCGTCGCAATCCACCGGCAGGGACGATTCGACGGCCTCCTGCAACTGGATGGATTGCTCGATGGCAATGAGCGCGCCGATCTTCACATCGGCGAGCCGTTCGACGGTCTGAATGATGACCTCGATGCTTTCGCGCTGCTCGCTCGCGGTGGCAAACAGCGGCAGATTGCCCAGCTCGGCCAGCATCCGTCGCAGTTCCGGCTGGAAAATAATGAGAACCGCGATGGCGAAAAACGCCGAGAACGTGGTGAGCAGCCAGCGCAACACCTGCAATTTCAAAATCGTCGTCCCCAGCACCAGTGCCAGCAGCAGCACGACAAAGCCAATCACCACGGGCCAGCCGCGCGTGCCGCGCACGAACTTGAAGACGAAATAAATCAGCACCGCGAGGATTAAAATTTCCAGCGCGGGCCGCCACAAATCCTGGATGTGAATCGGGTCGAACATCAATTTTTCTTCCGGGCCAGCAAGGCTTCCGCCAAGCGCACGGCCCGGACCGTTTCCGCCACGTCGTGCACACGGATGATTTGCACGCCGTCGGCGACGGCCAGAGTCGCGCACGCGAGCGAGGCTGGCAAGCGTTCATTCAGGGTCGCGCCGAGCAATTTTCCGATGAACGATTTGCGCGAAACGCCGAGCAGCAATGGACGCCGCAACTTTGTAAATCGCCGCAGGTTCGCAAGCAACTGCAAATTGTGCTCCAACGTCTTGCCGAAGCCGATGCCGGGATCGAACACCACCTGGTCCGATGAAACGCCGGCGGCGTTCAATTTTTCCAGCCGCTCGCGGAAAAAGTCGCCGACTTCGCGGAGGACATTTTTGCAGTGAGACAGGCTTCCAGCCTGACCGGTTTGCAAATGGAGACCGACAGGCGAGATGCCTGTGCCACAGCCCGACGCGTGCATGCAAGTGTAACCGGCGCGGAATTCAGCGACCACTTTCCACATTTCATCCGGGCTTTCACAAGCGCGGCCACGGGAACGGGCCGCCACGTCGTTGACGATGCTTGCGCCGGCGGCGAGCGCGGCGCGGGCGACGGCGGGTTTCATCGTGTCAATCGAGATTAAAATCTTGTTGGTGGGGCGAGAGTCTCTCGAACCCTGACTTGGCAGGGGCGTTTTTCGTTTTGGGCTCGACGGAGTCTCGCCCCACCGGGAATTGATTTTTGCCGCAAGCGATTTGATGACCGGAATCACGCGGCGCAATTCCTCCGCCTCGCTCACCGGCTCCGCGCCGGGGCGGGTGGATTCGCCGCCAATGTCGAGGATTTCCGCACCCTGCGCGACAAGCTCCAGCGCGTGCGCAACGGCTTTCGCCGGGTTGAAAAATTTCCCGCCGTCGGAAAAGGAGTCGGGCGTGACGTTGACGACGCCCATGACGAGCGCCGGTCGCGGGAAACGAAACTCATATTGTCGGGCGCGAAGCACCATTTATGATTTACGATTTATGATTGATGATTGGCCACCGCGCGGCCTGACCAAATCATAAATCATAAATGAGAATTGTCGGCACCACCTCAAACTTTGGTTCGGAAATACGCAATCGTGTCGGTCAAGCCGTCGGCCAGCTTCACCTTGGGATCCCATTTCAGGAGCTTCTTCGCCTTGGTGATGTCGGGTTTGCGCTGTTTCGGGTCGTCCTGCGGCAGCGGCTTGAAAACGATTTTGCTTTTGGATTTGGTCGCGCGGATGATTTCCTCGGCGAATTGGAGCATGGTCAGTTCCGCCGGATTGCCGATGTTCACCGGCAAATCGTAATTGCTCATCATCAGGCGATAAATGCCTTCAATCAAATCCGAGACGTAACAAAAGCTGCGCGTCTGATTCCCTTTGCCGAAGACGGTCACGGGCTTGTTCTTGAGCGCCTGGCTGATGAACGCCGGCACGACGCGGCCGTCGTTCAGTCGCATCCGCGGGCCGTAGGTGTTGAAAATTCTCACGATGCGCGTCTCGACCTTGTGTTCGCGGTGATAGGCCATTGTCATCGCCTCGGCAAAGCGTTTGGCCTCGTCGTAGCAGCCGCGCGGGCCGATGGTGTTGACGTTGCCCCAGTATTCCTCGGTCTGCGGATGGACGAGCGGATCGCCGTAAATTTCCGAGGTGGAGGCGATGAGAAAGCGCGCTTTTTTCTCCATGGCCAGGCCGAGCGCCTTGTGCGTGCCGAGCGAGCCGACCTTGAGCGTTTGAATCGGAAAATTCAGATAATCAATCGGGCTGGCCGGCGACGCGAAGTGCCAGACGTAATCCACCGGCTCGTTCAGGAAGAGAAACTCGGTGACGTCCTGCAGGATGAATTTGAAGTTGGGATTGCCGCCCAGATGCGAAATGTTGTCCACGCTGCCGGTGATGAAGTTGTCAATGGCGATGACGCGGTGGCCGCGCGACAGCAGCAGGTCGGCGAGGTGCGAGCCGAGAAAGCCGGCGGCGCCGGTGACGACGGAGGTGGGCTGGTTTTTTTTCATCGGTAATTTTGTGAACCGTGAGGCGGAAGGGTATTAAACCGGCTCCGCGATTCAACGATTAAACGATTGTATGAGCGCCAGTTTCCCGGAAGAGCATCCAGTGGCGGAACGCACTCCGGCACAAACGCTGGTTGTTGGTTTTTAAATGTCTGATGTTTTTCCCATCACTTCGCGCCGGTGGCGACGAAAACGGCGGGGATGGTGCGGAGCAGGATTTTGATGTCCAGCCAGAGCGACCAGTTGTCAATGTATTCGAGGTCCAGCCGCACCCAGTCCTGGAAATCGGAAATCTGGTTGCGACCCTTGACCTGCCAGAGGCAGGTGATGCCGGGCTTGACGCTCAAACGGCGGCGGTGGGCCATGTCGTTGAAGCGCCGGACTTCGTCCACCGGCAGCGGGCGCGGGCCGACCAGGCTCATTTCGTCGCGCAGGACATTGAAAAGCTGCGGCAATTCATCGAGGCTGTAGCGGCGCAAAAATTTCCCGAGCGGCGTGATGCGCGGGTCGTTGGTGACCTTGAAGACCGGGCCGCGCATTTCATTCATGGACTCCAGCTCGTGCTTGAACTGCTCGGCGTTGGTGACCATGGTGCGGAATTTGTAGAGCGTGAAGGGCGCGCCGTTCAATCCGGAGCGTTGCTGCCGGAAAAAAACGGGGCCGGGCGAGAACAGCTTGATCAGCAGCGCGATCACCAGCATCGGAATGGCCGCCGCCACCAGCAAGACCAGCGATCCGAAGAAATCCATGAGCAGCTTGACCAACCCCGCCCACGAGGCCTCGGGTGCGGTGCGAAAAACGAGCAGTGGATGGCCGAGCAATTCATCGAAACTCGTGCGCGAAATCTGCGTGGTAAAAAAATCGGCGACGAGCCAAACCTCGACGCCTTCGAGTTCGCAAACCTTGATGACGTTTTCAATCTGCTCGAAAAATGTGTGTTTGCCGCTCAAGATCACGCCGTAGGCGGCGTGGTCGTGCAGCATCTGGACGAGTTGCGGAATCGGGTTGGCCAGGTTGAACTGGGCGACAACGGCAACGGTTTCATCTTTTTTTCCTTCCAATTCCCCGCACATCCGGATGGTTTCGGTTTCCGTGCCGACGAGGATGAAGCGGCGTTTGAACTGGCCCTGGGCAAACCCGCTTTTGAACGCCAGCCGCAGCAATTCCTCCTTGCAATAAATCAGCGTGAAGCTGATGCCGCCGAACCAGACCGGAACCCAGCGCGGCAGGTTGAGGCGCAGGGCGAATCCCGCCAGCACCAGGGCAATGGTCGTGAGCGCGCAGCCCTTGAGCAGCGGCCACAGGAAGGCACCGCGCGGGCCGAGCATCTGGCGGTTGTAAAAGCCCTGCGCTTCCAGAATCAGCGGCGTGATGGGAATCAACGCAAATGCAATCAGGATGGTGTTGATGTTGTTGAAGGCGTCGGGCGGAATCATGTCGAGATTCAGCCACTCCGTGATGGCCGGGTTGGCACGCAACAGATATGCCATCCAAAAACTCAACGCCACCAGGCAGGCATCCGCCAACTGGTGGATTTGCGTCCGAATCTGACGATCACGCCGCAACATGGTTTATTAGGACAGGTATATTACAGCATCAAAAGCCGTGTGCGAACCTAAAAATTTCAGCCGTTCAACGCCTGGCCGGCGGCGATTGAAACTCCGGCACGGACGCCGCGATCAATTTTTCCATGCGCGCAAACGTCGCGTCCTCCTGGCCCGGTTCGCACGCGCAAAAATACGAGACGTAGGCCCAGCGCTGCCAGATTCCCTTGCGCAACAAATCCAGCGCCAGCCGGCGCATGAATTGATAGTGGCTCGGCGTCTCCTCGCCATCCGTCACGAACCAGAAAACATAGACGCCGCCCACCGCCTGCGTCCCGCCATCGGGAGTTTGCAGGGAATTGGACACGACCCATTCCGACACCGGCAATTCGTAGGGCGGCGACCCGGCAATCTTCAGGTCCACAGTTTTTTTTGAGCGGATGTTCCAGCCCTGCCCCGGCAGGCAGTAATCCGGCTTGTGGATGCTCGTCCGGTCCGCGCCCATCAGGATGACCGTGCTGGAAACGGCGAAACCATCGGGCGATTGGTAGATGCGCCGGGCATAACTGGTGTCCTGTGGAAAATAACCGAGTTCAATCTCCGATTCCGGAATGTTGGTGGAGGTGTAATCCAGCACCCGCTCCGGCAAATCCAGTTTCATCTTCAGGCCGCCCGGAATCGGCGCGGCCTTGATGCCGGGCTGGCCGATTTGTTGGAATGACTTGAGCCGCGCCAGCACGCCGGCGGCTCCCGCCATCAACGCGAGCGCCACCAACAGCAGGAGCCATTTTTGATTTTTCATGCGTCCGCCTGTTTCAATTCCCGGTTTTCCAGCCAGCGGCCCGCCAGCAGCAGGCCGATCATCGCCGGCAGATAGGGAATGAGGCTGATGATTCCCAGCGGGCCGCCTTCATGAACATAAACGCCCCACGGTTGCCCGCCGATTTCCGCCGCGCCGATGATGATCATCATCCGCGCGAGATTGCCCAGCACGGCGAACGGCAACGCGAGCGCGATGAGCAACAGCCGCTTCCACGGCGAGCGGAAGACAAAAAATCCATAAATCGTGGCGAGCAGAAAAATGGCGATGAGACTTCTCATGCCGCTGCACGGCGCCGCAACGTCAAACCCGTAGCTGCCGGTGGGATCGAACAATTGCGTTCCCACCCGGATTACGTCAATGCCCAGAACGTGCGCCGTTTTTTCCGAAAGCCACGAGACCAGTTGTCGGAGCGGAAACGTGATGGACTCGCCGCGCTGCCCCAGCGGAACGGAAAACATGAACAGAAAAAACGGGAACAGGCTGTTGCGCAGCCAGGCGCGCCCCCACGCCAGCCCCGTCAACCCGTAAATGCCGGCAAACAGCGCGGCTATGGAAAGATACGGCTGTTGCACGGCAAAACCCGCGACGTGCAGCATCAGCGCCGCCAGCAAAATGAGCAGGCCCGGCCACCAAGGTTTCAGCGGCAGCGCCAGCAGCTCGCGCCGCTTCCACCAGAAAAGCCCGACGACCAGAAACGGGATGAAATTACCATGGGCGTCGTCGGCGGAAGGACTGTTGTATGCGCCGATCATCCAGGAGAACAGCGACGGCGTGTGGACATAGCCGAGAATGGGGTTGCCGAGAAACTGGAACAGCGCCAGCCACGCCGCCAGCAGCGCGAAGAAAAACGCCTTGTTCGGCAGGCGCCGCCAGCAATCCGCCGTGTCCTGCAAGAAAGTTTTCGGCGGTTCGTTGTCCGGGTTTTCGTTCATTAGCGCGTAGTGGCAGTATTGAGATAGCCGAATGCCCGTTTTCACTCAATCAAAATTGGAGCGCGGCGCGAAAATAATCGGCAAATGATTTTCAAGGTCATGCGGAAAGCTTGAAAGGCGCCCCGGCCTGAACCGGGGCGCCTTTTTTCCAAATGCGCTGCCGCAGCCCGCTATTGTGTGGAAATGTAATAGAACTGCAACGCAGCCGGGGCCGGATTGGTGAACGCGCCGGACGTCACCGGAAATT
>Ga0265316_10004979_pt1 | contig 13045 bp, 7 predicted proteins | sample 4522metaG_FD_202092 | JGI IMG/M metagenome (GOLD analysis project Ga0265316, IMG submission 202092) | Rhizosphere microbial communities from Carex aquatilis grown in University of Washington, Seatle, WA, United States - 4-5-22 metaG | ecosystem: Host-associated > Plants > Roots > Rhizosphere >... | reverse complement strand
GCGGTCCATTTCCATTGACACCCGAGGTTTCGGCCTGTTACCGTCTTGGCACAGCAGTATAAGTCCATGGTAATTCAGGGAAAAAAGACAGATCCCGGGGCGTGACGAGACTCGTGTCCATCGCCGCCGCCGCCGCCGTCGCCGTGGGCTTCCAGCTGTGCGGGTGCGCGACGGCGCCCAAGCGGGAGGCCGAGCAGTCGATGATTCGCTACCAGCTGGCAGCGGATTACTTCCGAGGACGGCGCGTGGAGGCAGCCCAGGTCGAGCTGCAGCGGGCGTTGCAGCTCGACACCGAGAACGCGGACGCGCACAACCTCGGTGGTCTCATGGCGCTCGAGCAGGGCGCCGATTCGGTTCGTCAGGCAGAGACCGCCGGGTGCCTGCACGGGCAGGACGCGCAGGCCATCCGTCGGGACGCCGCGTCCAAGTTCAAGGAGGCGGAGCAGTGGTTTCGCAGGGCGACCACCTTGCGGCCTGATTTCGCCGAGGCGTGGAACAACCTGTCGGTGGCGGCCTTGAACCTCGAGGCCTACGACGAGGCGGCCAGCGCCGCGGAGATGGCCCTGCGGGACGTGGCCTACGCCTCGCCGGAGCTGGCCCGCGCCAACCTCGGCTGGGCGGAATACCACCGCAAGAACCTGAACGCGGCCTGGAAGGCGCTCCACCAGGCGGTCTCCGGAGCGCCCGGTTTCTGCGTGGGCAAGTACCGCCTGGCCAAGGTGTACACCGATCGCGGGCAGCTCGACGAGGCGGTCGAGCAGCTCGACGGGCTCGCGGCCGACACCGCCTGTCCCATCCAGGAGGCGTTCCTGCTCGGGGGCCTCGTTCACCAGCGAAGGCGGGAGCTGGCAAAGGCCCGCGGGTTCTTTGGAAGGTGCGCGCAGATGGCACCCCGGGCGTGCCTGGCGGCGGAGTGCCGACAGTACGCGGAGATGTTGAAGTGAACGGGGCGTGGCGACGCCGGCTCGCGGCTCCGGCGCGTAATGTCCATGGTTCTGGTAATATTGCTTGCGAAACTTTTTCGCGCCGAGTTGACCGGATCGCCGGTCCAGCGGTAAAGACGGGGCGACCTGGAACGGTGGCGGCGAACGTTCCATCCTCCGCGGCAAACATGGAAAACGAGCACTTCGGAAGCGTCCTGCGTCGGGCCCGAGAGGGTCGCGCGATGCTGTTGTCCGACGTCGCCCACCGGACCAAGGTGGCGCGCGCCACGCTCGAGGCGCTCGAGAAGGGGGAGCTCGCGATGCTGCCGGCCCCGGTCTACGTCCGGGGCTTCATCCGCTCGTTCGCGCGCGCCGTCGGGGCGGACGAGATCGCGTCGTTGGCTCTGTACGAGCGCGCCCTCGACAGACGCAACGCCGCCCGCGAGGAGAAGGAGTCCATCCCGACCCTGGATCCGGAGGCGCTGGTGGCCGCCGGCGCGAGCGCCGCGGATGACGAATCGGGGGCCCCGCGCCGGGGGCTGGGGCTAGCGGTGTTCGTGATCATTCTCCTGCTCATCGCCACCATCACCTTGTCCTTGCTGCTGCGCCGCCCTCCCCAGTCGGGCGAGGGGCTGAGCGAGCTCAGGCTCGACCACGCTCCCGCGGCCGAGCTCGGGTGGTCGTAGCCGCGGGCCCGACCTCCCTGCACCGAGTAGGCTTCGCGGGTGCCTGTGCTTGAAACCGCGGCCATCGTGCTGCGGACCATCGACTACGGCGAGGCGGATCGCGTGGTCACCTTGTTCGGACGAAGCACCGGGAGCGTGAGCGCCATCGCGCGCGGGGCCCGCAAGAGCCAGCGGCGCTTCGGCGGTGGCCTCGGGCTCGGGGCGGTCGGCGTGGTCGCCCTGCGCGAGCGCGCAGGGAGCGAGCTTTGCACCCTCGAGCGGTTCGACGTGACCGAGACCCATCCGGGGCTCGGCGGAGAGGTGCTGAAGGTGGCGGAGCTCGCCTATGCGGCCGAGCTCGTGACCAAGCTGTGCGCACCGAGGCAGCCCGAACCGGACGTCTTCGATGCCCTGCGGGAGCTCATCGGGCTCGTCGCCGAGGAAGGTCCGAGCGGCGCGCGTCTGCGGGTGTTCGAGCTCCTGCTGCTCGATCGCCTGGGCTTCGGGCCGGTGCTCGACGCGTGCGTGGTGTGCGGACGGGAAGACCTCTCGCGGGCCGAGACCATCGATGTCCGCTGGAACCCGGAGCGGGGCGGGGTGGTCTGCCGCGCGTGTGGGTCGGTCGGGCGTCCCATGCGGCCGGTGGTGCGGCTCGCGCTGTGCCGCTACGCCGAGCTTCCGCTGGCCGCCGCGCTGGAGAAGGCGGCGGAGGCGGGGGGAGCGCCCCCCATCGAGCCCGATGTGGCCCGCGGGTGCCGAGACGCGTTGGCGGAGCTGGTGGCGACCCACCTGTCGGCGCCGTTGCGCTCCCTCGAGTTCCTGGCCAAGCTCGAGGTGCCGGGCGATTGAATCGTGGACGAGGCTCGCTTCCGCTCGTGGCGATCGGGGACGTTGCTCGCTGCCGCTCGCACGTCCCCGCGCCCCCCTCCCTGCGCCCCCCTCGCTCCGCGCGGCAAAGCCGCGCTATGCTCGCGTGAGGGCCTCTCCCTTGGCCCCTCTTTCGATTGACAGGGGCAAATCCGTGCAAATCATTTACCCGCGCCCGCTTTCGCAGTAATTGTTCCCCGGCCATGCCAGCTTCCAGCCTCGAGTCCATCGTCAGCCTGTCCAAGCGCCGCGGGATCATCTTCCCGTCCTCGGCGGTCTACGGGGGCCTCGGCAGCACCTGGGACTACGGACCGCTCGGCGTCGAGCTGAAGAACAACGTCAAGCGGGCGTGGTGGCGGAGCGTGGTCCACGAGCGCGACGACATGGAGGGCCTCGACGCGGCCATCCTGATGAACCGCCTGGTGTGGAAGTACTCCGGCCACGAGGCCACCTTCTCCGACCCCATGACGGACTGTCGGGTGTGCAAGGCCCGCCCGCGCGCCGATCACCTGTTCGTGGCGCAGAAGGGCCACGACCCGAAGGGGCTGCCGGAGATCAACGCCGCTATCGCCGCCCACGAGCTCGCGTGCCCCAAGTGTGGCTCGACCGATCTGACCGAGGCGCGGCCGTTCAACCTGATGTTCAAGACCACGGTCGGGGCGGTGGACACCGGGGACGACTCCGCGCTCGCCTACCTGCGGCCCGAGACCGCCCAGGGCATCTTCGTCAACTTCGGCAACGTCCTCGATACGATGAGGCGCAAGCTGCCCTTCGGCATCGCGCAGATCGGCAAGGCCTTTCGCAACGAGATCACCCCCGGGAACTTCACCTTCCGCACCCGCGAGTTCGAGCAGATGGAGATCGAGTACTTCGTCAAGCCCGGCGAGGACGAGGCGGCCCACCAGGCCTGGATCGACGCCCGCACCGAGTGGTACCGCGATCTCGGGCTGCGCCCGGAGAACCTCCGCCAGCGCGAGCAGGAGAAGCACGAGCTCGCGCACTACGCCAAGCGCTGCGTGGATCTCGAGTACCGCTTCCCCATGGGGTGGAGCGAGCTCGAGGGCATCGCCAACCGCACGGACTTCGATCTGCTGGCCCACAGCCGGGGCCCGAACAACCCCGACTCGCTCGAGGAGCTGCGCTACTTCGATCCCGAGCAGAAGAAGCACATCGTGCCCTACGTCATCGAGCCCTCGGCCGGCGCGGATCGAGCGACCCTGGCCTTCCTGTGCGACGCCTACGAGGACGCGCTCGTCAAGGAGCCGCCGGCGGCGGAGACCGAGAAGCTCAAGGACCTGGTGGGCAGCTTCGCGCGCTCGGTGGAGAAGCGGGACAAGCTCGACGCCGACGTGCGGGCCCGGCTCCTCGGCGCGGCGACGCGGATCGCAGACGGGCTGCCCGGCACGCTGCCGGAGCTGCTCGGGCTGTCCGACGATCCCGAGGCCAACCGGATCGAGGTCTTCAAGAAGGTGCGGGGGGTCTCGGACAAGCTCGGCGAGGAGTTCACGCGCACGGTCCTGCGCCTCGATCCCCGGCTCGCCCCCATCTCGGTGGCGGTCTTTCCCCTCAAGAAGAACGAGCCGCGCCTGGTCGAGCTGGCCCGGGCCATCAAGAAGGACCTGCAGGCCGAAGGGATCCACACGGTCTACGACGACACCGGCGCGATCGGGAAGCTCTACCGGCGGCAGGACGAGATCGGGACGCCCTTCTGCCTGACCGTCGACTTCCAGAGCCTCGAGGATGGGACGGTCACGGTCCGGGACCGCGACACCATGACCCAGGAGCGGGCCTCCCGTCCCGAGCTCGCGGCGCGGGTCGCGCCGAAGCGGCGCCCGCCGCGCTGACCGGTGGCCGCCGAGGCGCGGGCGGTGGGCGGCGGGCCGCTCCCACCGCGATCGACGCAGATCTCGTTGTTCTGCCAACCCATTTCCCTCTTCCAGTGAAGGGGCCTTCCAGGTAAAAAGCCGCCATGCCACAGCTCCTGAAGAAATCCGGATCGTCGAAGCCTTCGCTCAAGAAGGCGTTTGCCAAAACCCCGAAGGCGTCGGTCAAGGCGTCGGTGAAGACGCCGGTCAAGAAGACGGTCGTCAAGGCCAAGACGCCCAGCAACGGCGTCAGCAAGGTCGGCGCCGCCCTCTCCAGGCTCGGGTCTCCCGCCAAGGCGGGTACCCTCAAGGGCGAGACGGCCAAGCCGACGGCGACGCGCCGGGTGTACTTCTTCGGGGGCGGTCAGGCCGAGGGCAACAAGGAGATGAAGAACCTCCTCGGCGGCAAGGGCGCGAACCTGGCCGAGATGACCAACATCGGGATCCCGGTGCCGCCGGGGTTCACCATCACCACCGAGGTCTGCACCGAGTTCTACGCGGTCGGCCGCAAGCTGCCGAAGGGCCTCGACGCCGACATCCGGGCCTCGGTTTCCAAGATGGAGAAGCTGGTCGGCGCCCAGTTCGGCGATCCCAGCAACCCGCTCCTGGTCTCGGTGCGCTCGGGCGCGCGGGCGTCCATGCCGGGCATGATGGACACCATCCTCAACCTCGGGCTCAACGACGCGACCGCCGCCGGGCTGGCCCTGAAGTCGGGGAACGAGCGCTTCGCCTACGACAGCTACCGCCGCTTCATCGCCATGTACGGCGACGTGGTGCTCGGCCTCAAGCCGGAGCGCAAGGAAGATCACGATCCGTTCGACGTGATCCTGGCCGAGAAGAAGAAGCAGAACGGCGTCAAGGTCGACTCCGAGCTGTCGGCCGAGGCCCTGAAGGAGCTGGTGCACGAGTTCAAGGCCGAGATCCACAAGCGGCTCGGCGTGACCTTCCCCGAGGATCCCTACGCCCAGCTCGAGGGCGCGATCAAGGCCGTGTTCCAGTCCTGGCAGAACGACCGCGCGATCCTCTACCGCCGCCTCAACAACATCCCGGCCGAGTGGGGCACCGCGGTCAACGTGCAGGCGATGGTGTTCGGCAACAAGGGCAACGACTCGGCGACCGGGGTGTGCTTCACCCGCGATCCGGCCAGCGGCGAGAACATGTTCTACGGGGAGTTCCTGATCAACGCGCAGGGCGAGGACGTGGTGGCGGGCATCCGCACCCCGCTCAAGATCGAGGCGCTGGGCGATACCTTACCGGTGGCCTACAAGCAGCTGCTCGACATCCGCAAGAAGCTCGAGAAGCACTACAAGGACATGCAGGACATCGAGTTCACCATCGAGGCCGGGAAGCTCTACATGCTCCAGTGTCGCAACGGCAAGCGCACCGGCTTCGCCGGCGTGCGGATCGCCGTGGAGATGGTCGAGGAGAAGCTGATCCCCAAGGAGGAGGCGCTGCGCCGGGTGGAGCCCGAGGCGCTGAACCAGCTCCTGCGGCCGGTGTTCCTGCCGTCGGCCAAGGACAAGGCCATCAAGGAGAACCGCCTGCTGGCCAAGGGCTTGCCCGCGGGCCCGGGCGCCGCCACCGGCAAGGTGGTCTTCTTCGCCGACGAGGCGGAGGCGCTGGCCGCCAAGGGCGAGACCGATCTCATCCTGTGTCGCCACGAGACCAGCCCCGAGGACATCCGCGGCATGAACGCCTCGCTCGGCTTCATGACCGCGTTCGGCGGCATGACCAGCCACGCGGCGCTGGTGGCCCGGCAGATGGGCAAGGTCTGCATCGTCGGCTGCGACGCCCTGTCGTTCGACTACCACGCGCGGGTCATGAAGGTGACCACGCCCAAGGGGATCATCACCGTCAAGGAGGGGGACTGGATCTCGATCGACGGCTTCACCGGCGAGGTGATCAACGGCCGGGTCGACACCACCCCGTCCGAGGTGATCCGGGTGCTCATCGAGAAGAACCTGGATCCGAGCGAGGCGCCGGTCTACCAGCGCTACGCCAAGCTGATGAGCTGGGCCGACAAGGCCCGCACCCTCAAGGTGCGCGCCAACGCCGATCAGCCCGATCAGTCCGAGGCCGCGGTGGCCTTCGGTGCCGAGGGCATCGGACTCTGTCGCACCGAGCACATGTTCTTCGGCGAAGACAAGATTGGCCTCATGCGCCAGATGATCGTGGCCGACTCCGAGGCCGACCGCCGAGCCGCGCTCGACAAGCTCTTGCCGCTGCAGCGGGAGGACTTCGCGGGGATCTTCCGGGCCATGAAGGGCCGCCCGGTGACCATCCGCACGCTCGATCCGCCGCTGCACGAGTTCCTGCCGCACGACGAGGCGGGCGTGGCCGACCTGGCCGCCGCCACCGGTCGCACGGTGGCCCAGGTCCACGCGCGCATCGAGGAGCTGAAGGAGTCGAACCCGATGCTCGGTCACCGCGGCTGCCGCCTGGGAATCTCCTACCCGGAGATCACCGAGATGCAGGCCCGCGCGATCCTCGAGGCGGCGGTGGAGGTCGCCAAGGAGGGGCAGGCGGTGTACCCCGAGATCATGATCCCGCTCGTCGGCGTCAAGAAGGAGCTCGAGCTGCAGGCGGCGGTGGTGCGCAAGGTCGCCGCCGCGGTCTTCGCCGAGAAGGGCAAGAAGATCGCCTACACCATCGGCACCATGATCGAGGTCCCACGGGCGGCGATGACCGCCGCCGAGATCGCCGAGGCCGCCGAGTTCTTCTCCTTCGGCACCAACGATCTCACGCAGACCACCTTCGGGCTGTCGCGCGACGACGTGCCGAAGGTCCTGGCCGCCTACCTGGCGCACGACATCTACCCGGTCGATCCGTTCGTCAGCATCGATCGCAACGGCGTCGGCGCGCTCATGAAGCTGGCGGTGGCCGGGGGACGCGCGACCAAGCCGGGCCTCAAGATGGGCATCTGCGGCGAGCACGGCGGCGATCCGCAGTCGGTGGAGTTCTGTCACCAGATCGGCCTCGACTACGTCTCGTGCTCTCCGTACCGACTCCCGATCGCCCGGTTGGCGGCCGCGCAGGCCGCGCTGAAGGCATCCTGACCGCCGCGGCGGCAGTCCAAGGCAAGATGGAGCATCGCCTGTCGGACCCCCGAAGGCCTCGACCGCCCGTCCGCGCGGCGAGGTCCTTCGGCCCGGCCCGTGCGGCGCGCGCGGGGGCAGGGGCGATGGCCGCCAGCAGCCAATCGGGGGCGGGGGCCCGGACCACCGCCAGGCTGACGAGGCTGACCGGGCTGGCCGGCCTCGTGGCCCAGGTCCTGCTGTCGCTCTTCCTCCTGGCGCCTGGGTGCAGCCTGCATCAGACCGGGGTCGAGCCGCCCGACAACCGCATCTTCTTTCCGGGGGGGGCGATCGTCGCGCCCTCGGGCGGCTGGCTCTACGTGGTCAACTCCAACTCCGATCTGCGCTACAACAGCGGGACCATCGTGGCGGTGAGCCTGCCGGCGGCCGCGGCCGACCTGGCCACCGGGCGGACCAACCCCGGCGCGTGGCAGAGCTGCCCGCTCGACCCGCAGGCCACCAAGCCGGCGAACCACGCCCAGTGCTGCTGGGAGGTCCTCGATCCCACGATCCTCGACTGTGACGAGCGGGCCTACGTGCGAACCGACGTATCGGTGCGGATCGGAAGCTTCGCGGGGCAGCCGGTGTTTCAACATTTCGATCCGACCTCGCTGCTCGGGGGCGCCGGTATCGGCCAGCGCATGTTCGTGCCCGTGCGCGGGAATGGCTCGGTCACGATGCTGGATCTGTCGACCGTGACGCCGGCGGCGCCGCGGCTCTTTTGCACCGGCAACCGGACCGCGCCCAACTCGATGGAGGGGTACACCCAGACGCCGTTCGCCATATGCGAGGCCGCCTGGACCATCACCCGGGCCCAAGATCCGGCCGTAGTGCCCAACCCCCCGGGCATCCCGGACAACGAGGTGTTGCGTCTGCCCGACGAGGCGTATGCCCTGGCGGTGAACGATGCGGGAGAGACGCCCCTGCTCTACGTCGGGAGCCTCAGCAACGGCAGCGTGTCCCTGGTGACCCTCGGCAAAGGCGAACCCAACTACCCCGAGCTCCTCGGTCCGGTCAATCCGACCATCCTCCCGCAGGATGGCAACGGGTCCCGCGGCGTCACCTCGCTCCGGGTTCGCTCTCCGGGGAGCTGCGGCTCGCCGGTCTACGCCACCTCTCGCTATCGGAACGTCGCGAGCTCGTTCGTGGTGGCCGGCATCAGTGACACCGACTGCGGGACCACCCCCGACATGATGCCCATGGACAGCCGGACCCTGGCCCTGATCGGCCGCGGCGACGCGCTCGGCACCGGGGTTCCGGGAACCGAGACCCGCGGCATCGAGTTCGTGTCGGGCAGCGAGATCGGGACCCGGGATTCGTCGAGCCCGAGAGGGAACGACGCGATCTTTCTCCTGCAGCGCAGCCCCCCGGTCCTGGCGGCCCTCGACGCCTCGACCAACCTGCCGTACGCGACGGTGGAGGTGTGCCAGGGCGCGGTGGCGCTCGCCCAGCAGAAGACGGTCGAGACCGGCACCCCCTTCGGGCTCGATGGCCCCAGCCTGTTCGTGACCTGCTTCGACTCGGGCGAGGTCTACGTGATCGACGCCGCGGCTCCCCGGGTGAAGGCGATCATCCCGGTGGGGCGGGGCCCGGTCTCGGTGGCCTTCGACGAGACCGATGCCACGCGCGGATACGTCCTCGGCTTCGGCGCCAACAACATCTCGGTGGTGGATCTCGATCCCGCGAGCGCCACCCACTACCGCGTGATCCAGCGGATCGGATTCCCGAGCCCGACGCCGCGGGAGCTCGACCCCCTATGAACGACATTCGATCGACCACCTGCTGGGGAATCCTCCTCGGGGGAATCCTCCTCGGAGCCTGCGGGCAGCAGACCGTGGTGTTGCCGTCGCGGGATTTCGACCGCCCCACGGACATGACCTTCGGATGCCTCGGGGTGTTCAAGGGGGAGGCGGGGGCGCTGACGCTCTCCGGGCAGCCGATGGACAGGTGCCACCCGCCGGGAGCGCAGGATCCCCGCCCCGGGACCTTCGATTCGACCGGCGTCCAGTACCGGACATATGGCTATGTCACGAACTCCGGGCGCGGCGATCTGTCGCTCATCGACATGAGCTTCTGCCGCTCCGACGACTCTCGGTGCTTTCCGGCGGGCGCCGACCTGGTGGATCTCGACAGCGAGACGGCGGGATACACCGCGGCCCCGGTCGGGGAGCTGCCGGAGGTGGTGGCCGCGAGCCAGGACGGCTGCCGGGTGCTGACCGCCAACCGCGGCTCCTGCGATCTGACCCTGGTCGATCCGTCGCGCGTGCTGGCCAAGATCTGGAGCTCGACCACCCCCGCGCCCACCACGCAGGCGGAGGGCTTGATCGCGGTGACCCCGCACACGGCGAGCGGGAAGGTGCTCGACCTCGCGCCGGGTGAGATTGCGTTCGTACCGCAACAGACCGCCACGCTCGGCGGCAACAGCCTGCTTTGCACCGACGCGGGCACGCTGGCGGCCCCGGTCGGGGCGCCCGCGGCCACGCCGGACGCGCGGGCGTCCTGGCGAGCGGTGGTGACGTTCCCATCGTGCGACCTGATCGCGCTCGTCGATCTGCCGAGCGGGGACATCCTCGATTCGTATCAAGTCGCCCGCGACGGCGCCAATCCCGCTTCCAGCTTCGCCTATCTGCACAGCGGCACGGAGCCGGTGTGTGCGCGGACCGATTGTGGGGCGCGCGCCACGCCTGCCTGCTCCGACACCGTCAACGGGGTGGGGGGCGCGGGCGGGCTCGGCGGGCAATCGGGCGCCGGCAGCGGGAGCGGCGGCGGGGGCGGAGGCATGGTGGTCCCGGTGGGTGGCGCGGGTGGAGCGGGTGGTGCCGCGTTGGCCGGGGCGGGCGGCGATGCCGGAGGCCCGGGCGCGCTCGGCGGGGACACCGGCGCCGGTGGAGAGGGCGGAGGAGGCGGCGGCGCGGTCGGTGCGTCTCCCTCGGCGGGCCTCGGTGGAGCCGCCGGGACGGCCGCGGCCGCGGCCCTGGCGATCGCGCGGCTCCAGCTCGATCCCGGGGCCTGCCCGGGTCTGCGAGTGGGACCGCTCGCGATGCGCCCCGAGGGCCACCGGATCTATTTCGGCGCCGCCAATCTGCCGTCGGTCGGCGCCCTCGACATCGTGGGCGGAGCCGCGCTGGCCGAGCCGGCCACCGGCAAGAACACGCCGCTCAACGCCGGAGCGGAGGGGGCGCTGCGACTCCGACTCTCGGTCGATCCGTACGACTACGTGAACGGCTACAACCCCGCCACCTCGGACCCGACCGCTGCGCAGTACGGCCACTTCGTCTCGGCGGTCCACCCGGAGATCCCGTTCCAGTTCCTCTACGTCGTCGCGCGTGACACGACCTTGCGGGTGGTGGACGTCAGCGTTCCGCAGCCGACCGAGTGCGATCTATCGATCGATCCCACCGATCCCCGGGCCGCGGCGCTCGCGACCAGGCACGCGACGCCCCCGTCCACGGTGACCGAGACCGTGCCACCTCCAGTCGCCTGCTACCCGTATCAAGCGCCGAATGGACCGAGATCGCTGCCGTACTGGGCGGGGATCGAGCCCCACATCGCCTCGGGGCCCGGCCTGCACTTCCCGAGTCCTCCCGTGGACGTCGCCGTGGCGAACCTCCTGACCTCCGAGTTCCAGGATCTGGCGTCGGCCACCCCCCTCACCGCGTCCGTGAACGAGACCGTGCTGAACGGGGCCTACGCCTTCGTGCTCACCGCCTCGGGCCCGGTCTACGTCCTCAACATCGATCCGGTCCTGCGCCGCATCGCCGAGTACGTGCGCCCGGACCAGGCCGGGGCGGCCCGCGTGCTCGGGCGGGTCACCGAATCACCGCGACCCCTCACCAACAGCCTGCGCGATACCGGCATCATCACCTACGCGACCAGCCTCGGTACGTTCGCCGGTCCGCCGCGCCTCGACGCCACCCCCCTGCAGGCCTCGCAAGGCCCCCGCCTGCGCGAGTTCAAGCCCGCGAGCTCCAGCGTCAACACCACCGACTCGGACATCAACGCCCGGGCGGTTCCCCTGGTGCAGACCAACGACGTGCTCGAAGACTCGACCGAGATCTTGTCGACCTACGTCTACTTTCCGAACCGCTTCCTCGTCAGGCCCCAGACCTGGGCCATCACCTGGGAAGGAACCGTCTCGGGTTTTCGCTACTCGGGCATCCTCGACCCGAGCGCCGGCCCGACCTCCATTGGCTTGCACGATGACGGGCAACCGTTCTGCGGCGCCGGCGTCAAGCCCGGGGACGTGGTCACGCTGGCCGGCTGCAATCAGGACTCGGATTGCCCGACGCGCGTCTGCGTGCACAGCGTGAACACGCCGACCTCCATCGACGGTCGCAACATCGACGGGCTGTGCCTGGCTCCCGAGGTCGCGACCGCGCGGCGCGATGGGGTCTGCCGGGGCCTGCTCTCGAGCTTCCGGCGGTACGAGGTCGCGCAGGTCAGCGACGCCTCGAACCTGGTCTTGCGTCCGAAGCTGGCCGAGTTCCCACGCCCCACGCACCGCGACGCCACGGGCGCCCTCGTGGCCTGCGACACGGACTCCGACTGTCGCCCGGTCGGGGAATCGCGGCTCGAGACCTGTCAGCCGACGGAGCCGACCCCGGGGTTGCCGGTCCGGCGCTGCGTGATCGACTGCAGCATGGGGGGCGATCTCAAGTGCGCGCCCGGGACCCACTGCCACACCTACGCGACCGGGAGCTACTGCGCCGACGGGGCGGACATCGATGCCACCGTCCAGCAGGCTTGCCTGGATCAGCTCACGACCTATGGCGTTTCGGCCGGCAACACCTTCGTCGTGACGGGGACCGTCACCGGACGCCCGGACCTGCTGAAACCTTCGCTGAAGGCCGAGGAGATGATCAACAACGGGTGCCCCGCCGGCACGACGGACGAAGCGGACCTGCGGTTCTCGCGCATTCCCATGACCGTGCCGGTCTGCCAGGATCCGGTGAGCATGCCGGCGGGCGGCTGGACCGACCTCGATCTGGCGCGGGCGAGTCCCCCGACCCCGAACCCGTGTGTCGTCAACACCCCCAGCAAGGACGGCCTCAGCACCCAGGCCGACGTGTGGTTTCAGAATCAGGAGCTGCGGTTCGTCTTCACCAGCTTCGAGCTGGCCTTCCCGCCGACGCTGCAGATCTCGTTCGATGTCCACGGTGGGATCGCGCCCATGCAGGTGGTCACGTTGATCGACGCCACCCCGACCTTGCCATCGAGGATCATCACCGGTCCGGTGTCGGCGCTGGAGCAGATCGGACCTGCCGGCATGGAAAATGGGCCCGCCATGGTGGTCGACCCCAACAATCCGGGGGCGATGCTGAGCCTTCCTGCGTCCAAGCTTCCCTACCTCTACGTGGTGGATCAGCGCCAGTACGCGGCCGGCCGGCTGATCGGGCGAGGACAGGTCTTGCGTCTGCATCCGCGGGTGGCCAGTATCACCCCGGGGTTCGAGGGCGTGAGCCTCAGCAACCACTACTTCCCGATCCAGTAGGGACGCGCCTTCGGCGCTCGCGGGAAGGGGAGGACCGGACGCGCCTTCGGCGCTCGCGGGAAGGGGAGGACCGGACGCGCCTTCGGCGCTCGCGGGAAGGGGAGGACCCCTCCCCGCGGGCCCCTCCCGACGGACCGGAGCGCGGGAAGGGGAGGACCCC
>Ga0265316_10004976_pt1 | contig 13047 bp, 14 predicted proteins | sample 4522metaG_FD_202092 | JGI IMG/M metagenome (GOLD analysis project Ga0265316, IMG submission 202092) | Rhizosphere microbial communities from Carex aquatilis grown in University of Washington, Seatle, WA, United States - 4-5-22 metaG | ecosystem: Host-associated > Plants > Roots > Rhizosphere >... | reverse complement strand
CCAGTCTGTTAGGTATATTTTTTGTCGGTGTCTCTTTTCTTTCGAACCACATGGGACTGGTTCCCGGAAATCAATCAATCGTGTCACAAGTGGCACTGGCTGTTTTCGGACAGAATGCCTTCTATTACATCTTCCAGATTGCCACCATGGCCGTACTGGTAGTGGCGGCGAATACCGCTTTTGCCGATTTCCCCCGTTTGTCTTCGATACTGGCGCGCGACAATTTCATGCCGCATCTCTTTTGGAACCGGGGCGACCGCCTGGCATTTTCTTCCGGCATCCTCTTTCTGGGCGCTGTGTCCGCGCTTTTATTGATTGCCTTTAAAGGAAACGTAGACAGTCTGATTCATTTGTATGCCGTCGGCGTTTTCCTGGCATTCAGCATGTCGGACACCGGGATGGTAGTGCACTGGTGGAAGACACGCGGCAAGGGCTGGAAAACCAGCATTGTAATTAATGGGGTCGATGCGATGCTGACATCCAGCATTCTCGTCATCGTAATAATCACCAAGTTCATGTACGGGGCGTGGATTATCATTGTATTAATCCCATCGATAATTCCGTTGTTCCTGCTCATCCACCGGCACTATGCCCGCGTCGCCGAACAACTGCGAATCTTGCCGCTGCAGACTATCCCACCGCAGAGAATCGAACATTTCGTCCTGATGCCCATTGACGATGTCAACTACGCATCGTTGAGAGCGATGTCTTTCGCTCGCACCATTTGTAAAGATATTACTGTTTTGCATATCGCGACCGATCCGGCACGGGCGGAGAAAATCAAGGCGAAGATGCAAGCCTATGCTCCGGACCTGAAACTGGTTATCGTGGAATCACCGTTACGGGCATTTATGCGCCCGCTGTTGAATTATGTCGAGGTGCTGCACAATCAACATCCCGGCGGTTTCCTGACAATTGTGATGCCGGAATTCATCACCGCGCACTGGTGGGAACGGTTCCTTCACAACCGGACGGCGGAACACCTGACGCAGGCATTCAAGAAACATCCGAATATCGCCGTCGTCAACGTCCCTTATTTGCTGAACAAGTAAGTCAGGCCGTTACGCTTGATTTTGCGAATTTGCTTATCCAACATCTTTAGGCACATAATAGTAAATCGCCAATAAATTGGTGACAGGATGATTTTCCGTATGTCTGACATTAATTCAGGCATAATATAGGGGTTTTCGCCGATGTTAGATGAGGGAGCCGTGGTCTGCGGCTACGAAATCATGGAACCGATCGGTTCCGGCGGGCTCAGCCAAAACTACAAAGCCCGGAGTCCTGACGGGACTTTCGTCACGCTGAAATTTCCTTCGACGGAATTGGTCGGCGACCCGGCGACCTACGAACGGTTTCTGCGCGAATTAAAAATCGGCCAAAAACTATCACATCCGGCGATTCCGCGCGCTCTTTCGATAAATGAAAACAAGACCGGACCATGCCTGGCGCTGGAATATATCGAAGGGAAATCCCTGCGTAAGCTTTTACTGGATGGCGCGCCATTATCTCTGGAGCAATCGCTGGACTTCATCAGCCAGCTGGCGGAAGTAGTTTCCTATCTCCACAGCCACGGTGTTTACCACCGCGACCTGAAACCGGAAAACATAATAGTAGACTCCCACGGTAAAATACATATTGTTGATTTTGGTATTGCCCTGCTGCAAGGGGCACGGCGCGTAACATGGCAAAATCTTTCCGATGCACTGGGGACTCCCGACTACATGGCACCGGAACAGATCCAGGGAAAACGCGGCGATACCCGCACCGACCTGTATGCGCTGGGGATTATTCTTTACGAAATGCAAACCGGTTCGGTTCCATTTCACGGCGATAATGCCCTGGCGGTAATGCACCAGCACCTTACCGCAACTCCGCCGCTGCCGCGTCAGTCTAATCCGGAGATACCGCCTAATTTGGAAGCAATTATCATGAAAGCAGTCAGGAAAAATCCAAAAGAACGTTACCAATCTGCCGGGGCGTTTTTAGCCGATATAAAGAATTATCAGGAACAGGATGTTTCGCAATTTCCACACGGACCGGAGCAGGTCGGGGGAATGGTCACCAACCGCCAGATCTGGATACTGGCCGGGTCTATTGCTTTTGGGTTTGTTGCCATCATTGCGTTAATCATTATTATCGCATTTTTAATACACAGCAGATAGCGGTCAGGCATTGGATGTTAAACGCTTACATGTCGGGTTTACCCGATAAATTGTATTCCGCGTAGATAGTTTTACGGATTCCTGAACTTTCACTTGTCAAAGTGCACTCTTGACAGTTCGGTTTTGGATAGAGTTCTCAGTGCTTAAGCCATCCGGCAAGAATAGAAATCCTCAAAAAGTGTGTTGATCTATAATATGCCGGTGTCACTTATCTGTCGTGCCTTTCTTTTCTGAGGGCTTCCGTTCACCGAATTCCAAAATCGGCTTTCCGCCATTCGGCTCAATTCCGAAATACAAGTCTCCATTTGGAACGTCTTTCTCACCACTTAGATGTACGGCACCGTGAAAGCCTGTAATACGTAAAGGTATGATGGAGTATTCAACATCACCATCAATATCAACTTTACAACCGTTTAAAGAAGTGGTGCTGCCGTGTATATGCTTGATACCCATTATAGGCTCCTTTTAGCCAAATTGGTGACTGAGTCCCAAACCTGTTGGTAATTAAATCCAACAACGTCCTATGCCCTATTATCACCTAAGTGTATGCTAATGTAAATGACCAGTAATAAATGCCGGAAGCTTGATGTTACCTAAATATAGTGAATGATAATCTTGTGGTTACACACAAGGTTAGGCATCACCAATCAGACCTAAATTGCCGGCATTATCTCTTGTGATGGCTTCCTGTACATTTACTTCGTGCAGTATACATTGACTACGTCAAGTACCGAAAATGGCTCTACGCTTCGCTCCGGACTGCGGCCTTCGGCTTTCGCAGGAATGCCAATAAGCGCAAATAAAGAAGGGGGGTCCGCCTGAGGCGGACCCCCCTTCTTTTATCAGTGACGTTTGAAGGTTTAGATATCGTAGTACAGGTGGAATTCGTAAGGATGAGGACGGAGCGCGATGGCGTCCATCTCATTCTTCTTCTTGTAATTGATCCAGGTCTCGATTAAGTCTTCGGTAAAGACATTACCCTGCAGCAGGTATTTGTGATCTTTCTTCAAGGCGTCTAAAACTTCACCGAGCGAGCCGGGGGTGGATTTAATCTTGGCTTTCTCTTCCGGTTCAAGTTCATAAATATCCTTGTCGATCGGGGTGCCCGGATCGATTTTATTCTTGATACCGTCAAGACCGGCCAGCATCATCGCGGGGAAGGCCAGATAAGGGTTACAGCTGGCATCCGGACAGCGGTATTCAATTCTCTTGCTCTTAGAGCTCTTGGAATACAGCGGGATACGGATGGAAGCGCTGCGGTTCCGCTGAGAGTAAACCAGGTTGATGGGGGCTTCATAGCCAGGGACCAGGCGGCGGTAAGAATTGGTGGTCGGGGCGCACAGCGCCAGCAACGACGGAGAGTGATAAAGCAGGCCGCCAATGTAATACTTACAAAGCTGGCTGATCATGCCGTAGCCCTTGGCATCGAAGAATTTGTTGACATCGCCCTTCCACAAACTCTGATGGACATGCATCCCGGAGCCGTTATCCTGGAAAAGCGGTTTAGGCATGAAGGTGACGGTGTAACCGTTCTGGATAGCAACATTTTTGGCAATATATTTGTACATCATTACTTTGTCTGCCTGACGCAATAATGTATCAAAGCGCATGCCGAATTCCACCTGGCCGCCGGTAGCAACTTCATGATGATGCTTTTCAATATCGATGCCGGCTTCGACCATCTTGAGTGTCATTGCGGTACGGATATCATGCAGCTGGTCGGTAGGAGGACAAGGGAAATAACCTTCTTTGTGACGCGGACGATAACCCAGGTTGGGCTCGGAGGTATCGCCGGAATTCCAAATACCTTCCTGAGAATCGATTGAATAGAAACTCTCATGACTGTTGGTATCGAAGGCGATACTGTTGAAGATGAAGAATTCCAATTCCGGGCCCCAGAAACTCTTGTCGGCGATGCCGGTGGTCTTGAGATAGGCCTCGGCTTTTCTGGCCACATAACGCGGGTCACGGTCATAGTCTTTGCCGTCTACCGGGTCTTTGACGTCGCAAATCAGGCTCAATGTCGAGGGTGACAGAATGGGGTCAACCACTGCGGTGGTCGGGTCGGCGAAAAGCAGCATATCGCTCTCATGAATTGCGCGGAAACCACGAATGGAAGAGCCGTCAAAGCCGTTGCCATTCTCGAATAAATCCGCTAATTCTTTAATCGGCAGTGTGTAATGCTGCCATGTGCCCGGGAGGTCGATGAATTTCAGGTCGATGAACTGACATTTGGCATCTTTTGCTAACTTTAGGACATCCTGGTAAGAACTTGGTGCCATTTTTTCTCCTTTTATTTTAGTAATCTATTTTAGAACTACTTAATTAAAGTATAAAGTCAATTTATTTCAGGTATATTTCATGAGTGTTAATTTCATATTAATTTTGGGCTAAATAGCGCCGGTACCGGAATCGCCGGTACGCACACGGACCGCATCCTCAACCGGAATAATGAAGATTTTGCCGTCGCCAATTTCACCGGTTTTGGCTCCGCGGACGATGGCATTCACTGCCGGGGATACATCTTCATCCATGACTACTACTTCGATTTTCAATTTCGGCAGAAAATCGAGACGGAAGTCTTTAGACCCCCATTTCAGTGGAACGCCCCTCTGTCTGCCGCGGCCGCTAACCTCAGTAACGGTCATGCCGTGATATCCAAGGGCTTCCAGTAAATTTTTTACCGGTTCTAATTTCTCTTCCCGGATGATGGCTTCAATTTTTTTCATCGCAAAGGGCCTCCATATGCCCGCTCGCCGTGTTGGGAGATATCCAACCCAATGCTTTCTTCGGTGGGGCTGACCCTCAGGCCCATAGTCACATCAACCAGTTTACCGAGCCCCCAGGTCATGGCGAATGCAAAAGCCCAAACGGCGGCGATGCCGGTAAGCTGAATCAAGACTTGAGCGCCGCGCCCATAAAAGAGACCGTTACGCCCTGCCGGATTAACGGCCAGCGAAGCAAAGAAGCCGACGGCGAGGGTGCCAAATGTGCCGCCCATTCCGTGCACTGCCCACACATCCAGAGACTCGTCGATACGCGTTTTTTTGGAACGGAAGGCCATGCAGTAAAAACCGATAAGCGAGGCGGCGATACCGATGGGGATACCGATGATCGGCTGAACAAAACCGGCGGCCGGAGTAATTGTGGCCAAACCGGCGACTGCGCCGGTAGCAACGCCTAAAACCGAGGGACGCTGATAACACCAACCAAGAATCATCCAGGTCACCGCGCCGGCCGCGCCGGCAATATAGGTTGTCATAAAGGCGCTGGAAGCCAAACCGCCGGATGTCAGCGCGCTGCCGGCATTAAAGCCGAACCAGCCGAACCATAATATGCCCGCTCCCAGTAAAACCATGGGGATATTGCTCGGGTCCATCCGTTCCCCTTCGTGATAACCTTTGCGCGGACCGAGGATAATCGCGAGGGCGAGGGCGGAAACACCGGCCGTAATATGGACAACCGTGCCGCCGGCAAAATCAAGAAAGCCCATTTTTTGCAGCCAGCCGCCGCCCCAGACCCAGTGGGTTACCGGGCAGTAAACCAGAGTAAACCAGAGTGCGGAAAATACCAGCAGCGAACTGAATTTGATTCGTTCGACTACCGCGCCCGTAATCAGCGCGACAGTAATCACGGCAAACATCATCTGAAAAGCGGCAAATGCCAGTTGCGGAATCGTGGTGGCATACACGGAGGAGGGGGTTTGGCCTACACCGATCAGTCCCAGGAAATTTAACCCTCCGATTATGCCGCCCTTGTCGGGGCCGAAGCTGAGGGAATACCCGTAGGCCACCCAGAGCAGCCCGATCAGGCCGAGAGTGACGAAACACATCATTAAAGTAGAGAGAAAGTTTTTACGGCGCACCATGCCGCCGTAGAAAAAGGCAACGCCCGGGGTCATCAGCATCACCATCGCCGCCGAGACAAGAACCCAGGCGGTATCGGCAGAATTGATAGGCATCCAGCACTCCTTTACATACTAAGATGCCTTTAGTTTACAGGGCAATTGTTACAGGAATATTTCAGAAAGATTAAAAAATAGTTACTAGCAAAAATATTTTTGAAAATTTTCGCCATACCTAACAAATGTTATATTTTTTAATTTTTGGTAATTTTCTATTTAAGACGGTAACCAATACCCCGGACGGCTACGAGGCGCTTCGGCCGGTGCGGGTCAGATTCAATTTTCTTCCGGAGGCGGCAGATTTCGACGTTGATGGCGCCGTTTTTGTTGGGCTGTCCCGATGGGGAAATGGTCTGGAGAATTTCCTCCCTTCTGACTACCATCCCCTTTTTACTGACAAATAGATACATTAATTCGAATTCCTTAACCGTCAAATCAATTTCCGTTTTCCCCATCTTGACCTGATAACCGATGGGGTCAATGTAAAAATCATTCATTAATAATGGTTCCTGTTTTGACATTGTTGCGGAAGCGTACATCGCAATCCTCAGATATTTAATAATTAAAATATAGAGAATGGATGTTACGGACATATTACGGGAATACTACAATTGTGTTAAATCCATTTTCGGGGGAATTTTGCTCTAGGCGGATGTTCCCGAATAATGTTTTAATCCCATTTTCCAGAAAACCCGGGAAGCGACAAACAAAACTACCGCCAGAATAAAAGCAACCAGTAAAGTCACCCAATTCAGTCGGTTCGTTAAAGCCTCAACCGGTACCGTGGTAGCAAAAGCAACCGGGATGATAAAAGTCAAACCATAACGCAGCCATGCAGGATAAAGAGTAACCGGCCACCGTCCGGCTTCATACATACTCTGAAAAACCGTCAGGATGTTTTCGACCCGTACCAACCAGAAAGCCAGCGTCGCTAAAATCAGAAAGAAGCTGTAAATAATCACGGCACCGGTAAGCAGCATGGCCAAGAATTCAACGGCCTGTAATCCACCGATACTGGCGCCAAGTCGGACCAACGCGATGATCAACAAGGCGAAACCGAGTAAGATATTGATTATCTCCCAGATACCGAAGCGGCTGATACTGGTGATGAGCTGGGCATCCTCCGGTTTGGTTAATGTAAAATCGAAAGTGCCGTCACGCACCGATTCGATAAGCTGCTCCATACCGGGCTGGATGACAAAGCGGATAACCCCGCCAATTAGAACATATACTGCTACCAGCGCCAGGATTTCGGCAGGACGCCAGCCGCCCAGCGAATCCGTGAAGGAGAAAATAATCGCCATACCCAGTAACGCCGTACCCAATGCGAGCAGGGATTGGAAAATATTAATAAAGAAATTGATACGATATGCAACTTCGCCAACAATATTGACCCGGAAAAACACCCGCACCAGTCTGAAATAGCTCATTGGCCTACCGCCGAATATGCCTTCACTCCCAGGCGCCAGACGAGGCGGAGTAAAAGTACGGCAATTGCCAGCCATACAATCTGTACCCCGATTCCGATGAACGCTGCCTCAATTGTAATCTTCCCGAGCAGCAATTCTGTGGGGAAACCGATGGTCCAGTAAAAAGGCAATATTTTCGCCGCAACCTGGACGGCATGCGGCAGAATTGACAGCGGGGCGATTTGTCCCGAAAGAAACAGCAGCAGGAAAAAGTAGATCTGATTAATCGCGCTGACACGCGTCGTCCAGAATGCGCATTGCGCCAGTGTCCATTCCAACAGAAACCGCAGGGCAAAAGCGAGCAATAACCCCGGGATAAATAAAACGACCATCCACGGCGTCACGCTCAGGCCGGCATGAAAAGCCAGCCCCAGAATTATTGCAATCACCGTCAGTATCGGCAGGGTAATTGATTTGGACATGATATTGTCCGCGATATCGGAATGGATGGGGTGCACCGGTTTTAAGAGGGCGAAAGAAAGATAACCTTCCCGGATCCGGTACTCATAATCAAACATCACCCAGGTATAAGTAACCTGGTTCACCAGCATCAGGATAATGAAATATGACACGAAAGAGGCTGTCGAATAACTCCCGATGCTGCCGCCGTTGCCATTTGACACAGTCGACCAGACAATTAAATAAACCAGCGGTTCGAGAACCTGTCCGAGCATCCAGATGACCAGCGAAGCGCGGTACTGGAACATGGTCGCAAAAGTAGTCTTAAACTGCTGGATATATAATTGAAAAAGGCTTTTCATGGATTCCATTCCGTGAACGCGCGGTCGATGACTTCTTCAATCGGCGGGTCTTCCACCAGAAGGTCGACAACCGGCAGGTCCGCCAGTAAACGCTCCGTGATACGGGCGGTTTCGGCTTTGGGCACCCTCAGGATATAGCGGCCTTCTTCACAGGACAGAACTTCGCCGTATTTATTCAAATCCGCCTTGCATTCTCCCAACTGGATGCTGATGGTTTTATGAGACGTAAATTTCTGGAGTAAAAGAGCCAGTTCGCCATCGAAGAGCAGATGCCCGTGGTGGATCACGACAACACGCCGGCACAGCGCCGCGACGTCCGCCATATAGTGACTGGTCATTAAAACGGTCGCCCCGAAACGTTTGTTGTATTCCGCGATGAAGGCGCGGATCCGCCGCTGCATGGTGACATCCAATCCTATTGTGGGTTCGTCCAGAAAGACCACCTGCGGCCGATGTAAAAGCGCGGCGGCGATTTCACATTTCATTCTTTCGCCGAGAGAAAGATTACGCACCGGTTTGGTCAGCAGCGGACCCAGTTCCAGCAGGTCGGTCAACTCTTTCAAAATGCGCTGATAATCGTCGAGCGGAATCCGGTAAATCACGCGGTTCAGTTCAAATGAATGAATGGGGGCAATATCCCATACCAACTGATTGCGCTGACCCATGACAAGTGTGATTTGCCGCAGAAATGTTTTCTCCCGTTTCCAGGGAATATGCCCCAGCACGACGGCATTTCCCCGGGTAGGATATAACAGGCCGGAAAGCATTTTTAGAGTTGTTGTTTTGCCGGCGCCGTTCGGACCGAGAAAACCAACGATTTCACCGGGAGCCATACTAAACGAGATATCGTCGACGGCGGGGACTTCCGTCTTCTTGCGGTGGAAGATGCCGCGCAGAGTCGCCACGGCTCCGGCTTCCTGCTCATTGACAATGTAGGTTTTGGACAAACCATGAATCTGCACAATGTCGTTTTTCACCGGTGACTTGGCCGATGGAAAAGAACTACCGGATTGACCTGAACTCCCGTTTACCATGGGTATTCCCCTCTGACATAATTTTAACTTGCAGCCGAAATGTAGTTTGTAATTAACATTATATACGGTAAAAGATGGCAACGTCAGAGCGGGAATTTTATATCAGGATTTAATTTTCGCGCTTGTAGAGTGTTTTTGAACAGCCTGTTTTTGGCCGGTTTTGTTTTTTTCTGAGGGGGACAAAAAGTTTTGCAGACGCAGTAAAAAGAGAAAAGAGACTATCGTTCCTGTAGCGATGTACATCGCTTTTACCCATGGTGAGGTGATATCGGTGCCTGTTTTAATACCGTGGTAAACTATCACCCAGAATAAGCCGAAGGACGCAAAATGAATTATCCGCCAGGCTTTTTGTCCGATATATTTACGGAAATAACAACTGAAGGTCACAATCAGCAGCCCGTAGAACCCGACAATCCCCCAGGCGGTCCAGCCCGGCCGGTAAATTGCGGTAAACGGCACCAGCAGTTGCGTGACAGTATATTTATAATAAGTATCGCCCAGCAGAGAAAAAACGTGTAAACCAACCAAGGCCACTCCCAGCAAAGCCGTAAACTGGTGCAAATCAGCGGCGCGCCACCGCTCGAACAACCGGTCCAGGAACTTGAGTTTCATTCCCAATCCCAAGACAATGTTCACAAAAAATACCAGATAAGCGGTTAAGGCCGCTGTGCGCGAAATATACCAGAAAATATTAGCTGGCATTTGTTACTTCCCGGCTGTTTGATGATCTGAGTAACCGGCCGTCATTCAACACTAATATTCCATCTATTCCGGACTGGTTTTGGATAAATTCCATCCCGGCACCAGGGCCGATGATTAATGCCGTTTTTGCAATTATTTCTGCCGTCACCGCCGATTCTGCGATTACCGTAGCGGAAATAATAGAAGAAACCGAAGGTTTTCCGCTGCGCGGGTCAATCAGATGATGTCCGTAAATACCGTTATGCCGCCAATTGCGCTTAGTGGTACTCGAAGTGCACACGGCCCGATTGGTTAATTCCAGAACAGTCAGATTTGACTCCGGGTGAATCGGGTCAACTACGCAGACGGACCAAAGCGACCCGTCAGCTCTTTTCCCGCCTGCAAATATATCGCCCCCGGCATTGACGGCAAAACCAGACAATTGTTTCAACCCCTCACTCACCCGGTCCACTGTCCAACCTTTGGCGATCCCGCCCAGATCAAGACCGGCACCCGGGGGTAATGTAATGGTCGATTTTTCCGCATCGAGAACAATATCTCTCCAAGTGAAACGACTGTTCAACTGATAAACAGGGCCATCGGGAGCATCCGATAATTTCTCAAAACTGCGGTCGTAGCCGGCAGCCAATAGATAAGGCAAAATTGTCGGGTCGTAGATACCGCCCGAAAAATATGCCGCTTCTTTTGCTGAGGTCACAACAGTAAAAAGCAGCTGAGAAGCTTTGAACGGGACGCCTGCGGCACGGTTCAACCCGGATAATTCGCTATCCGGGGAAAAGCGGCTGAGGGCCGTTTCTACTTCATTAAAAATTTGCTGTACCCTTACTAAAGCTTTTTCCCCTTCAGTTCGCTTACTGCCGGGCACGCAAACAATAGCTTCGACACCAGTATTCATCGCATTAAAAGACCGGGTTATTTCAATCAAATCCGCCATCTTTATGACCCCTGGGTGCGGAGCCTTGGAATAACCTGTTGCTGGGGAAGAGTTAAGGCAGCCGCTGTGCTTTGCGTCGTAATCGGATTACTACTGCTAATGGTTGACGCGGCAGCAGATGATGAAACAGCCGGAACTAAAGCAGAATTTTGAGAGACCGGTTTGGCTGCATTGGTCACACTGAACCAGATGGCGGTACTGGCCAGCACGGTACCAAGAATTACACAGCTGCGGGCGGCTGCTTTGTTTCGTTTTATTGCAGGTTTTGCCATTCTTATCCTCCTCTGTTATTCACATTTCGATATTGCCAATTGAAATCAGGTTTTAATTTGTTTTGTAGATTGCGAGCCTGAATTAATTATATCCAAATCACATTAATGACAGATGAATTCTAGGTGAACGCAGAATGAAATATTTAATTACACTCTTTATTTGATAGCGTTGCCATCATGGCGAACAGAATATAATCAAGTACCCTGAAAAAATAGTCAAAAGTATTTCTACCACTTGAAAACAAACAGGAGAAGAAAAAGAGAGAATTCTCCAGGAGGATGAATCTCTGCAACAATTTGAGGTAAGGTCGAAATTATTCGGGCTGAAATAGAATCGGCTCTCGGTTACTCCGGATATGCTATAGATGTATTTCCCTACTCCGGCACACTGCCGGTTGTTTCAGCTTCCCGCCGGCGCTGCAATGACAACAAAAGCAGCCAGACCGCCGACACCTCCACCCAGACTATCGCATTGGCGACAGTGAGGCGTTCGTAGAGACCGAACCAGCTCAGGTGTGGTAAAAACAAATGCCCGACCGCAAGGCAGAAGGCGATTATGCCGGTTACAGCTGAATAATAGAACATGCCGTGCCATTGGGGATCATTCCTGATGCTGGAAAGCAGCAATGCGACAGCCACCGGGAAAAGGCCGAGAACACCGTAGGCACCGACAAGATGGATGATACCGTTGACGGTAGCCGGCCCTCCCACAGGGTCTGTCCGGAAGGCACCGATTAACAACATGCCGAAGCCAAAAAGAGCCAGCAGCAAGATGCCGAACCCGAAACCGCGCCGTCTTTTGATGTTGAGAAACAGCCCGGCCGTAAAAATTTCGATCAGCAGCCCGATTACCAGGAAACCGATAGTCTGTATCCACCCCATCGAAGTTAATGCCAGGGAACTGATGGTATCCCTGATAACGTCATACTTTGGCATCGCGAATGCAGCGGTTAAATCCAGTGCTATGAGCACCAGCGGTCCTGCGATACCTGCCAGCGCCAGGATACCATGTATGTCCAGTGGCCCCAATATGATTTGCGATTCTTCTTCGGTGTTCTTCATTGACCTGCCATGATAATAATAACACCTGTTATTTCATTACCATACTAAAAATAATTAAAATAATTAGCGGTTGATATCTGCGAATATTACCGGGGGAACACTTGATTATATTCCGTCTATATTGTTCAATCAAGACCTATCTCTATGCTGATGATGTAAATATTTTTATCCGGAGCGTCCTTCGTTTTATTTTTAGTATAAAGCCAAAACGTGTTGCTGACCAGGCAGCGAACAGACTATAATCAGATAATTTGTATTTTATTGCAACTTCCGGTCTGGAATAAGGAATGATGGATAATGCGCCTCCCTCAAACGTTAGGTATTTCTTCAAAATTGGCCACGGCTGCCTGTTATGCCGGACCGGTAGTAATGGCCGCTGCCGACACGATAACCATGACGTTGAATCGTACATTTGACCCTTTGAAACAGACCATCAGCGGTTATGCGGCCGGCTCTAACGGCTGGCTGGAAAAAATGGGATGGAAATGGTTGCCGTTTCCTTTTTCTTTATCGCCGCAAATTTGTTAAATACGAAAAACAAAGAAGGATTGAACAGATTAAGATTCATTGGGGCGCTGCTGGTTATCGTCGCGATAGGATTCTTGCTGCTTGGTATCTTTAATACTAACGTCATTGGAACGCTGGCCAGTTTCCACGGGCTGGTCCACCATTTTTCAGTCATTGCCGTGTCGGTTGTTTTCTACCTGTCCTGCCTGATAACAATGAGTGTGATGATAAAACACC
>Ga0265316_10004972_pt1 | contig 13056 bp, 10 predicted proteins | sample 4522metaG_FD_202092 | JGI IMG/M metagenome (GOLD analysis project Ga0265316, IMG submission 202092) | Rhizosphere microbial communities from Carex aquatilis grown in University of Washington, Seatle, WA, United States - 4-5-22 metaG | ecosystem: Host-associated > Plants > Roots > Rhizosphere >... | reverse complement strand
GGCTTCGAAGAAGTCGGTCTTAACCGAACCGGTCAAGGACGCACCGTCGGCCGCCAGCACAAGGGTGTTCTCCATCGGCCCCATGGGCGTCTCCAGCGTGCCTTTCCAGGTGCCGGCGATATCGGCGGCGAACGCCACTGCCGCCAGCGCCAGCGCCAGCGCCACAGTCAAAACAAAAGCGAAACGCATTCTCTTCCTCCTGGTTCCTATTCAGTATACGCCCAGCCACGCTGGCGATTGCAGCCATTCCTGCGTCAAAATCTACTTATGAGCACTCAACTCACCCGGAAGGATGTATCGGTACGGCGGGGTCTCGTTCGCCGCAACACCATGGCGTTCCCACGCGAACTGCGCCAGGCGATTCCGGATCTGCACGCCGGCCGCATTCTGGAACTCGATTCCATCAACGGGCGAACGTCGGCCATCCCGGTGTTCAGCCCGCCCGTCGAATTAAGGCTGGTGGTGAGGGAAACGGGTAAGCTCACGGGCGAGTTCGTGGTGGTGATGGGTCTTCAAATCGACGCGGCGCGCAAGCTGGCAACCACACTCATGGAGTTGGCGGATCAAGCCGAAAAGGCCGCAAAGGTCCGCGGCCCGTCGGCGTAATTGGCGTGCGGCTTACTTCCCCGGCTTCCAGTCCGGCAGGCGGCCGGGCGTGTAGGGCGCCCCGGCGGCGTCGAGCTGCTTCTCGATGGCTTTCATGTCGGTCTCGATGAGCTTGCGCAGCTTGGGAACCTCGGCCGCGAGTTCGTCGGAGGCAATCTGGTATTGCTCGAGGGCTGTCCTGGTGGGGCGGCCGGTAGTCCCGCGCGTAGGGGAGGCGGCTGCCTGCACGTGCTCGGAGATCGAGGCGGGCGTCCCTTCGTTGTGCGCGCGCCACACGCGGTCGCCGTTGAGGGCCATCTCGATTTCGTCGAGGGTCTTATCAAGCCGCAGCGCCTCTTCCCTGAGTTTGAGCGGGAGCGAAGGCGTGGCGTCAATGGCGCGCCGGATGGCACTGAGGCGCGTGCCGGCCTCGGTGGCGGATTGCGTGGTGGCGGTCAGCGCCTTCTGCAACTTCCCCAGCTTGTCCTGAAAATCGGCCATGGCCTGACGGTCCGCCATGGTGGCGGGGCCTTCGCCCACCACTTCAAAGGTCTGCGAACCGGGGAGCGGTGCGACGACGCCCTCCACGCGCCTAGCCAGCGTGACGGTGTACTTGCCCGGCAGAACCAGGGGAGCACCGCCGCCGCGGCCCCCGCCGAACGCCGCCATCATTTCCTCGTCGATCATGATGCCGCCACCCGCGCCGCCACCACCTCCACCGCCACCGCGGCCCCCCCCACCACCACCGGCCGCGGGGATCGCGGGGGCCAGAGTGTTGCTCTGGCCGCGCAGGTCCCAAGTCACACGTTGGATGCCGCGGGTCGCCGGCTCGTCCAGGCGGCGCACTACTTTGCCGGAAGCGTCGGCGATGTTCAACAGAATCGCCGGCGCCTCTTCCTCGGCTTCCGCGCGAAGCTCCTCGGGTGTCGGATACGGAGGCGTCTCGCCTTTCTGAGTGGCCGCGCGCTCGCGCCTCTGGCGCTCCTGCCGTTTGGTGCTCATGGCGTCCTTGAGGTTGTACGTGATCACCGCGCCCACCGCCGGGTTGGGCGCCGTGAAATACGACGTGCCGAGTTCGCCGCCTGGGTTATACGGGATATAGGAAAGCGCGCTCTTGACGGGGAATATCGCACTATCCTGCTGGAGCATCTCGGCGGTGGCCAGCCGTAGCGGGCTGTAATCGTCCAGAATATAGATGCCGCGGCCGAAGGTCCCGATCACCAGGTCGTCGGTCTGTCTCTGAATCGCCAAATCGCGCACCAGGATAGTTGGCAGCCCGCCCGTGAACTTGATCCACTTCTCGCCGCCCGTCTGGGTGAAGTAGAGCCCGAATTCGGTGCCGGCGAACAGCAGTTTCGGATTGACATGATCCTCGGCGACGGCGTACACACCGCCGATATCGGGCAGATTGCCGGAGATATTGACCCAGGTCTTGCCCTTATCGGTGGTCTTGAGCAGGTAGGGTTTGAAATCGCCGTTCTGGTGATTCTCATAGGCCGCGTAAGCCGTGCCGGCATCATGCTGCGAAGCCAGGAGGCGCTGCACATAGGCGTCCTCGGGGGCGCCCGCGGGATTCTCCACCTTGCGCCAGGTCTTGCCGCCGTCCTCGGTGACCTGCACCAGGCCGTCGTCCGTGCCAACGTAGATCAGGCCTTCCTGTTTGGGCGATTCGGCGATGGCCGATATGTTGTCATAGAGCGCGGTGGAGACGTTCTTCTGAATCGCGTCGATGGGCCAGATCTTCCCCATCAGGGGCAGCTTGTTGCGGTCGAGCTGGCGCGTGAGATCGGGGCTCACGGCCCGCCAACTATCGCCGCGGTCGTCGCTGCGGTAGAGCTTCTGCGCGCCGAAGTAGAGCCGCATGTTGGAATGCGGACTTATGATGAGCGGGGCGTCCCAGTTCCAGCGCAAGGCAGGGTCGCCCTTGGCCGGCTGCGGCTGGATGGAAACACGCTCGCCGGTGCGACGGTCGAAGCGCACCATGGTGCCGTTCTGCATGTTGGCGTAGATGGTGTTGGGGTCCTTGGGGTCGACGCGCGAGTAGAATCCATCGCCGCCGTTGGTGACGAAGCAATCGGCGTTGGTGAGCGAAGTGTTTTTCGTGCGGGCGTTGCAACCGAGACTGTAGTTGTCCTGCGTGCCGCCATAGACCTGGTAGAAGGGCGCGTTCTCCGACGCCGTGACGTCATAGAACTGACCAGTGGGAAGGTTGGCCTTGAAGACCCAGGTGGCGGCGCGGTCGTAGCTCTCGTAAAGGCCGCCATCGCAGCCCACCAGGTAGTGGTCGTCGTTCTTGCGATCGACCCAGATATCGTGGTTATCCACGTGTTTGTTGCGGGTGCCCAGAGAAGCCTGGGTGCGGCCGCCGTCGTCCGACACCATGATGTTGACGTTCATGACATAGACGCGGTCGGCGTTGGCGGGGTCCACCTGCACTTTGGAGTAATACTGGCCTTGCTGGTCGTAGCTGTTGCGCTTCTCCCAAGTGACTCCGTTGTCAGTCGAGCGGTAGAGGCCTCCGCGGCCCTCCGGCCCTTCCACCTGCGCATAGACGATGCTGGGATTCGATGGCGCGTAGTTCATGCCGATGCGGCCCAGCTCGCCGGTGGGGAAACCGCCGCGCACCTGGGCCCACGTCTTGCCGGCGTCGATGGAGCGCCACAGCGCGCTCTCCGGCCCGCCGTGAATCATCCCGAAATAGCGGCGCTGGCGCTGGTGGGTGGAGGCCAGCAGGATGTCGGGGTTGCGCGGGTCCATGACCACGTCGGCCACGCCGGTGTAATCGCCGACTTTGATGAGGCTGGCCGACCAGATCTTGCCGCCATCGGTGGTCTTGTAGAGGCCGCGCTCGCCGCCGCCTTTCCAGAGTGGACCGGGGGCGGCCACGTAGACCACGTTGGAGTCGCGTGGGTCTATGACAATGCGGGCGATATGTTCAGTCTTGCGGAGGCCCACGTTGCGCCAGGTGCGGCCGGCGTCTTCGCTCTTGTAGACGCCGTCGCCATAAGAGACGCTGCGCTGGTTGTTATTCTCACCTGTTCCCACCCAGACGATGGAAGGGTTCTTGGGATCGATGGCGACGTAGCCGATGGAGTAGGATCCGTAGTTGTCGAATACCGGAGTCCAGGTGGTGCCGTTGTTGTAAGTCAGGAAGATATTACCCGAAGCCACAGCCACCAGGTAGTGGTCCGAGCTTTCTGGGAACATCGCAATTTGCGCCACGCGGCCGGAAATGAACGCGGGGCCGATGTTGCGCGCCCTCAAGCTGGCAAACGTCATGGCGTTGATGGGGTCCTGGGAGCCGGCGCCGCGCTGCGGCGGCACTTCCTCCTGCGCCACGGCGGCAAGGGAGAGACACAATACGAGCGGAAATAGCCTCATGGACGGTGAGTATATCGCACGGCGGGGCATGCTTTAGCTTGGCCCTGGCACTTAAACGCTTTTGGGGAAGCCGGTTCCCGGATCCATACCCCAGGCGCGGGAAGTCCACAGGGGTTAAAAGAGGCCTCTCGACAAAAAGTCTTGCGGTGGAACGCACAACGGGGCGCGAGAGTTTGGGAATCGCACGAACGCACTCTCCAATAACCCCGTCTACCGACCACAATGCCGTATGCGTGGATGGCTGCTGGTTGAAAACTCCACTGTCGAGATTTTCGGCGCCGCTTCACTGGAAGTTCACTCCGCATTTCATCCCGGGCCCAAGCCACTGGAAACAGGCGCAGCCGGTCCGGTTCTTTACTGGTTGCCTGGCGCCTCCGCGCTGAACAGATGAACATCGTAGCGTCGGGTCCGGTGTGGATTGATCTCCCAGATTGACGCAGCCTGGAGGCGTTCCATCGCCTCGGCCTGGGGGCCCGCTGTCACAGGTAATCAGGCATGAAGGACCCCATATCAGAGTTTCATCAGAGATTTGTAAGACTTTGGGAAGGACATTCGCACCGTTCCCAGGGCAAACTCGGCTTGTGAGGAAACGTGAGGCCGCGGCCAGGCGCCTCCGAACAGCGGCCGGAATGCCGAAACGGAGGTTCTGGCCGATTCGGCACAAGAGGAGTTTTCAAATGAAACGTGGATCGATGCACATGATGTCTACTCGACTTCTTCGCGGCGCGGGCGCGGCCGTTCTCTTTGCGGCGCTTTCATGCGCTCAGACAGGTCCCGCCGGTCACTGGGAGGGTGCCTTTACAGCAGGTAACCGCGAGATCAGGTTGACGCTCGATCTGGCCAAAAACGCGAGGTCGGAGTGGATCGCGAGCATGAGCATTCCTTCCGAAAACGCCACGGGCCTCGTAGTGTCGGATGTGGCGGTAAACGGCAATTCCGTGAAGTTTGTCGGCGTCGAACTCATGATGGCCAAATTCGACCTGACCCTGGGCCCCGACGGAAGGATGACAGGGACGCTCACCAGCGGGCAGAACTCAACGCCGATCGACTTCAAGCGTACGGGCGAGGCGAGAGTGGAATTGATCCCGGCCAGCCCGGCGGTGTCGAAGGAATTGGAAGGAGATTGGGAAGGCTCGCTTCAGACGCCCGGCCGTGCGTTCCGGATGATCTTCCATTTCAGGAATCAAACGGACAAGACGGTCGCGGCGACTATCGACACTCCCGACAGCGGCGCCATGGGCCTGCCGCTCAACAACGTGAGACAGACCGGCCAGAACGTCGAGTTTGGAGTCAAAATCGCTCACGGCGCCTTTCAGGGCGCGCTGAACCCGGAGGGTACCGAGCTAGCTGGGCAGTTTACGCATGAGCAAGGCAGCTTGCCGCTGACGCTACGGAAGAAATAGGCGTTACGTGCGGGGACGAGATGAGAAACGGCTCCAACAGAGGCGGTTGGATGTACAATTGATGGCGACCAACAGGCCAAATCGGAAATGCAGGTCAAGAGGTCGCTTCGGCGAGAGGTGATCCAATGACGGCGTCACAACCGGACGGACGGGATGCAGGAATGGCCGCTTTTCTAGAAGCGGCCAAGGCCAAGGGCGCGTCGGACGAGTTTCTGGTCCGGCTGCTCGAGGAACGCGGGTTTCCGGAGAAGAAGATCTATCATGCGCTCGCCGGCTTCTATGAGCGCGAGACGGGAGTCGCAATTCCTCAGCGCGCTGGCGGGGTCGGCGAGAACGCCAAGGACGCGTTTCTCTATCTGCTCTCGTTCTCCGCGCTGGGCACCTGGAGCGTCGGTTTGGGCTCGCTGCTCTTCACGCTGCTCGACTGGTGGCTTCCGGGGCCTGGAGTGCAGCGGATGTCCGGGGTTCCCTCATACAGCATCTCTGGCAGTCTGGCCTCCATCATTGTGGCATTCCCGGTTTATCTATTGGCCATGTGTTTCATTCTGCGCGACCTCAGCGCCCATCGAGAGAAGCACGAGTCCGGCGTGCGCAGGTGGCTCACGTATATTGCACTGTTTCTGGCGTCGGGAATCGTAACGGGCGACCTTATTACGTTTTTAGCTTTCTTCCTGCGGGGCGACCTCACGGTGCGATTCGCGCTGAAGGTCTTCACGGTGCTGGTGATTGCAGGCGGTGTTTTCTGGTACTACCTGGCATCCCTGAAGCCGGGTGTCTCGGAAGCGAAGACTGGCGATGCAACCTAAGGACACGATCTTCGCGACGGCTGCGACGGTGCTGGTGCTGGCTTCTGTGGCCGTGGGCTTCTGGACCCTCGGTTCCCCTCTTCGGCAGCGAGAGGCGGCCTGGGACTCGAAACGGGTCGCCGATCTGCACGCCATCGCAGACGAGATCCGGGCGCAATGGATGCGGACGGATGAGACCCGGGCACGGCAGTTGCCAGCCAGTTTGCGCGCTCTGGTGTCGGTGCCGGGAGCGCAGCCGCTGAGTCTGCAAGACCCGGTTACTGGCCAACCGTACGAATATCTGCGCCGGGAAGGGTCGGCCTATGAACTGTGCGCGACGTTTGCGCGCATGAGCGACGAGTACCGGAAAGAGGCGGGAGCCTTGCCACCGTCGTTCTGGGACCACCCGCGCGGCCCGCGGTGTTTGGTGCTGGACGCAGCGCGGAATGTTCCGCGTTAGGCCGGCGTTGCGGCTCTGCCCGTCGAGGCCGGAATATCAAGCTTAAAGTGTATAAGACCTCTTTACCTTTCATGGATGTATAATTTTCGCTATGGAAAAGAACCAGGGCCGTCGTTCCGTTTCGGTTGCCGCCGTTCTGGTTGTGTGCGCAGGCAGCCTGATCGCCCAGCAGATCTCGCCCGGCGGGATCGTGAACGGGGCCAGCTTCAAGGCTCCCCTGGCGCGTTGTGGGATAGCAACGGTGTTTGGAACGAATCTGGCCGACACACCGGCCTGGGCAACCTCGCTTCCGCTGCTTACCATGTTGCGAGGCGCGCAGGTTGTGGTGAACGGGGTAGCGGCGCCGCTGTTCTATGTTTCACCAAGCCAGATCAACTTTCAGGTGCCGTGCGAGGCGCCGCTCAACGGCGCCGTGGGGGTCTACGTGACGAATAGCGGCGGGATGAGCTCGGCGCAGAGCGCCACCATCGCGCCGTACGCGCCGGGCGTGTTCACTTACGCGCGAACGGCCGCCGCGGTGGACCCCATCATCGTGCACTACGCCGACAATTCGCTGGTCACGCCGGACAAGCCGGCCAACCCGGGCGAAATCCTCATCGTGTACGCCACCGGCGTGGGAAACTTGAACCACGTGCCAGTCACCGGCGCGACGTCGCCGTTGTCGCCGCTCTCGCAGGCCGTCGATTTGCCCACGGTGACCGTAGGAGGCGCGGCGGCTTCGGTCTCCTTTGCCGGGTTGACGCCCGGCCTGGTTGGCTTGGTGCAAATCAATATTCAGCTCCCATCGACGTATCCCGCCGGCTCCAGCCTGCCCCTGGTGGTTTCGTTTGCCGGAGCGGCCAGCCCGGCGGTCAATCTCGCGGTACAGGGCGGCAGCGGCGCGCCTTCGCTCGTGCTGGTCTCCGACAGCTTCAACCGGGCGAACGCCACCGCCTGCGCGCTCGGCAAAGCCGATCTCGCCCTCGGCGGGAGCGGCTCGCACTACTATCTGCCGCTTTTTGCGGCCAACTCGACCTTCGGGGTGAGCATCAGCTCCGGGGCGCTCCAGAGCAACAGCACCGATTACAGCGGCGTGCAACTTACCGCCTCCTCGGACGGCTGCGGGCGGGCAACAGGAGAGGGGCTGGGACAGGATCTCGACATCAAGGTGGATCTGCTGGTGCCCGTGAGTTCGGCCGGAATGGTTCAGGCCGGACCCTGTTTCCGCAGCATGTCGTTCTCTTCGGGAGGCGGAATTTTCAACGTGAACGGTTATTGGGTGTCTCTGACCAACAAAGGCGAAGTGCGGGTCCGCAGATTGGACCTGGATCAGACGGTTGCCTCCACGGGCGTCCCCGCCTCCTTCGACGCCACTATCTACCACACATTGGAAATGGTGGCGCGAAGCTTGACGCTGCAGGTCTATCTGGACGGGAAGGGCCTGAGCTTTCTTCCGAACTGCCTCAATAACCCCGGACACAGCCCGAATTTCGTATGTAGTGGCCCTTCCGTCACCACCGTCTCCCTGCCGGCTCAGCAGGGCCCCAACAACGGCACGGTAGGTATCACCTTCGGTGACGAGGACAACCGCGGCATGTTGGCAGGCCAGCGCGCCAAGAACCTCGTGATCGCGCAGGCTCCATAGCGGCAGAGCATTTCGGGCTGTGTTCCGAGCTATCCGGTCCACTCCCTGCGGCTACGCTCTCTTCTTGACGCGCCGCTCGGCCTCCATGACGCTCGTGAGGATATCGTTGATTCGCGTCAGATGGCCCGGCCCCTTGGACTTCAGCCATTCCAGCACGTCGCCCCGGATATAGAGCGAGATCATCTTTTTCTTTTCCAGACGGTCCCTGGCATCCCGAAATCGCGTCATCGCCGCAAGTTGCTCGTCGGTGAGCGGTGGGATATCCGAATAATCGATATGCGAATCGTCGCCCGCAGCCTGCCGCTCGGCGGTGCGGCGCACCGTCTCCCGCTCGCGCTTAGTGAGCGGCTTGTTGAAAATATCTTCGGCTCTCACTCTGTTTAGCGTCCCTCGCCGAGACGCCGGTTGCGGCCCGTTCCGGGATCCGGATAATTTCTTCTCCATCTTCTTCTCCCCTGTATACGTGGACCGCAATGTAGATTGCGGCGCCGCCAACCCTACCGACGGCGTGCCAGCGCTGCTCTCCCGGCACGTATATATAGTTTATATATGTTCGGGTCGCGGGAGCAAGTGCGAATCGCGGTGGTGGTGGGCTGTATCATAGTTAGGTTTATGGACAGACGAACCTGGCTCCAGTTGATTGGCATCCTCTCCGCCGCGCGGACGGGGTTTTCGCAGGCACCACAAGCGCCGCAGCCGCCGGCGCCCCTGCGAGTCTCGAAAGACCAGGTGGCGGCGGCGCTGAAGTTGCTCGGCCTGGAATTCCAGGATGCCGAGCTCGACATGATGCTGCCGGGGGTGAACCGGGCGCTGACCGCTTACGAAACGCTGCGCAAGGTGGATGTGCCGCTCGACACGGAGCCGGCCTTCACGTTCCACGCCGGACTGCCCGGCCGCGTGCCCGGAAAGGGACCGGCGCGGTTTGAAACCACCATCGCGAAATCCGCCGCGGGCAAGGCCCCGGCCAACCTGGAAGATCTGGCTTTTCTGCGAGTGACCGAACTGGCGCCGCTGGTGCGCGCGCGGGCCGTCTCCTCGACCGACCTCACCAAAATGTACCTGGCCCGCATGAAGAAGTACTCGGAGAAGCTGCTGTGCCTGATCACGCTGACCGAGGACCTGGCGCTGGAGCAGGCCGCCGCAGCCGACCGGGAAATCCGCCAGGGACATTACCGCGGACCGCTGCACGGAATTCCGTTTGGGGTGAAGGACCTGTTCGACACCAAGGGCATCCTCACCACCTGGGGCGCCGAACCGTTCCAGAAGCGCGTTCCGGACCGCGATGCGACGGTGGTGGAGCGGCTGCGCAACGCGGGCGCCGTGCTGATGGCCAAGCTATCGATGGGCGCGCTGGCGCAGGGCGGGCTGTGGTTCAAGGGAATGACGAAGACGCCGTGGAACACGGAGCGCAGCTCGAGCGGCTCCTCGGCGGGCTCGGCTTCGGCGACGGCGGCTGGGCTGGTAGGTTTCTCGCTGGGGACCGAAACACTGGGCTCCATCGTGTCACCCTGCATGCAGTGCGGCGCAGTGGGGCTGCGGCCCACCTCCGGGCGCGTCAGCCGGTATGGGGCCATGGCGCTGAGCTGGACCATGGACAAGATCGGGCCGATCTGCCGGGGAGTGGAAGATTGCGCGCTGGTGCTCCACGCCATCCACGGTCCGGACGGCCACGACCGCGGCGTCGCCGCCGATCCGTTCCATTGGGAGCCGCGCAAGCCGCTTAAGAACTTGCGCGTGGGTGTTTTGCAGAAGGCCTTCGACAGGTTCACCGGCGATCGGAAAAAGGTTTACGACCAGGCGCTGGAGGATCTGAAGAAGGCCAGCGTTTCGACGGCCCCCGTGGACTACACTGAGGATGAATCGCCGATCCGCTTCCTGCTGGAAGCCGAAGCCGCCGCCGCCTTCGACGACATCACGCGCGATGGGCGCGTCCGCGAACTGCGCGGGCAGGCTGCCGGCGACTGGCCTAACAGCTTCCGCACGTCGCGCCTGATTCCAGCGGTGGAATACATCCGGGCGCAACGCGCGCGCACGCTGCTCATCGAGAAATTCGAGAAGTTCATGGCGGACTGGGACGCCATCGTCATTCCTCCCACGCAATTGCTGACCACCACCAATCTGACTGGCAACCCGCAAGTGGTGATGAAGTGCGGATTCGTGGAGAACTTTCCGCAGTCCATTAGTTTCCTCGGAAACATTTATGACGAGGGTTCACCGTTGCGTGTCGCGCTAGCTCTTGAAAAGGTTACAGAGTGGCACAAAAAAACTCCGCCGCTCGTGGCGTGAGATTTTCTACCTTTCACCGCGGACTTTCTTCCCGACAGCGGTAACTCGCGCCTCGCCGGAATCGTCTCCATAATCGGAGAGACAAACATGACGAAGAGAACGTTACTTTTGCTTGGAGTGCTGGCGATGGCGATTCTGCCCGTTGCAAGCGCCAAGTCCTACAACATCGCATTTCCTAGCCGCACCGTAGTGGGCAGCGCACAACTGCCGGCGGGCGATTACACGCTGAAGGTGGAAGGTGCCAACGCCGTTTTCACTAACGTGGACAGTAACAAGAGTGTTACAACGCCCGTCAAAATCGAGACCGTCGATAAGAAGTACGGTACGACATCGGTTGAGACCATCACGGAAGGCGACGCCCAGCACGTTAAGGACATCGAGTTGGGCGGATCCACCACCAAGCTCGATTTCGAGTAACTCCAGTTTGTTTGGGGATGACTGTCTGAGCGGGAAGGCGGCCGTGCGCGCGGCCGCCTTTTGCCGCGTGGCGGCTCCTTAGTACCCGCCCTCAAATCCGCGCCATCGATTCCGCCCGTTGTGCCGGTTCATCGGGGCACTCTCTGGGTCGCGCGCAGCCTGCCAGGCTGCCCCGCCGGCTATTTTCTGATATGCTCAACAACACGGCTATGTCTCGAAAAACCATTCTGATCGTTGTGCTTCTCTTGCTCGTTCCGCTGCTTGTCATAGCGCAGGAGCGGGTGGACCTGAACGCGATCCACAAAATCAAGGTTGCCGAACTCGGTAGCGGCGGCGGTGGATTCGGCGGTGGTGGTGGACGCGGCGCTTCCCGGGTTATGGACATCATGTACAACCTGACCGACCGTTACGGACCGCGGCTGACGAATTCCCCGCAATTCCGCGCCGCCGGGCAATGGGCCGTGGGCCAACTGAAAGAGTGGGGCCTGAGCAACGTCCAGTTGGAGAAGTGGTCCTCGGACATGCCGGGTTGGCAGTATACATACTTCGCCGGAAGCATGGTGGAGCCGGTGTACCAGCCGTTGATCGGCGTACCTGTGGCGTGGACCGGCGGGACGAATGGCGCGGTGACGGGCGAAGCCATCCTGGCCGAGATCCAGACCCAGGCGGACATGGACAAGTTCCGTGGGAAGCTGAAAGGCAAGATTGTGCTAACGTCTCCGGTACTCGATCTCGCTTTTCCCACCACGGCGTTGGCACACCGGTACACGGAAGCCGAATTGGCGGAAATGGTGCCGGAGATCATCCCGACCGGCGGCGGGCGCGGGGGCCGTGGCGGGCGCGGCGGCGTGGCCGGCCAGCCGCAGATGACCATGCAAGAGCGGCAGGCGTTCCAGGGCCGTCTGCGCACATTTATGAAGGATGAAGGCGTCCTGCTGACCCTCACGGCCACGGCCAGGGGCGAAAGCGGCACGCTGTTCGGCGGCGGCGCGCAGACCTCGACGCGCAACCCCGATGGCACCAGCACGCGCGTCCCGCTGGAAACTCTCGCATCCAGCCAGCCGCAGGTGTCGCTCACGGCGGAGCACTATAACCGCATCGCGCGGCTGCTGGAGCACAACGTCCCGGTGAAGCTGCAGTTCGATATCAAGACGCAGTTCGACCCCAACACCGATTCCTTCAACGTGATCGCGGAAATCCCCGGCAACGCCAAGAAGGACGAGGTGGTGATGGTGGGCGGGCACTTCGATTCCTGGCACTACGCCACCGGCGCCACCGACAACGCGGCCGGCAGCGCGGTTTCCATGGAAGTGATGCGCATCCTCAAGAGCCTCGATCTCAAGATGGACCGCACCGTCCGCTTGGCCCTTTGGAGCGGTGAAGAGCAGGGCCTGTACGGTTCGCGCGCTTATGTGAAGGAGCACTTCGCCGATCCCACGGTGATGAAGCCCACCGCCGAACACGATCGCATGTCCGGCTACTTCAACATCGACAACGGCACCGGGCGCATCCGCGGCGTCTACCTGCAAGGCAACGAGCCGATGCGGCCCATCTTCGAAGCCTGGTTTGCGGCGCTCAAGGACATGACCGAGGGAGTCATCACGATTCGCAACACCACCGGCACCGACCACCTGTCGTTCGACGCAGTGGGGCTGCCGGGCTTCCAGTTCATTCAGGACCCCATGGACTACGAGACGCGCTCGCACCACTCCAACATGGACACGTACGAACGCATCCAGCAGGCCGACCTGGAGCAGATGGCGGTGATTGAGGCGGCGTTCGTGTACAACGCGGCCACGCGCCCCGACAAGCTGCCGCGCAAGGAACTGCCCGCGCCGCAGCCGGCTGGCGCGCGGGGCTACTGAGGCAGGTAGCGCCGGCCGCTATTCGACGAGCGGAAGAAGCTTCGCCAAAATCTCATCCATGATGAAATCCGGCACCGTCTCGATGAACCGAGCTTTGCGGGCTTGCAGATCGAGAACCCGCGGTTGGTTGCACAGAACCACCCCTTGAGTTTCGGTTCCAGCGCCGCTCAAAGGGACGGCGAACCCGGCGTGGCGGGCGAAGTTGCCTCCTTGCGTGATCGGACACACAAGCGGAGTTCCGAGTACATTG
>Ga0265316_10004970_pt1 | contig 13057 bp, 14 predicted proteins | sample 4522metaG_FD_202092 | JGI IMG/M metagenome (GOLD analysis project Ga0265316, IMG submission 202092) | Rhizosphere microbial communities from Carex aquatilis grown in University of Washington, Seatle, WA, United States - 4-5-22 metaG | ecosystem: Host-associated > Plants > Roots > Rhizosphere >... | reverse complement strand
TGTTCGGCGGCTCGATTCAGAGTCTGATCGTGAATGACACCTACCAGTTGCTGAAGTGATAGTCCGCGTTGCCGGATTCCGGGGCTAGGATAGCCGGCAGGCGTTCGCTACGCTCGCGGGATGGACGAATGCGTCCGTCTCTACGTCGGCTATGCCTGCTCCCACCCGGGGGATCCCCCTCCCAGTTCAGGGTCCAGATTTCCCCGTTCACTGCTAATCCCAGCGCTTTCTGTGGCTTACGTTGACCATCCCGGTACTTTCCGGTAGTTTATTGGTATCGCCACAATGGGGATCGTGTACCCTAAAGGTACGGGTTTTGTGGCAGTTCTTGCATCTTAAAGACTGAGAGCAGATTCCTCGCTTCGCTCGGAATGACAGACCAGAGGGAGTTTTCTGGAATGACAACCGGGGCGTGACTGGGGATTTGAGGAGCGGGTTTACATCGTGTCTGGACTTCTATCAAAAACTGACGGGAAGACTTTGCTGTTGCTTAAGCCGAGGGGATTCTGCGCGGGCGTGGTGCGGGCGATTGACGTGGTCCGCATTGCTCTGGAGGCGTTTGGGCCGCCCATTTACGTGCGCAAAGAGATCGTCCACAACAGCTTTGTGGTCGAGGAACTGCGCGGCAAGGGCGCGATTTTTGTCGACAGCGAGGACGAAGTCCCGAACGGCGAGCGCATCATTTACAGCGCGCACGGAGTTTCGCCGGAAGTGCGGGAGCACAGCGCCAAGCGCGGGCTGCGCGTGATTGACGCGACGTGTCCGCTGGTGACCAAGGTCCACGTGGAGGCGGTGAAGTTCGCGAAGGAAGGATTTTCGCTCATTTTGATCGGGCACAAAGATCACGATGAGGTGATTGGGACGCTGGGCGAAGCTCCGCTGGTGACGCAGGTGGTGGGATCGCCGGAGCAGGTGAAATCGCTGAACGTGCCGGACCCGGATCGCGTTGCTTATTTGACGCAGACGACGCTGAGCCTGGATGAGACCAAAGATATTATTGCGGCGTTGAAGCAGAAGTTCCCCAACATCAAGGGGCCCGCTGCGCAGGATATTTGCTACGCGACGGAAAACCGGCAGGTTGCGGTGAAGCAGGTGGCGTCCGAAGCCGATTTGCTACTGGTGGTGGGATCGGAAAACAGTTCCAATTCGAACCGGCTGGTCGAAGTGGCGCGTAACCTGGGCACGAATGCGCACCTCATTGATAGCTGTAATGACATTGAGGCGGAGTGGTTGAAAGGTGTGAAGACGATTGCACTGACCGCTGGGGCATCGGCGCCGGAGCACCTGGTCGAAGAAACCGTGACGTTTTTGCGTGACAAGGGGTTCGACAACATGCAGGAACTCGAAGTGATGCCAGAAAACGTGCGCTTCGGGCTTCCGCCGGAGATTGTGGAGGCGATCGCCGCCGCTCCGGCCAACGCAACCGCGGATTAACGGAGCCGCCAATCGATGAATACTGACTCCCCCGATGCTCATTTAGCCTCCTCTTCCATAGGTTCGAATCCACAGCTTCGCTTCGGAAAAATTGAAGGTTTGGGCAGCCGCGTGGGTGCGGCCGTCGCGGCTGCACGCAAGTTTCTGTTCTCGCAGCAGCACGAAGAGGGCTACTGGTGCGGGGAACTCGAAGCGGACACCACGCTTGAGTCGGATTACATTCTGCTGCACACGTTGCTGGGAACGGGGAACCAGGAACGCTTCCAGAAGTGCGCGAACTGGATTCTGCGGCATCAGAATGAGGACGGTGGGTGGAGCATTTATGCGGCGGGGCCGTCGAACATCAGCGCTTCAGTGAAGGCGTATTTCGGGTTGAAGCTGGCGGGGTATACGGCGGATCATCCGGCGATGGAACGCGCCCGCAAGAAGATTCTGGAGATGGGCGGCGTCACCGAAGTCAATACATTCACCAAGATCTACCTGTGTTTCTTCGGGCAGTATGACTATGACGCGGTTCCGGCGATTCCGCCGGAGATCGTGCTGTTTCCCAACTGGTTCTGGTTCAATATCTACGAGATTTCTTCGTGGTCGCGCGCCATCCTGGTGCCGCTGTCGATCTGCTACGCCAAGAAACCGTTCAAGAAGATTCCGCGCGAGATGGGCGTGGAAGAGTTATTCGTGGGCGGAATGCAGAAGTCGCGGATGCACCTGCACTGGGCGAAGAAACTGGTGTCGTGGCGGAATTTCTTTCTCGTGCTCGATCGCCTGACGCACTGGCTGGAGCGGGTGCATGTGCGGCCGCTGCGCTCGATCGCGCTGAAGAGCGCGGAGAAGTGGATGCTGGCGCGCTTTGAGATGAGCGACGGGTTGGGCGCGATTTATCCGTCGATGATGAACGCGATTATTGCGCTGCGGTGCCTGGGATATTCGCTGGACGATCCGCAGGTGATTCGCGCGCTGGATGAGTTTGAGAGGTTGGGGATTGAAGAGGAAGACACCTTCCGCATGCAGCCCTGCATGTCTCCGGTGTGGGATACGGCGTATGCGCTGTTTGCGCTGGGTGAGGCGGGAGTTCCGGCGAATGATCCGCGGATGGTGAAGTGCGCGGACTGGATTCTGCAGAAGCAAGTGCGGAATGTGGGCGACTGGCAGGTCAAGAACAAGGCGGGCAAGCCGGGCGGATGGTACTTCGAATTTAACAACGAGTTTTATCCGGATGTCGATGATAGCGCAATGGTTTGCCTGGGGTTGAGCCGGGTGGAGCATCCCAACGGACGGTACCAGCGGGAGTCGGTGCAGCGCGCGATTGACTGGATTTTTTCGATGCAGTGCAAGAACGGCGGGTGGGCGTCGTTCGATAAAGACAACGACAAGATGGTGTTCCAGTACATCCCATTTGCCGATCACAACGCCATGCTGGATCCGCCAACCGTGGATATCACGGGGCGGATTCTTGAGATGCTCGCGACGTACGGGTACGACAAGAATCATCCGGCGGTGAAGCGGGCGATTGCTTTTGTCCGCAAGGAGCAGGAGCCGGACGGAAGTTGGTTCGGGCGCTGGGGCGTGAACTACATCTACGGCACGGCGCTGGTGTTGCGCGGGCTGGAAGCGATCGGGATGGACTTGCACGAGCCCTGCGTGCAGCAGGGCGCCGAGTGGCTGCGCATGGTGCAGAACGCCGATGGCGGATGGGGCGAGACCGTGGGGTCATACGATGATCCGACATTGCCCGGGCAGGGCGAGAGCACGCCTTCGCAGACGGCCTGGGCGATTCTGGGACTGCTGGCGGCCAATGACATTCGCAGCGACTCGGTGGCGCGTGGCGTTGCCTATCTGCTCCGCACACAGAGAACTGACGGATCGTGGGATGAACCGTTCTTTACGGGCACGGGATTTCCACGCGTGTTCTATTTGATGTATCACCTCTACCGGGATTATTTCCCGCTGCTGGCGCTGACTACGTACGCGAAGGTGATGGAGAAGGCGAGCAATTAGCGATTCAGGAGAGGCGTTCAGTTTGGAGGCTTGAGTTCCACCGTTGTCTCTACAGCAATGACAGCTCCATTCAACTCATATGGTCGATATTTCCATTTCTTGACCGCATCGATGGCAGCAGGAGCTAGAGCGTCAGGTCCACTCACCTTTTCGACACTGGATACATTTCCGTCTTCTTCAATATGGAGGCGGAGAATCAGTGCGCCAGCCTTCTCAATTCCTGCTGGATATACAGGGTCGACGCGTTCCAGCAGATAAGTTTGCATGACCTCCGGCGTGACTCTCACTCTGGTGACGTACACACATCCCGGCACACCCCCTGGCATCACCTGTCGAATGTCAAGTGCTCCATCCGTGTCCTTGGGGAAAGTCACCTCTACCATGATCTCGTTTGAGAAGGGCCAGGCATGGATAGCGTCCTTGTAGTTCCGGTGCTTTGCGGCTTGAATTGCAGGTTCTCGCAGCGCTGTGGGGCCTTTGAGCACTTTCGCATCGCGGACAGCTCCAGACTTGCGAAGCACCAAGGTTAGGTCGACGATGCGATCGTCTGCTCCGCCTTGTCCCGTCACTGTCGGGGCCGAACCCAGATTCGGAGGAGAGCCCGGACCGACTGCGACTAAGGAAGGGTCGTGACACTGCGCTATGGCACTAGGCGTAATAAAGCCGCATGAAAACAGCAGAGCAGTCGAGACGAGTCTCAGCGCTTGCATATTCCGAATCTACGCGCAACCGCTCAAGATTGAAAGGGTTAGACAAATGACCGGTCCGCAGATTAGGTGCATCGCGAAGACTCGACCGGTACGATAGAGTGTTTAGTTGAAGCCGTACCCACAGGTTGACTGCGAATGCTAGCTTTTGTCACTGGCGCCACGGGATTTTTGGGCTCTCACGTCGCACGTGTGCTTGCCGATCAGGGCGCGGAGTTACGACTGCTGGTGCGGCCTACGAGCAATCTGCGCAACCTGGAAGGTCTGAAGGCTGAGACCGCTACCGGGGATCTGCGCGACGCTGCTTCCCTCGAAAAAGCGATGGCGGGTTGCGATACCGTGTTTCACGTCGCGGCTGACTACCGGCTCTGGGTGCGCGATCCGGAGGAGATGTACCGGTCCAACGTCGAAGGGACACGGGCGATTCTGGAAGCGGCGCGGAAGAATGGGGTGCGGCGCGTGGTGTATACCTCGAGCGTTGCGACCATGGGGTTCACCAGTAATGGACATCCTGCGGATGAGGATTCTCCGGTCGCGCTGGCCGACATGATCGGGCACTACAAGCGATCGAAGTTCATGGCAGAGCAGGTGGCGCTCGAGGCCGGACGAAGCGGGATGAATGTGGTCACGGTGAATCCGACGACGCCGGTGGGGGAGCAGGATGTGAAGCCGACGCCGACTGGGCGGATTGTCCTCGATTTTCTGAAGCGTAAGTTTCCTGCCTACGTGGAAACGGGATTGAACCTGGTGGACGTGAGGGTGTGCGCGCTAGGGCACGTTGCCGCTTTGGAAAAAGGGAAGTCGGGTGAGCGCTATATTCTGGGCGCAGAGAATCTGACGCTGAAGCAGATTCTGGATACGCTGGGTCAGATCACCGGGCTGCCTTCGCCAACGATCAAGCTGCCATATTTCTTTGCGTTTGCGACCGGGGTCATCGACGAAGCTTTTACTGGACGACTGTTGAAGCGGGAACCGCGGGCGACAGTTGACACAGTGCGCATGGGCAAGAAGAAAATGTTCGCCAGTTCGGGCAAGGCCGAGCGCGAGTTGGGCTGGAAGATTGTTCCAGTCGAAGGGGCGCTGCGGCGGGCGGTGGAGTGGTTTAAGGGCAACGGATATGTCTAGAGTTGCGATCGTCGCGGCGCTGGAACGCGAGGTGCGTCCGCTGGTGCGGGCGAAGGAGTGGCGCGTCAGCGAGAAGGTCGTCGACGGACGACGCTTCCGGTTTTTCGAGAAGGATGATTTCGTTCTGGTGTGCGGCGGCATTGGGGCCGAGGGGGCGCGGCGGGCGGCCGAGGCGGTGGTCGCGACTTACGCGCCGAGGGTGATTTATTCGGTGGGCTTTGCCGGGGCGCTCGATCCGGGATTGAAAGTGGGGAGCATCCTCCGGCCACGGCGAGTGGTGAATGCAGGTGATGGCAGCAGCGTGAATCTGAATTGCGGGGATGGCGTGCTGGTCAGTTTCGGATCGGTCGCGAGCCCGGAGCAGAAGGCGAGTCTGCGAGATTCGTTTGGGGCGCAGGCGGTTGACATGGAAGCGGCTGCGGTCGCACGCGCGGCTGAAGTGCGAGGAGTGGAATTCGCGGTGGTGAAAGTCATATCTGACGAATTTGACTTCAGGTTCCCATCGACGGAGCGTTTTGTCGATTCCAACGGGCAGTTTCTGGAGGGGCGATTTGCGTGGTTTGCCGCTTTGCGGCCCTGGCTGTGGCCACAGGTTGTTCGGCTGGCAGGGAACAGCAATCGCGCTTCGCACGCGCTGTGCGACTGGTTGCGAAAAATGAATTCGGAGCCGGTTACGACGGGTTCTAGTGTTCGCACCATGGAAGAGGTCCACCGCCAATGAATCGCATGGTGCTTGCCCTGCTAGCGTGGGTCATCGTGACGGTGCCGGCATTAGGCCAGAATAGTCCGCCGACCGTTTACGCAGAAAGCTTCCGGCGAGGTTCGACTCGCATCACCGAGGAAGGGTTCGACCTGAAGCTCACACCGGAGAATGCGTCGTACCGGGAGCGTGTGAAGGATTCCCAGGGCAAAGATCGTTACGAATTGACGATTGCGCCGATGATGCCGGGGGGCGACGTCAAGGTCACCTCCTGGAACATAACGCTCAAGGATTTGCACCACACCTTCTATCGCAATCTTCTGATGGCGGAGCAGGAACCGTCGGACGAGGCGAAGAACAATGTCTTTTGGCTGAATCCGAAGCAATCTGCCCCGGTGCCTCTCCGCGCGAAGCGCATCATGAAGATTGAAGACTTTTACATGGTGATCCAAGTGAAGGATCTGCACTTCACGCCGCTGGATTCGCCGTATCTGGATTCGATGGCAATCTCATTTGCGCTCACGAATAGCGATCCACGAACGAGCCAATGAAAGCCGTGCATCAACCCGAATATTTCATTGGCGGATCGGGTACGGGCGCAAGAGTGGGCGGGTTGGTTCATCTATAATCAGCAGAGGTGTTCTCTTAAAACGCGATGCAATTCTTCCCCTTGCCAGCAGCGTTCGTCGGCGGCGAAATCGTCGACATGATCTCCAACAGTGGCGCGGTGGCCAAGCTGGTATTGCTGGGGCTGCTGGCGTTCAGCCTGATTTCCTGGTCGATCATTCTGACCAAATGGAGCCTGCTGCGGCGGGCGCGCATGCAGAGCGGGCGCTTCGTGCGCGCGTTTCGCAAGGCGCAGCGCTTGCAGGATATTGCGGCGGTGGCGGAGCAGTTCAAGCCGAGCCCGCTGGTCGGTGTGTTCGAAGGCGGGTACGAGGAGTACAAGCGGCAGGCGCAGACGTCGGGGACGATCCGGAATCTGCTGTCGATCCAGCGCGGGATGCAGATTGGGGCCTCGGAAGAAATCACGCGGCTGGAACGAAATATGCCGTGGCTCGCGATTACGGCCGCGGTGACGCCGTTTGTCGGGCTGTTCGGCACAGTGTGGGGCATCATCGATGCGTTTCACGGGCTGGGGACGGCGGGCGCGGCAACCTTGCGGGCGGTGGCTCCCGGCATTTCAGAAGCTCTGATTACTACCGCTGCCGGATTGGCGGCTGCGATTCCTGCTGTGATCGCTTACAACCTGATTGGCGCGTCGATCCGCGAGTTTGCTTCGCGCAGCGATGACTTTGCCCTCGAAGTGCTCAACGCGGTGGAGCACAGCCAGGCGCAGGCTCCGGTCGCAGAAGTGAGGCGCTGATGGCGTTCACGACTTCCAGCGGACGCACGCAGACGGCGCTGGCCGACATCAACATCACTCCGCTGGTGGATGTGGTGCTGGTGCTGCTCATCATCTTTATGGTGACGGCTCCGGTGCTGCAGTCGGGAATCGACGTCAGCGTGCCGAAGACGCGGACGGTGAAGCAGATCACCGAGGAGCGCATGGTGATCACGATCAATAAGGATCAGCGCGTCTTTCTGGGCAATGACGCGATCAACATCAATGAGATTGGGGCCAAGTTGCGGCAGAAGATTCGGGACCCGCGCAATCAGGCCGTGTTTGTGCGGGCCGATGAAAATGTTCCCTTCGGCGCGTTCGCGACGGTGATGGACGCGGTGAAGCAGTCGGGAATTACCAATGTCAGCATTGTGACGCAACCACTCGAGCAAAATGGCAGCAAACGCTGATATCTACTTCGAGCGCGAACGCTGGGGCCGCGCACTGGCGTGGTCGGCGGGGTTGCACGTGGGCCTCACGGTGGCGTTGCTGATCTACTCGGCAGTCGTCTACCGGACAAGCGGCGACACGTGGGGCGCGGGTGGAGGCGGGGAAGCGATCGGCGCGACGCTGGTAAGCACGGTGCCGCTGCCGGCGAATCCCGCCCAGACGCCGAATGTGCTGGCCAATGAGTCGAAGGGCATCACACAATCGCAGCCGAAGATCGAGGAGAAAGCGCCGGATGCGATCGAGATTCAGGGCAAGAACGCGAAAATAAAGCCGAAGAAGAAGCAGGAGACCGCATCCAAAGAGAAGCCGCAGGCCCCGCCCGAGGAAGAAAGCAATCAGGTGGCGTTTGGAGAAGGCGGTCCGGTCAGCGGGCCTTACGGTACGTTCAGCGCGGCGGGAGCCAAGGGCGGATTTGGCGTCACGGGGGGCGGCGGAGATTTTGGCACAAAGTACTCGTGGTACGTGCACGTGATTCAGCAGAAGGTTTCGGAGAACTGGCTAAAGTACGAGGTCGATCCGAGAATCACTTCGGCGCAGCGGGTGTACATCACGTTCGACGTAGCGCGGGACGGCCATCCCATGAACGTGCGGGTGGAGCAGTCGAGCGGCGTACCTTCGCTGGATATTTCGGCGGTGCGCGCACTGCAGCGCATTGATACTTTCGGTCCGTTGCCGCCGGATTACTCGGGTGGCAAGATTTCGGTGGAGTACTGGTTCGATTACCAAAAGTGAACCATTCGGGTAACTACAAAGCACTACCGGTTGACTTTGTAGTTCCGAATGGAGGCACAATGCGGAGAGAGTGTAAGAGGGAAGAAGCCTTGCAAAGCAATTCATATCGTTCTACGATATTGTCGTACGGAGTATGTTCCTCCCCCACACGGATGGACGAAGCCGCTAGACCCACTTTCCGGCGATGGCCCAGCAGTTTCCGCGGCCTCGCGTTGGCGTTGGTTCTTATTTGCTGCTTTCTATCTTCCGCGCTTTTCGCTCAGGATTGGGTGAAGACGGGCACGAGCCTCGGCGTGGAGAAGGTGCGGCTGGCGGTCCCGGACTTCAAGCCTTCGACCGGCGATCCGCAGAACACCGCGCTGCTCAAGAGCTTCAACGACACGCTGTGGAACGACCTCGACGTCTCGGGCATTGTGGAGCTGGTGTCGAAGAGTTTTTATCCATTGCAGACTCCCGGGCAGCCGCCAGAGGTCAATTCTCTGACGTGGAATGCGCCACCTCCTAACGCCGCCGTGCTGGCGTTTGGAAGCCTGGGCGTGGCAAGCGGAAAGCTAACGGTGCAGGGCTGGCTGTACGACGTGAAGAACACGCAGTCGCCGCAGATTCTGGGCAAGCAATACACGGATACCCCGAGCGAAGCCGCGGCGCGGATGATGGCCCACAAGTTTGCCGACGAAATTATCTTCCGGCTGGGTGGAGGCATCACCGGCATTGCGGAGACCCAGATTTACTTTGTCAGCGACCGCACCGGACACAAGGAAATCTGGGCCATGGATTACGATGGCTCGAACCAGCACCAGATCACCCATTTAGGCTCGATTTCATTATCGCCGCGGGTTTCGCCGGACGGGTCACGCATCGCGTTCAGCAGCCTGACCAAAACGGGCTGGGAAATCATGATGTACTCGCTCGAACTGAACCGGGCGGTAGGTTTTCCGCACATGGGCGGGACGAATCTGTCTCCCGCGTGGTCGGGGGATGGGACGAGGCTGGCGTTCTCGTCGTCGCGCGGGGGCGAGCCCGAAATTTATGTGTCGGATGCGTCGGGTGGGAATCTACATCGTTTGACGGCGGCGAAGGGGCCGGATGTTTCCCCGGTGTGGAACCGGAAGACGAACTCCCAGATCGCCTTTGTCAGCGGGCGCACAGGATTGCCGCAGATTTATACGATGGGAGCCGACGGCACTAACCAGCAGCGGATGACCGATCAGGGGTACGCGGTGTCGCCGAACTGGGCGCCCAACGGGCAGTTTCTCTCATTTGCATGGGTTCGGAAGTATGGGCCAGGGGAACCAGGGTCATCGGATCTTTACTTGATGGACATCGCCAGCAAGCAGTGGGTGCAGCTTACGCATGACGGCGGGCGGAACGATTTTCCATCGTGGTCGCCGGACAACCGGCATGTCGTTTTTCAATCGAACCGATCGGGCAGTCTGCAGATATGGACGATGCTGGCCGACGGCAGCAAGGCGCAACAACTGACTTTTACAGGACGCAACAGCCAACCCAATTGGAGTTGGAAATAGTAAATACGCTTCGTCTGACCCTGGAGGCAAGCCTTTGGGGTCGTAGGGAGGAATAAAAGTGAAGCATCAAAGCATGAAGTGGTCTCTGCTCATCATTGCCCTCAGCGCTCTACTGGCGCTTGGCGCCTGCGGAAAGAAAGCGGTTCCGCCCCCGCCACCACCCCCGCCGCCACCACCCTCTCCGACTGCATCGATTTCCGTGGCTCCAAATTCCATTCAGGCGGGACAGTCGGCCTCGCTGACCTGGCAGACTAGCAATGCCACCGATGTGTCGATTGACGGCATTGGCGCGGTGCAACCGAACGGTTCGCAAAGCGTGTCGCCGACGGATTCCACGACCTACCACCTGACGGCCAAGGGATCGGGTGGGACGCAGGAAGCGACCGCGCGGCTCACGGTGGCTGCGGCACCGGCGCCGCCACCGCCGCCGACACCATCGGTCACGGACGAAGACTTGTTCAGTCAGAGTGTGAAGGATGTTTACTTCGACTACGACAAGGCCGACCTCCGCGGCGATCAGCAGGCATCGATCCAGGCGGACGCGCAGTTCCTCAGTCAACACAGCAATGTGAGTTTCACGATTGAAGGACACTGCGACGAGCGTGGCTCGACCGAGTACAACCTGGCTCTGGGCGACCAGCGCGCCAGCGCGGTGAAGAACGCGCTGACCGCGGCGGGCGTGAACGCCAGTCGGATCAAGACCATCAGCTACGGCAAGGAAAAACCCTTCTGCACGGAGAGCAACGAAGCTTGCTGGCAGCAGAACCGCCGTGGGCATCTCGTCTATCAGAAGTGAGACTGGCCGGGAGGCGCCCTTCGGCGTCTCCCGTTTCTTCTTGCGCGGGATTGGGTATTGGTGCGCGCATTTGCCGTCCCCATTGAGGCTTCCGGTTCCGGGTAGGCCTTTGTGTGCGAAATCATCCCAGCCTGTGGGACAATCATGGCATCTAAGCTACCGGTAGTTCAGGGAATCTTTATGAAATCACATCGCATTTTCGCATTTTTCGCAGTATTGCTGGTGCTCTGGTTGGGCGCGGCTCCGGCTCGGGGCGTGAGTAAAGAAATGGTGCAACTGCAGACCCAGGTGCAGCAACTGCAGGAGCAAATGACGGCCATGCAGCGCGGCTTCGACGAGCGCATGGGAGTCATGAAGAATCTGGTAGAGCAGGATACGGACGCCATCAACAAAGTCGCGGCGGCGCTCAACGGACTCCAGCAGACGCTGGCAAAGCAACAGGGCGACTCAGGGGGGAAGATCGAGCAGCTTTCAGGGCAGATCCAGTCGCTGAACGACACCATGGATGAACTCAAGGCGCGCCTGGCCAAGGTGAGCAAGCAGCTTGAGGACATGCAGGGGGCGCAACAGAGTCTGGGCGCCCAACAGGTCCAGCAGCAAGCGGAGCAGCAGAAAATGAAGGACGCGCCGCCTCCGGATGTGCTCTACAACAACGCTGTGCGCGATTACAACGGCGGCAAGAACGACCTGGCTCTGCAGGAGTGTTCGGACTACATCAAGTACTATCCCAACACCGACCTGGCGGGAAACTGCTATTTCTACCTGGGGGAGATTCAGTTCCGGCAGGCAAACTACCAGCAGGCGGCGCAGAGCTATGACGCGGTTTTGCAGAACTTTCCCAGCGGGAACAAGGCTGCGTCAGCGCAGCTGAAGAAGGGATTCGCTCTGATTGAGTTGGGCAAACAGGATGAGGGGGTCAGCGAGCTGCGACGCCTGATCCAGCGTTATCCGCATTCGCCGGAGGCGCTGCAGGCGCGGGACCGGCTGCGGAAGCTGGGAGTCGCTACTACCGGAAAGTGATTTCCACGGTGAATTGAGCCTGCGGATCGGGCCGTTGGGCTGACGCTAGGCGCCGTGGTGATGAGGCCTTTTGGGCGAGTGGTGCTTGCCGGCCTTGTGGGCATGGTGTTGCTGCACGCGCGGATCGTGGTGGTGAAACCACTTCGCCGGAGTGAAGGTCGCGTGCGGAGTCGCTGCCAGGGCGAACGCACTGGACAAGATACACAGCGTCAGTACCAAGAAGCACCGTCTCATATACCTTATCTCCGGCGAGGTTCTCCTACTTTATAACTATACTTTTCGGAAAGCTAGAGGACTAAACTGGTTTCGTCGGAATTATTGTCCGAGGTGGAATCATGGAATACAGCACGAACGATCAAGATACAGCGAAGGGGGCTACGGAAACCGAGGATCACAAGATCCCGGGCAATGTTGGCCTCCAGGAACAGCTCGGGCATCGCGATCAGGACCCGATGCTGAAGGATGCGGACTCCGATTTTCCCGAACCTGGGCAAAATCCAGAACACAGCGGCGAGCCAGAACGAAAAACTGCGTAGAACAGCTCACCGAGGAGTCAAAGTGGAAAGCCCTCTCTTGCGAGAGGGCCTTTTCTTTTTGGGGCGAATTCAGCGCTAGCGAAGTTCTTCCATCACTGCGTCCAGCACTTCTTTGCCCGGACGCGTCATCGAATCAGGCAGCGTGGCCAGCGGTTGGTCGACCACGTTCAGCATGTCAAGGAAGTTGGGCGCCTCGGGATTCACGTAGAACACGCCGGTCAGCACCTCGTCCTTGTCGTGGGCTTCGGTGAGGCGGGTGATGGCGCGAATCTTATCGGTCGGGTCGTAGTCCTCTTCCAGCTTGCGCAGGTGCAGGCGGGAGCCGTCGTGCATGGTGACTTCGACGGTTGTACCCGGATCGTACTCGACGTCGATGTCCTCAAAGTGGGGAACGAAGCTGACATCCTGCAAGGTTTCTTCATGCTCTTTCACGTACTTGTAGGACTTGGTCGAACCCTCGTGATCGTTGAAGGTGACGCAGGGCGAGACCACGTCGAGCATGACGGTACCTTTGTGAGCAATCGCGGCTTTCAGCATGGCGCTGAGCTGTCTCTTATCGCCGGAGAATGAGCGGCCGACCAGAGTCGCGCCGAGTTGAATCGCGAGGGCGCAGGTGTCGATGGGCGGCAAGTCGTTGACTACGCCCGTC
>Ga0265316_10004969_pt1 | contig 13060 bp, 9 predicted proteins | sample 4522metaG_FD_202092 | JGI IMG/M metagenome (GOLD analysis project Ga0265316, IMG submission 202092) | Rhizosphere microbial communities from Carex aquatilis grown in University of Washington, Seatle, WA, United States - 4-5-22 metaG | ecosystem: Host-associated > Plants > Roots > Rhizosphere >... | reverse complement strand
AGATGAGAATCAGCGCGGCGATGCGGTTATGGAGTAAGACGCCGATAGCGCCCGTCACTCCCCCCAAAGCAACACTAACAATCATGGACAGCAATCCGAAGACGAAGTAGACCGTGAGCACGCGGCTGCGGGCTCCCTTCGAGAGCACGGCGCTGCGCTTCAGGGAAGCGAGAGGGCGCAGGTCTTCGACCACACAAGCCTGGATCGCAAGAGAATAACGAACATAGATGGTGATCGCGAGAAGGACACCGACCACCACTGCAACCAGTCCAACTAAGCCTCCAGCGATGGTCCCTGCCGTTCCACCCTGGGCCCCGCCAACCAGGGCCAGGCTCGCGATCAGACTAGCAACGACGATGATTACTACAGCACCCACAAAGACCATGAGCATGACCAGGCCAAAAACGCCCAGCACACGGAAGACTCGTCCCCGCAAAGCCTTGTAGGCGGCGCCTACGGTGATCGTCCTTCCCAAATGCACCGCCGCTACCGCTTTCACTGTGGCGGCATGCGAGATCGCCATTCCGGCCAGCATGACAACGAGTCCGACCAATATTCCGACTCCCATGGATGCGAAGGCCGCCGCACCGGTTGCTCGGCTCGAACCGGGAAGAACCGCCGAGCCAATCGTGAGCAATTGGAAAACCAGGTAGGCCGCCGGTCCGACCGTGGCAATCCCCACAAACAAAAGGAAGTTTTTGCGGTACAGCATGAAGGTACGATCCAGCAGCTCGCCTGTGGACATGGGCCGCAGGGACTCAGTCATAAAGGGCTCCCGGGGGGAATCGCCGACACTATAGCACGATTTGGATATGTCTCATACTTGGAGTTGAGCCACTACAGGCTCGGGTGCAGCATCGAGACTAGACATCATGAGATGCAGGTCGAAAGCCTCTTTGCGCACGCGCTCATCATAATAAAGAAGCGAAATGCCGATCGTGGCGAGGGGGCCGGTGAGCGAACCCGCGACAAAGCCTGCCACCTGAACTACGACAATGAAAGCGATTCGGTTGTGCCACAGAGTTGCCGCCAGACGAGCAATCCATGCGAAGAACGTGGATGTAGTCCAGGACAGAATCAGGAAGAGCGCGTAAACGGCTGCAATCCGCAAGCGGCCGCCCTTGGATAGTGAGACGCTGCGCTTGATGGAAGCCCACGCGCCCAGATTCTCAACGACGCAGGCCTGGACCGCGAGAGCATAACGCGTGTATACGGCAACAAAAATAGTCACTCCACCCAAGATGAACACCAGGCCAACGATAAGGCTTGCGCTTCCATCTTTCGGGACAGCGCCGTTCCCTAAAACAGTGATGATCAAGCCAACAGCCATAGCCAGTAAGAACACAAGTACACCGGCAATCGCTCCCGTAATCAGGAATACGAAAAACAAAATGCCGAAAACGCTGAAGATCCGGCGACGCAGACTTCCGTAAGCGGCCGAAACCGAAGTTTTCTGATCGAGATGAACGGCGGCCACCGCTTTCACTGTAGCGGCCTGCGAAATCGTCATCACGATGGTCATGAAAGCCCAAGCGAGGGCGAGGCTGGTGTAATACGAAGCTCCCAGTCTCGGCCCGCGAGTGGCCGCAGCCGACTTGATGGAAAGCAATTCGTACCCCAAATAGACGGCATGGGTGACCACAGCGATACCGACGAACAAAAGGAAGTTCTTGCGGTAGAGGGCAAGCGTGCGGTCTAGCAGCTCCCCTGTCGACATCGGGCGTAATGGTTCCATTTGCGTCCCGAAGTTGGGACGGCCAATATACCACGGCTTTTCGCGGGGGAGGGAGGCACGCTTTCCCTGTCAGAAACGCCTGGCTCTGTGCAGCCGAAAGCCCAACCTGTGACTTCGTAGATTCAGGTATTTACAAAGGGATTTTGCGATGGGCCCATCTTGGGTGCCCTGTGATTCTTGTCACTCCCTATTGTGCTCCCAGTGACGGTGCGTCTTGCTGAGAAACGCTACTTTGCTAATAAGAGCGAGCAATTCGCTTGGAGGAGTGTGTCTATGCAAGCACCCTCGGCTGGCAGTCTTCCCGTTGCAGAACAAGATTTCCTCGACAAAATGATCGTCGGTCGTCGGGGACGACCCGGGGCGCTGCTTGGCATCCTGGAAGCCGCGCAGGAGAGGAACCGCCACAAATATCTTCCCTTAGAGACGCTGCGCTACATCGCGGCCAAGACGGAAATGCCGCTTTCGCGCATCTACGGCGTAGCCACCTTCTACGCGCTCTTTAACCTCCAGCCTCAGGGCGAGAACACTATCTGCATTTGCCGTGGCACGGCGTGTCACACGCGCGGTTCGCGCAAACTTTTTCAGGGCGCGCGGCTCGACTTGGGATTAAGTCTCCCGGACGGGGACAGTGACGGCAACGAAGCCGACAAACTCTTACTCACCACCCCGGACCGTCAGTTTACCGTGCGCACGGTTGCCTGCTTTGGACAATGCGCGATGGCGCCGGTCGTGGAAGTAAACCATCGCATCTGCGGACATGCCACGGAACGTACTTTGCAGCGAGAAATCGCAACCATTCGAGCAGGAGAGTAGGCGATGCCTCGAATTCTGGACATTGGAGCGTTCAACGCGGTGCGCGAAGCGGGCCTGGCCAAGCTGGTTCCGCCGGTTCCGCGCTTGGCCGTGGGCATGGGAACGTGTGGCCGAGGGAACGGCGCAGAGGGCCTGTATCACGCATTTCTTCAGGCCATCGAGAGCAGTGGCGCCAACCTCGTCCTGGCGCCGGTGGGATGTTTCGGAGCCTGCTTTCAGGAGCCGCTCGTCAACGTTCGTCTTCCAGGAAGTCCTCTGGTGATTTTGCGTCGAGTGCAGGCCAATGATGCCACTCGCGTTCTGCATGACATCGCCAACGGCAATCTCAGCCCCGATCTCATCTACTGCAAGATCGAGGAATGGGATCACATCACGGGACACGTGCGCTACGGGCAGGCCTACCCGGAGGTCCCCCTGTGGAGCGACGTGCCTTTCTTCAAGGGGCAGAAGAAGATCGTGTTGCGGAATTGCGGGCTGATCAATCCCGATGACATTGAGGAATACATTGCCGTCGGCGGATATCAGGCGCTCTACAAAGTATTGATCGATGCGAATCCGGCTGGGGTGATCGAGCAAATCAAGGCCTCCAAACTTCGTGGCCGCGGGGGAGCGGGATATTCCACAGGCAGCAAATGGGAATTCCTGGCCAAAGCAAAGGCGGAACCGAAGTACATCATCTGCAATGCCGATGAAGGAGACCCCGGCGCCTACATGAATCGCAACGAAATTGAAAGTGATCCGCACTCGCTGCTCGAGGGAATGATCATCGGCGCTTACGTCATGGGCGCGACCGAGGGAATCATTTACGTGCGCGCCGAGTATCCGCTGGCGGTGCACCGCCTAAATCGGGCGATCGAACAGGCGCGCGAATATGGATTGCTCGGGGAGAATATTCTCGGCCGTGGATTCAAATTTGATATCGAACTCGTGGAGGGAGCGGGAGCGTTCGTGTGCGGTGAAGAGACGGCGCTGATTGCATCGCTGGAAGGGGAGGCTGGGAGACCGCGACCGCGGCCACCTTTCCCCGCGCAGAAGGGGCTGTGGGGAAAACCCACCAACATCAACAACGTCGAAACCTGGTACAATATCGCGCCCATCGTAACCCGAGGGCCGGCCTGGTTCACGGAGACGGGAAGCTCGAAAAGTTCGGGCACAAAAGTCTTTTCACTGGTGGGCAAGGTGAAGAACACCGGGCTGGTCGAAATGCCGCTAGGCACCCCGCTCAAAACCTTCATCTACGACATTGGAGAAGGCGCGGTTGGAGAAGGTCAGGTGAAGGCTGTCCAGACAGGCGGGCCCTCTGGGGGCTGCATCCCTCACGATATGTTCGATACCGCTGTGGACTACGAAAATCTGCAGCAACTGGGATCGATCATGGGCTCCGGCGGCATGGTCGTGATGGACGAAGACAACTGCATGGTCGACGTCGCCCGCTACTTCATCGAGTTCACACACTCGGAGTCCTGCGGGAAATGTATTCCTTGTCGAGTCGGCTTGAACAAGTGCCTGCGCATTCTGAACCGCGTCACCGAAGGTGCCGGGACTGCGCATCACCTCGAGATCCTGGACGAACTGAGCCACTACATTCGCGATTGCTCGCTCTGCGGTCTGGGACAGACGGCTCCCAACCCGGTGCTGACGACCCTACGCCATTTCCGCAACGAGTTCGAGGATCACATCCTCGCCCGGCGCTGCCAAGCCGGGGTGTGCGAAGAACTGGCGCTCTCTCCCTGTGAAAACAGCTGCCCCCTGCACATGAACATCCCGCGCTTTCTGCAGCTTTACAAGGAGAACCGGCTGGAGGATGCGTTCCTGTCGGTCATTCTCGACAATCCCCTGCCCGCTTCGACGGGGCGGGTATGCCAGCATCCGTGCGATACCCGGTGCCGGCGGCAAACGCTCGACCAGGCGGTGAACATGCGGGAGGTGCACCGGTTCATCGCGGACTCGGTTTTCGATTCCGACAAGTATGAGCCCATGGCGCAGGTCATCGTAGCGCGCAAGTTCGAACCTACGGGGCGCAAGGTTGCGATCGTTGGCGCCGGACCAGCCGGACTCACTGCAGCATTTTATCTGGCCATGCTTGGACATGACGTCACGGTGTATGACAGCAAGTCCGAAGCTGGTGGCATGCTGCGTTTTGCGCTCCCGGAGTACCGGCTGCCGAAAGGGATCTTGCGGCGGGAGATTGAACTCATTGAGCGCCTGGGAGTGAAGTTCAGCTTCAACACGCGGGTGGGCGTCGATCTAGCTCTCAACGACCTCGATGACCATTTTGACATGGTCTTCCTCTCCATCGGCACCTGGAAAGAATCCTGGGTCTATCAATCTGGTACGGAGTTAAAGGGCGTGTATCCGGCACTCAATTTCCTGGAGGCGGTTGCCGCTGGACAGGAAGTGAACCTCGGCCGGCGGGTCGCGATCATTGGCGGGGGGAACGCAGCCATCGATTCCGCACGAACCTCTTTGCGGAAAGGCTGCGACGTAACCGTTTTCTACCGGCGCGAATACAAGGACATGCCCGCCATTGACGAAGAAACGCAAGCCGCAAAAGAGGAAGGCGCGAAGTTTGTTTTCCTGGCAGCGCCTCATCGCGTGATCGGGGATGCCAAGAGCAACGTCAAGGCGATTGAAATCGTGAAAACGCGGCTGGGAGAATACGACTCCTCGGGTCGCCGGAAGCCAATCGCGACGAACGAAGTGCAGCGCTTCGAGTGTGACTCCGTGATCTTTGCCGTAGGCGAAACCGTCGACTTGGATTTCGCCAGGGCCTCAGGCCTGGTGCTCAAAGAAAACGGGACGATCGAAGTGAATCGCTTCACGCATGAGACGAGCCGTCCGCGGTTCTACGCCGGAGGCGATCTGGTAACGGGCGCTTCCAACGTTTCGAATGCCATGGCCTCGGGCAAGCAGGCGGCGCGAAGTATCGATCTCCAATTGATGGAGACGGACCGCTGGAACAGTCTTTACCCCGAGATGGAGTACGAGCAAACGCCTCCGGAGGAGCCAAGTTCGAATCGCCGCCACACCGGGCACGCGCTCGCGGCCAGTGCTCGTGCCCGTTCGCAAGACGAGGTGGTCACCGGCCTGAGCCACGAGGAGGCCCTGGATGAAAGCTGCCGTTGCCTGCGTTGCGACGTGACCGCCGTCAACGCGAGCTAGTGGACGCTACGGCGATGTGCGCTGAAAGGAGCTAGACCTTGCCACAGAAGAAGTTATCGATCCGAATTGACGGAGAGCTGATCAGCGCGCTGGAGGGCCAGACCATCCTGCAGGCGGCCAAGACCAACAACAAGTACATTCCGACGCTGTGCGATCTGGACGGCCTGACGGCCGTGGGGGCCTGCCGGATTTGCCTGGTCGAGGTCTCCGGCACGGAGCGGCTCTTCCCGGCATGCACCACGCCCATCCAGGAAGGCATGTCCGTAACGACCAACTCTCCGAAATTGACACGTTATCGTCGCATTTCCGTGGAGTTACTGCTGATCGAGAGAAACCACGTTTGCGCCGTATGCGTCTCGAACGGACATTGCGAACTTCAGTCGATGGCCACGGCTTTGGGCATCAGCACCGTCGGCCTCGCGTACAACTTCCCCAAATTGTCCATCGACATGTCGCACCCGCGTTTCGTACTCGATCACAACCGCTGCATTCTGTGCACCCGGTGCGTGCGGGTTTGTGCGGAACTGGAAGGAGCGCATGTCTGGGAACTCAGTTCCCGCGGCATCCATGCTCGCGTTGTCAGCGAGATGAACGAGAAATGGGGACAGGCGACGACCTGCACCAGTTGCGGCAAGTGCGTGCATGCCTGCCCTACCGGCGCACTCGCCGAAAAAGGCTGGGCGGTGGAAGAGATGGTGAAAAAGATCGACGCGGTCACCTCCTTGGTGCACCGTCGAGGAGTGCAGGTATGAAGAAGGTGAAGGTAGCCACGGTCTGGCTCGACGGATGCTCCGGCTGCCACATGTCGCTGCTCGACATGGATGCCGCCATCATTTCGCTCGCTCGCAAGATCGACCTGGTCTATGGCCCGCTGGTCGATGCGCAGGAGTTTCCCGAAGATGTGGATGTCACGCTGGTCGAGGGCGCGGTCAGCTCGCAGGATGATCTCAACAAGATTCAGAAGATCCGGCAGCGGACCCATGTTCTCATTGCTCTCGGAGACTGCGCCGTCACCGGAAACGTCCCCGCGATGCGGAATTCCATTCCTGTGCCGAAATTGCTGCAGAGCATTTATGTCGACGGAGCACAGGAAGGGAAAGTCGTTCCTTCGGATCGCGTCCCCACTCTCCTGAAGCAGGCGCGTCCGCTGCGTGAGTTCGTCAAAATTGATTTGTGTTTGCCCGGTTGCCCTCCACCCTCGAAGGCGATTTTCAGCGTGATTAACGACCTGCTGGATGGCAAGAAGCCGGACGCCACGCGCAAGGTGAAATTCGGTTAAGGAGCGTGCCATGAAGCGCATCACCATCGAACCTGTGAGCCGCATCGAGGGACACGCCAAGATTACGATCCGGCTCGATGATCAAGGGCACGTCGCGGGAGCGGAATTTCACGTCACGCAGGTGCGGGGCTTTGAAAAATTCACTGAGGGACATCCCTACTACGAGATGCCGGGCATCACGGCACGCATCTGTGGGATCTGCCCGATCAGCCATCTGCTGGCCGCGTCCAAGGCCTGTGACGCCATCATGGCGGTGCGTATTCCTCCAGTTGCGAAAAAGTTGCGCGAGCTCGTGCACTTCGCCCAGATTGTACAATCGCATGCTCTGAGCTTCTTCTATCTTTCCGCTCCGGATTTCCTTCTGGGCATGGATTCCGATCCTGCCTCGCGGAATGTGTTGGGTGTCATCGCCGGGCACCCGGAGTTGGCGCGGGATGGGATCGAACTGCGAAAGTTTGGCCTACAAGTAATTGAGGGGCTTGCCCAGGAACGCGTGCATCCTTCCTGGATCGTACCGGGCGGCGTAGCCACTCCCCTCACCAGTGCCGCGCGCGATCGCATTCTTTCCGAGTTGCCTGAGGCCAAGGCGATCGCCGACCGCACCCTCCGTTTCTTCAAGGGCGCGCTCGACAACTACAAGGAAGAGATCGAGTTCTTCGGTTCAGCTCCGACCATGTATGCCGGAATGGTCGACCGCAAGGGGAACCTGCAACTCTATGATGGCGACCTGCGGTTCCGCAGTGCCGCCGGCGACATCGTTGAAGACCACATCCCCGCTGACGACTATGCGCAATGGATCGGCGAGGCCAGCCTTCGAGAATCGTATTTGAAGGCGCCTTTCTTCAAGCCTCAAGGATTTCCCGGCGGGGTGTATCGTGTAGGCGCACTGGGACGGCTCAACGCTGTCGACCAGTGTGGGACTCCAAATGCCGATCGCGAATTCCGCGAATTTCACGAGCGTTTCGGAGCTGTGGCGCACAGTGCTTTTCTCTATCACTATGCCCGGCTCATCGAAATTGTTTACGCGCTGGAGCGGATCGAGGGGTTGCTGGCCGATCCCCAAATTCTGGAAACCCACGTACGGGCCACCGCCGGCGTCAATGCCCTCGAAGGAGTGGGCATGATCGAAGCTCCCCGCGGAACCTTGATTCACCATTACAAAGTGAACGAGGAGGGCGCCATCACTTGGGCGAACCTCATCGTTGCCACCGGCCACAATAATCTTGCTATCGGTCGAGCCGTGCAACAGGTCAGCGAGCACTTTGTCGACGGAACCCGGCTGAACGAGGGCATGCTGAACCGTGTGTCTGCAGTGGTGCGGGCCTATGATCCCTGTCTGAGCTGCTCAACGCACGCCTCGGGTCTGCTCGCCATGACGCTACGCCTGGTCGATGCCGACGGAACCATCCTCGATGAATTAGCGACGGACTGAGACTGCGTCCAACGAAACCGGGCCCGCCGCGAAGTCCCGACGGGTAGGTAGGGATTCTATACGTCGCTTGTAATGCGAGTATGCGAGCCGGGCACTCGGAGACCTTACAAGACCTCGGTTAGCGGGCGGGAGTTGCTCACGTCTCGCGGACACTCACAATATTGTCGTTGACATAGCCGTCGGTCCGGATGGCAAGTGCATTGCCACCGCCAGCTGGGAAAAAACTGTGTACGCCTGGAACCCCCGCGAAGATCACCCGATAAAGTGATCTGAATATGCCTGGCCGCCCTGCACCTAAGTCGGTGCCATGGAGACGGCCAATGCGGAGGCAATGCCTTCGTATGGGTCCCGATAAAACGCCCTTGCGGGAAGTTAGCCGGAGGGACAACCGCGGATCAGAGCGTAAGCTCGCCGCACACTTCGGGAAACACATCGCAGAGGAGCTCGAGAAGTCGGATTTTGATCTTATCTTGATGGATGTACAGATGCCGGAAATGGACGGAATCGCTGCAACTCAAGCGATTCGGCAAAAGGAACATATCAGCGGCGCACACGTGCCGATCGTTGCGCTGACGGCCAATGCGATGAAAGGAGACCGAGAAAAATATCTAGCCGCAGGAATGGATGGCTATCTTACTAAACCAATCCAGTTTTCCGGAATTGGATGAAGTTCTCGAACGCTTCGGCGCACGACTCCAGAGAACTCCCTCCGCGCCTTCCACAAAGGACGCCGGTACTTGAATCCAGTTGGTGATTCGAGGGAACCGGATAACCAATGTTTGATCATGGTTCTTGAAATCCGACATTCCTCCCGTGAGTTCGTTGCATCGGGGGGCCTACAAAACCGGAGGGGGTCACAAACAAGACCGTACTAGCTCCGGGAGAGCCGATCGAAGCGGAGATCCGTTCGGATTCGGATGGCGAGGTCGTCCTGGACCTCAGCAATCAATGGAAGGTGTTGCGGAGCTTCACCCTCCGGGTGCGGCATCACGAGGCGATGATACGCATTCCCTACAGCTCTGAATTCGCCGGCCAGTTGGCCCTGGCCGCGATCGATATGGGACGTGGTACCTATTGGAATCATGGCCTTTCTGCAGCGCGTTCCGTCATTTACCCGCAAGACCGCGACATCAAAATGGCGTTGAAGCTTGATCGAAACGAATACAAGCCGGGCCAGGAAGCTGCGGCAACTGTACAAGTAAGAACCAGTGCTGGTACCTCGATACCCAGTGTGATTGGGGCAGTCATTTTCGACTAGGCTGTCGAAGAACGCGCTCGTATAGATGGAGACCTTCGCGATCCCTTTGGATTCGGTGGGTATGGAGGATAGTGGTATCAGGGCGATGCAAAGCTTGCGAACCTCGCTCGCTCAGACCTTGATCGTGTGGACACAACCGAAGTGATTCCAGACGAACTCGACGTTGCCGCCGATTTCCTGCTAAATGCGTACGGCTCCGGATGGGGCATTTACTCGCTGCGCTCCAGACCGGTTTGTCGTTGTGGAACCTTCGATAGCGTCGCCACGCTAAGGACTTCCATTCTGAGTTGTCGGTAGATTTGATCCCATCCTGGACTGCTAAGACTCCTTGGTACCGCTTCGAAGTATTCAGACACAGGTTGTCTGCGTCGCGAGATAGTCGAGCATCTCGCGGACGTTATTATTTGCCAGGGTTCGTGACAGTCACAACGGTGCTCGCAGGACCAACCTTGCCATCGGAGGCAACGTAAGAGATCCTGTATCCCACGCTGCTAAGTGGCACGGCGTTATCAGTTGCAGTCGGCGAGCTCATCGGGCCTGCGATGCGAATCCATCCGCTCGGGGCAGTCCCCGTCTGAATCTGCCGCTCCACAATCAAAGTCAGACCGTCAGGCGGCGCCTGGAATTGCAGCACCACATGCGGGTACGGAGTGCCCGCGAACTGTGCTGTTGGTGCCGGAGGCGCCGCGAGTTGCGGAGAACCCACGCGCACCGCGACCGGCGGGGTGGGATCGCTGCGATTGCCGTTCTTGTCCACGGTAACCAGGCGGTACCAATAATTCTGTCCGGCGCTGACGTAGAGGTCCGTAAACTGGCGCGCACTTCCGGGAAGCGGATCGCCGATCACGACTCCCAAATCGTCCGCACGTCCGGACCGCAAGACCAGGAACTGTGCGGCTTTTTGATCGGCGGGGGCAAAATCCAGCACGGTCTTGCCGTTCGCTCCACTGGAGCCGGTAATGGAAGGTGCGTCGGGAAGTGACCGGTCCGCGAGCACAACCTGAACCGCGGCACTGGGCGGACCCTCCGCGTTATCGAATCCAACAGCAAGCACGCGGTATTCCAGCTTCACGTCCGAACTCAGACCGAGATAATCGTCGTAGAGCGGCTCCGGAGTCACGTGCGGATTGAGGCGCACCCAGTTTTCAACGCCAGCAGCGCCCGTCAGTGCTCGACGCTCGACAAAATATCCCGCCACTGGGAGGTCCACTGGTTTCCACGTCAGGCGCACTCGGGTCTGACCGGCATCGACGGTGAGCCCCTCCACTTTGGGCAGACTTCCCGAGTTTTGCGAATGCGCCGATGCCGCGCTGGAGGGATTGCCCAGGTCTCCGCGAGAATTTACCGAGCGCACTCGATAGTAGTAAGTCGTGCCCCCTCGAACCGTCGCGTCTTCATATTGCGAGGTGCCGGGCGGCAGCGCCTGTGCGGCAAGAGCTTCGTACGGCCCGGCGTGGAGAAATGCGCGCTCCACTATGTAACCGGCTAAATTCGGCTTCTGCTGCGCGGGCCAGCTCACCACAATTTTTCCGACTCCGCCCGCAGCGGTGACGGGCTGCGGCGGTTCAAGCGCATGGAAATCGGGATAGAAGATGCGAATCGGAGTCCCCACGCTATGCCGGCCAAAAGCATCCATACTGAAAACTCGGTAGGTCAGTATCTCGTTCGGAGGAGCGTTCCGGTCGAGCACCAGCGGGAGTTTTGGGTCCCATTTCAGTCCGGGAATCACGGGCTTGGCAGTCACCGGCGCCGCCGACTGGCCGCCGCCATCGCGCTCGATCGCGTAAGCAATCACCGGCAGTTGGCGATTCTCCGCCGGAGCCTCCCAAGACAGCGCCACTCCCCGTTCGTCGACCTTGGCTTGCACTCCGCTGGGGGCAGGAGAAAGGGCCGTGGCTTGTGCGGAATCCACTGCGGAGCTGACGAGTTGTACTCCAGTCGGCTTTCCGGCGTTATCCAGGCCTTCGACCTTGTAACTGCGGTTGCCTGACGCAACATTGTCCAGCGCCCACGACAGACCAAGTGCGCGCGCATAGCTCGGTTCGCTGAACGCCCGCAGCCCAATGATGTTGATCAACTGCCTGTCCTTCGCGCCGCCATCCGGCTTCACCAGCACGTCCGGCAGTTTGCGGATGGCATCGGCATCCTCAACGGAAAGCGCCTGCAGCGCCGCGGCATCCCCCATGCTGATCTTCGGAACCAGCACTTGTCCGGTGGAATCGGACAGCTTCCATCCTCCGGCCGGCCACTTGGATGGCGGCGGAAACCACAGCAAGGAAATATGTCCCTTGCCGTCGGAAGCAGCGAACAACGCCCCTGAAGCTTCCTGAGCGACACCTGCTCGCGCCGCGACCAGCAGCAGAAGGGCGGTCGAGATCAGGGCCGAAATTTTCGAGCGCGCCGTCATTTGATCGCTGACACTATTCGACGCCTTACAAGTGCACCGAGAATGAAACCGAACCCAGAGGCCACGGCAGTCCGATGCTGGCGCTGGCCTGCATCTCGAGGGGCATGGCCTCGGCGTGGACCTGGGCCGAGACTCCGGCCGAGACACAGACATTGTCCACGCAAACGCCGGCATCTACGTTCGCCGAAAAATCTCCCGAGATATGAGGCTGCGGGGTGATCGTCAAGCCCATGTCAACACCGCCGCGGATGTAAGCAGACGCTACCGAATCGTCGCCGACGTTCAGATTGATGCTCTCGCCGCCGCCGATCGAAAGTCCAGCATCCGAGAGCATGACGTACATGTTCGCATCCGTCACCAGGAGATGCCCGTCGATGCGCGGTCCCTGCTGCTTCCCGGCGTCAATGTGCCACGGCCGGCTCGGACCGAAGTGGATATCCACCGCCGCATTGTTCGCGCTGTTGCCCATGTCTACCGACGCGATTCCACCCATGAAGTTCAGGTGCCCCCACAGGCGTCCGTCAAAGTTGCTGCCGGCGTATTGGAAATATCCCTGGAAGTCTCCGTTGCTGTTGTCCGGTGGCTTCAGCACCCAGGCATGGAAGTCCATGCGGGCGCCCGCGTCTTGTCCGCTCGACTTGATGACGAGATCGCCATCCAGCGTGTACGTGAACTGGTCTGGCATGCCAACACGCATTCCCGCCATAAAGAGGAACGAGTTGTCGAAGACCGGAGTCGCGGCATTGATCGAGCCAGTATCCTCAAAGGCGGTGAGCGGGAAATTGTGGCCGAGTCCGCCTTGCACGCGGTAAAGATTCATGACGGGCGGAACTGGAATCAGCGGCACACCCGTCGGCCCGAGTGCATAACTGATGCGCGTCAACCAGTAATCATGCCCGCCCTGATAGCCCAGGCGGAATTCTCCGGTAATCGGAGGCCCGCCTAACTCCGAGAGATCCACCGACCCCGAATAT
>Ga0265316_10004967_pt1 | contig 13068 bp, 9 predicted proteins | sample 4522metaG_FD_202092 | JGI IMG/M metagenome (GOLD analysis project Ga0265316, IMG submission 202092) | Rhizosphere microbial communities from Carex aquatilis grown in University of Washington, Seatle, WA, United States - 4-5-22 metaG | ecosystem: Host-associated > Plants > Roots > Rhizosphere >... | reverse complement strand
AGATCCCCACGGCACTTCGGGCGTTTGCCGGCAACAAGGATGCCGTGGAGCTGGACGGCGCAACCGTCGGGGAGCTGTTGCAGAAACTGGGGAGCACATTCCCCCAATTGAAGAAGCATCTCTTTGGCGATGACGGCAAGCTGCGGAATTTCGTCAATGTCTATGTCAACGACGACGACATCAAGCACCTCGACAAGGAGCACACGCGCGTGAGCGCCAAGGACGTCATCAGCATCATCCCGTCGGTGGCAGGCGGCGCGGCGGGCGCGGGGCCGGGGACGGCAACCGGGACGGCCGCGGGAAACGGCGCGCTCACCCAGGAGCAGATCCAGCGATACAGCCGGCACCTCATCATGCCGGAGGTCGCCATGGGGGGCCAGCAGAAGCTGCGCCATGCGCGCGTGCTGGTGATCGGCGCCGGAGGGCTGGGCTCCCCGGTGCTCTCCTACCTCGCGGCCGCGGGGGTGGGAACGCTGGGCATCGTGGACTTCGACACCGTTGATTTCACGAACCTCCAGCGCCAGATCATCTACGCCACCTCGGACGTGGGGCGGCCCAAGCTCCAGGCGGCCGCCGAACGAATCCGCGCAATGAACCCGGACGTCAAAGTGCAGCTCCACGAGGAGCGGCTGACGTCGGAGAACGCACTGTCGATCATGAAGGGCTACGACGTGGTGGTGGACGGCACGGACAACTACCCCACGCGGTACCTCGTCAACGACGCATGCGTGATGCTTGGCATCCCCAACGTCTATGGAAGCATCTTCCGCTTCGACGGCCAGGCGTCTGTCTTCTGCCAAAAGGACGGCCCCTGCTACCGCTGCGTGTACCCCGAGCCGCCGCCTCCCGGGCTCGTTCCCAGCTGCGCGGAGGGGGGCGTCCTCGGCGTGCTCCCGGGCATCATCGGCACCATCCAGGCGGCGGAGGCGGTCAAGCTGATCCTGGGCAAGGGCACCTCGCTTGCGGGACGGCTTCTCGTCCTGGACGGCATGAAGATGCACTTCCGCGAGCTGAAGCTGAAGAAGGACCCCGCCTGCCCGGTGTGCGGCGCGCATCCCACCATCACGAAGCTCATCGACTACGAGCAGTTCTGCGGCATCCGCGGGGAGGAGATGGAGGAGAAGGACCTGGGAAGCGAGTGGGAGATCACCCCGCGCGCCCTGCAGGCGAAAATGCAGGCGGGCGATGACATGGTGATCCTCGACGTCCGCAACCCCGAGGAGGCGCAGATCTCGCGCATCGCGGGCAGCATCCTGATCCCGCTGGGCGAGCTGCCCGAGCGGGTGGCGGAGCTGAACACGGCGGACCAGCTCATCGTGCACTGCAAGATGGGGGGGCGAAGCTCGCGCGCGGTGGAGTTCCTGCGCTCGGTGGGATTCAAGAAGGTGAAGAACCTGGTCGGCGGAATCAACGCGTGGGCGGAGGAAGTCGACAAGACGATGGCGAAGTACTAGGGCCGGGGCGGGGAGGGCGCCGGAAGGCAGCACTCACGAACCTGCCGTAAAGTACAATACCGTAGGTTCGCGCGACCTGGGTTCGCGCGGGGGGGCACGGCCTGTGCCCGGCAGACATCTCACCAACCTGCCATCACGTACGTTACCGTAGGTTCGCGCGACCTGGTTCGCGCGCCTCACAGCGCGGCCCTGCCCTGGCGCCGCGCGTCCCTCAGGCCTTCAGCGAGCTGAGAAGCGCCTCCTCGAGAGACTCCAGGACGGGGGCGATATCCTGCTCGCACCCGACCGACACGCGCACCAGGAACCGGGGCAGCCCAATAGCCGCCAGCTCTTCGTCGGTGTCGTCGTAGTGGGTGAGCAGCGTGTACGGGCAAAGAAGCGTCACGTCAGACCCGAGGCTGGGAGCCTTCACGATACCGGAAAGCCGTGAATCGTAGAACGCCCGAAGCCCATCCCGCGTGTCGCGCACCAGTGTGAAGCTGATCACGCTGCCGGGCCCGCGCAGGATGCGGCGCGCCGTGGCGTAGCTGCGGTGCGTCGGAAGGCCGTTGAAGAACACCTGCCGCACCCCGCGGTGCCGCGCCAGGAGGGCCGCAACCTTCCCCGCGTTCTCATTGAAGCGCGCCATCCGCTCGCGCAGGCTGCCCAGGTTCTTTTCCAGCACCGCGGCATCCAGCGGGCTCATCCGGTCGTTCAGCAGCGCCTGGTAGTCCGCCAGGACGCCGGCGGCCGCCGGGTCCCGCACGATCACCGCACCGCCGCCATGGTCGTTGCGGCCGTTGAGGTACTTCGTCGTGCTGTGGATCACGTAATCCGCGCCCATATCGAGCGGGCGGCAGTTCTCCGGCGTGGCAATTGTGTTGTCCACCACCAGGGGCACCCCGCGGGCGCGCGCCACGCGGGAAAGCACGGCAAGGTCAGGGACATCGCTCAGCGGGTTGGTAATTGTTTCCGTGAGGATGGCCGCGGTCTGGTCTCCGACGCACCCGTCAAGTGAATCGAGCTCGTCGACGCCGAGAAATCGATTGGGCAGCTCGCCGGGCGCCCGCCGGGCAATCCGAAGGCCTTCAAAGGTGTCGTTGTAGAGATGGCCAATGGCGACGACCTGCGATCGTCCCGGCCGGCGCAGGATGTCCAGGACCCGCGTGATGGCGGTCATCCCGGAGCAATAAAGGAACGCGGCGGTTCCCCCTTCCAGCGCGCACAGCGCTTTCGCGACACGGCCGGGGGCCGCGGGGTCGCCGTTGCAGCTCCTGCTGTCAAGGAGGCACTCTGCGGCCCTGCTGGAAAGGATCGGGCCGCGCCGCTTCAGCTGCTGGCGCAGGCCGTCCATGACCCGGTCCGTGTTCCCCAGCACCGCCCCGGCCTGCGCGGCGTCCTGCGCCGCGTGAAGCCCGAGCACCCAGAACTTCACCCCGGGGACCTCGGCCGGCGCCACGGGAAGGCGCCCGCCGGTGGAGGACAGCACCGCCACGACTGTAGCCGCCGATGCGGGGCCCTGCTCCGCGACGGCCGGCGCCGCGCGTGCTCCGGCAGCGTCTTCTTTTTCCCGCAGCCCGACCAGGAGGACGTCGTCTCGACCCAGGTCCACGGGGATGCCCTGCGCTTTTTCCAGCACGAGAACGGAGACGCCCTCGCGGTCGCAGGCGGGAAGAAATGAGGTGTCGGAGACAGGCAGGGCGGCGCCCTCTTCCCTCAGGACGACGATCCTGCACCCGGTCCCCGGCTTTCGCAGGCACAGGAGCAGCTCCAGGAGCGCGGACTCGAGGGACTCGGTCAGCCTGCAATGCCGGCAGCGAAACCGGGCTTTCAGCTCGTCTTCCAGCCGCCGCAGCCGCGGGTGTGAAATGAAACGGTAGTACCCGTGGTCGAGCTCCGCGGTGCCTTCCTTGAAGGCGATGACGTCGGCCAGCGTCGGCAGGGTCCCCGTGATGGCATGGTCCCCGCCGACCGCGGCGCCGGGCTGCGGACGTCTATTCTCCATGGCAAAGGATATCTGGGGCGCAGTCGCGATGTCAAACGGGAGGAGGCGCCCGTCAGCCGCCGGTCTCCCGGTACTCCAGGAAATCGAAGTCCGCGTGCAGGCCGCTGCCGGTGAGGTCCTGGCAGCAGAGAGCGACGAACGCGCCGGTGAAGCCGCAGGGGATTGCGTGCTCGTCAGAGAGGATCGAGGCATCGAGCTCCCAGCCGATCCGCGTCCATGCGCTCCCGTCGCCGGAGTAGCGGAAACAGAGCCTTTCGTAAACGAGGTCGAAGCCCAGGTGGACGCGCTTCCACCCTTCGACGGGCACCTCCTTCTCCATGGGGAAGGAGAGAACGCCGCGCTCGCAGCGCATGATGCCGAGGCACTTGGACGCGTGGGCCGCGCGGCTGATAAAAAGGTAGTAGAAGCTGTCGGTGCTGTAGAAGGCGGCCAGGCCGGCAAGCTGCTGGAAGGACGAGGGCTCGAACTCCACGCACGTGGAGGCGGAAATTGTGAACGCCGCGATCCGCCGCCCAACCAGCGACTGGCGGAAGTGGGAAAGGATGCTCTCCTGCCCCTTCAGCCGCAGGAAGCCCGGCCTTTCCGAGAGGCTCATCAGGCCGTCGTCCAGCGGGATGCGAAGGGACTGCCAGGTGGGACGGAGCACCGGGGAATCGAAGTCGTCCCGCGCCGGCTCCTGTTCCCACTCGCGCGCGGGAAGGTCGGGAGGGTGGAACTCGAAGGAAGGCGATGGGGCGCCGCCCGAAAGGCGCGGCCACCCGTCCGGGGACCACTCCACCCCCTGGAGGCAGGTCTCCCGTCCGAGGATGGACCGCCCCTTGGCCTGCGGGCGCCGGCACAGGTACGCGAGCACCCATTCGCCGCTCTTTGCCTGCACGAGGCTCCCGTGGCCCGCGCTCTGGAGCGTGAGCGCGGGGTCGTGCATTGAGCTGAGGAGCGGATTGCCCGGCATGACCTCGTAGGGGCCCTGCAGCGCGGCCGAACGGGCCACCGTAACCGCGTGCGTGGCAAAGGTCCCCCCTTCCGCGGTCACCAGGTAGTAGAACCCTTCCCGCTTGTACAGGTGAGGTCCTTCCACCAGGCCCAGCTCGGTGCCGCGGAAAATCAGCGACGGCTCGCCGACCAGGCGCTTCTCTTCCGCCGAGTACTCTTGCAGAAGGATCCCGCCGAAGCCGCTCTGGCACGATCGGAAATCCCACAGCATGTTGACCATCCACTTGCGGCCGTCGGTGTCGTGGAACAGCGAAGGGTCGAAGCCCGAGCTGTTCAGGGGGACGCGCTCGCTCCAGGGACCCTCGACGGAGGCAGCGGTAACCAGGTAGTTGTGGCAGTCCTTGACCTGCCCCGCCCACCGCTTCATGTCTGTGTAGATCAGGTAAAACAGGCCATCGCTCCAGCTCAGGCCAGGCGCCCACACCCCGCCGCCGTTGGGTTCCCCGCGCATGTCGATCAGCGTGGCCCGGTCCAGGACGTGCGAGAGGAGGCGCCAATGGGCAAGATCGCGGGAATGGTAGATGCAGACTCCCGGAAACCACTCGAATGTCGAGGTGGCGATATACCAGTCATCGCCCACCCTCAGGATGGAGGGGTCGGGATTGAACCCGCGCAGGATGGGATTCAAGATCACGCTCATGTCACAGCCTCCGGTGTGCCCCTCATGTCATCCTTTCACTGCGCCGCCTGTGAGTCCCGCCACGATGTACTTCTGCGCGAAGATGAAGAGCAACACGGCGGGAATCATTGCCAGGGTCAGGTATCCAAGAACGAGGTTCCAGCCGGTCATGTGCTCGCCCATGAAGTCCATCACGCCCATGGGAAGGGTGAACTTGGCGTTGGAATTGAAAACGAGCAGCGGCAGGAAGAAGTTGTTCCAGCTCACCACGAGGGTGAGGACCCCCGAGGTGGCAAGGATGGGCGTCGACAGCGGCAGGACCATGTACCAGAGGAACCCCAGCGGTCCATATCCGTCGATCTCGGTGGCGTCCTCCAGCTCCTTGGGAATCGACCGGAAGAACCCCCGCAGGAGAAGCACTTGCAGGGGAATCTGGAAGGCCACCTGGGGCAGGATGACGCCCCAGTAGCGGTTCAGGAGCCCCAGGCCGCGGATCTGCAGGTAGAGCGGCAGGATGCAGACGGCCAGCGGGAACAGCAGCCCCAGGAGGAAGTAGTTGTACAGGGCGGAGTTCAGGCGGAAGCGCAGCCGCGCCAGCGCGAACGCCGCGCCGGCGCACACGAGCAGCTCGATTGCCACCGACGCCCCGGCCACGAGCGACGAGTTGGCAAGCGCCCGCCAGTAGGTGCCGACCTTGCCCAGGAGGAGGTCGCTGTACTGCGTGACCATGAAGGGGACCGGCAGGCCCAGCGGCTCCGAGAGGAGCTGGCCCATGCCTTTTGCCCCGCCGGTGACGGCGATGTAGAGGGGAACAAGGACCACGAGGGTCACGGCAAAACAGGCCGCGTAGAGAAGCGCCCTGGAAGATCGGCTGCCGCTCCTCATCGCTCCTCCCGCATCAGGGTCCGCTGGTAGAAGACGCTGAACACCAGGCAGACGGCGAAGATGGTGACGGCCACGGCGCTCCCGAGGCCGATGTTGAGCCGCTGGATGCCGAACTTGTACAGATACGTCACCATGGTCTCCGCGGCGTTCACGGGGTCCCCCTTGCCCATTGCCCACACGACGTCGAACACCTGGAAGGACCCGATGATGGAGAAGAAAACCGAGATCTGGAGGGTGGTCCGCAGCAGCGGGATGGTGATGTACCGGTTTACCTGGCCGTTGCTGGCGCCGTCGATCCGCGCGGCTTCGCGCAGCTCTTCCGGAATGTCCTGGAGGCCGGCAATGAGGATGGTCATGTGGAAGCCGAAGTACTTCCACACGATCACGATCATGATGACCCACAGCGTGATGTGCGGATTTCCCAGGAGGACCGGGGAAGGCGCGGAGGGAGAAATGAAGCTCACGATGGCCTTCACCAGCCCATACTGGGGATGATAGATGAACTGCCACAGGACTCCCGTGATCACCTCGGAAAGAACGTACGGCAGGAAGAAGAACGTGCGGAAGAACACGGCGAGCGGGAAGTCGCTCCTCCCGATGATGAGCGCGAGCCCGAGCGCCAGCGGGATCTCGATGCCCAGGGAGACGATGACGATCAGCACGTTGTGCCACACGGCCTTCTGGAAGGTGGCGTTGGTGAAGAGGGTGACGAAGTTCTGCAGCCCCCGGAAGGCGGTGAGGGGTCCCATGCCGTTCCAGCGGTAGAGGCTGTAGACGGCGGCCTGGACCACGGGGACCACCACCAGCATCGTGAACAGGATGAATGCGGGGCCGATCAGCAGGAGGAGGGTTGGCAGTGCGGCGGTTCGCGCGTTCGTCTTCATGTTTCCAGTATCAGGACAAAAGCGCGCCCGGGGGAAGTCCCGGGCGCGTGCAAAAGAGAGAGAACGCTACTTGTTCTCGTCGTATGCCGTCTGGATGGCGGCTGCCGCCTGCGCCGGTGTCTGCGTGCCGGCCAGGATGGCCTGCACGGAGTCGTTGACCACTCCGCCGACGGCCGGCGGGAAGAACTGGTCGAGGTACAGCTGGTAGTAGCCTGCCTTGTCAACGAGACCCTTCACCATCCTGGCGTTCGGATCCTTGAGGGAGACATCCGCGCCCTTGACGGTGGGGATGATGTTCCCGGTGGCCGCGTAGCGCGAGTTGTTCTCCTTGTTGGTGAGGAACTTCAGGAAGTCCACCGCTTCGTCCGGCGCGTTCTTGCCGATGGCAAAGCCATTGCCGCCGCCGAAGGCGTCCGTGGCCTTTCCGACGCCGCCGGGAACCGAGGGGAACGGCGCCATGCCTTCCTTGTCCAGGATCCCTTTCTTGGAAACGGAGTACGCTGACTCCGCGGACGGGGACCACTGCCCCATCAGGTGGAAGGCGGCCTTTCCGTCACCGATGAACCCCGCCTGGTCGGGCCACGTGGCCGCCAGGAACCCGTCCTGGAACGGCTTCAGGTTGGCAAGGTCCAGCAGGAGCTGCCCGGCTTTGACGAACGCCGGGTCATTGAACCCTTTTCCCTTGCCCGAGAGCACGTTCTGGAAAATGGGCTTTCCGCCCAGCCGGATGGCCAGGTAGCTCCACCAGAAGTGGGCGGGCCACTTGTCACCGGCGCCCACCGCGATGGGGGTGATCCCGGCTGCCTTGAGCTTGCTCACGAGCTTCAGGAGGTCGGGCCACGTGGCCGGGAAGGTTGTGTAGCCGACCTTGGCCAGCAGGTCCTTGTTGTACCAGAAGCTGACAGCGCCCATGTCGTACGGCATGCCGTACTGCTTGCCGTTGTACTGGTAGACACCCAGGACGCCCGGTGCCATGGAGCCGCCCCACGCGGTTCCCAGGACTTCCTTGCTGATATCGCGAAGGAGACCGGCGGCCGCGTAGGTGCTCATGAGCCCGCCGCCCCAGCTCTGGAAGACGTCCGGGGGATCACCGGACTGCATGAGCGTCGAGGTCTTGGCCTTGAACGCCTCGTTTTCCAGGATGGTCATGTCGATAGTGACGTTCGGGTGAAGCTTCAGGTACCCGTCCACGACGCTCTGGTAGAAGGACTTGTCAGGATCGTTCACACCGATGTGCCAGAACGAGAACTTCACGGGGGCCGCGAAGAGCGCCAGCCCGGGCAGCAGGACAAGCAAACCTATAAGACAGGCTATTCGACGCAACTCTCACTCCTTTCGCCGGCCACGGAGACCGGGCTTGTTGGCCGAGCCTACCCCGCCGACGCCGGGAGGGAAATCGGACAAAGGTCGAATTCGAGGATAGGTGGTATTGCCTATCCTCCCTTCACCGACTATGACATGGTGGCGACGAATCAACAGCGGGAGTGTGATAGACTGGCGGCATGAGGAAGCCCACCATCATCGCCGTCATCCTGCTCGGGGTCCTTGTCGGCGTGCCGGCCGCTCGAAGCGGGGCCCAGGCGCGCGGCCAGTTCACGCTGAGGGTGACGCCGGGACCCGACTACTCGGCTTCCACCCGCATCCTCTTGTTCATCAAGATGCCGCTGCATCCCCAGATGGCGTGCTGGCTCGAGTCCCTTGACGGCCATTTCCTTGGCACCATCTACGTGACCGCAAAGGGCGAGAAGAAGAAATTCTACGCGGCACCCGCGGCGGGGCGGCCGGAGGCGCTTCCCGTCTGGTACCATGTCCAAAGCTCGGGCGCGCCCGCGGCGGACGCGGTGTCGGGCGCGACTTCCGCCGGCGCCGCGGAGCACGTGGCGAAGGCGCCCGCCGGACTTGCGCCGGGCCGGTACGCGGCGTTCCTGGAGGTCAATCGCTCTTTCGATTACAACGACCGTTTCACAAAAAAGAACTCCGGCGTGAACGGCCAGCCGTCTATCGTCTACCGGGCCGAGATCGTGGTGGGCCCGGCAGGCTCGAAGGCGGTGTGTGCGCCGATAGGGACAGGATCGGTCGACGGTTCCGACGGCCGCGTCACGCCGGGCCTGGACGGGATCACGACCGCGCTCACCCTCATCGAGAAAGCAGAAATCGAGTACAGCGGGAACTGAGGGGCCGGAGCGCCTGCGCGCGGCGGCCCCCCCTCGATTACAGGTATGCGTGCTCCCCCAGTTGGGCTGAATCCAGGCCCACCTCTTCTTCATTCTCCGCCACGTGAACGCGGGTGATCTTGTTGATCACCCACAGTGCCGCGTAGGTGAAAAGGAACGCGTAGGCGGCCGCACCGAAGCCCGCCGCCGCCTGCTTTCCCAGGAACGTCCAGCCGCCGCGAAGCGCCCCGTCGAACCCGGAGGAGTTCACCGCCGCTCTTCCGAAGACGCCCAGGCAGAGAACGCCCAGCAGCCCGCCGACGCCGTGCACCCCCCACACGTCCAGGGCATCATCGAGATGCACCCTGTTCTTGAACGTGATGGCCAGGTAGCACACGCAGCCGGAAAGGATCCCGATGAGAATGGCCGCGGTGGGCGTCACGAAGCCCGCGGCGGGTGTGATGCAGGCCAGCCCGGCGATTGACCCGGTGAGAAGCCCGAGGAACTTCGGCTTCTTTTCGAAGATCCAGGCGAGGACAAGCCAGGTCACCGCGGCAAAGGAGGCGGCCAGGTCGGTGTTGAGGAACGCCAGACCGGTGATCTGGTCCACGCGAAGCTCACTCCCGGCGTTGAACCCGTACCACCCGAACCACAGCAGGCCGGTGCCCAGCGCCACCAGCGGAATGCTGTGAGGACCGCGGTCCTTGACGCGGCGCGGTCCGACGAAGAAGACGGAGGCAAGCGCGGCAAAACCCGCGGATGCGTGCACGACGATGCCCCCGGCAAAGTCGCGGACGCCCCACTGCGCCAGCAGGCCGTTTCCCCAGACCATGTGTACCAGCGGAAAGTACACGAAGATGAGCCACACGATAAGGAATATGAAGTACGCGGTGAATCTCACCCGGTTGGCAAATGCGCCGGTGATGAGCGCCGGGGTGATGATGGCGAACATCATCTGGTAGACAATGAATACAAAGAGCGGGATCTGGCCGTCGGCAAACGGCGTGTTGAGATCGACCCCCCGGAGGAAGGCCATCCTCAGGTCACCGATGACAGACCCTGCTCCGCCGGAGAAGCACAACGAATATCCGACGGCGAACCAGATGACGTCCACCACCGCCAGGGAGAGAAAGCTCTGGATCATGATGGTGAGGACGTTTTTTCGCCCCACCAATCCGCCATAGAAAAATGCGAGCCCCGGTGTCATCAGCATGACGAGGCTGGACGCAATGAGCATGAAACCCGTATTCCCCGTGTCGAAGTGCATGTGAGCTCCTTTCGCGGGGGATCATACTCCCTGACCTCGCGGCCCGCAACGAGCCGTGACGGGGCAATCGGGGGCGCCCGGCCAGGATGCCGAGACCCGCACGCCGGCGCGCGCTCATCTGCTTTCCGCCCTCGCTCATGAGTATCTCCTTGTGAACGAAGCGGGAAGCCGCTGGTTTCATCGTGGACACGGATTACTACTGGTTGAATCGCCTGCAGGTACCAGGATTCGTCAAGACGCCTCCGTCCGGAACCTTTCCCGGGATGAGACCGAGAGCATAGCAGTGCCGGCGGATACCGTGGTCCGAATGGGCACCCGGCGGATCAAGGATCTCCGTCAGATCTGATAATTGATGGCGCGGTTCCGCCCCGCCTGGACCAGCGATTCCAAGGTTACGTTTTCCAGCGTGTCGTAGACGGTCTTGTCCAGGAGGGACCAGACGTTTTCCGTAGGGTGCGAATCAGCCGGTTCCCCTTGCGTGCGCCCACGGGCGCCCGTAGCCGGGGAGATCTCCCCTTCAAGAACCTGGACGATCTCCCGTACTGTGATGGTACGCGGTTCCCGCGCAAGGGCATAGCCCCCGTGAGCTCCGCGAAACGAGCTGATGAGGCCCACCCCGCGAAGGGGAATGACAAGCTTGCTGAGGTACTTCTCCGAGATATTGTGGGCGTTTGCAATGTCCTTGAGGAACACGGGCTGGGCTCCATATTTCTGCGCCAGCTCGTACATGATCTTCAGTCCGTACCTGCTTCTGGTCGAAATCAACACCGGTCCATATCTCCGATGCAGAGCATAATTCAGCAGTTGCCGGGAGTCAATGCGACCATTCCACCGCGGACCTCATTCCTCCGCTTACACTGCGGTCAGGTCACGCTTCTTTCCAGATTGCTCGAGCACCGCAAATCCCTTCCGCGCAAGGTCGAGGCTCAGCTCGCAGTCCCAGAAATCGAAGAACAGGATCCAGAGGTGGGGATTCTCCAGGATCGCCTCTTCGAGGACCTTCACGATTTGTTCTCGGATCGCCTCGAGGCTTGTGCCCGCCGTGGGGACAATCGGGGGGCAGAAGCGCAAGGAATAGCGGCGATCGGAAAGACGCGAAACGAAAAAGGGAACGACAGGAGCACCCGTCTTGATGCTGAGACGTGCCGGGCCGATTGGCAGCCGCGCCTCCCCACCCATGAAGAGCGTCCGGTCGTCGCGTTGCGTGTAGTCGATGTCCGCCAGGATCGCCACAATGCGGCCCTGGCGCAGGGCCCGGAGACTTCCCGATGCAGCGTTTCCGAGGTGGATGACATCGACACCCCGCTGAACGCGCTGGCGGGCAAAAAGGGCGTTGGCGCGGGGATCCTCCCATGGGCGAACGATCTGGCTGGGACGGTAGCCCATCGCCGTGACGACAAAAGCGGCCATTTCGAAGGCGCCGAAATGAGCCGATGTCACGATCACGCCATGTCCAAGGGCGTATGCGGCGTCGAGGTGATGAAGGCCATCCAGCCTGAAGATGCGGCGGCAGCCGCGCGGCGATCTGGATGGCCTTGAATTGACGGTATTGTCTTCCCATTCATATACCACCTATTCGATTTGAATGGTAGCGTATTTTAGGAAGCCATTCAAGAGAGCCCCCTGGTTGACGCCCGCTTGATAGCTGATTATTATACTACCAATACTATCGGTATAGTAGTGATTACTTCGAGAAGGGAAGGAGAGCATCGAATGAAAAGGACGCGAGTACTGGTCATGGCCTTGGTTGGCTTGGCGGTATCGATTGCACTCGCTTCGGCGGGAGGAAAAGCTGAAGGCAGCGGGAGCGGCAAGGCCGACCCGAACGCCACCATCACAGTCGGGTCGACGTACCCTCCCGTGAGCCTCAACGAAATCGGCGGCGGCTCCCAGGGCATCACCGAGGCATTCTACCGCAACGTGTATGAACCGCTCATCAACCTCGAGGACGACGGGACGCTCACCAACGGCCTCTCCACAGGGCACGAGGTCTCCAAGGACGGGCTCACCTACACGTTCAAGGTCCGCGGCGGCGTCAAGTTCCACGACGGCTCGCCCCTGACGGCAAAGGATGTGAAGTTCAGCTTCGACCGCATCGCCACCAAGGAGTCGAACTCGGCGCGCAAGACCGACCTCTCCGTCATCGACAAGGTCGACGTCTCCGGCGACGCCAGCGTCGTCATCACCCTGAAGCAGAAGGCGCAGTCCTTCCTCTACTTCGTCACCTATGTCTGGATCCACAAGGCCGACGACACGACGAACCTGGACTCCAGTGAGAACGGCACAGGCCCGTACAAGCTCACCGACTACCAGTCCGGGACCTCCCTCACGCTGGAACGCAACGACCAGTACTGGGGGGAGGCGCCGAAGAACAAGAAGGTGATCTTCAAGTACTTCAACAACAGCTCCGCCGAGGCCAACGCCCTCACCTCGGGCCAGATCGACATCATCACCAACGTCGACAGCCCCGAACAGCTCAAGGCCTTCAAGGACAATCCGAAGTTCACGATCACCGGAGGGAAGTCGACCACCAAGCAGGTATTCGCCTTCAACGACAAGCGCACGCCCTTCACCGACGTCCGCGTCCGCCAGGCCATCAGCCGCGGCGTGAACAAGGCCGCCGTTCTCAAGGCGACATGGGACACCTACGGCCAGTTGATCGGCTCTTTCGTTCCGCCGCAGGACCCCTGGTACGAGGATCTCACCAGCGTCAACGCCTATGACCCGGCCAGCGCAAAGAAGCTTCTCGCCGACGCCGGCTATCCGAACGGCTTCACGTTCGAGCTGGTCACTCCCTCCACCGACATCCACCAGCTGAGCGCGCAGGCC
>Ga0265316_10004966_pt1 | contig 13069 bp, 8 predicted proteins | sample 4522metaG_FD_202092 | JGI IMG/M metagenome (GOLD analysis project Ga0265316, IMG submission 202092) | Rhizosphere microbial communities from Carex aquatilis grown in University of Washington, Seatle, WA, United States - 4-5-22 metaG | ecosystem: Host-associated > Plants > Roots > Rhizosphere >... | reverse complement strand
GCAGGGGACGCTCTCCCTGGCCAACGACGACATAGTCGATGTAGGGTTCCTGCAGTGTCTGTTCCGGCAGCAAAGTCGGATGCCAACCGCCCCACGCGATGGGGGCGTCGCAGATCTCGCGGACCTTTTTTGAAAACGCAATCCCGCCATAGATCTGTTCGCCGGTCAAAGAGCTGACCGCAGCGAGCAGGAGACGGTCGCCGTATGCAGCCAGTATCGTCGAGTAATCCGGCTGCTGTTGCTCATCGAGCAAAACGACGTCGACACCGGCGTTCCGCAGCGCGCGTTCGAGGTACAAGAGAGAATAAGGCACCCGAGCTTGGGTGCTGTCGCCTGGAGTGGGGTTCGGAAAAAAGAGAATGACTGCGTCTTTTCTTGCAGTCTTGCCGGCGGGGCTTCTTTCGTGAACGCTCAATCCGAGTTCAGCGCCACTCTTCATTACTACCGTTAATAGCATCGGACATTCCCACCGTCAATGGGACGGTTTGATCAAATATCCCCCAATCCCGTCGATTTTCGTTGATCACGAGCAAAGGGCAAATCACTGTTCCCCGTGAGGTGCGACGCATCCTGGGCGTGCGTGCGGGGTACCGCCTATTGTTTGAGAGTGATGGAAGGGTATTCGCGTCCGGCCGGTCCGCAACCGGAGCACGTTCTCGAAGTACCGCGGTATTGGCAATCCGGAGATCGGTTCTGGCAGAAGAAGCATTGGTCGATGGCTTCGATGGCTGCGCGGACAATGACAACCGCTATTGATACCAATGTTGTGGTCGCATTGTGGGACAAGGATTCCACCCTCAGCTTGGCCGCACCGACGGCTCTGGAGGCGGCATTCAATCGGGGAGCCTTGGTGGTGTCGGCGCCGGGTTTTGCGGAGTTGATGGCTGCCCCAGGGCATCGAGATCTTGGCTGTCTGTATTCCAGCGGTCAAGGTCCGGTTGGAAGTGCTCCCCGCGCGATGTTAGAGTACGCAGACTCTCCATCGCCATTGATTGCGCGCACCCGGTAAGCGAACCGCTCACCCCTCTTGAGGCTGGAATCGCTGTATTCGGTCGCTGTGGCCGATAGCTTTGCAACTCGATTCCAAGTTTCTTTTGCGCTACCAGCTTCATCGACTCGGCGCTCCACCACGATGCCGGTGCGACTGCCACCATGAACCTCCCAGTCCAGTTTCACAGTATGGCCCGTGACGGAAAGGTTGAGCGAGCTTGGAGCTTCCGGAAGAACCGGCCAATCGAAGTAAGCCTCGTCGGTCACTGCCATGATGCTGTCCTTTACCGGCAACAATTCCAGCGTGTCTTTGGTGCCCGGTTTCCACGAAACCGGTTTGATTTCGCCGGAGACAACGTCGACCAGAACCGGATGCGTAATCCCCGTGTTTTTCAATGTCAGCGTGGCGTAAAGTGGCGGAAACGCATTTCCTGGCAAACTATGAGCCGCCAGCCAGTACGCAACGATCGCTTTTCCGCTGTCCGATCGGAACCCGTATCCCAGGAAGGGGAAGCCGGTGTTGCGCCGCAAGGCAGGCAGGTCCGGCCCGTTGACTTCGATGGATGGATCAAACTTGGTATCCGAGAATAGCGCATTCGTGTTTTGCAGTGCGTAAAAGACCGGGCGAGGCGTGAAGTCGGTATCGTGATTCGTGATCCCATGAATGATTCCGAAGTCGTCGTACTCGTTGCCGTCTGTCCCTGCGGCTAGCAGCCATACAAACGTCTTCACTCCTGATGCCAGGTTATAGACGAAACCCCGAGGAACGTACTTTGCCTGCACCGATTCATCCGAACCCACCCACGAAGGAATCGAATTGAATTCGTCATCGAAGAATGGAATGTCTGGTTTGACTCCGGGATAATGCTTGACTAAGTCTCGCAACGCCCGCGGAGATTCGGTTTGGTACGCGCCGTAATCCATGGTTTCCGGATTCAAGTTCTGACCGTAGCCCGGATAAGTGTGATACGCGTACACATCGATTCCCGAGGCGCACTGGCACGTGTCAAAAGCACGCTGGGTGAAGTCCCGGGTGGGGTCCGCTTGACCGCCATAGATCACTTTAGCTTGCGGATCGGTTCGGTGTACGGTTTCAATAAAAGGAGCCAAGAGTCTTCCAAACTGCTCTGGATTCCCCCAAGGGTTCCAATAACCGATGTCCTCTTCATTCCCCAAAGCCCAGTAGTGGATACGATCGTGAAAATGATTCACCATCCAGGCTGCGTATCGATTGAAGGCAGCAATCTGTTCGGGCGTAGTGGGTGGCCAGAAGATCGAATACAAACTCCGGTCATCATTATGAAACGATCCGGGCTCGGGAACGCTCACATCCGGACGCTTGCCGCTTGGCGACGTGTACATCACGTTGCCATAAATCAATTGCACCTGGATATCGATCCCGTTGTCCACCAGCGAATCCACAAAGTCTTCGAGCTCCGGTGAGCTCGAGAATACGCCACGCTTCTGCTCGATCCAGTCCCAACTGGTGCGGTCCGAGCTGTTTTCATATTGTCCGATGCGCGCCCACTTGAAACCCGCGTCGAACATGCGCGTCCACCACCAGCGGTTCCAGGGGAGATAGGGATCGCGCGGCATGTCAGAGTTGATGCCGAACCCGTTGCGGATTTGCGACGACCGTTTGGGAGGAACGTGGTCAGGAACCGGGCGCGAGGTTTGAGCGCGCGAGCTCAGCGGAGTTAGCAGTAGAAAAATGAGCGAAGCGAAAACAACCACCCGATGACTCCATGACTGTGGCAAACATTTCTTCATTGTTTTCTCCCCGTTTCTCGCAACCGTGAGGTTGGGTTAATAAATCCCCGGCACTGCCGATTCTCTACCCGAGAACCTCTACCCACCTTCGTTCGCACGCCTCTTGCGTCCTGGCAACGGAACTTTCCAGCACGCCCTGGATGGAAATGCCGAGCCTCCGAAGCGCTTCAATGTGCGCTCTCCCTACAAAACCCGTGCCAACCACTGCTGCTCGCAAATTCACGCTGGAAACCTCGACCGATTCAGACCAAGGCGTCGATGCTAAAGGGCATTTGCGCCTTCGTCAAAATTCGAATACAACGCTCGTTCATTCGGAGGAAGCAGCCGTGCGCTCCACCCGTGGAACCACCGCCGAATCAATCCAGGCATCGTTCTCTCCGCTCGGCACGTCCGCAAACAGCCACCAGTGCTCCACATGTTCCACCACTCCTCCCGGCGGCAATTCGACCAGAGGCCCCAGCGCTTCCAACTCGATGAAGTCGGGGTTGGTGAATACCTCAAAATTGCAGCCGAAATCGGGATACTGAGCGCCACTGATGACCGCCACACGTTTAATGAAAAGATGACCTTTCCTGAAATAGGCTCCCCAGCCGGCCGAATTGAAGATTCCCGCCATCTGCTCCTTGAAACGGCCTTGCGGATTGGCAAGATGCCGCAACTGAATATAGGCCGTGCCGAGTACCCAGCGGGGGTCGGCAAAGTCCGTGTAGGACCAGATGCCGAAGACTCCAACCGGCAGATAGTGATCCTTATCCATCGCAATCCTGGGAGAAAGCGGTAGGATCACTCGTCCGCCCGCCCCCATCATCGTGGGCGACCACGGCGCCAGCGTGGTCGAGCGCTGGTCGTCATTCCTTACGCGGTGCGTGATTCGCACCTGCGAACCCGTCGCCGCCAGCTCGATCTCAAGCTCCTTTCGCAGGTTGGTGCCCGGAGGCGACTCTTCCCGCTGCGCCGTGAAACGCGTCGCGTTACCGTGCCGAGAAACCGCTACCGGAGTGTTATCCGGGTAATAGGTTCTCTCCACTTCCGGCGAAACCCATAACCGATGGCCACCATAAAGGCGGAACTCGGCGCCCCCGGTCTTCCCCGCATCTTCCTCGACTTCGTGGAGCAGGTTCTCCCCGTTACAAAAGCCATAGAAGATAATTCGTGGACCGACATCGGCGGTTACCAGCAACTCGACGACGCCATTGGACAACCGATACGCATTGTTCCAGCCTCGGTAGGGGACTCGATCGAGCCTTGTCGTGAAATTTGCCGGAGCCATTCAGACAAGTTCTTTCGCGTTCTTCTGAATCTTGGCCAAACTCGCCGCGATTTCGTGCATGTCTTCTTCATCTCCCAGCAACGCGGGCTGCGGGATCCAAACCGTTTCCCATGCCGCCTTTTGCGTTGCCGGGAATTTTTGCTTCAGAAATACATGCTTCTCCTTGGCCTGCTTTCCGCTGAGGCGCTTCCGGTACTCGCCATTGCGGAACATGTGCAACTCGTGGAGAGGCGGGTAGCTTGCCTGGTTGGGAATGCCCTCCGCGTTCATGGCTTCGATGAAACGCTCCGTGGAGAGGCCGGCGAATTCCTTCTTGTTGACGTGAAAAATGTAGGCATACTGCCCGTTGCGCGTGCACCGCTCGTCCAGCTTTTGCGGCGTAATTCCGGGGATTTCGCGCAATAAACGATCCAGCAGCCGTGAGTTTTGATGGCGCCGCTTGGTCTGTTCGTCGAGACGGCTCAACTGCACGTTTAGAATGGCGCCCTGCCACTCGCTTAGCCGGTAGTTCGATCCATAAATGAAATGGCTATAGAACCATTCGCCGGGCATGCGCCCACAATCGTGCACGGAACGGGCCTGCACCTCGAATTTGTCATCATTGGAAATGATGATCCCGCCTTCGCCGGCGGTTATCAGCTTGCTGGATTGAAAACTGAAGGTGCCCGCGACGCCGAATGTCCCGACCCGCTGCCCGCGCCATTCACTGGCGTGCGCATGCGCCGAGTCCTCGACTAGCGCCAGTCGCTTGCGGCTGGCGATTTGTTTCAGTCGATCGAGATCCGCGGGATGCCCGCCCATGTGCACCGCGATGATCGCCTTCGTTCTTGGAGTGATCGCCGCTTCCACTAAGTCGGGATTGATGCAATAGGTCTCCGGGTCAACATCCACCAGCACCGGAAGCGCGTTAGCAAACAACACGGCGCTGGCGGTTGCGACGAACGTAAAGTCCGGCACAATCACCTCGTCACCGGCGGTGATGCCCAGACCTGCCATGGTGACTTCCAGAGCGGCGGTCCCGTTGGTGACTGCGATCCCGTGGCGTGCTCCGTGAAACTTCGCGAAGGCGCCTTCGAACTCCAGCGTCTTCGTTCCCGGCGTCCGCCACCACACGCGGCTCTCCAGAACTTCTTTCAGAGCCTGTTCTTCATTCTTGTCGTAGTACGGCCAAACAGGAAACGCCTTGCCTTTTGCTTTCTTCCCTCCGAGCAATGCCAATGCAGACATTTATGATTTATCTCCTTAAATATAGGCCTAGTAAATATAGGCCTAGTACTGATTGAATCCGGTGGCGTAACGGAACGCTTCCACGTAGTGTCCGTCCTTGCGCGGTTGTTCGTGCCGCATTTCATCCTTGGTCTTCGCGAGGTCCTTGGGGTCCCAATCGGGGCGATATTTGTGGACGGCAGGTTCGAACTGGCTCACTTGCTTGCTCGCAGCATCGAACTTCAACTCGGCCACGCTGTCGATGTTGACAAAGTAATTCGCTTCCTGTGGCGAAGGATAGAAGAAATACATTTCCGGGACCTGGTACGGTTCCAGTCCCATCTGCAATTTTTGGTTGGGGAAATAAAGCCAGAATTCGGCGGCACGCACCGCATCAATGGTATTGAAAGCTGCCATCCGATGGTCGGTTTTGTGCCAGCGTTCAAACCATTCGCCCGGATCAACGCTCAGTAGGACATCGGGCCGTATGCGGCGAATGATCGCCGTTGCCTCCTCGGTCAGCTTCGGCTGCGGCGCATACTCCAACATGCCGTCGTCGTATCCCATCCACAGAATGTTCTCTTTCGGTGTGCCTAGCTGTCCTTCAGAAATCTCCTGTTCGGCCCTGCGGATCCGTGCCAAACGTTCCGAGCTCATCTCCGGATCGTAGGAACCCTTGTCGTCATTCGTGTACACCACGATGTACACCTTGTTGTGGTTGCGGTTCAGCAGGGCGATCGTGCCCCCTGCGCCGAACACATCGTCATCGGGATGAGGAGTGAACACAAGGATCGTCTTGTTCTGAAGACTCTCCAGGCGCGTTGCTTGCCCCTGAACACTGACGATCGCCAAGAAAATGAGACAACAACAAGCCAACGCGCTGCGCATCGGGAAATCCCCCGTCCAAAGCAGTGAACTGATTTATTAAAACGTTTCAGGTTGCTCCAGTTATCCCTTCGCTGTCAAGAGAAAATTGCAAGATGAAACCGCATAATCCTTGGCGGTAACCCGACTTTTCTTACATTTTCACTTGACAGTGAACCATTGCTTGACTGAGGATTCAAACGATTTACTAAAACAATTTATTAGCAACCCTCGGACTTGCGGGGTTTGTCTGAGGATGTGCTTGGGGGCTCCTATGCTTCGCACTGGCAATGCCGCGGTTCTGTTGTCGGCGTTTTTCGGTGTTCTTCTGATTGCCACCTTACCTGCCATAGCTCAAGTCGACCGAGGTGCCATTGTCGGCACCGTCACTGATCCCTCGGGCGCGCGGGTCTCGGATGCGCAGATCACCATCGCCAATCGCGAGACCGGCCAGGCGAGCCACCTCACAACGGACGGCGAAGGTAACTACAATGCCAACCTTTTAAAGATCGGCACCTATTCGGTCTCGGCCACCAAACAGGGCTTTGAAACGACGTTTCAGGCCAGCGTGGAAGTGGCTGTCAACCAGAGCGTGCGCGTTGATCTGGTGCTCAAACTCGGATCAAACTCGGAGAAAGTCGAAGTTACGGGCGCCGCACCGCTGCTGCAAACGGAATCTTCCTCGCTGGGCACGGTCGAGACGGAGCGGCGAATTGCTGACCTGCCTCTCAACGGCAGGAATTTCATGCAACTGGCTTACCTTGGTCCCGGAGCCAATGGCGGTCAGACCGGATCGAACGCCAGTGGCGGCGTCTTTGAGAACGAACGGGCCAATGAGGCTATCTCTGTGAACGGCCTGCGGGTCTCGAACAACAACTTCCTGCTGAATGGGGTCGACAACAATGAGTTCGGCCTCGGTGGCGTGGTCGTGCTGCCGCCGCCGGATGCGATCCAGGAGTTCAAAACGGAAGAGAGCTCAATGAGCGCGGAGTTTGGGCGCGGCGGCGCCGCTGTGAACGTGGTGCTGAAGTCGGGCGGCAATCATGTTCATGGCGGAGTTTACGAATTTATTCGCAACGACAAACTCGACGCGGTCAACTACTTCAACCAGGGCCAGCAGCCGTTTAAGCGAAACCAATTTGGAGCCTTCTTGGGCGGGCCCATCATCAAGAACCGCACTTTCCTGTTCGGCGATTATCAGGGATCACGTTTGCGGGCGAGCAATCCATTCTTGTCGACTGTGCCCACCGTTGCGGAACGGGGAGGCGATTTCAGGGACCGGTTGACGGGACAGACGTTCTCGCCCTGTCCCGCTGGATTTCAAACCCCCACCGACACCTTCGACACCGGGACGATCTTCGATCCTTACAGCACAAACACCAACTACACGTGCGCGGACGGTACAACTGTGGTTTCACTACGGACTCCAATCAGTTACCTGAACCCGAGCACTAACGAGGTCGAGCCCAACGTGATTCCGCCGGGCATGATGAATCAGGTGGGGCAGAACATTGCGAATTTTTATCCTCAGCCTACCAATCTCGATCCCACCGCACTCACGAACAACTATCTTGCCAATCAAAAGCAATTGAACGATCAGGATTCTATCGACGTCCGTCTGGATCACCGCTTCCGCGAGCAGGATCAGATCTTTAGCTCCTACAGTTTCGGCGACGTACGCAGCTCTCAACCGGGACCGCTAGGGCCTCTGTACGGAGGATCCGATTGTTGCCCGAGCATCAGCAATTCTCGCGCTCAGCACCTGGGTCTCGGGTACACCCATACTTTCTCCGAGCGCGTGTTGAACGATCTGCACGGCGGCTATTTCCGCTACGCCGTAAATGCTCTGCCCTTTAATTTCGGCAAGAACCTGGGCACACAACTCGGTATCCCCAACGTCAACCGTCCTGGGTACCCTAATTCCAGCGGTCTGACCAACATTGATATAGCCGGTTTCACCTCTCTAGGTGACTCGCAGTGGCTCCCCGAGCATGTCTTCGAGAACATCTTCCAGATCGCGGATACGCTGACCTGGATCAAAGGCAGGCATTCGCTGAAACTTGGCGTCGACTTTCGCCGCCAACAGCGGAATTTCTTCCAACTTTCCAATCCGCGCGGGTACTTCAATTTCGATGGGGGATATACCAACGACTTGACCACTGCCAACGGGGGCAACGCCCTGGCGGACGTCCTGTTCGGAGTCCCAATCTCCAATGAGCAGGACTTCCTGGCTGGCCTCTATCCCACCCGCTACTGGGACCTTTCCGAATTCTTTCAGGATGACTTCCACTTCACGCACAACCTGACCATCAATTTCGGGCTGCGCTACGAACTGACTTCCCCCGCGAACGGTAACGTCGGGAACTTTGACCTTAATCGTGCCATCGTCGTGACCTCTTATGGACAGAACGCGGTCTCACATGCCGGGGTGCAGTTTGACAAGAAGGACTTCGGACCTCGCGTTGGGTTCGCATGGTCGGTGGGGAAAGACACAGTCATCCGAAGCGCCTTTGGAATGTTCTATTCGGCGGAGGCGAATATTTTCGACGACCTCGGTCTCAATCCGCCGCAACTCAGCTTTTATGCCGCGAACTTCAACGCCAGCGCCAAGCCCACCGCGACTCAACTTGTCTCCAGCGGTTTCCCCAGTTCTTTGCCACAGGGCAGCGCTACGAGCATCAGCGGGCCGGTCAAGACGACAGGACCGGAACGCAAGATCCCCCGTATTCTGGAGTGGAACCTGAGCGTGCAGCATCAGTTCACGCAGAACTGGGTAGCCCAGATTGGCTATGTCGGCACTCGATCCTACGATCTGTGGAATCATGAGGCCAGCGATCTGAATCAGCCACCCGTCATCCAGGATTCAAATTTTTGCGGTGCGCTCGATGTCAACGGTCAGTGCACCCAGCCCAATTTCGGAAGACGCTACTTTACGCAGCAGCCTGACATGACCCAGGTCTTGCCGCTCGACTACGCGCAGTTCCAGTCCTTCTACAACTCGTTCCAGGCCTCTTTGAACAAACGCTTCTCGAAGGGTTTCAATGTGCTGGCAGCGTATACGTTTGCCAAAAACCTGGGCAACGCGGATGGCAATGTAGGCGGTTTCGTGCAGAATTCGTATGCCCCAAATCTGGAACACGGACCGGTCGCTCCGGATCTGCGGCAGCGGGTCTCGGTGAGCTACCTCTACGAACTTCCGGTTGGCCACGGACGCCGCTTCCTGGGTGGTGCCAAGGGAATCGTGGACGGAGTGCTCGGCGGATGGCAGGTTTCGGGAATCACTTCCGCGCAAACCGGCGAGGCGGTCACCGCAGTCATGTCAAACGACTTGAGTAACACGGGCAGTTTCAGCTACCGTCCAGACCAGATTGCCAATCCCTACGATTTCTCGTTCAATACAGCGTCGCAGGCCAACGACTATGGCTGCTCCAACCCTGGACATCAGACTCTGGATTGCTGGGTCAACCAGGCGGCATTCGTCGCACCCCCGGTGGCCCCGGGGCAGCAATCGGCACACAGTTATGGGAACAGTAAGATCGGAAATCTGCGCGGCCCCAACTTGGTCGACTTCGGCTTCGTCCTGAAAAAGACGTTCAAGATTGGCGAGTCGCAGCAGGTCGAGTTCCAGTCGGAGTTCTTCAATCTCTTCAACCATCCGAATTTCGGTTTGCCGGGAGGCGGTTCCCTGGTTTACGTGGATGTTCCGGGAGGTGCCGCCATCACGAACACAGCGACTGACAATCGGCAGATCGAGTTCGCATTGAAGTACACGTTTTAGATTAAGAGCTCGGCGCAAAGGTTGAGGTCGATTATGTCCGCTCATCGCCACGTCAGTGAATGCTTGCCGGCGATCCGATGAGGGATAATGCGGTAACGCACGCCACAGCGAAAACAAGTGCTATGGTCACCATTCGAGACGTAGCGAGGGAATGCGGGCTTTCGGTAACCACCGTGTCCATGGTGTTGAATCATGCTCCCTTGGCAAGGTCTATCCCGGAATCAACCAAGAAGCGCATCATCCACGTTGCGGAAGGACTGGGCTACGAACCCAATCCTTTCGCGCAAGCTTTGCGGAATCATCAGAGCCATACCATCGGCGTGATGGTACCGGACATCGCAGATCCATATTGCGCCCAGATTCTGCGCGGAATCGAAACCAGCTTTTCGCGATCGAGTTATCTTCCATTTTTGGTGGACATCCAAAACAACCGCTTACGCTTTAAGAAATACCTCAATGTTCTGCTGGCACGACGCGTCGAAGGGCTGATCATTCTCGCCAACTCGCTCTCTTTTGAGACCGAGCTTCTTGGCGTATTGGAAAGCCGAAAAATCCCTTCCGTAATTCTGGGCCGGCAGCCTGAGGCCGATGCTTTGAGTTGGGTTGCCACGGACAACGAAGTTGGCACCCAGCAGGCCCTCGATCACCTCTATCGCCTGGGTCACCGCAAGATCGCTTTTATCCGAGGGCCCAGGATGATTGTCGACAGCCACTACCAATGGGCTGGAATCTGCTCCTTCGCTGCCGCAGCCGGGTTGGAACTGGATCCCAGGCTGGTTGTGACTTTGAGTGATCCTTTCTCGAGCTATGAAGCGGGCTTCGAATGTACCAAAGAGCTGCTCGCCTTCAAACTTCCCTTTACAGCTCTGGTAGCCTTCGATGACATGACCGCCTTCGGCGCTATCCGAGCGCTCATAAGCGCAGGACTGAGGGTGCCCCTAGACTGTTCGGTCATAGGATTCGACGATATTCCCGCCGCTGCCTTCTACAATCCCGCCCTGACCAGCGTCCGGGAACACATGGAAAGTCTGGCTTCGATGGGGGCGGAAATTCTAATGGAGGCCATTCGTGCCCATCGCAAGAACGCGACGGTCAGTCCCGTTCACCGCAAAGTCAAGCCGGAATTGATTGTCAGGGAATCAACCGCTGCGCCCGGTGTTTCCCCAAGCATTCCGTATCGACAAGGCTAGCTAGTGTGGTGTCCCATTAATTCGCAATATAAATCTGCCCTGTCATCCTGAGCGAAGCGAAGGACCTATGTATTTGAATTCGCCATGCATGCGATCCTTCGCATCGCCCGGACAATCACCTGAACTTATGTCGTGAATTAATGGGACACGACACTAGGGGCCAAAACCACATACAACACGCCTATTTTCGCTAGATTATGGTCATGGAACTGGAAATTGAGGGTCGTGCTGGTACTGCCAATCCCAGGTTGGGCTGCGTTCGCGTGTGTTGAACTTGCATTCCTGCAGCCACGGATGGGTTTTGGTGGAGTGGGCCCGGGGCTACGGTTTACACGGCAACATGACGCAAATCAGTAGCGAATAAAAACCGACAGATTCTCACGCTGGCGCTCTCTATGAGAGAGCCCTGCGCTCTTAAGGATCCAACAAGTCTCCCGCCGCATCGATCTGCAGCGACGCCACCTTCGGCACCCACTCCAGATCAAACACCGACAATCGTTTCACAATATGATATGGCATATACCCCAGTTCTTCTTCACAGCGCTTCGCAAACTCCGCCGATTCAATGTAAGCGCTCTGATAGCTATCCGTCGTAATCAGCGCTGGACGATCGAACGGCACTCCATATCGATACATTTCTCGGGCCGCATTCCGTAAATTGGTTGTCGTATGCCGAGCGTGCGGATCGATCAAAATCGCATCCTCCGGTACTCCAAAATCCGCCATCAGCGACTTCTTCATTTCCACGGCTTCAGAAAATGGCGTTTGATTCGGGTGCACGTAGCCGCCGGACACTAAAATCAGCGGAGCCCTTCGTTCCCGCCACCGTCGGGCGGCGATTTCTACCCGCAACTTACCCTCGGGCGCCAGCGACCAAGTGATCCGATCCCCACCCTCCCCCGGAACCACGATCACGGTATAAGGAAATCGCGACCACTCTAAGGTCCGAATTCGCCTGATCGCGGCGGCGTTCTCCGTCTGTTCGAGCGGCTCCAGCCGGCCTGCTTCATCACGCTTGTTGATGTCCAGCAAATGCAACGCAAACTTCAGTGTCGGTTGAAAAAACAACCTCATCTCTGGGGCCTGCTCCACGAGCATACACGCTACGGTATGCACCATCTGTCCATACTCCGGTCCCTTTACATCGAACGCAGGCGGATCCATCGCGGCGTATCGGGAAGAATTTTTCCCTTCTCCATAGACATCGATCGCCTGGTTCATTCCCTGAGCCGCATCTGTCCAAGCTTGTGCCAGCAGATCACCGCCGGCCTTTGACTCGTGCCGCACGTAAGCGCCACTGTCCCGCAGCACCCCGTCTACCAGCTTGCGCAGCGCGTCGTTCGTTGAGTACAAGTTCCTCAGTGCGTCGGCGCCTGCCGCAATCTCCGCGTCCGTCCAGCGCAGAGCCTCGTCAGCACAGGGCACCGTCTCGCAGGACTTCGCCGCCGCCTCGACTGCCGTTCGCTTTCGATCCAATATGCTCGCCAGCGACGGCTCCGCCCCCACCGCTTTCGCGGCCCCGGGCGTTCTCTCGATCAGCGAAAGCACGTAGAAATTCTTGTCTTGCACTGGCGATCGAATCTCCAGCGGTTGTTGCGCTGCCTTCTGGGCAAAACTTAGACAAACAAAAAGAGCGCTTGCAAGAAAACCGCCAAGGAACCTGACCACGGGGAGGTGGGTGTGTTTTGTAGTGTAAACGTGGGTAAGGTTCTTGCGTAGCTCTTTAAAGTACTCAGTGATTGTCACGATGTGCGGAAGTTTAGCAGAACCCGTTTTGCCTTATCGCGGATAGTTGTTGTAAACAGGCGTAGGTGTTGAAAAAGTCACTGTGATTAGCAGGCTGAATGAAAGCAGAGGCGTGGTAAAAGACCCATTGGCGAAGCGAGCATCGAGTAGGACGCACTTCTAGAATCATTGTGGCATTTGTGTATGCGGCAGTGGCACGCGAAGAAGAAACGGCACAGAGCGACATTGATCTAATACTCTTTCCGAAATTGTGCC
>Ga0265316_10004961_pt1 | contig 13081 bp, 6 predicted proteins | sample 4522metaG_FD_202092 | JGI IMG/M metagenome (GOLD analysis project Ga0265316, IMG submission 202092) | Rhizosphere microbial communities from Carex aquatilis grown in University of Washington, Seatle, WA, United States - 4-5-22 metaG | ecosystem: Host-associated > Plants > Roots > Rhizosphere >... | reverse complement strand
CTTTCCAACCCGGCGGGATGCCAGAAGTTTTCGTGAACTTTCTGTCATCGCCAATGCCCGTTATCGGCACCGCGTGAAGTATTCTGCTCCCATTCGTGCACGAAATGGAAGGGAGAGGTCTTCCCGAAGTAACGGGTGTAGAATTCGGCTCGTGAGCAGTGGTCCTGAGCTGATCCGCCCGGCGGATCGAGGTGAGCGCGACTGGAAGCCGCTGGCGATTGCCGCGGCCATCGTCATCCTGGTGGCGGCGGTAGTGATTCTGGTTCTGCAGCACGGCGGCAAGGGGCCAGCCGTTGTGCCGGTTTCCGCCGCGGCCGACCCCTACGCGGCTAACCTGTACCTTACCAACGTGGCCATGAGCGAGTCCGGCAACCTGGCCGGCGGCAAGGTGACTTACGTGGATGGGCACATTGCGAACAAGGGCACCAGGACGGTGACCGCAATTACGGTGCAGACGCTCTACCGCAACGGAGCCAGCGAGGTGGCGCAGAACGACGTGCAGCCAATGCAGTTGATCCGGACCCGCGTGCCTTACGTGGACCTGGAGCCGGTGTCGGCGGCGCCGCTGAAGCCGGGCGACGAGCGTGACTTCCGCCTGATCTTCGATGCTGTGACGCAGGACTGGAATGGGGAGTACCCGCAGTTGCGGATCCTGCGGGTGCAGACGCAATAAGCCCAGGGACAAGGCAAGGGACCCGGGCAACGCTCTCTTCGCGCAGACAGAACACAAGAAAATAAGATAGTCATCCTTTTGGAAAATCAGCGGATTACGTGCTGAAAGGGACGGATTTGCCTCAAGCCGGATGTTTCTCTCCTTGACAGTCTAGGAGAGTCCAGGTTACTCTCCCAGTCATTCTAGGAGAGTGCGGGATGGGGCGCGATTCGGATGTGGATTTGTTGCAGGGGACGCTGGACATGCTGGTGCTGAAGGCGGTGTCGCTGGGGCCGCTGCACGGGTACGGAGTGCTGTTGCGAATCCAGCAGATATCGGGTGGGCGGCTGGAAATCCAGCAGGGGTCTCTGTATCCGGCGCTGTACCGCCTGGAGCACGAGGGCTGGATTGCGGGGGAGTGGGGCCAGAGCGAGAACAACCGGCGGGCACGGTTTTACCGGCTCACAGAGGATGGGCGGAAACGGCTGCACCGGGAAGCGCGGAAATGGAATGAGTTTGCCGCGGTGGTGGGGACGATTATGGGGAGCGAAGCGTAAAGGCAGGGACTGAAGGACCAGGGCCTAGGGACTGAGGGATAAGACCGGTAGCCGGTAGCTTGTAGCCAGTAGCTTGTAACTTCCACAAACGAGTTACTGGCTACGAGCTACAAGCTACAGGCTACAGGCTACAAGTTACGAGCTACAGGCTGAGATAGAGGTGACCAGATGAGCTTGCGGAGCAGAGTTAGTACGTGGTGGCGGGTGGTGTTCCAGGGTGGCGAGATGAGCCGGCAGGTTCAGGAAGAGCTTGCGTTCCATGTTGAGAGCTATGCGGCGGAGCTGGAGCGGCGAGGAGTTCCGCATGACGAGGCGCTGCGGCGGGCGCGGGCGGAGCTGGGTAGCGTGGCGGCGCGGCGTGAGGATTGCCGGAGGGCGTGGGGCGCGCGGTGGCTCGACGAGTTGCGGGGGGATCTGCGCTACGCGTTGCGCATGCTGGCCAAGAGCCCGGGATTTGCGCTGATCGCGATCGGCTCGCTGGCGCTGGGGATCGGCGTGAACACCGTGATTTTTACCGCGGCGCAGCACATGCTACTGGACCGGCTGACGGTGCCGCATCCGGAGCAACTGCGGCTGCTCGGGTGGTCGCAGCCAACCAACAACGGCGCCGTCGTGCAGATATGGGGCTGGTGGGATGACCGGGCCGACCAGACTTCCGTTTCGACATCGTTCTCGTATCCGGTCTACGAGCAGTTGCGCAGGCAAAACCGGTCCATGGAGGAGCTGCTTGCGTTCAAGCCGCTGGGCGGCCAAACGCTGACGGTGAATGGAAAGCCGGAGGCGCTGGACGCGGAGATGGTGTCAGGCAATTACTTCTCCGCGCTGGACGTGCGGCCGGAATTGGGCCGCGCCATTGACGAGGCCGACGACGGTGCGCCGGGCAGCGGGCCGGTCGCGGTGATCAGTGACGGTTATTGGACCACACATTTTGGGCGAAACGCAGACGTGATTGGCAAGACGCTGCTGGTGAACACGGTGCCCCTGACGATTGTAGGCGTGGCGCCCAAAGGGTTCACAGGCGCGTCGTCCGCGCAGGGAACGCCGGTGGTGTTTTTCCCCATGAGCATGCAGCCGCAGGTGTCGCCGTCGCCGTTCAACGCGGCCAGGAATCCCTCATTGCTGACCAACACCGAACATTGGTGGGTGCTGGTAATGGCGCGGGCCAAGGCGGGCATGCCTGATCGAACGGCGGCGGCGGAGCTCAGCGTGACCCTGGATGCAGCGGTGCGCGCCACCATGCCGGTGAACGGCAAGACGATACCGAGACTGCTTCTGAAAGACGGAAGCCGGGGACAGAATCCGTCGGCGGAGGAGATGGCCAAGCCCCTGACCGTGCTGATGGGGCTGGCAGGATTTGTGCTGCTGCTGGCGTGCGCCAACCTTGCCAACCTGCTGCTGGCGCGGGCCAGCGCGCGCCAGCGCGAGATGAGCGTGCGCATGGCAATGGGCGCGGGCCGTTGGCGCGTTGTGCGGCAGATGCTGACGGAGAGCCTGATGCTTTCCCTGTTGGGCGGAGCGGCGGGACTGACGCTGGCGTACGCGGTGCGGAACGGGATTCCGCGGCTGCTCTCGAATGCATGGCTGCCGCCGGCGTTCTCCGCGCGGTTCGACTGGAGGATTCTGGGATTCGCGATAGGGATCTCGGTACTGACGGGGCTGGTGTTCGGGCTGGCGCCGGCGTGGGCGGCCACGCGGGTGGAGGTGAGCTCCGGGCTTAAGGATTCTGCGCAGACCACAACGCACCGGCGGCGCGGACTTGCCGGCAAAGCGCTGGTGGCCCTGCAGGTGGCGCTCTCAATGGTGCTGGTGGTGGTAGCGGGGCTGTTTACGCGCACGCTGATGGAACTGGGGCACGTGAACCTCGGTTTCCGGCCGGACAATCTGCTCCTGTTTACGATTGTTCCGCCCCAGGCGCGGTATCCGGATGCGGCGACGACGCCGTTGTACCGCCAACTGGAGGAGAAACTGGCGAGCGTTCCCGGCGTGGAACGGGAAACGCTGCTTGAGGAGCCGCTAATCAGTGGCAATGCGGATACGAACACGTTTGTGCCAGAGGGCGCGCCGCGAAAGAAGGATGGTGACAATCCCAGCGTGCTGATGAACAACGTTGGCGCGGGTTTCTTTCAGACATTTGGAATTCCGATCGTCGCCGGACGGGGTTTTGATGCGACGGATACGGAGACATCGCGCAAAGTTGCGGTGATCAATGCGGCGCTGGCGAAAAAGTACTTTCCCAATGTGAATCCGATCGGGCGAACGTTCGTAGAGGGATATCACGAACCGGTGCAGATGGAGATCGTGGGTGTTTGCGGAGACACGAAGTATTATGACCTGCGCAACCAGGCGGAGCCGATCTTCTATCTCCCGTACCGGCAACGGCAGCACGGGATTTCGCAGGCCACTTTTGTGCTGAAGACGCGGATGGATCGCGCGGTGCTGATGGAGGCAGTGCGCAAGGCGGTGGCCAGCGTGGATGGGAACCTTCCGCTGATGAATGTGCGCACGCAGGACGAGCAGATTGCGGCGAAGATGCGTCCCGAGCGCATTTTTGCGGACCTGACGGTGGGTTTCGGGGTGCTGGCGCTGGTGCTTGCGGCGATCGGGATCTACGGGATGCTGGCGTACACGGTTTCGCGGCGAACGAGCGAGATTGGGATTCGCATGGCGCTGGGCGCGCGGCCGGCGATGGTGCTGGGCATGGTGCTCAGGGAGGCGACGTGGATAGCGTCGATTGGACTGGTTGCCGGAACGGCCGCGGCGCTTGGCCTGGGCAAGCTGGTGGCGAGCCTGCTCTATGGGCTCAGGTGGTGGGATCCGGCAACGCTGGCGGGGTCGGGGGCACTGCTGGCGCTGGTGGCGCTGGGGGCGAGCTGGATTCCGGCGCGGAGAGCGGCGGGAGTGGATCCGATGACGGCGTTGAGGCATGAGTGACGGCGGAGTTAGCGGTGTTAGCCGCGATGGTTATCCCACCCATTCCGCAAAAAACGCGGAATGGATAGGGACCAGGCGACCACACGCGGATAACTAACGACGGATAACTCACGACTGACTGACAGCTATGTTTACTGGTCATCATCATCGTCGCTCGGTGGTGTGGCGCCGGCGGGCAGTGCGCGCGGATCAGGCTTGATGGTGACGGGTTGAGTGAGAGTCTGCCCATCCACGGTGAGGCGAACGGTGTAGCTGCCGGGCTCGAGTGCGGGCGCGGCGCGTCCCGGACGCGCGGGTGCCTCAGCCGGCGGAGTGCCGGCGGGATGGCACGCATCCACCGGCGGTGGCGCGGGACGGCGGCCGAAGCCGAATCGTTGCGCGACGCCGTTGAGCGCGGCGCGATGCATGCCGGCGGCGGCTGACGGTGGCGCGGGCGGCTGCATCCAGTAAGCCTGCACATTGATGGTTTCTGTGTCGACCGGCTTCACCGGTGTGTCACTGGCCAAACACGCGGCGACCTTGCCGGCAGAATCCACCAGCTCAATTTTGACCGGCGAGCCGGCTGCGGATTTGAGCCAGTAATAAGCGACCACTCCGGCGGGAGGGTTCTTTTCCTGCGGCTCCTCATGAGGATAGGGCGTGCCGTCCTGGCCTCCCTGGCGGATGGCGTAGGTGGTGCCTGGCGCGAAGAGATATGCGTTGGCAGAACTTATGTCGCTACCGCGCGCGGCGATCTGGCGCAGTGAGGACATCTGATCGAGGACCCAGAAGCCGCGGCCGAAGGTGGCGATGGCGAGATCGTCGCCGTGGACGATGAGATCGCGCACGGAAACGACAGGCATGTTGAGCGCGAGCGGTTGCCAGTGATCGCCGTCGTCGAAGGAAACGTAGACGCGCAGCTCAGTGGCGGCGTAGAGCAGGCCCTTCTGCTTCGGGTCTTCCTTGACGGCGTTGACGAACGCGCCCTCGGGGATGCCGCTGACCACGTTAGTCCACGTCTTGCCGCCGTCATGTGTGCGGTAGATGTAAGGCCGGTCGTCGGCAAGGCGGTGGCGATCGACAGACGCGTATGCGGTTTCGGCGTCAAAGTGGCCGGCCTCAATGCCGGAGACCTTGCTCCATGGAGTCATGGCGGGCGGTGTCACATCATTCCAGTGCGCGCCGTCGTCGCGCGTTACGTAGAAGAGGCCATCGTCGGTGCCGGCCCACACCGTCTTCGCGTCGAGTGGCGAAGGGCCGAGCGAATAAACCACGCCGAAGCGATCGGTCATGGGCTGGTCAATGTCCTTCGCCGTGACGGCGTCGAGGTTGGCGGGAACAGGCGGGTTCACGCGGGTGAGGTCGGGGCTGATCTTCTGCCAGGTGGCGCCGCGGTCACGAGTGCGAAAGATGAACTGGTTGGCGTAATAGAGCGCGTCATCGGCCTGCGAGAAGACCTGCGGCAGCGTCCATGTGCGGCGATACGGATCGGACGGTTCGGCCTGAGGAATCTGCCCGCCTTCTGGTTCGGCCACGTTGAGCGCATTGTTGCAGCGCTGGTCGCCGTTGCCGTAAAGCATGTCAGGGTTTTTGGGATCGGGCACAACGGTGGAGCTCTCGCCGGCTTCGCAGATCGGTCTCCAGCTACGGAAGTCGAGCACGTCCATGCGCGACCACGTGGCGACGGCGACGGCGCCCGAGTCCTGCTGCGCGCCGTAGAGCCAATACGGGAAGCGATTGTCGGCGGCGATGTGATAGATCTGCGCGGTGGGCTGGTTGTACCACGTGCTCCATGTGCGCGCGCCGTCTACGGAGACCACGGTGCCCTGGTCGCTGGACAGCACCATGCGATTGCCGTCGCGCGGATTGATCCAGAGCTGGTGATAGTCGTCGCCGCCGGGCGCGCCCTTCACGGGCACCCACGTTTTGCCGGCGTCCAGCGTCATGTAGGTTGCGGTGTTGATGTCGTAGGCGCGGTCGGGATTTGCAGGGTCGACGGCCATCTGGCAGAAGTACCAGCCGCGTCCCCACAGGCGCTGCTCGCTGTTCGCCAGTCGCCACGATGCACCGGCGTCATCGGAAATGTAAATGCCGCCGGAAGGCTTGGGTGCGTCCTTCGCCTGCGATGCGCGGAAAGACGGCGCAATTGCCGTGCCCAGGTCGTCGACCACCGCGTAGAGGCGATTGGGATTTGACGGCGCCACGGCGATGCCGATCTTGCCCACGAAGCCGTCGCCGGGCAGTCCGTTGGTGAGTTGATTCCAGTTATCGCCGCCGTCAGTGGATTTCCAAAGGCCGCTGCCGGGCATGTTGGACGGCGCATAGACGGCCCACGGCGGGCGGCGCGTTGCCCAGAGCGATGCGTAGATAGTGCGTGGATGCTGGGGATCGAGCGCGAGATCGAATGCGCCCACGTTGTCAGGATCGGATCGATTCCAGAGAATCTTCTTCCAGTGTTCGCCGCCGTCTGTGGAGCGATAAACGCCGCGCTCCGGGTTGGCCTTGTAGACGTGGCCCAGCGCGGCAACATAAACGCGGTTGGGGTCGGCGGGGTCAACCACGATGCGGCCGATCTGGCGCGTGGCTTCAAGGCCGATGAAGCGCCATGTCTTGCCCGCGTCCGTCGATTTGAAGACGCCGACGCCATAGTTGTGCTGGCTGCGGATGTCGGGCTCGCCGGTGCCCACGTAGATGATGTTGGGATCAGAAGGCGCCACCGCGATGGCGCCGATGGAACTGCACGGGATCCCGGTGACGGGATCGTCGGCGATGGGAAACCAGGTGCGGCCGGAGTTCTCCGTCTTCCATAGGCCGCCGCCCACCGCGCCCATGAGGAACGTGTCGGGCTGCGAGGGGATGCCCGCGACGGCGTAGGTTCGGCCGCCGCGCATGGGGCCCACATCGCGCCATTCAAGGCCGCCGAGCAGGGAAGCGGGATGCTGCTGCGCGGCAAGCAAGGCGGCCGTTAGCGAAATGGAAAGCGCGAACAAAGAGCGGCAGGAAGCAGACATGCTGAAGCTCCGGTGAACTGGGGATTGCCGGGGAGCGGCGAAACACATCATGGAATGACGAGATTGTAACGGAGTGGACCGGCTGCGGCGCGGAAAGCGCAGTGGCCTGAAGCGTGCACAAAGTCAGAAGCAGTTGCGTGAGCAAGACCACAATGAAGTGTGATGAGGAAGCGCGTGCGTAGTGAGCCGCACCCGAACGGCTAATGTTCGTCCCCTGAAATCCGATAAGGTCAATGAGATTCAGAGTGGAACGCTTCCGCAACACTGCCGTGGCGGGCTGAGTCATGCGAGCCTTCTTGCGAGCTTCGAGTCTCACGGGTGAGGTGAGACTTGAGAGTGCTCATGATATTGGCTGCCGGGCTGGCTGCGGCAACCGCGATCTCTGCTCAAAACTCCGACGAATTGAATCATCTTCAGTTCCACGGTTTCGCAGTTCAGGCCTTCCTGGTCAGCAGCCACAACAATTACCTGGCGATGGATACCCGCAACGGCAGCGCCGGCTGGACGGAAGCGGCCCTGAACGTGAATGACCAGGTGACCGACAAGCTGCGCGTGGGCATCCAGATTCACTACACGCGGCTGGGTGCGTTTGGGGGCGACGCGCCTACGGTGGATTGGGCCGCGGGGGATTACACCTTCAATGAGTACCTCGGCATTCGCGCGGGCAAGGTGAAGATCCGCTGGGGCCTGTACAACGATACCCAGGACTACGATCCGGGCTATCTGTGGTCGCTGCTGCCGGAGCCGATTTATGCCGTTGACTGGCGTGCCACCAATCTTGCGCAGAATGGCGTGGAGGTCTATGGAAAGGTGCCGCTGGGCGAGGTGAGCAAGCTGCAATTCAGCGCCTACTACGGAAACTACACCGATGCCTCGAACGACGGATACGCCGAAAACTATCTCGAGGAGGGCGTGATATTCACCTCAAACCCGGCGGGCCGAACGCCGGGCGGCGATCTGCGTTGGACTACGCCCTGGCGGGGGCTGACGATCGGCGCATCCCTGATGACGTATAACGCTTCCGGCACCATGGCGAACGGAACGTACCGCCAACCCACTGCATTCTGGCCTGCCTATTACGCAAAGTATGACTACAAGAACCTTTTTCTTTCCGGGCAATACACCAGGCTTGTGGAGTACGATATCTCCGCGGTGACCAGCGAGACTCCGTCCATCGACGGATCAGACACGCGCGCCTGGTTTGCCATGGGAGGCTATCACCTGACTCCGAAGCTGCAGGTGGGTGCGTACTACACGCATGATCTGGATGCCTCCGGCGGCGATTCATCCGACCCGGCCAACTACGCATGGGACTGGGTCGCCTCAGGCCGGTACGACCTCAACGCCAACTTCTACCTGAAGCTCGAAGGGCATTTCATCGGCGGCGAAGCCATGGGCCTTTACGGCTTCAACAATCCCAACGGACTCACACGGCGCACCAACCTGGGAGTCGCCAAGCTGGGCTTTACCTTCTAGCCTGGTGGAGAGGCGACGATTGTCATGAAACGACGGATCCTTTTACTTTCGCTTGTTTGCCTCGCACTCTTCTTCCACGGCGCTGTTCCCGCGCAGGTGGTTGTCATTGCGAATCCGAGTGTAAGTGCCGACTCAATCTCGCGGGCTGAACTGCGCAACGTCTTTACCGGCGAATCCTCGAAGCTCAGGGATGGATCTCACGTCAAGCCTGTCCTCCTCAAGGAAGGGTCCACTCATTCGGAGTTTGTGACCACCGATCTGTCGATGAGCGTTGCCGGCCTGCTCATTGTGTGGCGCAACCTGGTCTTTTCCGGCCAGGGCACCATGCCGCGCACCTTCGAGGAAGAATCTGCTTTGGTGGCCTATGTGGCGCATACTCCCGGCGTGATTGGATACGTCAGTAAGGCGACGCCTCGAGAAGGAGTTCGCGAACTGGCGGTCAAATAGGCCGTTCCCAAGTGGGGCTGCCATCTTGGCCCTCTAGAACGTCACCCGCGCGCCCAGTTGCGCAGCAAACGGAATTCCGACTGTGGTGCCGGGCCCGAAGAAATCTCCCAGCGCGCCTTCCGGTATCTCCAGTTGCTTCAGGCTTGTAATGGGCGCGGTTTGCGAGCAATCCGCGTTGGTGCAGATCAGGCTCAAGTTGGTGATGCCGTTCAAATCCGGCTGCATCTGGGACGCTGGGACCGGAAGCTGCGCGACGTTCGCGGCATAATTCGCGCCTGGATTGCTGTGATTGAAAAGATTGAAAAACTCCGCGAATGGGCTGAACTGCCAGCGATCGCCGAATTTGAAAGTGCGCGTGACGCGCAGATCGGTCTGCAGGTAAGGCGCGCCGCGAAATTGATCCAGGCTGGTATAGGCGCCGTTTACCGACACGCGCGCGGTGTTATCTGCATTGGTAATGGTGAACGGGCGCGAGCTTTCAAATTGGCTGATGCTGCTCACATCAAATCCGCCCGGAATGTGCACCGTACCGGCGACGACGAAGCGATGGCGCACATCCTCGCCGGATGGACCGTAATCGCCGGGTCCAAACGCGTCCAGGTGGCCAGCCTGCGGTCCGCTCTGAAGTTGGCAAACCCCATCCACGTAGTCAAAGAGCTCGCCAAGCAGGCAGCCCCACGTCTGCGCCTTTGAGAAGTCGTAATTCGCCACCAGGTTGAAGCGGCGCATATTGCCCTGAAGGTGCAATATCAAGGCATTGTAACTGGAGCGATTATCGGATTCGAACACATTTACATTCGGCACCACATTCGCCTGGTCCGCGGCATAAGTCGGGTCCGCCGTCTCAATTAGCGGAGTTAGCAGATCTGCGCCGCTGGTATACGGGAAGGCGCGGTAACCATGATTCCCTTGTTCATGGGTATAGTCGGCGCTGGCCAGCCAACGATCGTTGAAGGCGTGCTCCGCTCCGCCCGTAATGTGAATGGCGTAGGGTGTCTTGTAACTCGAACCGATAAGATTGCCGGTGCTCCCGGCGCCACCTTGAAGACATCCTGCACCGCTTAAAGCATAAGTGCCGTCGCCGCCGGTAAGGGAACACGTGCCTCTGGTCGCATTCGTGCTATTGACGCCCTGAAAGGCTGTCGCCCAGCCATTTTGGGCCAGATCGTCGTAGTACAAGCCGAATCCCGCACGCAACACTGTCTTCTCGCTGCCATGCGGAGAATAGGCGATTCCCAGGCGCGGCCCAATCTGCTTGCGGTAATCGTGCGGCACGCTCGTCACAATTGGAATCTGAAGAGCTTGCAGCGTGCCATAGGCGCTGTTTTCAAGCTGGGTCCTGCCCGAACCGTCAAACAACCCGTAAGTGGTTTGATACCGCACGCCGTAGTTGACACTAAGACGATGCGAAGCACGCCAGGAATCCTCCGCGTACAGGGCTAGCCGTTGAACGTTCTGCGAGAAGCTGCCGTCTCCGGCCGGAGTATAAGTGCAGGCGATGCCGGAATCAGCGCCGGGTCCCGGATTGCACTGTGAATTCGGCGAAACATAATAGAACGGCAAAGCGCTGGTGACGCCGCCGCAGTCTGATCCCGGCGGATTGACGTAACAATCGGGGTTAGCCGGATAGTTGATGATCTGTTCGGCGGTTGATGCAAACGCGCCGCTGAGAACCGGTTCGTGAATAAAGTCAACGCCCAATCTAAGATCATGACTTCCGCCGCTATGGGCCACATCGTACCGCAGTTGATAGTTGTCCTGATTGCGCAGGGCAGGGAAGAGAGTAATTGGAGTGGCGAATTGGTTGTCGCCGAATGTCTCAAATCCGGAGATGGTTAATGCCGTCGAACTGAACGGAAACGCCAACGCAAAGCCCAAATGTGAGTTACGCGTCTGGGTAAGGTGCAGCAGGCTGGCGCCCAGAACAAAACTGCCGAGCCAGGTTGGGCTGAAAGTGTAGGTATTGCCGATCACCGCGTTCCAGTAGTTATTGTGAGTTATGAGTCCGGTGGATGGCAGTGTGCCTTGTTCCACCAATGCGTTGCGGGTGAGGTACGTATCCTCCGAAGTGCGCAGAAACCACTGCGACTTGCGCGATTGGGCCCAGTCAAATCGCACCGAGCCAAGAGAATCGCGGAAAGGAACAGGCACGCTTGAGGGCACGGCGATAGAAGCTATGCCGGGGATCGAACCTTGAGCGGCGAGCATGCTCAGCGCATCGAATTGCTGAATACTGGCAGGGCTGTAGGCGATGCTTGCATTCTCGTGGACCTGCTCGAATGACATGAAGAACCACGCCTTGTCCCGCGCAATGGGCCCGCCCAGAGTGCCAACATAATTCTGGCGTGAAAACGGTTGCTTGGGATTGCGAACGCAGACCCCATCGGTGCATGTTTCTGCCGGATTCTCAATTGGAAACCGGGCATTCAACGCCGCCGCTCGCTCAAAGAAAGCTGCGTCACCGTGCCAGTCGTTGGCGCCTCGTTTGGTGGTGATCACCACGGATCCAGCGGTGGTCCATCCCGTATCGGCGTCCTCATTCGAGGTGCGTACGGCGAATTCCTGTACACCATCGGGCGAAAAATTCTGCAGAAATCCCCCGATCCAGTCGTCGGAGTTGTCGGCCCCATCCACCGATAGCTCATTGTTCAAGCCGGAGCTTCCCCCAGTGGATACCGCGGTGATGCGCGCCTTGGTGGGGTCGGAAGGCTCAACCGGCTCAGTTCCTGGCACCAGATAAGCGATGTTGGCAAAGCTGCGCGCGGCCAGCGGAAGAGACTCCAGATCCTGTCTGCTGACTACGCCACCATGAACGGCGCTGGAAGTGTCAATCGACTCCGCCGTGATGGACGATGGGCTCCCTTGCACACGCACCGTCTCTCTTGCGCTTGCCGGCTTCAACGTGACGTTAATCGCGCGAACATTGCTGACGGGCACATCGACATCGGCCGCGGCCTGGGCGAATCCGCTGGCCGTCACCATCACGCGATACCGGCCGGGAAGCAGCCCCTCAAGGCGAAAACTCCCCTCTCCATCTGTCGTCGCTGTGCGGGTGATGGAAGAACCGTCGCCTTGCGCTTCCACCGTGGCTCCCGCCACTCGCGCGCCGCTGGCGTCCTCCACCAGACCCCGAAGCGCACCGTTCGAAATCTGAGCCCGCAAGTGCCAGGGAACGGACACGATCGCAACCAGGAGCATTGACAGCAAAACGGAACGGACGTGCGAGATCGATCGGCCAATTCCGGATTGAGCTAACCTGTCGCGCATAAGAATCCTTCGGGCGGATCGCATCGAAAACCAGCGGCAGAGAATACGCTTTCGCTCGCCGACACTAGAGGCGAAAGGCATAAACAAAGGCACGCGATTAGTCCTCGTCACCCATCTCGATCGGGTCCTCCGCGTCGGCATTCGGCTTGTCTCTATCGACGTCGATGATGGCGAGATGGTTTCGCCGAAGCTGCTCATTGAGCGAGTGCAAATCGGTCTGCTTGAGTTTCTGCCACTGCTCCATCAGGTCCGGCAGCGGCTTTCGCACAAGCTGAACCGCATCCTGCTGCGCCGGAGTGGGCGCCTCATCGGCATTCTCAATCGAATGCAACATGCGCGCGAGCTGCACGCGCGTCGAAGAAAGCGTGGGCGGCCCCATGGGCCCGCGGCCAAAGCCGCTGCGATGCTCCGGCCCCACAATGGCGTCGAGTTTCGAGTTGAGCGAAGGTCCCGCCTGGCCCACAATCGGCTGCCCCGAACGCGCCTTCAACTGCTCGCGCAAAACGTTGATCTCCTTCAGCGCCGCGGTCGAACTCATCAGCTCTTCGTAGATCCCTTTGGCCAGCTTGAACTGCTGTTCGAGATCGGCAATCGGCGTCTTGACTCGCGGATCCATCACCACCTTGAGCGGCTCAGTGTACGTCTTGCCATCGGCAATCAGGCGCACGGTGTAGCTGCCCGGCATCACCCACGGCGCCGTGGTTACATTGGGAGTGTCGTGCGGAATGGCCATATCGTAATCGGGTTCAGTGGCCATGCCC